>SAMEA104315424__coassemble_15183_pt1 | contig 1991 bp, 1 predicted proteins | sample SAMEA104315424__metabat2_low_PE_018 | metagenome-assembled genome bin SAMEA104315424 (sample SAMEA104315424) | gut metagenome | biome: Monkey gut; feature: monkey-associated habitat; material: faeces | place: China | collected 2013 | reverse complement strand
TCCCCGTTATCGTCGTGATTATTTATTGGATCATTGACACAATACACAAACATATTAGTGTTAATGATTCCAGTTGTATTTGTAGTTGCGTAAGCATCGGCGTTTATGAAGCGACCGATCTCGGGGTCATAGTAGCGGGACTGGAGGTAATAAAGCCCTGCCTCGGTGTCGTAATAGTAGCCCCTATAGCGCAGCGGATTTATATTGGCAAGATCGCCGGTGCTCGTGAGCACCTTGCCTCACGGATCGTAGGTATACGACGCAGCTACCGTTCCGTCTGCCTTTCTCGCTTGTGTAAGTCCTCTAATAAGGCTTACTTTGTTGTACTATTTAGCACAAACGCTGAATAGCTCTGACAAGCCCTTTCTATAATCGACTCAATCGGTAAAGGAGAACAATATAGTCCCAAAAGATTTTCCGGAATACTTTGTTCACCCATCGGTGCGGATATATTCGGAAAATTTCCCACATATTTAAGCTGTTCAAATTCGCCTTTTTTGTAAGAAGTTACGAGATATTTATACACATATCGGTAGTCTCTTAAATATACCGAGTTTTCAATATCTGTTTTTGAGACCGGTATTTTAGCTTCGCGAGAAATTGAAAAATAGCAGTATGGGAATATAGATGATCCATCCTTAAACACTGATTCCATTCTGAGAATCGCATAGTGCCCGTGTATGCCCAAACGGTTTGCTACATCTCCAGTCAATTCGTAAACATATACATCATCCTTTTTCCAGTCACATTTGTACACATATTGGGACTTACGCTTATGCTTATTGTTGCTTATCTCATACTCGGCAGCATCTAATATTTTCATCACATCAGCGTCGCCAAAGATCCAATGTTCACTTCTCCGCAACTGTTCAATAGCCTCAAGCGCCTTTCTCTTTGAGGACACAAGAAGACATCCTGCCTCAAGCTGAGCCGCCGCAATAGCAAGGTAAATCAGTTTGGCATCGTCATTATCTGCCAATGCATCGCTAAAATCATTACATATACACTTCACCGCTCCGGAAGGTGTAGTATCACCCAGGAGTTCCTCGTACGCTATCATCACATCGCAAAATAGCCCCACATTCATTAACTCTTCAATCCAGTTTACCATTGTACACCTCATCCATGAATCTCAAGTAAACAATAGTATTCGTTACTGACTTGATTAAAAACATAATCTTCAAACGCCTGTATATATGCGGGCAAATTACCATTGTGCCTGCTAATACCATTGATGTAGTTCTTACCAAAGTAAGATGTATCTCTAGCAACATTCAAAGTTGCATACGAAATCATAAGTGTTTGTTCGAGTATTCTCGCTTGGCAATATGTTAGACCGTCGATATGTTCACCTAATTGAAGCACCTTGGTTTTAGGATTTCTTCGATGTTGGTTCATACGAGTGTCCATATTTGTGGTTCTGCCAACATATTCAACTCGTCCTTCACTATTCGTCAGCATATATACCGAATAACTCTTAGGATGAGACTGATTAAGAGCATCAATCCTCTCTCTGAGTTTTTCCTCTGCATCGTAATATGCTTCTGCAAACGCTTGTCCTGCCGATGAAAAAGCCCGCTGTGTATCAGGCATTGCGCAGACGAGCGCCATTGCTATCATAGCACCAAACAATAGCGAAAGTGCTATAACGCCCATATGACCGTCACTGTCAATGTAGTTCACCGGATCATTTTCGCAGTACGCATACATATTGGCACTGAGAATGCCTACTACATCTGTTGTTGCGTATGCATCGGCGTTTATGAACCTGCCGATCTCAGGGTCGTAGTAGCGGGACTGGAGGTAATAGAGCCCTGTTTCGGTGTCGTAATAGTAGCCCCTATAGCGCAGCGGATTTATATTGGCGAGGTCGCCGGTGCTCGTGAGGATCTTGCCCCACGGGTCATAGGTATAGGACGCGGCTACGGTTCCGTCTGCCTTTATGAGCTTTACTACATCGCCCTGCACATTCAACACATAGTAATACCATG
>SAMEA104315424__coassemble_11064_pt1 | contig 2462 bp, 3 predicted proteins | sample SAMEA104315424__metabat2_low_PE_018 | metagenome-assembled genome bin SAMEA104315424 (sample SAMEA104315424) | gut metagenome | biome: Monkey gut; feature: monkey-associated habitat; material: faeces | place: China | collected 2013 | reverse complement strand
TTGCGCCCATGCCGTTTGTTATGCCGTTCGCAACTGCCCACATGACCGGATCATAATAGTACAGAGCGGGGTTTGCCACATCGTCAAACAGAGTGCAGTCGAAGTGGATCTCGGTGTTACTCAAGACACCTGCAAGCTCTCCGCCTATCGCCTTCCACTGCTCCTCGGTGCCGCCAAAGTAAACATCGTTTAGTATAAACGCATTGCCGATCACCTCAGTGTCCACGGATTTAAGGCTTTTGGGCAGATACACGCTCTCGAGCTTATGCAATCCTGCTAGTGCACACATACCAAGGCTCTCAACGCCCTCGTTCACAATGGCTGATTTTACATTGCCGCAATAGGCAAACGCCCAATTATCAACGGTTTTTACATTGCCGGGTATTACTACGCTTGTCAGTCCGCAGTATTCAAAAGCCGCGCCGCCTATCTCGGTAACGCTGCCGGGTATGCTGATCGACTCAAGCTTGCCGCAAGCCATAAAGGCGCGAATGCCGATTTTAGTAAGCGTTGAGGGGAAAGTGACATTAGTCAGATTAGGGCAGTTTGCAAACGCACCCAGACCTATAGTAGTGACACCTTCGCTGATAACAACACTTTTTATTGCATCCGTGTCCCACGGAGAGGCTTCATCGTAGTCGTACATTGCGCCCTTGCCGCTTACGGTCAGAGTGCCGTTTGCATTAAGCTTCCATGTAAGGTTGTCTCCGCATTTTCCGGAAGTGGCGTTATCCGCCAGTGCGGATGCCGGCAGTAGGCATACGACCATCAGCACCGCCAGCGCAAGGCTAATTATTCTCTTTCTCATCTTATCCTCCTGTTTTTTGTGCCCGTCAAAACCGTGTATGCTCTTGTCAATCGACGGTATTCGACGGTATTATATTTATATAGTACCATATATTGTCCGCATCAGCAAGCACGGCGTTATGCACAATTTACCTGCACATCGTTTGGCTATTATGACGCATATTAGGTTTGCTGCTGCCATAGTCCGTTCCCGTGCTGCCGATGGCGTTTGCCTTCGCCCAGCCGGAGACGATATAAGTGCCGCCCTTTTCGTTTATGGGCACATCCTGTGCAGCGGATGTCCATGCTTCCGGTCCGCTAAGGATGCCGGAGTGCTTCTTGCGACGCACTCCGGCGAAATAATTAATTGTGGAGCTACTCTCTAATATCGCGCTCACCGCCACAATAGTAGAGAAACTCTTGGTAAAATTCTTCATTGCGATACCTGAGCGTTATTGCGTATTTTCTACGGAAGAATGTCTTTTGAAATTTCTCTCGTGTCATATCTTTTGGCAGTGCCATTGTTAAACATAGTATATGAAATGAATGTTTTGAACCTTTCGTATATCGCTGATAGCCGATAAATTTAAAATCGCCCCACGAGAAGCTCCTGCTTGTCAAAAAATTTTTCTCTCGTATTCCATTTTTGTCCACATAATACACCGAAAATGATACATCAAACGCCATTGGCAAATACACACAGCATATCGCAAAAAAGTAGAAACCTGCAATCTTTATATCCGAGTCTTTCTGTATCGTGCATATTATGCTGGCTGGCAGAACCAAAAACGCCATTATCAGCCACATAACCGTATCACTTTTCAGGGGTTTTATTGTCATACTCATCCTCCCCTATCACGCGAAAAATGTATCGGTCTTCAAGTCAATCCGCCGAACGAGAGTTTTTCACTACCGTCCTTCGCCATTAAATAGACCATTGTCCAGTCCTCGAAAAAATTGAGCGGATGAATTTTTGCAATAAGCTCACCATTAATTCTTTCATAGCCGTACTTTTCAGCCGGATACTCGCTTTCAGGTGCACTCAAAAACTCATCACATAAATCCGCAGAAATCGCTTTTCCCGAAACGCAATTTACCACATCAGCAAACAGTTGTGTATCAAATTGCTGTTCACTATCACCATTTATGACATAGTCAACGCTGAACCCCTCTAGACCCTTTTCGGAATTGTATGCTGAGTTTACTACAGCGACTGTGATCTCCTCTTCAGGGCTAATTACAATTCTCATATGTACATAGCAGCTGTCCGCATCGCTGTGACTGTGTGAGGTTTTTTCTACTTCATATCCATACTGCTCCGCTGCTTTCTGTATTTTTTCAAGGTATATGTCCGCATTTTTCAGCGTTTGTTCAACAGTTACATACTTTTTTGCCGTGCATCCGTTCAGGAGCAGCACTGCTACAAGCAACACCGACAGGAAACTAACAGTTTTCTTCATGCCGTTATCCCTCGCACCATTGAATCTGGTATGAAACCTCAACGCTGTATGGGGTCATCATCCCCACTCTTTGCATTATCCAACCCAGGTCATTTGCGGCATTTCCAAAGGTCAATCCGACATTAAGTACGCCATTTACAATGGCAGCCGGAACACAAAAGTCCCCGTTATCGTCGTGATTATTTATTGGATCATTGACACAATACACAAACATAT
>SAMEA104315424__coassemble_4614_pt1 | contig 4476 bp, 2 predicted proteins | sample SAMEA104315424__metabat2_low_PE_018 | metagenome-assembled genome bin SAMEA104315424 (sample SAMEA104315424) | gut metagenome | biome: Monkey gut; feature: monkey-associated habitat; material: faeces | place: China | collected 2013 | reverse complement strand
GATGCCGCACTTGAAGGTTACGCCCATCTCCTTGAGAATGTCGATCTCTGCATTGAGCACATCCTTTTCAAGACGGAAGGAGGGTATACCGAGCGTGAGCATACCGCCGGGGACGGGGTTTTTATCAAAAACGGTGACATTTTCATAGCCCTTATTTGCGAGATAATACGCGCAGCTCATGCCCGCAGGGCCCGCTCCGATAATGGCGATCTTCTCGGTGTAGGGTCTGCCGATCTGGTTCACCATCTTGGGGATGAAGCGAGTGTCCTCGTGCAGATCATGGTCGGCGATGAAGCGCTTTACCTCGTCGATGGCGACAGCTTCGTCAACGCTTGCGCGGGTGCACTCCGCCTCGCAGCGCTTGTTGCATATGCGTCCGCAGACCGCGGGGAACGGGTTTTCCTTCTTTATGAGCTCGAGAGCCTCGGTGTATCTGCCCTGAGCGGCGAGCTTGAGGTAGCCCTGAACGGGAACATGCGCGGGGCATGCGACCTTACAGGGCGCGGTGCCGGTATCGAGGGTGTCCTTGAAGTTCTCGCGGTAGTCGGGATTGAAGGTCTTCTTTACGAAAACGGTGTTGGTGAGCTTTGCATAGCCCGGAGGCGTTAAGTCGTTGGACGAGCACAGCTTCTGACCGAGCCTGAGCGCGTTGCCGGGGCAGGTCTCGACGCACTGGGCGCACGCCACGCACTTTGCCTCGTCGATCTCGGCGACGAAATTGGAGCGGATAGCGTCTCTCGCGCCGAACATGAGTCCCGCTCGCAGACCGAAGCAGGCGCAGGCGCAGCAGTTGCAGATAGCGGCGCTGTCGCCGGCCTCCTCGATGTTGGGAATATCGTGCATAAGCCCGTTTTCCTCGGCGCGCAGGATGATCTCCATTGCCTCCTCGCGGGTTATCTGACGGGCTCTGCCGGAGCGGATGTAGTGTTCTGCGCCCTTGCCCATCTGCACGCACATGTCCTCGTCAAGATGGCCGCAGCCGTCGCCTATGCTGGTGCGCGATGCGCGGCACGAGCAGGGGGACACGGAGAAGGTGTCGTACTTATTGAGGTAGTAAGAGAGCCTTTCATAGTCGCTGACACCGGGGATGTCCTTTATCGCACTCTCAACGGGGATAACGCGCATGAGTCCGTAGCCGTCGGGCAGCACCGGTCCGAGAAGCTGCATACGGAGGCGGGTGTACTCCTCGAACGCTCTGCCGACCTCGGGGTGAGCCTGCATGAGTTCCTTGTTGTTTACCATCATTTCGAGAATGCCGGGGGCGAATATCTGCATGAAGTAGATGTCCTCGCCCTTTTTCTCGTCATAGGTGCGGCGGAAAATGCCGTAGTAGACGAGATTGTCCAGCGCGGGCTTTATCTGCTCGACGGTCTTGCCGACCTTCTTTGCCAGATACTCCGCGGTGCGCTCCTTGCGCAGGCCGGCAGCGATGGCGATGTCCGCCTCGTCGTCGGAGACGATGTTCGCCATGCAGTAGTACTCCGGAGCATTTTCGTCGATCTTGACGACTATTCCGGACGCACCGCCGATGACCTTCGCCAGCTTAACGATCTTTGGTCTGAGTTGTGCCATAGTTAAGTTCTCCTCTTCCTTTTATTCATGTTGTATCTTCTCAGGCTCTTGTGTGCCTGTATCGCTCAAGCTGTTCCTGCATGCAGTTGCTCAGCTTTTCCACCGCGCCCTCGGCGTCGCCGCGCTCGATGCAGTCGGTGAAGCCCTCGAGCTCGTTTAATGCCGCAGCCATGCCTATCGAACGGACATACCGCTCCGTGAGGTACACAGCCCCCTCCTCGACCGAGCGAAACACCAGCGCAAGCATCGCATGACCGCTCAGGCGGCATATGAGCTTGGGATATTCATAAAGGCGCGCGGCAAACTGCGCATGGGAAAACTCCTCGGACGCGACAAAGCTGCCCAGCAAGTCGATGCACTGCCGGAGCTGCGCAATGTCCTGCGCCGTGTGGTGCTGTGCGAGCGCCGCCATGGCAAAGCCCTCCACCGCAAGGCGGAGGTCAAACAGCCCTGCAATGGTCTCAACGCTCAGGTTATCGCCGTTAAAGCGCACGATGGCGTTGAAGGTGTCGAGGTTGCCGTCGCGCATATAGTCGGCGACCGTCACCCCGCTCTGCGGCTTTATCGAAACGAGCCCCAGCCGCTGGAGCTCCTGAAGCCCCGAGTGCACCACCGTTTTGCTCACGCCCATCTGCTCGGCGAGCGTCCGCTCGGGCGGAAATTTTTCTCCGACCGCGAGCTTTCCGGACAATATGAGCCCCGCGATGCGCGAAACGAACAGGTCCTTCAGCGAGGGCGAGGTAAGTTTTTCAAAGCTATCCATAAGAGTCTCCGAATTGTATCAATTGGTATGACCAGCGACAAAGCTATCGCGTTATGTGCAATTATCACATATTATTCATACACAAATCCAACATTGTGCTGAAATGCGCTGTTTACGCGCGCTGCGCACCGTTTTTTGCTCATTGGCAGGCTATCGTGCCCGCCGCGCTCGGTCATTGGACAGACCAATTGTATTATATTGTCTGCATTTTGTCAATAGGAGCAAAAGCCTCCCGCACACCGATATGTGCGGGAGGCTTTATCATGCTGAGCTTTAATGCGGGGTAATCTATCCAGACGAGATTTGTGTTGTTGAGGTCGTCACTGGCAAGGCGTGCCTCAAGCGAAAGTAAATTATAATTGGTCTTACCAGTGCCAAACGCGATGCCGCGTACGCAAACAGCACACAATATACCGCCGAGAATACAATAATACGACGAAAAAGCTGTGCACTTTCTCCTGTGTATTGACTTTTTTGCGCCGGAACGCTAAATTATTAACAGATTGGGCAGACCAATCGTTACACAGATGAAGGGGAAAGAACAAATGGCAAGAGAACTTATATTGCAGCTCGGCAAAAAGCTCACCGACCGCGCCACGATAAAGCTCGGTCTGGAGAAGCTCGACGAGTCCTCGCCCGAGTATTACGGGCTGGCTGCCGTCGTCACCGACGAGATGGCAGAGGTCGCGCTCCAGATGGATGTCCGCGTTCCCGCGACTCCCGAGGAAATAGCGAAGAAGATGGGCAAAAGCCCCGAATATGTCAAGGATATGTTCGACAAAATGAGCATGGTGGGGCTGCTCGAGTTCCATTACGAAAACAACGGACAGCTCAAAAAATGGGTGCTGCCGCGCTTCATTCCCGGTTGTGCGGAGTACATGAATATGCACACCGATCAGCTCGAGGCTCACCCCGAGATAGGCAGATTTTTTGACCAGATGGGCTATCTGCCGCTGAAGGCGATAACCGCGATGGTGCCTCCCGGAGGCGCGGGCATCGGCATGCACACCCTGCCGGTGGAAAAGGCAATACCCGCAAACAGCGGCGCATCGAGCCTTGAGCGCATATCCCACTGGCTGGATAAATACGACGGCGTTTACGCCCTCAGCAAATGCTCCTGCCGCGCGATGCACCGCGTTCTGGGCGACGGCTGCGGCGAGATGGAGGACGACTGCTGCATCGCCGTCGGCGATACCGCACGCTACACCGTCGAGACCGGCATCGGACACTACGCAACGCGCGAGGAAGTGCTCGCGGTGCTCGAACGCGCCGAGGAAAACGGCTATGTGCATCAGATAACCAATATAGACGGCGAGGATAAGATAATCGGCATATGCAACTGCGCGCTCGGCTCGTGCGTTGCTCTGCGCACTTCGCAGCTTTTCAATACTCCGAATATGTCCGCCTCCGCGTACCGCGCCCATGTAGACACCGAAAAGTGCGTTGCCTGCGGCAAGTGCGCCGAGGTGTGCCCCGCGGGCGCAGCAAAGCTCGGTCAGAAGCTTTGCACGAAAAACGGTCCCGTCGTTTATCCCAAGCAGCCGCTGCCCGATGATAACCACTGGGGCGAGCATATGTGGAACAAGGACTATGTAAACACCAACCAGTCCAACTGCCACAAGTCCGGCACATCGCCGTGCAAGACCGCGTGCCCCGCGCACATCGCCGTACAGGGCTACATCAAGATGGCTGCTCAGGGCAGATACCTTGACGCTCTCAAGCTCATAAAGCAGGATAACCCGTTCCCCGCCGTGTGCGGCAGCATCTGCAACCGCAGATGCGAGGACGCGTGCACCCGCGGCAAGATAGATAAGGCGGTCGCCATTGACGAGATTAAGCGCTTCATCGCCGAAAAGGAGCTGCACGAGGCTACCCGCTATGTGCCCAAGAAGAAGTTCCACAAGGGAAACACCGAGCCCTGGCACGAGAAGATCGCCATTATCGGCGCAGGTCCCGCCGGCATGAGCTGCGCATTCTTCCTCGCCGAGATGGGCTATGAAAATGTTACCGTTTTCGACAAAAACCCCGTTCCCGGCGGTATGCTCACGCTCGGTATCCCGTCCTTCCGTCTTGAGAAGGATGTGCTCAATGCGGAGATCGACATTCTCAAGGAGATGGGCGTAACCTTCAAGTGCGGCGTT
>SAMEA104315424__coassemble_2872_pt1 | contig 6311 bp, 6 predicted proteins | sample SAMEA104315424__metabat2_low_PE_018 | metagenome-assembled genome bin SAMEA104315424 (sample SAMEA104315424) | gut metagenome | biome: Monkey gut; feature: monkey-associated habitat; material: faeces | place: China | collected 2013 | reverse complement strand
TCAAAGTATTTTTCGCGTTCTCGTCGCCCGCCTCCATTGCAGCTATCGCGGTCTCCTCCTCGGCTTTGGCAAGCGGCGGCGGGAGGACATCGCTACCGCCTATGTAGAAAAGCCCCTTGTCGGGAAGCAGATGCTTTTGCAGCCAGTTTTTGATAAAATTCAGAATATCCATAGTTTGACCTCCGGTTAAAATATCGAATCAAAGCCGTCTCCGCCGACAGGAGTCGGGGATATTGCGACCACAATATCGTCTCTTAAAGCGCCGTCTATACGCACCTCGTCGGGGCGGAAAACGGGCAGCATACCGCCCCGAGTTCCCACGGCTGAGTAGGGTATCAGCCGCAGCCTGCCCGCGCAGTACGCGTTCTGCAAAAGCTGCATGCAGTCGCTGCTCTTGAGCTCTTTCTTACAATTCGGAAACAGCGGCGCGAGCTTGTCGCTGCCGGCTATGAGCACGCCTGAGCCGGTTATGGGATCGTACAAAGCATTGCCGCTGTCGTGCAGGCACTTTAAATTTACCGCGTGTCCCAAAAATGTGATTTCCACATCCGAAACGCTTATATCCGCGCTTTTAATGCTGCGCCTGAACAGAAAGCTCAAAACGGCGTATATGAGCGCAAACGATATAACGAGCACCGGCATAGACACCGGCAGATACAGCGCGTTTCCGATGCTGCCGCCGTTTTGCATGGATATTGCCCAAACTGCGCCGCCGAACAGCACCGATACCGCGAAAAATGTCAGGCAGCAGCGCCATAGCTTTTCCTCGCCGCCGTAGGCGATGAGTGCCATTATAGCTCCCGATATGAACTTTATCGGCGCAAGCGAGAAAAACGAAAGCTGCGGCAGCAGACTAAGCGCGGCATAGCCTGCGCCGAACACCGCCGAGAGAAGATATTTTACGCGCCTTAGCCTTACCCCGCAGAGGCGGGCGGTGCAGAGTACGAGCAGATAGTCGAGTATGAGGTTCAAGGCAAACAGGCGGTCTATGTAGATTATGTCCATGCTGAAATTATAATCGCCTCACGGCGCATAATTTGTCATTTGTTAATTGTCAAATGCGTCGGAGTATGGTAAAATGCATTGGCTAAAAAGAAATCGTATAAGGAGAACAGAAAAATACTATGTGGTTTTGGCTTGCACTTGCCGCGCTTTTATGTTGGAGCGGCTCCGATCTTTTCTCGAAGATCGGCTGTCAGGATGCCGACGATAAATACAGCCATCTGAAGATGGTCATGGCGGTCGGCGTCGTCATGGGTCTGCACGCGGCATATGAGATATTTATCGGCGGCGTTGAGATAAACGGCGAGATAATCTTAAAATACCTGCCGGTCTCGGTGCTGTATATCCTCTCAATGGCTATAGGCTATATAGGGCTCAGATATATAGAGCTTTCCATATCTTCACCTATCTGCAACTCGTCGGGCGCCATTGTAGCGGTGCTCATATTCGCAACTCAGGGCATCGGCGAGCTGCCGCCCATGGCGCTCGTTGCGGTCGCGGTCGTATGCATCGGCGTTATCGCCCTCGGCTTCACCGAGGCAAACGAGGACGAGGAGCTTCGCCGCGCAAGGCAGGATGCAAGCAATCACCACTATGCCAAGAGCTGGCTTGCCATCGCGCTCCCCGTGATCTATTGTCTGCTCGACGCTCTGGGCACATTTGCCGACAGCAAAGTTCTGGAAACGCTCAATGAGGACTCGGCGAATGTCGCATATGAGCTTACATTCCTGTGCGCCGCGATAGTTTCGGCGATATATGTGCTCGGCGTCAAAAAGCAGAAGCTCATTCCCAAGCGCGAGGTGCCCAAGTACACCGGCGCGATCTTCGAGACTGCCGGACAGTTTGCATACATATATGCCCTTGCCGACACAAAGCACGCCGCTCTCGCAGCGCCTATCATCTCGGCGTACTGCGTAGCATCGGTCGTGTGGAGCAGGATATTCCTCAAGGAAAAGCTCTCTCTCAAGCACTATGCGTCTGTTTTGCTCGTCGTAGTGGGTATAGTTATTCTGGGAATACTCGATATTTAATAAAGGAGAGAATGTATGTCAGGTCCTATTTATAAGAGAATACTTATCAAGATCAGCGGCGAGGCGCTTGCCGGAGACAAAAAGACCGGCTTTGACTTCGACTTTATCCAGCAGGTCTGCAAAGCGATCAACAAATGCACCGAACTCGGCGTTGAGGTCGGTATCGTTGTAGGCGGCGGCAACTTCTGGCGCGGCGTTAAAGACGGCGCGGGCCATGTCGAGCGCGTTTCCGCCGACCGCATGGGAATGCTCGCAACGGCAATGAACTGCCTTGCGTTTGCTGATGTTCTGCGCCAGAGCGGGGCTGATGCTCAAGTGCTCACGGCTGTGGACATTCAGGGTGTAGGCGAGAGGTACACGACCGATAAGGCCGTTAGGTGCCTTGAAGAGAAAAAGGTCGTTCTGTTCGGCTGCGGCACCGGCTGCCCGTTTTTCTCCACCGACACCGCCGCAGTGCTCAGAGCCGCCGAGATCGGCGCGGACGCTATCCTGCTTGCAAAGAATATCGACGGCGTTTACTCGGCAGACCCCAGAGTGGATGCCTCGGCTGTTAAGTACGACAGCATAAGCTATGACGAGGTGCTCGCGCAGCATCTCGCCGTTATGGACAGCACCGCAACGAGCCTTGCCATGGATAATAACATCCCTGTCATAGTGTTTGCCCTTGCCGAGCCCGAGAATATAGTCAGAGTGCTCAGCGGCGAGAAGCTCGGTACCACAGTAAGCAAATAATTGTAATGTATAAATTTAAGAATCAGGAGGTAACATCATGTCCAAATATCCCGAAATCGAAAACAAAATGAAAAAGACGGCTGAGGTGCTCAAGACCCAGCTCGCATCGGTTCGCGCCGGCAGAGCCAACGCGGCGGTGCTCGATCAGATCACGGTTGATTATTATGGCGCACCCACCCCCATTCAGCAGGTCGCATCCATATCCGTTCCCGACCCGCGTTCCCTGATGATCCAGCCCTGGGACGGCTCCGTTCTCAAGGGCATTGAAAAGGCGATACTCGCATCCGACCTCGGTATAAATCCTCAGAACGACGGCAGAGTTATCCGCCTCGTGTTCCCGCAGCTTACCGAGGAGCGCCGTAAGGAGCTTGCAAAGCAGGTAAAGAAATACGGCGAGGAGTCCAAGGTCGCAGTGCGCAACATCCGCCGCGATGCCATCGACAAGTTCAAAAAGCAGCAGAAGGCATCCGAGATCACCGAGGATGACTACAAGGACATAGAAAAGGACATCCAGAAGCTCACCGACGATTATATAAAGGAAGTCGAGAGCATCGCGGAAGTCAAGGAAAAGGAACTTTTCGAGATCTGATATGGGCGATAATAAGACTCAAAATGCGGCGGGGGAGCAGGCGAAATGCCTTCCCCGCCATATTGCCATCATACTTGATGGAAACGGGCGCTGGGCAAAAAAGCGCCTGATGCCGCGCAATGCGGGGCACCTTGCGGGGTCGGAGACCTTCCGGAATATTGCGACCTACTGCAAGGAGATAGGCGTTGAGTATCTGACGGTGTATGCGTTTTCAACGGAAAACTGGAAGCGCCCCGAGGAGGAGGTCGGCGGCATAATGAAGCTGCTGGATAAATACCTCCACGAGGCGATACGCGATATGCGCAAAAAGAACATTCGCATGAAGGTGTTCGGAGACACCTCGAGGCTGTCTCCCAAACTCCAGAAGCTCATCGCCGAAACGGACGAAATATCAAAGACGATAGAGGGATTTCAGGCAAATGTGTGTATAAATTACGGCGGCAGAGCGGAGATAGTCCGCGCGGCACAGGCTTATGCGCGCGATTATGCAGCAGGAAAGACTGAAGGCGAGCTCACCGAGGAACAGTTTTCCGGCTACCTCTATTCCGCGGGCATACCCGACCCCGACCTGCTCATTCGACCCGGCGGGGAGTACCGCATATCAAACTTCCTGCTGTGGCAGTGCGCATACTCGGAGTTTTACTACACCGATGTGCTGTGGCCCGATTTCACTCCGCAGGAGCTTGATAAGGCAATTGCGGCATATAACCGCCGCGACCGTCGTTTCGGAGGTGTCAAGGGATGATAAAAGCGGTATCCATCCTCGGCTCTACCGGCTCCATAGGAAGGCAGAGCATCGCTGCCGCGCAGCATTTGGGCATTCCGGTAGCTGCGCTCACAGCCAATAGAAAAATCGATCTTGTCGAGCAGCAGGCAAGGCAGCTAAAACCGAAATATGTTGCTGTTTTTGACGAAAACGCGGCAAATGACCTGAAAATCAAGCTTGCCGATACAAATATCAAGGTCGGCAGCGGCATGACCGGACTCATAGAGGCGGCTACCATCGGCGAGGCCGACTGCGTCGTCACGGCGGTGTCGGGCTCTGTAGGCTTAAAGCCTACGCTCGCGGCTATCGAAACGCATAAGCGCATAGCTCTCGCAAACAAGGAGACCCTTGTGTGCGCAGGCGAGATCGTCATGCCTGCGGCAGCCGAGGAGGGCGCGGAGATAGTGCCGGTCGATTCCGAGCACTCGGCTATCTTCCAGTGTCTCATGGGCAGGAAAAAGGGAGAGCTCAAAAAAATACTGCTCACCGGCAGCGGCGGACCGTTCCGTGGCAGAGACCGTTCGGAGCTTGAGGACATAACCCCCGAGCAGGCGGTAAAGCACCCGAACTGGTCGATGGGCGCAAAAATATCCGTCGATTCCGCCACCATGATGAATAAGGGGCTTGAGTATATTGAGGCGATGCACCTTTTCGGCGTTTCTCCCGATGATATTCAGGTCGTCGTTCACCCTCAGAGCATAGTGCACTCGATGGTCGAGCTCATAGACGGCACCGTTATAGCCCAGCTCGGTGTTCCGGATATGGGGCTTCCCATCCAGCTTGCAATGACATATCCGGAAAGATGCGCATCTCCCTTCAAGCACCTTGATTTTTATGACATGAAGGATATGACATTTGAAGCGCCCGACTATGAAAAGACCCCGTGCCTGAAGCTTGCAATGGACTGCGCGCGCATAGGAGGCACCGCACCGTGCATCATGAGTGCCGCAAACGAGGTTGCAGTGTCGATGTTTTTAAACCACCGCCTTGGCTATAATCAGATATATGACTGTGCTTTGCAGGCGGTCGAGAGCATAGAGATAATAAAAGAGCCCGAACTCGATGCGATATTGGAAGCCGATGAGCGGGCAAGAGTTTTTGTCAGGGAGCACTTTTCCTAATGTATATAGTTATCGCAATATTGATGTTCGGCATCCTCATCGCCATCCACGAATTCGGACATTTTGCAACCGCAAAGCTGTGCCGCGTGCGCGTTGATGAGTTTGCCATCGGCATGGGGCCCGCCATATTCAAAAAGCAGAAGGGCGAGACTCAGTATTCGCTGCGCATTCTGCCGTTCGGCGGCTTCTGCGCCATGGGCGAAGACGAGGAATCGGATGACCCCAGAGCCTTTGTAAATCAGGGCTTTTGGAAGAAGTTTTTCATCCTGTGCGCGGGTTCGTTTATGAACTTCGTGCTCGGCGTTGTGCTCATCGTTATCATGTACGCTCCGGCACAGGGCTTTATAGAGCCCGTCATTGGCGATTTTCTTGACGGATGCCCGTATAACAGCTCAGACGCGTTTCAGGTCGGCGACAGGTTTTACAGCATCGACGGACACCGCATATACTTAAACAGCGATGTCTCCATGTTCCTTGAGCGCGGCGACGGCGTTTACGACATAGTCGTTATCCGCGACGGGGAAAAGGTCGAATTTTCCGATATGGAGCTCACCCGCGCGGTCGAGACCGAGCAGGGCATGAAATACGGCTTTACATGGACAATAAGCGAAGCCAATTTCGGCGCAAAGCTCCGGTACACATGGAACACAGCCATGGAGTTTTCGCGCCTTGTATGGCTCGGACTCGGCGATCTCATTCACGGTGCCGTCGGAGTTGACGATATGGCGGGGCCCGTCGGCATAGTCGATATGATGAACGAGGTCGGATCGAGCGCCGCAAGCACTGCCGACGCCATTTATTCGATGCTGTATTTCTCGGCGTTTATTGCGATAAACCTTGCGATAATGAATATGCTGCCCATACCGGCGCTTGACGGCGGCAGAGTATTTCTCATGATAGTTACTGTTATTGTCGAAGCCATAACGCGCCGCAGGCTCGATCCTAAATACGAAGGCTATATCCACGCAGGCGGCATGATCCTTCTCCTGCTGCTGATGGTGTTTATCATGTATAACGATATAGCCAGACTCATAACGGGGTAATGCCATGTACGAGAGAAAAATGACAAA
>SAMEA104315424__coassemble_2282_pt1 | contig 7428 bp, 7 predicted proteins | sample SAMEA104315424__metabat2_low_PE_018 | metagenome-assembled genome bin SAMEA104315424 (sample SAMEA104315424) | gut metagenome | biome: Monkey gut; feature: monkey-associated habitat; material: faeces | place: China | collected 2013 | reverse complement strand
GCCAATACCTTGCGCTTTCATTCTCCCCGACATACATACCGAGAACATCTTTCTTGCCGTCCATATTTATGCCGATTGCTATGTATCTTCAGTTTTATATCACGAAGAAAACCGTCATCAACCACGGTGAATTGCCGAAATACCACGCAGAGAACACCCACGAAGCCATTATTGACATGGAGACCTTTCATGCGGTTCAGACCGAGAAGGCACGGCGGGCGGCTCAGTTCAATAAGAAGCCAGCACCAAGAACAACATCCCCGTTCAGTGGTCTGCTGGTGTGCGATAACTGTGGAAAGAACTACCTCCGCAAGGCCACCAAAACAGGCATCGTCTGGGTTTGCGGAACATTTAATACGCTCGGCAAAGCCGCCTGCGCTTCCAAGCAGATACCGGAAGCAACGCTTCAACGGGTCACAACCGAAGTTTTGGGTGTAAAGGCTTTTACACGGGAACAGCTGCACAGCCGGATACAGAGTATTCGGGTCTGCAACGGAAACATTCTGGTTTTTCAGTTCCAAGATGGCTCGGAAGTGACACGCACATGGAAAGACCGATCTCGCAGCGAAAGCTGGACGGACGAGATGAAGGCCACCGCCCGTCAGAAAGCCCTGGAAAGGAGAAACCAGAATGCCTAAAGTTACAATGATACCCGCAACCATAAACCCACTGACGCACCTGCTTTCGGTGGCTGCACGGAAAAGATGTGTCGCCGGATACGCCCGTGTTTCCACCGACAGCGATGAGCAGTTCACCAGTTATGAGGCGCAGGTTTATTATTACACCAAGTTCATACAGTCCAAGCCGGAATGGGAGTTCGTAAAAGTCTATACCGATGAGGGCATTTCCGGCTGTAACACCAAAAAGCGAGATGGCTTTAACAGCATGGTTTCGGACGCTCTTGCCGGAAAAATCGACCTCATCGTCACCAAGTCGGTCAGCCGATTTGCGAGAAACACGGTCGACAGCCTGGTAACTATCCGCAAGCTGAAAGAAAGCGGCATAGAGTGCTATTTTGAGAAAGAAGGCATCTACACCTTTGACGGCAAGGGTGAGTTGCTCATCACCATCATGTCGAGCCTTGCCCAAGAAGAAAGCCGCAGCATTTCGGAAAACATCACCTGGGGACAGCGTAAGAGCTTCGCTGACGGAAAGGTGCATCTTGCCTATAAACATTTCCTTGGCTACGAAAAGGGTGAGGACGGCAGACCTACCATTGTGGAAAGCGAAGCGAAGGTTGTTCAGCTGATTTACCGTCTTTTCCTTGACGGCAAGAGCCAAGCCGCCATTTGCAGATGTTTGGAGGACTTGGGGATTCCGTCACCGGGCGGCAAAGATAAATGGAGCAAGACCACGGTCACCAGCATTCTGCAAAATGAAAAGTACAAGGGGGATGCGCTACTCCAGAAGTCCTTCACGGTTGATTTTCTGGAAAAGAGGATGAAGCCCAACGAGGGTGAGCGCCGCAATACTATGTGGAAGGCAGCCACCCTGCCATTGTTGACCCAGATGAATGGGATCATGTGCAGACGGAGTTTGCCAGGAGGAAAGCATGGGCAGAGCCTACAGCGGAAAGAGCGTTCTTTCAGCCAAGCTGGTCTGTGAGGACTGCGGCGGCTTCTTCGGCTCAAAGGTCTGGCATTCCACCGACCGCTACCGCCGCACCATCTGGCAATGCAGCAGCAAGTTCAAGGTTGAATAACGCTGCCATACTCCCACGGTAAACACGGAAACCGTGCAGCGGCTTTTCACTCAAACCTACAACCGGATGATGGAGAACCGGGAGCAGATCATCAAGGACTGCGAAATCATGCGCCGTGCGCTGACAGACTTTGCGGAATTGGACGCAGAAATTGAACGGCAGCTTGAGGAAACGCAGGTCGTAGCCGAACTGGTCAAGGCGGCAGTCAAGGAAAACGCTTCCACGGCGCAGTCTCAGGAGGCTTATCTGAGAAAGTATGAAGCCCTCACCGAGCGTTACGAAAAAGCCGCTGCGGAACTGGAGCGGTTACAGAACCTGCGTACTACGCAAAGTCAGCAAGACAAAGCAATGGCACTTTACATCCGCACCCTCAAAAAGCAGCCGGTGGTGCTGCGTGAGTGGGATAGCACAATCTGGACGGTGATGATTGAAAAGGCCATCGTCCACAGGAACGGCGAGATCACCTTCGTTTTCAAAAACGGCACCGAGGTCAAGGTCGGAGCATAAAATGCAAGGTCGCAAGATAGTTCGCATTTTCGGGTGAACTGGTTTTGCGGCCTTTCTTTTGCGATTTTGAGGAATAATTAAAATGTGCGCACCCCTTTTGCCGAAAATGCACACCCCTCGACCTTTTGTTAAAAGGTGTTGTGGGAGAAAACGCAAAAGGCTCCGCAGCGACCGTTTCCGGAACATCACGAAGCCTTATATCGTTAAAAAGCATCGAAAAGCCTTGCAAATCAAGGACTTTGCAAAAAGAAACCGGACACCAATCAAGATACGCATTGTATCAAAATTGGTGTCCGGTTATGGCAAAGAGCCGTAATTTTGATAGAAACCGTGTAAGGGGGTGCAACTTTGATTTAGAGGGGGGCAATTTTTAATTTGAGGGGGTGCATTGATTTTGTATATAGGTAAGGTCAACAGAGCCCTTGGCTGCTTTTGCGGTTTCGAGAGTGAACGCAACGTCCTCGGCGGTCACCTTCTCGCCGTCGGTGAACTTTGCGTCGTCGCGGATCTTGAAGGTCCAGACAAGGCCGTCGGGAGACAGCTCATACTTGGTCGCAAGGTCATTTTCGAAGGTCAGGTCAGATTTGTATCTGACGAGCGTGCTCTGTACGATCGGGGAGTTGCCGTGGCCCCAGCCCTGCGTCGGGTCAAGAGTCTCGGGCTCGGAGCCGATCGCGATTACAACGCTGTCCTTCTTGGCTTCGGGCTGGTCATTTCCCTTTCCGCAGGCAGTCACGCCTATGACCATGAGCACCGCAAGAAGCAGAGCAATGAGTTTTTTCAGATTCATTTGGGGTTCTTCCTTTCACGATATCATGGATTTAATCAGATTTCATATACGGCACATCTGCCGCCTCTGTCAAAACCCGATTTAACATGTCTGATTTTCTCATGGATCTGCCAAACGCGCAAGCTCCCCGGGGGGATAAAATTTTGCGATTTTACCAAACAAAAGTTACGAAATTGTGCAAAATCGCAATTTGCATCTGAAACCGCATCTGCATAAATGCAAAAAAATCGACAAGCATCACATGATACTTGCCGATTTGGCTTGGTGGAGATGGGGGGAGTTGAACCCCCGTCCGAAAGCACTTTAACAGGAACTTCTCCGAGCGCATACGATCGTTTATATTCCCTTCCCTGTACGCCGACCGTCAGGCTTGCAGAGTCGGTAGCTTCATTATGCGTGGTGCGCTCAAAGCTTTGCGCACTCACGGGCACCACTGATCGACGCTCCGTTTCGGGTCGTGGTCCTCCCGAAGGGAACGCTCGCTAATTAAGCAGCGAGAAGAACAGTATCGTTGTTGTTCTTTAATTTATAAGTCGCCCATTTTTAGGATGGTAGGCGCATCCGCTCGCTATTCCTGCCTCCATACCCCCGTCGAAACCGGTACATCCCCATGTTTTCAGGCGCTTTGAGGCGTTATTCTTAGGGGTGCGGGGTTTATGCCGCACCCCGATCTGCTTTACATTTTCTCGGGTTCGGGATAATCAACGCCGAAGGTATCGACGGTGACCTTTTTCATCGCCTGACGATGGATGGGCTTGTCGTTTCTACCGGTCATGCATTTTGCGATCTTATCGACATTCTCCATGCCTTCGATGACCTTGCCGAATGCGGCATACTGCCCGTCGAGGTGCGGGGCATCCTCATGCATGATGAAAAACTGGCTGCCTGCAGAATTGGGTGCCATGCTGCGTGCCATGGAAAGCACACCGCGGGTATGCTTGAGGTCGTTATTCACGCCGTTCATCTTGAACTCGCCCTTTATGGAGTAGCCGGGGCCGCCGATGCCTATGCCCTGAGGGTCGCCGCCCTGGATCATAAAGCCGCGGATGACGCGGTGGAATATGATGCCGTCGTAAAACTTGTTCTTTACCAGCGAAATGAAGTTATTAACCGTGTTGGGTGCGATCTCGGGATAAAGCTCAGCCTTTATGATGTCGCCGTTTTCCATCTCGATGGTTACTATAGGATTGCTCATTAGTGTCTCTCCTTCAATGTTCTTTCTATGTCGCGCGCAGCTTCACGCTTTGCATCGTCATTTCGTTTATCATACAGCTTTTTGCCCTTGCAGAGACCAAGCTCTACCTTTACCCTGCTGTCCTTAAAATACAGCGACAGCGGGATGAGCGCAACGCCCTCCTGCATAACTCGGGCATTGAGCTTTACTATCTCGCGCTTATGCATTAGGAGCCTTCTCGGTCGAACGGGGTCTTTATTAAAAATATTACCCTTTTCATATGGGCTTATATGCAGCGAACGCACAAACAGCTCGCCGTTTTTTATCGTGCAGTAGCAGTCCTTCATATTGACAGTTCCCGCTCTGAGGGACTTTACCTCGGTTCCGGCAAGCTCTATGCCGGCTTCAAACCGCTCGAGCACGAAATAATCATGGAATGCTTTTCTATTTGACGCTATCTGCTTTGTTCCGGTCTGCTTCGGCACACGCTCACCTCCCTACCAACGCCGTATTATAGCACATACCGTGCAAAAATTAAATAACTTTCTGTAAATCAGTTATTTCCCTTGAGAATATTCGCAATATCCACAACGCTTCCGAGCACATAATCAGGCTTGTGCTCGGCTTTCTCCACATCCTCCATGCTGCTCTCTCCGGACAGGACGCACACGGAGACCGCACCGGCGTTCTGCGCTACCGCTATGTCGGTGTAAAGCCTGTCGCCGACGCAGCAGATATTCTCGTTGGGCACTCCGGTCTGTTCGGATATTATGTCAACCATATTGCGATTTGGCTTGCCGATGAAAATGGGCTCGACGCCGCTGGCAGCCGTGAGCAGTGCACATATGCTGCCGCAGTCGGGCAGGACCTCATTTGCCGGCATGGGGCACACCCAGTCGGGGTTTGCGGCGATAAATGCCGCACCATGGCGCAGATAGTGCACCGCTTTATCGAGCTTTTCATAGGTGAGCGTTGTATCAAAGCCGACGCACACGACGCTTACTTTCTCGCCGTCGCCGAGCTTTACGCCGTAGCTCTCAAGCTCGCCGATAAACGCGGGAGTTCCTACGGGATACACGGTCTCACCGGGATGGCGGCTGTTGAGATACATTGCCGTAGCCATGCCGGAGGTGAAAACATTCTTAGCCTCGCAGGGAAATCCCAGCTTGCGCAGGCGGGTTATATAATCGATGCCGGCGCGGGAGGAGTTATTGGTCAAATATATATACTCCCTGCCGCTTTCGCTTACGGTGTTTATAAAATCGATTGCACCGTCGAACACCTCGTCGCCGAGGTAAAGGGTACCGTCCATATCGAGAAGAAACAGTTTTGTATTAAGCAGCTTATCCATTTTTATACTCCGTTCCAAAAAATATCGGAGATATTATATAGTTTCCGCGCCGTAAAATCAACAACATCTTGCAAATGACCGCCGATATGATACAATTGCATTACTACTTCTAAGGAGTTTGCTATGGACATTTCTTTCAACAACGGCTGGCTGTTCACGGAGGACTACGACTCCGGCTTTGACAACGCTAAAAGCGTGCGGCTGCCGCACACGGCAAAGGAGATCCCGTACAACTATATTGACTGCAAAGACTATCAAATGCTCTGCGGCTACAGAAAGGCGTTTACCGCCCCCGCCGAGTGGGAGGGCAAAAGGATACTGCTCAGGTTCGACGGCGCAGCTCACGAGGCTACGGTGTTCTGCAACGGAGAGCAGGTCGGGGACCATTCCTGCGGCTACACGGCGTTTACGGTAGATATAACAGACCATGTGAGCTTCGGCGGCGAAAATGTCATAGATGTCCGGCTCGACACACGCGAGAGCCTCAATATCCCGCCGTTCGGCTTTGTTATCGACTATCTGTGCTACGGCGGGCTCTACCGCGAGGTAACGCTTCAGGTACGAGACCCCGAGTATATCCGCGAGGTGCTTATAGAAAACACCGATCTGCACGAGATACGGGTGAAGATAGACTGCCCGTGCAGCGATATAGTGTGCGACATATTGGACTGCGGCGGCAGCATAGCTGCAAGCGCATCGGGAAATGCATTTGAGCTCAATGTGCCGGACAGCTGGCTGTGGTCCGTTGATGATCCGGTGCTCTACACCGCGAGGGTTCGCGCCATGCGCGGCGGAGAATGCGTTGACGAAGTGTGCATCCGTTTTGGCTTCAGAACGGTGAGATTTGAAAGCGACGGTTTCTACCTCAACGGAGAAAAGCTCAAGATACGCGGATTAAACCGTCATCAGGCGTACCCATATGTCGGCTATGCCATGCCGAAGTCGATGCAGGAGCTTGATGCCGAGATACTTAAATACGAGCTTGGCGTTAACGCCGTGCGCACATCGCACTATCCCCAGTCGCACCACTTCATATCGCGCTGCGACGAGCTGGGTCTGCTCGTGTTCACCGAGATCCCCGGCTGGCAGCATATAGGCGACGAGGAGTGGAAGCGTCAGGCGGTGGTCAACACCGGCGAAATGGTGCGGCAGTATATGCACCATCCCTCCATAATGCTGTGGGGCGTCAGGATAAACGAATCGCAGGACTGCGACGATCTTTACAAAAGGACGAACGCCGTTGCGCACCTACTCGACTCCGGACGGCAGGCAAGCGGCGTGCGGTACATTGAAAAAAGCCATCTGCTTGAGGATGTTTATGCATTCAATGACTTTTCGCACAGCGGTGGTAATGCCGGACTTAAGCCGAAAAGCTCCGTTACCTCAAAGAAGCACAAGCCCTACCTTGTTTCCGAGTGCAACGGGCATATGTTCCCCACAAAGCCGTTTGACGATGAGCGCCATCGCCTAAGCCACGCGCTGCGGCACGCAAAGGTGCTCGATGCCATGTATGCAGCCGATGATATATGCGGCATATTCCCATGGTGCATGTTCGACTACAACACCCACAAGGATTTCGGCAGCGGCGACGGAGTGTGCTACCACGGTGTTATGGATATGTTCCGCAATCCTAAGCTTGCGGCGGCCGTGTATGCCAGCCAGAGCGATGAAGTCCCCTGCTGCACGGTGTCCTCATCTATGGACATTGGCGAGCATCCGGCGGGCGATATAGGCAAGGTATATGTTTTTACAAATGCCGACAGCGTAAGGCTCTACAAAAACGATGTATTCGTGCGTGAGTTCCTCCCCTGCCGCGAGGATTACCCCGCGATGCCGCATCCTCCGGTCGTAATAGACGATTTTATCGGCGAGATGCTCGAAACGCAGGAGGGCTTTGACAGAAA
>SAMEA104315424__coassemble_1655_pt1 | contig 9575 bp, 9 predicted proteins | sample SAMEA104315424__metabat2_low_PE_018 | metagenome-assembled genome bin SAMEA104315424 (sample SAMEA104315424) | gut metagenome | biome: Monkey gut; feature: monkey-associated habitat; material: faeces | place: China | collected 2013 | reverse complement strand
AAACTCTCCTTTCTGCGCCCCTGTTACGCAATAGGGGCATTTTTCGGGTGTTTTTTCCGGCTCTTGACTTGGGGAAAATGAGGATTTTCAAATAGAAACCGCCCCGATGAACCATTCCTCGTCCGGGCAGCTCCTATCGCGTGATTTCCGTTTTTTCCGGCTCTTGACCGTCAAACATAGATTAGCTCAAACTTGGCGATTTCCTCCGCTTGCGCCCTGCAAGCATAAACGATTAAATTTCATGTTCGCATCACATGACGATCTCCTTAGCTATAATTATATGAGTGTGCTTTGCAGTGAGTTAATGCGACCTTCTGAAGCAGGCAAAAACGGAGTAAAGATCATTGATTTTTCCGAGGTCCCATCAGATGTTCTTCCGCTGATAGTTTCTCTTATTGCCCGTGTAATTTTTTCTGTTCAACAGTGGACAACAGCTGAACATCGACATCCTATTGCAATTTTTTGTGATGAGGCTCATTTGTACATTCCGGCCAACACCGAAAAGAGTATTGATGATGCAAGTTTGGTGACTTTTGAACGTATTTCTAAGGAAGGTAGAAAGTATGGTATCGGCTTAGTTGTAATTTCGCAGAGACCTTCCGAAGTAAATCGCACTGTACTGAGCCAGAGCAACAATTTTATTGCAATGCGCCTTACCAATATCGACGACCAGTCTGTTGTTAAACGACTCCTGCCAGACAGTTTGGGAGACTATGCAGATATGCTTCCAATCTTAGATATTGGTGAAGCGTTAGTTGTTGGGGATGCAAGTTTGTTGCCAAGCAGAATACGAATCGCACCACCTAACATGAAACCTAGAAGTGCAACTATCGATTTTTGGGATGAGTGGTCCAAAGAATCAACCGATGTGGATATTTCTGCTGCAATAGAGGCACTTAGAAAGCAATCAAAATAAAACATGGCATCTTTGCTTTTGCTTTGCTGACTGCGTCAATGATAGCTTTTCGATATCAGAGAGTAGCCGTCTATGGTTCATAAATAGGTCATCTGCTTTGAAATTAGGTCGGTAATACTTGTGGCATTCAGTAGCAGATGTGTGCCTCATATGGCAAAAAAGCACCGTCTCGGAATCACTTCCAAGACGGCGCTTTTCTGTTGTGGATCAGAGCGAACATTTCACGGCGAAGCCGCCGCTGAAGAAATAGGTGTTCGTCCAAACCTTGTTTGGTGGACCCGAAGGGATTCGAACCCTCGACCTCTCGGATGCGAACCGAACGCGCTCCCAGCTGCGCTACGGGCCCATAAACTGAATGCTTTTGTATTATAACACACTTTTCAAAAAAGTAAAGAAAATATTTGTTGATTATATTCACAATTTGAGTTATAATACTTCCGCGGCTTTTGACAAGGCTGCACTAGTTGGGGAGCCAGCGGTGCCCTGTAACCTGCAATCCGCTACAGCAGGAATGAATTCCCAACATAGGATGTGTCATGTATCGTCTGACTCCGGTAAGCAGCGATGACGAGCCGGTCTCGCGCAACGGAAGCCCGTGAACCATGTCAGGCGGGGAACCGAGCAGCATTAAGCGGTGTCTTTCGTGTGCCGTGAGGGTGCCGGTTCTGAGCCGGCTGCCGGCGTAACGGGTATATGGCATTATTCAAAGTTGGGTGTGCAGTCTTGTCAAGAGCCGCATTATTCTATCCGCAGTTTGAAAATGGGATGAGTCTATGTACAGAGCTTTGTATCGAAAGTGGCGGCCCAAGACCTTTGACGAGGTCGTCGGTCAGCAGCACATAACCGAAACACTTAAAAATCAGATAGTTACCGGCCGGCTCTCGCACGCGTATCTTTTCATAGGAACGCGCGGCACGGGCAAGACCACCTGCGCGAAGATACTCGCCAAGGCGGTAAACTGCGAGCATCCCGAAAACGGCAACCCCTGCGGCAAGTGCCCCGCCTGCCTCGGCATCGAGGACGGCAGCATAATGGATGTCGTCGAGATAGACGCGGCGTCGAACAACAGCGTGGACAATGTCCGCCAGTTGCGCGAGGAGGCTGTCTTCTCGCCGGTCTCTGTCAAAAAGCGCGTTTATATCATCGACGAGGTGCACATGCTCTCGACCTCTGCGTTCAACGCCCTGCTGAAAATTCTCGAGGAGCCGCCGGAGCACCTTATGTTTATCCTCGCAACGACGGAGCTCAACAAGGTTCCCGCGACCATACTCTCCCGCTGCCAGCGGCACAGCTTCAAGCGGCTTGACACTCAGCTCATCGCCTCTCACCTTGAGCACATCGCCAAGTGCGAAAGCCTTAACCTCGAGCCGGATGCGGCAATGCTCATCGCCGGACTTGCCGAGGGCGGTATGCGCGATGCGCTGTCGCTGCTTGACCAGTGCTCGGGCAGCACTGATATAAACACCGACGCCGTTTATGCCGCGATGGGGCTCACCGGCAACCGCCGCACCGCTCAGCTTTTGGACATGACGGTTAGGAAAAACACCAATGATGCGCTCAAGCTGTTTACATCGCTGTGGAACGACGGCAAGGACCCCGCAACGCTGCTGTACGAGCTCAACACCCTGCTGCGCGACTGTCTGATGCTGTGCGTTGCGCCGCGCTCGGGCGCGGATCTCATCTCCGGCAGATTCAGCCGCGACATTCTCTCTTCGTTCTGCAAAAAGCTTACGAAGGCAGAGCTCATAAACCGCATAAACACCGTTTCCGAGCACATCGCCATGATGCGCGACTCGAAAAGCGCAAAGCTCACAGCCGAGCTGTGCATTATCGAGCTTTGCGACCCGAAGCTCACCGAGGGCATCGACGAGCTGCGCGCGCGTATATCCCGTCTCGAGGAGGATATGAAAAACGCCCCGCGCACGGTCGTTAAGGCGGAAAGCCCTGTTTCTGACGACGATGAGGAGGAGTTTCATTCAACGCTCGATGAGGCGATGTACGACGAGGAGCCTCCCGCGCAGCATGAAGAGCCCGCCGGAGAACCCGACGAGCTTGACCCCGCGGACTTTGCAGAATACCAGCCCGAGGACGATCTGCTCGACAAGAAAAGTCCCGCGAGCCTTAACCCCGACGCGCCGCCGGAGGCGGAAAACGCCCCGCAGGACGCTCAGGCGCTGCAAAACGCGATTTTGGAAAAGGCGGAGGAGCTGCTGCCGTTTTCCGTTATGACGATACTCACAAATCCCCTGCAGGCTCGCTTTTCCGTTAGCTACGACACGCTGAGTCTCGAAGCGGTGCCGGGATTTGCATACAACGCGCTCAACAATCAGAATATACTCATGCGCCTGAGGGAAGCGGCTGGCGCGGTCACCGGCAGGAGCCTGAAAATTGCTCTTACCGAGCTGCTGCCGGACAGCGATAAACCAAAGCGCGATATTGAAGAATTAAGAAAATTTAAAGAAACAAGATTTGTCTAAGGAGGAAACAAATATGGCAAAAGGCGGATTTCGCGGCGGTATGGGCGGCGGAAATATGATGAAGCAGGCCCAGAAGATGCAGGAAGAGTTCATGAAGATGCAGCAGGAGCTTGAGAACAAGGAGTTCGTATCCACCGTCGGCGGCGGCGCGGTAAAGGCTACCATGATCGGCACCCGTGCACTCAAGAGCATAGAGATAGACCCCTCGGCAGTCGATCCTGACGATGTCGAGATGCTCCAGGACATGATCGTTGCAGCAGTCAACGAGGCCATCACCCAGAGCGAGGAAGCCACCAACAAGGCTATGAGCAAGCTTACCCCGATGGGCTTCCCGTTTTAAATCATACTGATGTTTAAAATGACAGGACCGCGGTCCTGTCATTTTTTTATGTCTTGCTGCTGATAAATTTCTCTTCTGCCTCGGATTGGGCGCTGGATAGAATGCGTATTGCGTCGAGGCTGCGTCCGTCCTTGAGGGCGATGAGCGCATCCGTTATGCGGTTGAACAAGAAAAAGTATAGCTTTTCGTACATGGTGTAACCTCCCATTTGTTCGTCATAATTTCGCATATTCGCGGATTTTGACGCTTGTTTTTCGTCATTTAAGCGTTATAGTTATGCTGCTTTTGCACACAATAATAAATTACAGCTATAATTTTGTCAACAGCCGATGTGGAGGAAATTCTTGTGATATATGACGATAAAGTTCGCTATACGCTTAGAATAGACCGCGAATTGCTTGATAAATTCGGTTATATCGCCGAATACGAGGGCAGAACAAAAAACCGCGAGATCGAGCAGATGATAAAGCGCCGCATCGCCGCTTTCGAGAAGGAGTTCGGCGAGATAGACCCCTACGGAGACAAATAAACCTGAATAATGCGAAAAAGGCAGGACTGCGGTCCTGCCTTTTTATGTTTGGCATTAGTTTAATTGCATTGCCACAGTAGCACACTGCGGAGTTTCTCTTGGCTTCCCCTCAAGGGGAGGCTTTTTAGAGTTATCTCAACGCCCCTCAATGCGACTCTGCAAAGCCGCCGTCGGCGCAGAGCACCTGTCCGGTTATGAAGGATGCCCCATCCGATGCCAGAAACTCGACCGCGGCAGCAATATCCTCGGGTCTGCCGAGCCTGCCGAGGGGAGTAGCCTCGGCGAGCATATCAAGGGTCTCCTGCCCGAGCACCTGCACCATATCGGTGTTTATAACGCCCGGTGCGACGCAGTTTACGCGGATATGCGACGGCGCAAGCTCCTGCGCAAGCGACCTCGTGAGCCCGATGATGGCGTGCTTTGTCGATGAATACGCCACCTCGCACGATGCGCCGTGCTCGCCCCATATGGAGGACACATTCACGATACAGCCGGCGTGCTCGTGCAGCATATCCGGCAGCACCTCCTGAATGGTATTGAACGCCCCGCCGAGGTTAACGGCAAAAATGCGCTGCCAATACTCGCTGCTTATGTCCTGAAACAGACACTGCTTTGCAATTCCGGCGTTGTTCACGAGAAGCGTTACGCTGCCGAAGCGCTCGCGTATCGCCTGCACCATATCGTGCACCGCTTCTCGGTCGGAGACATCGGCTCTGTACGCCATAGCCTCCAAGCCCTGCGACGAAAGCTCGCGCAAAAGCTCCTCGGCTTTATCCTCGCGCTCTATATAGTTTATGCAGACTGCGTATCCGCTTTTGGCAAGCGCCTGCGCGCACGCTCTTCCGATGCCGCGCGAGGAGCCTGTTATAAGTGCAACTTTTTTCATTTTTCACCCCTCAAACTGGCTCGTGTACAGCTCCTTGTACAGTCCGCCGGCTTCGAGTAGCTGCTCATGCGTGCCGCTTTCGACGACATCACCCTTATCCATGACGAGGATGAGGTCCGCATCGCGTATCGTTGAGAGCCTATGTGCGATGACAAAGCTCGTTCTGCCGCGGGTGAGCCTGTCCATAGCCTTCTGAACGAGCGCCTCGGTGCGCGTATCTACCGAGCTCGTTGCCTCGTCGAGAATTATCATCGGCGCGTTTTCGACCATGGCGCGCGCTATCGTCAGAAGCTGGCGCTGACCTGCAGAGAGGCTGCTGCGGTCGTTGAGCTGGGTGTCGTAGCCGTCGGGCAGGGTGGAAATGTAATGATCCATGCCGACGAGCTTGCAGGCTGCCTGTATCTGCTCATCGGTAACGCCCTGCTTGCCGTAGGCGATATTCTCGCGGTAGGTACCCTCGAACAGCCATGTGTCCTGAAGCACCATGCCGAACATGGAATGCACCTCGCTGCGCTTGAGCTCCGATATGGGCACGCCGTCTATCTTTATCTGCCCGCTCCACACATCGTAAAAGCGCATGAGCAGGTTTACCATCGTTGTTTTGCCGGCGCCCGTGTAGCCGACTATAGCCACCTTCCGTCCGGGCTCGATGCTCGCGGAGAAATCGTTTATAACGGGCTTATCCTCTTCGTAACCGAAGCGGACATCCTCGAAATCGACCTTGCCGCGCACATGGTCAATGGTGCGCGTGCAGCCGCTGTCGTCGCTCATCTCCTCCTCGCCGAGGAAACCGAACACGCGCTCGCCCGCGGCGCCCGCGGACATAAGGCTGTTTACAGCCTGCGAGATCTGGCTTAGGGGGTTGGTAAAGAGCTTTACATAGCTTATAAACGCTATAACGGTGCCGAAACGAATGCTGCCGCTCATTGTGAGCGCAGCGCCGACGACGCAGACCGCAACATAGCCGAAGTTGCCGACAAAGCCCATCAGCGGCATCATAAGACCGCCGAAGAACTGCGATTTCCACGCGCTGGTGTAGAGATTTGTATTTATCCGGTCAAATTTCTTTTTGGCTTGTCCGGTGGCTCCGTAAACGCGCACGATATCGTGTCCGGAGTACATCTCCTCTATATGGCCGTTCATTTCGCCAAGATTCTGCTGCTGCTGAACGAAGTACTTCCTCGAGTGCAGGATGATGACGAACATCAGAACAAAGCCGATTATCGAAGCTCCGATGGCGGTGAGCGCCAGCCTGCCGCTCGTTGCAAACATTATGACCGTAACGCCGACAAACTGAACGACCGCCTGAACGAGCGTTGTTATGCTGGAGTTGAGCGCCGAGCTTATGGTGTCGACATCGTTTGTGATGCGGCTGAGCACATCGCCGACGGTGACCTTGTCGAAGAATTTAAGCGGAAGCCTGTTTATCTTCTGGCTGATGCTCGTGCGCATGCTCCACGCGAGCTTCTGCATAACGGTTATCATTATGTAGCTCGACGCGCAGGTGACAAGGCTCGAGCCGATGTAAATAACGAGTATCGTTATTATCGACTTCACGATGAGCCCCATGTCGATGCCCGCTGCAAGCCCGTCGCTTATATCGTTTGTAAGCTGCGCGAGCTTATCGGGCGCGATAAGCGTAAGCGCAATGCCGATTATGCTGAACAAAAGCGCTGCGGCTATGGGCTTATACCACGGCTTTAAGTACCTTAAAAGCTCAAGCATCGAGCTTTTTACATTCTTGGGCTTTTCACCCGGTCCTCTTCCCGGAGGACCTTTTCTCATAGCGCTCATATGGCAAGCTCCTCCTCCGAAAGCTGACTGAGCGCAATCTGGCGGTAGACATCGCAGGAGCCGAGAAGCTCCCTGTGCGTGCCGATGCCGGCAATCCTGCCCTCGTCAAGTACTACTATCTTATCCGCGCTCATTATGGTTCCGATGCGCTGGGCGACGATAAGCTTTGTGCAGCCCTGAGTTTTTTCCCGGAGAGCGTCACGAAGCTGACGGTCGGTCTTAAAGTCGAGTGCGGAGAATGTATCGTCAAATATGAATATCTCAACATCGCGGCACAGTGCGCGGGCGATGGAAAGCCTCTGCTTCTGACCGCCGGAGAAGTTCGTGCCGCCGCGCGCCATATGCGCGCCCTCGCCGTCCTCGAGCTTGTCCACGAACTCCTGCGAGTGCGAGATCTCGAGCGCGCTGCGGAGCTTTCCGGCATTCGCGTTTTCGCCGAACGCGACATTATCCGCTATCGTTCCGGTGAACATCACGGCTTTCTGCGAAACATAGCCTATCTTGGCATACAGCGACTCAAGGTCATATTCCTTTACATTCACGCCGTCAACGAGCACCTCGCCCTCGGTCGCGTCGTAAAGGCGCGGGATGAGGTTTACGAGCGTCGTCTTGCCGGAGCCTGTGGAGCCGATAAACGCTATCGTTTCGCCCCTGTCGGCTTTGAAGCTTATATCGCGCAGAACGCTGCCGCTGCCGCCAGGGTATGTGAAGCTTACATTTTTAAACTCAACGGTGCCGAGCTCCGAGCCTGCATCGGTAACGGTGCCGCTCACTATCTTCTGGCGCGTTCCGAGCACCTCGCTTATGCGCTTTGCGGCCTCGAGCGCTCGCGGCGCCATGATAACGACCATGACTATCATTATGAAGCTCATTATGACCTGCATGGCGTAGGACATGAAAACTATCATATCCGCGAATATATCGACCCTTGCCGTTACCGCGGCAGCCGAGCCTGCGGCGACGGCGTTTATGAGCACCGCGCCTATCCAGTAGATGGACATATTTAGGCAGTTCATGACAAGGCTCATAAACGGGCTGAGCATGGTCATGGTGCGGTTGGCATACATCGAATTTTCGAGAAGGTCGGTATTTGCCTTTTCAAACTTCTTTTCCTGATACTTTTCGGCGTTATACGCCCTTACAACGCGGATGCCGGTGAGGTTTTCGCGCGCGGACTGGTTGAGCGCGTCTTGCAGCCACTGCATCTTTCGAAAACACGGGAATGTGAGCTTTATTGCAATGCCGAGTATCGCAACGAGCAAAACGACCGCGATGCCGGTAGCCAGCGACCACTGCCACGCCTTGCCCGCTATCTTCATTATCGCCCAGACCGCCATGAGCGGCGCCTTTACGACGACCTGAAGCGCAAGCACGACCATCATCTGCACCTGGGAGACATCGTTTGTCGAGCGGGTTATGAGGCTCGCGGTGGAAAAGGCGTTTATCTCCTCAAGCGTAAAGCTCTCGACCTTGTCGAACATCTCTTTTCTGAGACGGCGCGAAAAGTTTGCCGCTATGCGCGATGCGAAAAAGCACACCGCTATGGATGATATGAGACTTCCGAGCGCACACAGCAGCATCATGCCGCCGGCGCTCCACACATCGCTCATTGCGCTGTTCGGGGTTTCTATAAGCGTCGTTATCGACGACATATAGTCCGGTATCATCAGCTCAAGCACTACCTGAGCGCATATAAACACAAGACTGAACAGGAAGAAAAGCCATTCCTTTGCCTTGAGGTATCTGAAAAGCTTCAGCAGTTTTATCATGTTGCGGCAGCACTCTCCTCGTTTTCTCTTTCCGCATCGAGCTTATCCTGTATCATCTTCTGAGCAAGCTCGGCGGTCTCGCGCGTTTTGTGTTCCTTTACATACTGTGCGTCGATAACGCCGACGATGTCGATGTAAACATCCGTTCTTCTGAGCGGGAAGTTGTGGATTATCTTATCGGTATTTCTGAGCGCGACGACGACGACCGGCACTCCGGCGCGCTGAGCTATCTTGAACGAGCCCGCGTGGAAGGGCTGAAGCTCGTCTTTTCTGCCGCGCGTGCCCTCGGGGTATATCGCCACCGAGGTGTAGTCCTTGTTTATATAATCGGTAGCCTGCTTTATCGTGACAAGCGCCTTGCGGTTATCCTCCCTGTCAAGGGACAGGCAGCCGCACTTATGCATGACCTTGCCTATGACCGGTATCTTATAGTTGCCCGGCTTTGACACGAATATGAGTTCCTCCTTCGGCAGCTCCTCGACCATGACGACGGGGTCTGCCAGCGAGCGGTGGTTTGCGACCATGAGATACCGCGTATCATCCGGTATGAGCTCTCTGCCGCTTGTCTTTATATCCACCCGCGCATAGAAGCACAGCATTTCAGCGACGGCTCGCAGGTGCCACAGCCAGAATTTCGACGGCTTCTCCTGCGGCTTATCCAACCTTACGGTCGCCTCGGTAATTGCGAGCATCAGCACCGCATACGCAAGATGCGCGCCCGCGAAATACTCAAGGAAGCGCAGCAGGAAAACTCCCGTTACCTTTATGGCGCCGCCTCCCTGACCGGCAATAAGCGCATGTAAGGCGGCTCCGCCCGCGCCGATGGCGGCAAATAATCTAACAAGCATCTGTTATCCCCTCTGC
>SAMEA104315424__coassemble_1630_pt1 | contig 9666 bp, 9 predicted proteins | sample SAMEA104315424__metabat2_low_PE_018 | metagenome-assembled genome bin SAMEA104315424 (sample SAMEA104315424) | gut metagenome | biome: Monkey gut; feature: monkey-associated habitat; material: faeces | place: China | collected 2013 | reverse complement strand
CGAGATACACAACGGGGGACAAGAAGTCGAGCACCGAGCTGTAAGCCAGATTGGTCATGCCCCAGACGAGGCTTGCAAGGTACAGGCGCACTACCTGCTCCATGCCGACGGCAAGGAAGTTGAAGATGACATACAGTATAGGGAGCGCTACCATGCTGCCGGTCATAACGGCGATTATGCTCGCAATGCCGAAAAACAGCAGGAAGTCCATGGAGTAAACGGCAAGCCAGACCCACATCGCCTTGAGCACCAGTGCCGTGTTGAGGTCGGCGCTGAGCGAAAACAGGAAGGTCAGAAGCGCGATGACGATGTTTGAAACAAGCACCGGTACAACGCCGCCGAGCCACGATGAGAAAAACACTGCCTCGCGCCTTACCGGAAGTGAGGCGATAAGTCCGGTGATGCGGTTATTGTACATAAAGCCGAACACCGCCATTGCAGTGAACAGCGCCATGAAAAACGCGACTATCGGCGCTGCGGAAACGCCGCCGCTCGCTACGGAGTATACGAAATTGTCTGTTGAGGAATGACCGATATTGTTCACCAGCGTGAGCACCGGCATGAACAGCAGCCAACCGGCAAAGTGGAGCGCCCAAAGCGGCCAGAAGCGCCGCAGAGTGCTTTTGAAAAGCCCGGGGTTAAAGAACGATGTCCTTGACTTCATAGTCGGCACCTCCCAATTCGTAGATAAATATTTCTTCGAGCGTGAGCGGGACAATGTCCACAAACAGCGGTCTGCTCGCTTCAAGCTTTGCCTGAAGCTCGGCGGCAGTACCGTGCAGGATGAGAGTTTGCAGCCTGCCGGTGGAGGAGGCGTGCAGTATCTCAAGTCCCTCGGGCAGCGCCTGACCGTCCGGCAGGGCGAGCTGCAGCTTTACTATGCCCTCCTGCAGGTCGCTCAGCGTGCGCTCGAGCATGATCCTACCCTTGTTCATTATGCCGACATGGTCGCAGACATCCTCAAGCTCGCGCAGATTGTGCGACGAAACGAGCACCGTTGTGCCGTTTTCGGCTACATCGGACATTATGATGCTCCATATCTGGCGGCGCATCACGGGGTCGAGCCCGTCTACCGGCTCGTCGAGGACTAGCACATCCGGTCTGAGCGAAACGGTTATCCAGAAAGCCGCCTGCTTCTGCATGCCCTTTGAGAGTCTGCGCATCTGGCGCTTCGGGTCGAGCTCAAACAGCTCGCCGAGCTTTTTGAAGCGCTCTTCATCAAACTGCGGGTAAATGCTGCGGTAAAAGTTTGCCGTTTCGCGTATCGTTGCGTTTGAAAAATAGAAAATATCATCGGGGATGTACGCTATGCGGCTCTTGACTGCGGGGTTTTCAAACACCGGCTGCCCGTCAACAAGTATCTCGCCGCTGTCCTGCCGGTATATGCCGGTCAGGTGGCGGATAACGGTGCTCTTACCGGCGCCGTTCGGTCCTACAAGTCCGTACACCGCTCCGTCGGGAACGGTCATGCTTATGTTATCGAGGGCACGGAACCCGTCAAAACATTTTGTAACGCCTTTGACCTCAATCATGTTCTTGCTCTCCTTTCAGGCGATCGGCGAGCATCTGCCTGTCAACGCCGACATATCCGAGCTCGGTAACAAGCTCGTCGAATTTTCCGAGAAGCTCATTGCGGCGAAGTTTGTCTGCCTCATCGCTCGAGCACACAAAGCTGCCTTTCCCCGGCACCGAGCAAATGTACCCCTCCGCTTCAAGCTCGCGGTAAGCGCGCTGAATGGTGCTGGGGTTTATGGCAAGTCCGGAAGCCATCTCGCGCACCGAGCTTATCTTGCTGCCCGCCGGCAGCACACCCGATACGATGAGACGGCGCATGCCGTCTTTTATCTGCTCGTATATGGGACGAGGATCTCGAAAGTTGATGCTGATCATTCTGATCCCTCCAACTAACTGTATGGTTTGTTCTCACACGCTTAGAATACACACCGTACAGCGCCTTGTCAAGAATTTTTTCATGGCGTATGTATGAATGACCAAAAAATGCCCGCTGCCGCGGAGGGCAAATTGTGAACGCATTCTTATTGCGTAAGCGGAGCAAAAGTGCTAAAATAATATGCTATATTAATGTACAATAGGTAAGGTATGCATATGTGGATATCGGATAAATGGCAGGACTTTGAACTTATAGATTGCTCAAAGGGCGAAAAGCTTGAAAGGTGGGGGAAATACTATCTTGTACGCCCCGATCCGCAGGCTATATGGGACACTCCGCGCACCGATGCGCGCTGGAACTGCCGCGACGCACGCTACCGCAGAAGTCAGACCGGCGGCGGCTCGTGGGATAAGGGCGGACTTCCGGCAAGCTGGAAAATTCATTACGGCGAGCTGACATTCAATGTTAAGCCCATGAACTTCAAGCACACCGGACTTTTTCCCGAGCAGGCGTGCAACTGGGACTATGCCATGGCCAAGATACGCAGTGCCGGCAGACCCATAAATGTTCTGAACCTTTTCGGATATACCGGCGCGGCAACCGTGGCGTGTGCAAAGGCGGGCGCGAGCGTGTGCCATGTCGATGCTGCCAAGGGCATGGTCGCATGGGGCAAGGAAAACGCGGCGGCATCCGGACTTTCGGATGCGCCGATACGCTGGATAGTCGATGACTGCGCAAAATTCGTCGAGCGCGAGATACGCCGCGGCAGAAGATACGATGCGATAATCATGGATCCGCCGTCATACGGGCGTGGACCCGGCGGCGAGGTTTGGAAGCTTGAGCAGAACCTCTGGGGCTTTGTGTCGTTGTGCGCGGGCGTGCTGTCGGACGATCCGCTGTTCGTTATAATAAATTCCTACACCACGGGGCTTTCGGCATCGGTGCTGTCATATGTCACCGAGAGCATTTTCACGAAGAAGTTCGGCGGCAGATCGGAAAGCCGTGAGCTCGGACTTCCGGTCACCGATTCCGGACTTGTGCTACCCTGCGGCGCTACCTGCCGTTGGGAGAGGTGAGATATGGAGAACATCATAAGTATAAAAAATGTGCATTACACCTATCCGGGCGACGAGATCGAGAGCCTGTGCGGTGTGAGCCTTGATATTAGAAAGGGAAGCTTTGTCGCTGTTTTGGGGCACAACGGCTCCGGAAAAAGCACACTTGCAAAGCATTTGAACGCCATCCTGCTGCCCACCGAGGGCGAGGTGCTCGTTAACGGCATAAGCACTGCCGATGAGGATAGGCTGCTTGAGATACGCAGCACCGTCGGCATGGTGTTTCAAAATCCCGATAACCAGATAGTCGCCAATGTCGTCGAGGACGATGTGGCGTTTGCGCCCGAAAACCTGGGCGTTGCGCCGGAGGAGATCCGCCGCAGGGTCGATAACGCGCTGCGTCAGGTCGATATGTATGAGTTTAAAATGCACGCGCCGCACCTGCTCTCGGGCGGTCAGAAGCAGCGCGTTGCCATAGCGGGCGTTATCGCCATGGAGCCCGAGGTCATAGTCCTCGACGAGCCCACCGCGATGCTCGACCCCAAGGGCAGGCGCGAGGTCATAGACACGGTTACAAAGCTGTGCCGCGAAAAGGGCATAACGGTCGTTTTAATAACCCATCATATGTCCGAGTGCGTGGATGCCGACAGGGTGATAGTCATGTCAAACGGCAGCGTTATCGCCGATGACACGCCGGAGAAGGTGTTCTCGCAGGTAGAGCTCATGCACCGCGAGGGGCTAACCGTTCCGGCAACCACTCAGATAATGTACGAATTGAATGGGCACGGGTGGCACCTGCCGCTCGAGGCGCTCGGCATAGATGAATGCGCAAAGCAAATCGCAAAGGAATTAAAATAGTATGTCAGAAATTAAGGTCAGCGGTCTGAGCCATGTTTACAGCGCGGACACGCCCTTTGAAAAGGTCGCAATAAACGATGTCAATGTTGAGATACCCCACGGTCAGCTCGTGGGTCTCATCGGGCACACCGGCTCCGGTAAGAGCACCTTCATCCAGCATCTGAACGGACTTCTCAAGCCCAGCAAGGGCACGGTCACGGTCGACGGAGTTGATATAAACGCCGATAAGACCACCGCGCGCGATGTCAGGTTCAAGGTCGGACTCGTGTTTCAGTATCCGGAGTATCAGCTTTTCGAGGAAACGGTCTATGCCGATATTGCGTTCGGACCGAAGAATATGAAGCTGCCGCAGGAGCAGATAGACGAGCGCGTGCGCGAGGCGGCGGCGCTTGTCGGCGTGAGCGAGGAGCTTTTTGAAAGATCGCCGCTGGAGCTCTCCGGCGGTCAGAAGCGTAGAGTTGCCATAGCCGGCGTTATCGCCATGCGCCCCGGCGTTCTCATCCTCGATGAGCCCACCGCGGGACTTGACCCCGCGGGCTGCCGGCAGATACTCAAGCTCATATGCGATTACCGCGAAACCACCGGCTCAACGGTCATAATCGTCAGCCACAGCATGGATGATGTTGCCCGCATAGCCGACAGGCTTATAGTGTTCAGCAAGGGCGGTATCCGGTTTGATGCCGCTCCCGGCGAGGTGTTTTCGCACACTCATGAGCTTATGGAGATCGGTCTGTCCGTTCCTGCGCCGGCGCTCATCGCGCAGCAGCTAAGGCAGCAGGGCGTTGAGATAAACGAGCCTGTTTACACCGATGAGCAGCTTCTCGCGGTTCTCCTGAAGCTTGGAAGGGAGGCGGGGATAAATGCTTAAAGACATAACTCTCGGTCAGTATTTCCCCGGCGACACCGTTGTTCACAGGCTTGATGCGCGCACAAAGCTGCTGCTTGTCATAATTTATATAGTAGCGCTTTTTAACGCCGAGGGCTGGATAAGCTATGCGCTGGTCATTGCGGTAACGGCTCTGAGCATGGCGATCGCAAAGATAAAGCCCAAGTCCGCTCTAAAGGGACTCAAGCCGCTTGTGATAATCATTATCCTCACGGCGGTGCTCAATATATTCTACACCGGCGGTACCCCGATAATAGAGGGCTGGATAATAACATGGGAGGGCATTGAGCGCGCCGTTATGATGTCGCTGAGGATAATCCTTCTCATAGTCGGCACCTTCATGCTGACATATACGACGAGCCCCATCGCTTTGACCGACGGGCTTGAGATAATGCTCAATCCGCTTAAAAAGATCAAGGTTCCGGTGCACGAGATGAGCATGATGATGAGCATGGCGCTCAGGTTCATCCCGACACTCATAGAGGAAACGGATAAGATAATGTCGGCGCAGAAGGCGCGCGGTGCGGATTTTGACAGCGGTAACATATTCCAGCGCGCAAAGGCGCTTCTGCCCATACTCGTGCCGCTTTTCGTCTCCGCGTTCAGGCGCGCGGACGAGCTTGCAATTGCCATGGAAAGCCGATGCTACCACGGCGGCGACGGCAGAACGCGCATGAAGCAACTCAAAATGCAGAAGATCGACGCGTTTGCGCTCATCTTAGGCGCGCTGTTTCTTGCCGCGGTGTTTGTTATGAAAAAATTCGGCTTATGAGGTGCAGCACTTGAGAAATATCGCTCTCAGACTCAGATACGACGGCAGCCGGTACCACGGCTGGCAGGTGCAGAAGCGGGATGTTTCCGTTTGCAGCACGGCTCAGGACGCGCTCGAAAAAATATGCGGACATCCCGTAAAGCTCACCGGCTGCGGGCGCACCGATGCCGGAGTGCACGCCCTGCGGTACTGCGCAAACTTCCGCACCGACTGCCGCATACCGATTGACCGGTTCGCGCTGGCTGCAAATTCGCGGATGCCGGATGATATTGCGGTCGTCGATGCCGTCGAGGTGGACGAGCGCTTCAATGCCATATCCTCGTGCGTAAAAAAAGAGTATATTTATAAAATACACAACAGCACCATCCGCGATCCGTTTCTCGAAAAGCGCGCCTGCTTTTACCCGCAGGAGCTCGACATGGAGAGAATGCAGGCTGCCGCTGCCGCGTTTGAGGGAACTCATGATTTCGCGGCGGTAAGGTCGCTCGGAACGGTGACTAAAACCACCGTGCGCACGGTGTACAGCTGCACCGCAAGCAGGGAGGGCGACCTCATAACAGTTTCGGTGTGTGCAAACGGCTTTCTGTACAATATGTGCCGCGCGATAGTCGGAACGCTTGTATACGCCTCTTACGGCAAGATAGAGCCCGCCGATATACCCGGACTTCTCGAGCTCGGCGACAGGCGGCTCACAGGTCCCACCATGCCGCCGCAGGGGCTGTACCTCAACCGCGTCTGGTACGAGGGACCCGCCGGTATTATGATGCTGAAGGATTGAATATGAAAAAATCGTTTTTGTTTATCGTCATAATGAGTCTCGTTTTGTGCGCGTGCACGCCCGCTCCGCAGCCCCGTCAGGCGCAGTCGAGCTTCATTTGCGCATCCGCGCAGAGCTGTGCGGCCGTATCCAACCGGCTCATTACCGCCGACAGAGGCTCGGTAAAATGCTTTGATCTGTCCGGTAATGTTGAATTTGAGCGGGAGCTTGAACAGGCGGACGCCGTTATAAGCGCAAGCGGTGATAATGCTGCCGCGTACTGCGTAGGCGGCAAGACGGTAGTTTTAAGCTCGGGCGATACTATTGAAACGGAAAACGATATAACGAGCGTTTCCGCATCCGAGAGCGGAATGACCGCGGTGTGCACTCTTTGCGCCGGCTATGAGGGGCTGGTAACGGTGTATTCTCCGGATGCCGAGCCTGTTTACAGATGGTACAGCGCAAATGCCGCGATAGCGGCGGCGCAGGTATCTCCGAACGGAGAATATCTCGCGGTGCTGACCGCGGATGAGATACACATTTTTTCGCTCGACAGCGAGGAGAAGCGTGGGCTGTATAAAGCGCCCGAAGCAATGCACACTCTGTGCTGGACAGATGATAATGTGTGCGGCATCGCCGATACGGGAGTTTACTTCTGCGATGACGAGGGTGACTCGGAGGGCGCATGCCGCCTTACGGGGCTCACCACCGGCATATATGCGGTGCTTGACGACAAGATTATAATACAACTGAGCGATGCAAGAGGCGAGGAAACGGCGTACATCATCGACGGCGGAGATATAAGATCCTCCGTTTCGGTGGAAGGTCAGATACTCGGCATACATTGCCGCGGCGATGAAATTCTCATCCTCACGCAGGATACCGTAGGAATATACAGCGACAGCGCGCAGCCGCTAAGCTCGATGAATGCTGCCGGAGCCGAGGCTGCGTTTCTCTTGAGCGGCGGTCGAGTGCTCACCGTCGGCGGCGGGACCGCACAGATACTCAAGCCCTGAACTGCCGATGAGATTTGTAATTGAACCGATACTGCTGATAATAATATTTTATTGTACATGGCGCGGCTGCAAACGCGGCGCGGTGAACGCGGCGATAAGCTTTGTTTCGCTTGTCCTTGCCGCCGTCGGGGGCCTTTTTATCTCTTCGGGAGCCGCAGACGATGCGGCGTATCTGCTGCGCCCGTTTATAGCAGGATGCATCGACTCGCAGTATGAGATGCAGGCGGCGGAAAACGCCGGAATAGACTCTTCGAGAATAGAAATGACCATCTCCGAGCAGCCGGAGCTCGTGCTGCCGTATGCCGAGGAGTGCCTTAAAAGCCTCGGCTTCAGCTCTTACCGCGCATCTCACTATGCACAGAAGGGCGCGGGGATATATAATGAGACAGAGCTCGACGCAACGATGTCGGTATCTCAGGCAGGAAGCGCCGCGATAGCCTATGCGATAGGCGCGGTGTTCATGGCAATGCTGATATTGCTGCTTATTTCGATAATAAAGCAGGCTTTTGGTCTGCGGTTCAGGATAACCGACAATGCCGATGCCGACATATACGGAGGTGCGGCGTTCGGCTTTGGATATGGTTTTGTATGCTGTATTTGCCTGTGCTGGGTGCTCAGCTTTTGCGGCATACTGATAGGTAACAGAACATTGGACGACGGACTGTTCAGCCGGTTTTTCCTGCTGCTGAGCACGATGGCAGACAAGATTTTTTGACGATCGGAGGATAAACGATGCAAGCGAAAATGTGTTCGCGCTGCGGTAAAAATGTCGCAGTCGTGTTTATAACGAAGCTTGAGGGCGGCGTTCAGAAGAACGAGGGGCTGTGCCTTAAATGCGCAAGAGAGCTTCATATAAAGCCCGTGGACGAAATGATAGAAAAAATGGGCATATCCGATGAGGACCTCGATAACCTCAGCGGAGAGATGATGAACGCCTTAAACGGTGTTGAAAGCCTTATGGAAATGAGCGATGATCCCGACTCCGACGGCGATGACGACGGCAAGACCGCGACATTCCCGTTTTTAAACAGGCTTTTCGGCAACAATAACGGCGGAGTTCCCGCCGAGAGCGGCAATGCCTCGAGCGGTCAGCCGCAGCAGCCGCAGAAGGAAGGCGGTAAGCCGCCTAAGCGCAAGTTTTTGGATAACTACTGCATAAACCTCACCGAAAGAGCGCGTGAGGGAAAGCTTGACAATATGATCGGACGCGCCGAGGAGCTTGAGCGCGTTATCCAGATACTCAACCGCCGCCAGAAAAATAACCCCTGTCTCATCGGCGAGCCGGGCGTTGGCAAGACCGCAGTGGCGGAGGGGCTTGCCCAGCGCATAGCTCAGGGTCAGGTGCCGTATAAGCTGCGCGATAAGGAGGTATTCCTGCTCGACCTCACCGCGCTCGTAGCCGGTACGCAGTTCCGCGGTCAGTTTGAAAGCCGCATGAAGGGACTCATAGAGGAGATACGCAAGCAGGGCAATGTCATTCTCGTTATCGACGAGGTTCACAATATCGTCGGCGCCGGCGATGCCGAGGGCAGCATGAACGCAGCGAATATTCTGAAGCCCGCGCTTTCAAGAGGCGAGATACAGGTCATCGGCGCTACCACCTTCACCGAGTACCGCAAGCATATCGAGAAGGACTCAGCGCTCGAGCGCAGGTTCCAGCCCGTTACCATCAACGAGCCGTCGATAAAAGACAGCATAGAGATACTCAAGGGCATCCGCAAATACTATGAGGATTACCACGGCGTGAGAATATCCGACGAGATGTGCGCCGAGGCGGTGAAGCTCTCCGAGCGGTATATAACCGACCGCTTCCTGCCGGATAAGGCGATAGACCTTATAGACGAGGCATGCTCCGATGTAAACCTCAAGGACAAAAACTTCGTGCGCCGCGCCGAGCTCCAGAAGGATCTGGACGATCTGCGCTTTGAGCGGGAAAACCTCATGAGCGAGCCCGCGCCCGCCGGTGGGGAGCTCACCGATGAGGCGATGGATAAGCGCTATGAGCGCATTGCCGAGCTGCGCAGCAAGGAGATGCAGCGCGAGCAGGAGCTTGCCTGCATAGATCTTGAGGGTATGCCTGAGCTTACGGAGGATAATCTTGCCCGCATCATAGAGCTGTGGACGAAGATACCCGCCTCCTCGATTCGCGAGGATGAGTTCGAGCGCCTTGCAAAGCTCGATGAGCGCCTGAAAGAGCACATCGTCGGGCAGGACGAGGCGGTAAACGCCGTTTGCAGCGCCATAAAGCGCTCGCGCATAGGGTTCAAGGCAAAGCGCAAGCCCACGAGCTTCATATTCGTCGGCGGCACCGGCGTTGGCAAAACGGAGCTTGTAAAAAGGCTTGCCTCAGATCTTTTCGACTCGCCCGAGTCGCTTATACGGCTCGATATGTCCGAGTTCATGGAAAAGTTCAGCGTTTCGCGCATAATCG
>SAMEA104315424__coassemble_1438_pt1 | contig 10770 bp, 6 predicted proteins | sample SAMEA104315424__metabat2_low_PE_018 | metagenome-assembled genome bin SAMEA104315424 (sample SAMEA104315424) | gut metagenome | biome: Monkey gut; feature: monkey-associated habitat; material: faeces | place: China | collected 2013 | reverse complement strand
TCACCGCCATCACCCCGACGGGTCTCCTCAAGGGTCACACCTATGAGGGACTGACCTATGCCGCAAAGGGCACCAATGCAGGCGAGTATAACGGCGCATTCAGCGGCACGGTCGTCATTAAGGACTCAAACGGCACCGATGTGACCGAGAACTACGCAGTCACGAAGACTCCCGGCAAGCTCACCATTGACCCGATACGCGATAAGGTCACCGTGACGATTACGGGTAACACCGGCACGAAGCCCTATAACGGCACAACTCAGACCGTTACGGGTTACACCTTCAATAGCGATAACAAGTTTTACACCGAAAATTGTGTCAGCTTCACCGGCATTGCAACCGCAGCAGGTATTACCGCCGGAAAGTATGACATGAATCTCAAGCCCGAGCATTTCAGCAACAAAGACACCAAGAACTTCACGAATGTTGAGTTTGTGGTCAACGACGGCTGGCTCAAGATCACCCCGCTCGGCGCCTTGGTCATAACCGCAAAGGATGCAACTAAGCCCTACAACGGCACACCTCTTACCGAGTCCGGCTTTGACTATGTCGGAACGCTCAACGATGGCGACACGATCGAAGCGGTCGTTGAAGGCACGATAACAGACGCAGGCGAGGCAGCGAATGTCGTTAAGTCGTACAAGATCATGCGCGGCGATGTCGATGTCACCGCAAGCTACGGCGAGGCAGCACTCAAAAACGGCACTCTTACCGTCACGCCGCGCAGTGTCATCATGACCAGCGCAAACGCCGAGAAGCCCTATGACGGCGAGCCTCTCACGAACGGCACTGTCACCGTAACAGGCGATGGCTTTATTGAGGGCGAGGGCGCAAAGTATGCCGTGACCGGCACTCAGACCGACGCAGGAGAAAGCGACAACACCTTCACCTATACGCTCAAGGATAACACCAAGGCCGGTAACTACAAGATCGAGCTCGCCCCCGGTAAGCTCAAGGTCACTCCGATAGCCGATAAGGTCACCGTGACGATTACGGGCAACACCGACACCAAGCCTTATAACGGCGAGAAGCAGTCCGTAAAGGACTACAAGGTCGAGATAAGCAATAAACTCTACACCGAAAATTGCTTCAGCTTTGACGGCAAGGCGGTTGCTGAGGGCACCGATGCAGGCAGCTACGCAATGGGTCTCAAGGCAGAGCAATTTAAGAACACGAGCACGAACTTCACAAACATTGAGTTCGTGGTCACCGACGGCAGCCTTACCATCGATAAGATAGACGCGACTTTCACCGGCGATAGCAAGACCGTTACTTACACCGGCAGCGAGCAGTCCATCACCGGCATCACCCCGACGGGTCTTCTCAAGGGTCACACCTATGCGGGACTGACCTATGCCGCAAAGGGCACCGATGCAGGCGAGTATAACGGCGCATTCACAGGCACGGTCGTCATTAAGGACGCAAACGGCACCGATGTGACCGAAAACTACGCAGTTACGAAGACTCCCGGCAAGCTCACCATTAATCCCATAACCGCTAAGGTCACCGTTACCATAAACGGCAACACTCTGACCGTTAAGTACGATGGCGATGAGCATACCGTCAGCGGCTACACCTACGAAGCCAGCAATGAGCTGTACACCGATAAGGACTTCATGTACAAGAAGGATGTGCAGCCCGAGGCAAAGGGCGTAAATGCCGACACCTACATGGTCGGCCTCGCCGCGGAAGACTTCATGAACATCAATGATAACTTCACGAATGTTGAGTTTATCGTTAACGACGGCTCCCTCGTCATCGAGAAGCGCGTTGTGAAGCTCACCTCCGCAAGTGATGAAAAGACCTACGACGGAAAGCCCCTCACCAATGATACAGTCAACATAAGCGGCGATGGCTTCGTTAAGGACGATGCAGTCCTCTGCGATGTCACCGGCTCCCAGACCGCTACCGGCTCGAGCGAGAATAAGTTCACCTACAAGGCAAAGGACAACACCAACCTTGCTAACTACGAGATATCCACCGAGTTCGGAACCCTCACCGTAAAGCAGCTTCTTGAGACCAGCGAGCACTTCAACTATGTTATCGGCTATCCCGACGGCACCATCCGTCCCAACGGCCACATCAGCCGTGCTGAGGTCGCAACGATATTCTTCCGCCTGCTGACCGATGATGCACGCGCAGAGTTTAACTCCACCGAGAACAGCTTCAAGGATGTTGCGGCAGGCTCGTGGTACAACAGAGCCATTTCCACCCTTGCAAATGCGAACATTCTCGTAGGCGATGAGAACGGCAATTTCAGACCGAACGATCCCATCACCCGCGCTGAGATGGCAACCATCATAGCAAGGTTCGATAAGCTCACCGAGACCGGCAAGACCTTCTCTGATATAAAGGGTCACTGGGCTCAGAAAGACATCGAAATGGCAACGACCAAGGGCTGGCTCAACGGCTACCCCGACGGAACCTTCCGCCCGAACAACGCTATCACCAGGGCTGAGACCTTCAAGATGATAAACAGAGTGCTTAACCGCTGTGTCGTCTCTCAGGAGGATCTGCTTGTTAACGACATGAATGTCTGGACGGACAACATGGATCCCGAGGCGTGGTTCTACTACGATGTTCAGGAGGCGACCAACAACCACGAGTGCGAGCGCATCGACATGAGCGAGCACGAGCACTGGACAAAAAAGCTCACCGACATTGACTGGGCAAGCTACGAGCTCTGAATTTATACCAAAACCCTATCACAAGGCAGACTATCTGCCTTGTGATTTTTTTATTATCGTGGTATAATAATCCGTAAAACATTGCGGAGGTCGCGGCCGTGGATAAATTTAAGCTTGTGTCGTCATATTCGCCCATGGGTGATCAGCCCGAGGCTATAGCTCAGCTTGTTTCCGGCATAGAAAACGGACTTGATGAGCAGGTGCTCCTCGGTGTAACCGGTTCGGGCAAAACATTCACGATGGCAAGCGTTATCGAGAAGATAAACCGACCGACCCTTGTCCTGGCGCATAATAAGACCCTTGCGGCTCAGCTCTGTTCGGAGTTCCGCGAGTTCTTTCCGGAGAACGCGGTCGAGTATTTCGTCTCGTATTACGATTACTATCAGCCTGAGGCATATATACCTCATACCGATACATTCATCGAAAAGGACAGCTCAATAAACGACGAGATCGAGCGCCTGCGTCACAGCGCGACCTCAAGCCTGTTTGAGCGCCGCGATGTGATAGTCGTTGCATCCGTTTCCTGCATTTACGGCTTGGGCGACCCGATAGATTATAAAAACATGGTCATATCGCTCCGACCGGGTCAGACGCGGGACATTGACGAGCTCCTGCGCAAGCTTATAGAGATCCGCTATGAGCGCAACGACATTGCCTTTGAGCGAAATATGTTCCGCGTCCGCGGCGACACGGTCGAGATATTCCCCGCATATGCCACCGATAAGGCGATAAGAGTGGAATTCTTCGGCGATGAGATCGACCGCATAAGCGAGGTAAATGTAGTTACCGGCGCGCCGCTGCGGTATCTGAACCACGCCGCCATATACCCGGCAAGCCACTATGTCGTCGGCAGGGATAAAATGGCGCGCGCTATAGACGATATACGCAGGGAGTGCGAGGAAAGAGTAAAGTACTTTGAAGATAACGGCAAGCTGCTCGAAGCTCAGCGCATATCCCAGCGCACGAATTATGACATTGAGATGATGCAGGAGCTGGGGTATTGCTCCGGTATCGAGAACTATTCCCGCATCATATCGAACAGACCTGCCGGCTCCGCTCCGATGACGCTGCTTGACTATTTTCCGAAGGACTTCCTGCTTTTCGTGGATGAGAGCCATGTAACGCTGCCGCAGGTCAGAGCAATGTACCGCGGCGACCATGCGCGAAAGGAGTCGCTCGTTGAGTATGGCTTCCGGTTGCCGTCTGCTTACGACAATCGCCCGCTGAAATTCGAGGAGTTCCAGGAGCGAATAAATCAGGCGGTGTATGTCTCTGCAACTCCGGGCGATTATGAGCGCGAGCGCGCGGGGCAGATAGCCGAGCAGATAATCCGCCCGACCGGCCTTCTCGATCCCGAGATCTCAGTGCGTCCCGTGCAGGGGCAGATAGACGATCTTATAAGCGAGATAAACACCCGCATCGAAAAGCACCAGCGCACGCTTGTAACAACGCTGACAAAGAAAATGGCGGAGGATCTTACGGAGTATCTCGGCGCCGCGGGCATAAAATGCCGTTATATGCACCACGATGTAGGCGCGATAGAGCGCATGGAGATAATCCGCAGCCTGCGCCTCGGTGATTTCGATGTGCTTGTCGGTATAAACCTCCTGCGCGAGGGTCTCGACCTTCCGGAGGTCAGCCTTGTTGCCATCCTTGATGCCGATAAGGAGGGTTTCCTGCGCAGCGAAACGAGCCTTATCCAGACAATAGGCAGAGCCGCACGAAATGCGGAAGGGCTTGTCATAATGTATGCCGACACGGTAACGCGCTCAATGCGCCTTGCCATAGACGAGACCGAGCGCCGCCGTGCAAAGCAGGCGGCGTATAACGAGGAGCACGGCATCGTGCCCAAAACCATAGTCAAGAGCGTGAGAGAGCTTATCGAGATCTCGAGCGAGAGCGAAAAGACTCTGCGCCGCGCCGACGGAGTGAAGCTCACCCGCTCCGAGCGCAAGGAGCTCATTGATAAGCTTGAAAAGGAAATGAAAGCTGCCGCAAAGATGCTTGAGTTTGAGCTTGCAGCTCAGCTCAGAGACGAGATAGTGCGCCTGCGCGGTGAGGAAAAGAAATGAAATTATTGATACTCGACGGAAACAGCATAGTGAACCGCGCATTTTACGGCATCCGCCAGCTCAATGCGCCAGACGGAACGCCTACAAACGGAGTCTACGGCTTCCTTGCCATACTCAGAAAGCTCATAGACGAGCAAAAGCCCGACAGCGTTGCGGTCACTTTTGACCTAAAAGCGCCGACCTTCCGGCATCTCAAATATGATGGCTACAAGGCGCAGCGAAAGGGAATGCCGGAGGAGCTCGCGGTGCAGATGCCGCTGCTTAAGCAGGTGCTCGACGCGATGGGCATACTCCGCCTTGAGCTTGAGGGCTACGAGGCCGACGACCTTCTCGGCACCGCCGCGAGGATCTGCGAGCAGGCGGGCTGGGATTGCCGCATCGTGACCGGTGATAAGGACAGCTTCCAGCTCATAAGCGATAAAACTCACATCTGCCATGTAAAAAGCCGCATGGGTCAGACGACCACTACGGAATATACCCCCGAGGTATTCACCGAGGAGTACGGCTTTGCGCCGAAGCACATAGTTGACCTGAAAGCCCTGATGGGCGACCCCTCCGACAATATCCCCGGCGTACCCGGAGTAGGTGAAAAAACCGCGATGGCACTTGTGCAGAAATATATGGAAGTATCCAAAATATACGAGCAGCTCGATATGATCGAGGTAAAGGAGGGCGTCCGCAAAAAGCTGCGCGAGGGCGAGGACAGCGCGCGTATGTCTTATGAGCTTGCGACTATCTGCACATCCGCGCCCATAGAGTTTAAGCCCGAGGATGCTTTGTGGAATAATGATTATAAGCCGGAGCTGTACAGTGTACTCAAGCGGCTCGGCTTCAATAAATTTATCGAAAAATGGGGCGTTACCGAGGATGCGGCATCGGAAAAAGTAAGCAGCGTTGAGCGTCTTCCGGTAGTAGAGAACGCCTCGTTTGAGAGCATTTGCGCCGCTATCTCCGCGGCGGAGCTTGTTGCCGTTGAGGTAAAAGACGATTTCGACAGCCTTGAACTGTGCGACGGGAAAGCCGTTTATCCGGTGCATTGGAGTGCGCTCGGGGACAATTATTCAAAGCTCCTCAAGCTCGTTTTTTCCGACGAGACCAAAAAGATCGCCCACGGCGTGAAGGATCTTATGATGCAGCTTGCCGGAGAAAAGCTGCCGCTTGACGGCTTTGCTTACGATACCTCCATAGCCTGCTATCTGCTCGATGCCAACGCAAGCGACTATTCGCCTGCGCGCATGACCATGCGCTACTGCGGCGAGGAGCTCACCGGCTCCGAGGCAATATACGCGCTTAAAGCGGCAACCGAGAAAAAGCTCGAAGAGCTTGACATGACGGAGCTTTTCTATAATGTCGAGATGCCGCTGTGCCGCGTGCTTGCGGACATGCAGCAGGCGGGCTTTATGATAGACAAAGCTGCGCTGATGAGCTTCGGCGAGAGTCTCACCGGCAGTATAGAGCAGCTCAGACAACAGATATGCGAGCTCGCGGGAGGGGAGTTTAACATTAATTCTCCGAAGCAGCTCGGCGAGGTGCTGTTCGATCGGCTGATGCTTCCCGCCGGCAAAAAGACAAAGACCGGCTGGAGCACAAACGCCGATGTGCTTGAAAAGCTGCGCGGAAAGCACCCAATAATCGAGATGATACTCGACTACAGAATGCTCACAAAGCTCAAATCCACCTATGCCGACGGACTTTTAAAGCTAATAGACTCCGACGGCAGGATAAGAACGAACTTCCAGATGACCGTCACCGCTACCGGAAGGCTATCGAGCACCGATCCCAATCTGCAAAACATTCCGATACGCAAAGAGCTCGGCAGCCATATCCGCGAGATGTTTATTGCGTCCAAGGGCAATGTGCTCGTCGATGCCGACTACAGTCAGATCGAACTGCGCCTGCTTGCCCACATATCGGGCGATGAGCATATGCGCGCAGCGTTCCGATCCGGTGAGGATATTCACGCCGTTACCGCGTCGCAGGTATTCAATACGCCATTAGGTGAGGTAACGCCGCTTCAGCGCAGCCGCGCAAAGGCGGTAAACTTCGGCATCGTATACGGCATATCGTCGTGGTCACTCGCGCAGGATATAGGCGTTTCCCCGAATGAGGCGAAGGCATATATGGATGCATATCTTGCAAAGTACGACGGTGTGCGCGAGTATATGAAGTGCATAGTCGAGCAGGCAAAGACGGACGGATATGTGAAGACCCTGTACAACCGCCGCCGTGAGCTGCCGGAGCTGAAGTCCTCGAATTTCAATATGCGCTCGTTCGGAGAGCGGGTAGCGCTGAATATGCCGATCCAGGGCACGGCTGCGGATATAATCAAGATCGCAATGGTAAATGTATATAACCGTCTCAAGGCTGAAGGCTTGCAGTCGCGGCTCATTTTGCAGGTGCACGATGAGCTCGTCTGCGAATGCCCCGAAAATGAGGCGGAAGAGGTAAAGAAAATTTTGCGCGAGGAGATGAGCGGTGCGGCACAGCTCAGCATACCGCTCACGGTTGACGCAAAAACAGGACACAGCTGGGCGGAGGCGCACTGATGCTGACATATGAACAGGCAGGGGATGTGCTCGACGATCTCGTCGACGATCTCCCGCAGGAGATATTTAAATCGTTAAACGGCGGCGTAAGCTTCCTTGAGGACACAAAACGCGATCCCGACGGCCGCTATACGCTCGGAATGTACTTTAACGACTCTATGGGCAGATATATCGAGCTCTATTACGGCTCGTTCGTCGAGCTCTACGGAGACATGGATGACGAGACCTTTCGCCGCAGGCTCAAAAGCACGCTGCACCATGAGCTTACGCACCACATTGAGAACAAAGCCGGCGACCGCAGCCTGGAGCGCTGGGACGAGCGGCAGTCCGAGCTGTGCGGATTTGGCGGAATAAATGTCGGCAGCATTCTTTTCATGTGTGATGATAATAGCCTGTCGCTTGCGGCGGAGGGCGTTTTCAACTCGTCGAAAGGGGAGTACTGCCCCGAGGTGAAATGCACCTCAGCGGGCTTGCACGCAGGAAACGAGATAAACCCGCGCGTAATAAAGTGCTGCGAGGCGCTTGACATTCCGCTTGCCGCGCGCGCACCGGCTCAGGTAACGCGGCAGCTTATTGAAAGCTGCGATGTCACCCTGTGCATGACGGCGAAGCAGGCACAGACGCTCTGCGATGAGTATCAGGATCTTGAGGAGCGAATAATGTGTCTTGCCGAGGACGATATATTCCCGCCTGCACTGCCTATAGGCTGGAAAAAGTGCATCCTGCGGATAGAGGATGAGGTACTCGCCGTTATAGACGAGCTGCGCGAGGAAATGCTATGATGGTAAAAATCGTTGACACTCAACTGGGGCACATTGATGATATACTCGAGCTTGAGAAAATGTGCTTTTCCATGCCGTGGACCCGCGAGCAGCTTGTTTCTCAGCTTCCGGACGATATGCACATTTTCCTTGCAGCCGAGGATGAACACGGCAGAGCAATAGGCTATATCGGACTTATGTATGTGCTCGACGAGGGGTATATATCGAACATCGCCGTATCTCCGGAGCACCGGCGGCAGGGGATAGCTGATATGCTCCTTAATGACCTCATGACCCGCGCGCAGGAGAAAAAGCTCAGCTTTCTGACGCTTGAGGTAAGGCAGAGCAATGTGCCCGCACAGAACCTTTATAAAAAGCACGGCTATATAGAGGTGGGGCTGCGCAGAAACTATTACAGCCAGCCGACCGAAAACGCCGTTTTGATGACTCTGTTTCTAAGTGAGGAATAAAAATGAAAATTCTTGCATTTGAATCGTCGTGCGATGAGACCGCCGTTGCCGTAGTCGAAAACGGACGGAATGTCCTGACCGACCAGATATTTTCTCAGGCGGACCTCCATGCCATATACGGCGGAGTAGTGCCGGAGATAGCCTCGCGCAGCCATGTCGAGGTCATATCCCTCCTTGCCGAGCGTGCGGTGCAGGCGGCAGGTGTAGAAAAAAGCGATATTGACGCTGTCGCCGTTACATACGCTCCGGGACTTATCGGAACGGTGCTCGTAGGGCTGAACTTCGCAAAGGCAGTGGCAATGAGCCTTGATGTGCCGCTCATACCGGTGCACCACATAAGAGGTCATGTCGCGGCGAATTACATAGCCTATCCCGAGCTTGAGCCGCCGTTTCTGTGCCTTGCCATATCCGGCGGCAACACACTGATAATAGATGTAAGAGATTACACCGACCTCAAGGTCATAGGCGCAACGCGCGACGATGCCGCGGGCGAGTGCTTTGACAAAATGGCGCGCGTTCTTGGCCTGCCTTATCCCGGCGGAAAGCCCATTGATCTTCTCTCGCAGGGCGGCGACGACAAAAAATACCACCTGCCGCGCACGCATATAGAGGGGCAGCCCTATGAAATGAGCTTCTCCGGTCTCAAGACCGCAGTAATAAACATCGTGCACAATGCCGAGCAGAAGGGCGAGGAGCTTGACAGAGCGTCGCTCGCGGCATCCTTCACGGCGGCTGTCAGCGATGCGCTTGTACCGCGCACCATGATGGCGGCATCCGAGCTCGGCTACAAGAAGATCGCCATAGCCGGAGGCGTTGCCGCAAACTCGCGCATACGCGCGGATTTCAAGGCGGCAGCCGAAAAAGCCGGATGTGAGCTCTTCGTACCGCCGCTGAAGCTTTGCGGCGATAATGCGGCAATGATCGGCTGTCAGGGCTACTATGAGTATCTTGCCGGCAATACTGCAGGATGGGATCTGAATGCTTACGCAAATATGGAGGTGTGAGTAAGTCAAAATGGGCGTGCACGACGGACACAGAGAGCGGATGAAAAGCCGCTTTGCCGAAGCGGGACTGGACGGCTTCAATGACCATAATGCATTGGAAATGCTGCTGTTTTATGCCCTGCCGCGAAAGGACACCAATGAGCTTGCCCACAGGTTGCTAAAGCATTTCGGCTCATATTGGGCGGTGTTCGAGGCAAGCTACGAGCAGCTTTGCGCGGTAGACGGAATAGGGGAGAATGCCGCGACCCTGATAAAGCTCGTGCCGGAGATAGGAAAGCGGTACCTGCAAACGAAAAGCATTCCCGACAATGTGATAAGCTCAAGCGACGCTGCGGGGCGCTACTTTGTCTCCAAGTTCATGTATGAGACAAACGAGGTGTCTTATGCGCTGCTTTTGAGCTCCACAAACAGCATAATCGCGTGCAAGCAGATAAGCCGCGGCATAGTAAACGCCACCGAGATCAGCGTGCGAATGCTCGTAGAGGCAGCGCTTAAATGCAATGCCGTCAGCGTGATAATAGCCCACAACCATCCGGGCGCGCCTGCCATTCCGTCCAAAGAGGATGAGTACAGCACCCAGATCGTCAAGAAGGCGCTTGCGCTGCTCGACATAAAACTTCTTGACCATATCATAGTCAGCGGCAAAGAGTTTCAATCTCTTAACAAAGCTGGTGTTATGTAAACGATATATTGTTTCTGATTTGCAACAAAATTCGACTTGCGGATTTTGAATTATGTGGTAAAACGACAAATTTCGTTGTATTTCAACAAATTTTTCGTGTTGGAAAGTGTGTTGGAAATGTTGATAACTATTTGCATAATAATTTGTTGAAATAATTATGTAAACAAATTGCCACAAAAATGTCTCAACAAAAAGGCGTTGAAAACACTTGATTTTGAGCAGCAAACTTCATACGAACAGCTCTCAGGCTGCATTTTACATATACTCGTTGTAATTGCTTTTTTATTTGACTTTATTGCTGCCATGTGCTAAAATGCGTAATGTCCTTTGCTGGTGTGGCTCAATGGCAGAGCATCTCACTCGTAATGAGAAGGTTGTGAGTTCGATTCTCACCACCAGCTCCAAAGGAAAAAACCACTGCTTAGTTAAGCAGTGGTTTTTTTATTGGTGCCTTAAGGCGTGGAAATAAACCCCCGGTTCTACTGGGGGAAGGAAAATAGCTTTAGCATGAGTAAAACCTCCTATTGCGGTATACTGGTAAAGGTTTG
>SAMEA104315424__coassemble_1433_pt1 | contig 10799 bp, 10 predicted proteins | sample SAMEA104315424__metabat2_low_PE_018 | metagenome-assembled genome bin SAMEA104315424 (sample SAMEA104315424) | gut metagenome | biome: Monkey gut; feature: monkey-associated habitat; material: faeces | place: China | collected 2013 | reverse complement strand
TAATGCCCGCAAGCGCGCCTATCGCTAAGGTCCAGGCTACCGAGGGCTACGGTGCAAAGGTCGTCCTTCACGGTGACTGCTATGACGACGCATACACCCGCGCCTGCGAGATATGCAAGGACGAGGGCGCAACATTCCTGCACCCGTACAATGACCTTGAGGTCATGGCAGGTCAGGGCACGCTCGGACTTGAGATCCTCGGCGACCTACCCACTGCCGATATTGTTATCGTGCCCGCCGGAGGCGGCGGGCTGCTTGCCGGTGTTGCAGCCTGCATAAAGCAGATAAACCCGCGCATTCAGGTCATCGGCGTTCAGGCTGAAGGCGCTGACGCTATAGCGCAGTCGTTTAAGGCGAAGAGGTACATATCTACCGATTCCGTTTCGACAATCGCCGACGGCATTGCTGTAAAGTCGCCCGGCGACATGACGGTCGAGCTCATAAACAGATATGCCGACGATGTTGTAACGGTAAATGACAACGAGATCTCCGAGGCGATACTGCTGCTCATGGAGCGCTGCAAGCAGATCGTCGAGCCCTCCGGCGCGACTCCCGTTGCTGCGGTGCTCAAGGGCAAGGTCGATGTCAAGGGCAAAAAGGTCGTGTGTCTGCTCTCAGGTGGCAACATTGATGTCAGCTTCATTCAGTGCATAATAAAGCAGGGTCTTGTTGCCCGAAACCGCCAGATGCGCTTTACCGTAACGCTTTTGGATAAGCCCGGCAGTCTCGTTAAGCTGCTCAACGATATTGCCGCTCTCGGCGCGAATATTCTCACCGTTGAGCACGACCGGCTCAGCGCGGGGCTCAACCCCAACCAGACGAATGTGCACATTTCGTGTGAGGTCGGCGGCAAGGAACACGGCGACCGGCTCCTGCGCGCACTCAAAGACAACGGATTTAAGATCAGCATGAACTATTAGGAGGAATAAAAAATGGAAACTGTATCCACCAACAAGGCTCCCGCCGCAATAGGTCCCTACTCTCAGGCTCAGATAGTCGGAAACATGGTTTATACCTCCGGTCAGATCGGCATTGATCCCGCGACCGGTATTGTCCCCGAGGGTGTCGAGGCTCAGGCTCATCAGGTGTTCAAAAACCTCACTGAGCTGCTCAAGGCGGCAGGAAGCGATATGTCCAAGGTCGTAAAAACTACCGTTTTTATTAAGAACATGGACGAGTTTGCGACTGTGAACGGCATTTACGCTCAGTATTTCACCGAGCCATTCCCTGCCCGCAGCTGCGTTGAGGTCGCTCGCCTGCCGAAGGATGTTCTTGTCGAGTGCGAGGTCATCGCCGAGCTGTAATGACGCAGAAGGAACGGATGCTCGCGGGCAAGCTGTATGACCCGTCCGAGGAGGAGCTTGCCGCGCTGAGACTGAATGCTCACAAGCTGAGCAGAAGGTATAATGAAACGGACGAGGATCAGATTGCCGAGCGCACCGCGATCCTTGCAGAGCTCACTCCGAATGCGGACTCAGGCTTGTTCTTACAGGGTCCGGTGTATTTTGACTACGGCTTGTTCACACATTTCGGCGCTAATTGTTATGCGAATTTTAACTTCACCGTTCTCGATTGCTGCCCCGTTTATATAGGCGACAATGTATTTTTCGGACCGAATTGCAGCATTCTCACTCCGATGCACGCATTTTTGAGCGAGGAGCGGAATATTCGCTTTAAGCCTGACGGCACTATGTACGATATTGAGTACGCAAAGCCGATAACCATCGGCGATGACTGCTGGCTCGCCGGAAATGTCACCGTATGCGGCGGCGTTACCATAGGCAGCAGTTGTGTTATCGGTGCAGGCAGCGTTGTGACGCGGGATATACCGGCTAACTCGCTTGCAGCCGGTAACCCATGCCGCGTCATACGCGAGATCACGCTGCAGGACAGTCTGAAGCTAAAAAAAGAGCTGCAATAAGAACAAAAAAACTCCGAAGAGAAATTCTCTTCGGAGTTTTTTATCATACCGGCATATGATGTGGGGCATATGCCGGTACTTTTTAAGAAATCAGAACTTGATGTCGACAGGCTTTCTGTCGAACATGGTGTTAACCTGCTTGTATGCCCAGCCGAGCACCTTCTGATCGAGGTTCCAGAAATAAACAACGAACAGAACGCCGACTACCATGCTAAACAGCTTAACGGACTTTTTGCAGAAATTGCACATTAGCGTTTTCTCCTTTTTGAGCTGTTATTGATGCCAAACAGTTCGATCAATCAGATCTGTTGGCGCCTGTATAGGTGTCAAAGAAATGCTTTTAGCGTGCCGCTTCTACCAGCCTTATTCAGTGCGATGCACCCGAAACCGGTATGATGTCACCGGTCGAGCACCGCATTAAAGACATTTGGAAGCCTCATCGCACCTCTAAAGAAATTACTTCTTTGCAAGACCCTTCTGGCGAGCATACTCTGCTGCACCGAGAGCGCCCATGAGCTGCGGGTCGGTCTTCAGGTTAACGACCTTCAGCTTCAGAACATGCTCGATCGCCTGCTTCAGACCGTCGTTCTTTGCGCAGCCGCCGGTCAGGGTGATGCTGTCGGTCGCGCCGGCCTTCTTGGCCATGACGAAGCAGCGCTTTGCAACTGCCATCTCGATGCCTGCCGCGATCTCGTCCATGGGCTTGCCTTCGCCGACGAGGGTGATGACCTCAGACTCTGCGAAAACGGTGCACTGTGCGGTGATGGGGATGACATTCTTTGCGGTGAGTGCAAGCTTCGAGAACTCGGGAAGGCTCATCTCAAAGGAGCGTGCCATTGCCTCGAAGAAGCGGCCGGTGCCTGCTGCGCACTTATCGTTCATTGCAAAGTTCTTTACGGTGCCGTCGGTGTCAACGGAGATGCCCTTAACATCCTGGCCGCCGATGTCGATGATAGCCTTGACGGAAGGATCGGTGACATGTACGCCCATTGCGTGGCAGGAGATCTCGGAGATGTTCTCATCTGCGAAGGGGACCTTGTTACGGCCGTAACCGGTACCGATGAGGTATGCAAGATCCTTGGAGCTCTTCAGTCCGGCCTTCTCGCAGACCTCTGCCATTGCCGCTACTGCGGATGCCTCGGAATTAATCTTGCTCTTTATCGTGGTATCTGCTACCATCTTGCCGTTCTCATCGAGTATTACTGCCTTTGTGTAGGTCGAGCCTACATCACAACCGCCGAAATATTTCATTATTATTTCCTCCAAATAATTTTTAAATACTTATAGGAGCATTGCTCCTGAGGTAATTGCAGAGCAATTACATGCAGACCTCGTCCTCAAACTCAACGAGAGAAGGATCAACAGGCTCTGCGTTCTTAACGGTGCGCATGAACTCGTTAACCTTGTCACGCATGGTGCGGCGAGAAACGGTACGCGGGTCCATAAGATCGTGCTCGATCCAGATGAGGTCGTAGCCACGCTCACGGCCCTGATCGTCAAGCAGACCCTGAACGGTCGCCATGTTCTTGCAGGCAACATTCTGGTACATGATGATGAGCTTTGCATCCCATGCTTCGCACTGACGCCACAGCTCGGTTACGACATTGTGGTAACCGCCGTTGGTGTGACGGCGCATGACCATACGCTCGTACAGACGAGCCAGGTCGCGGAGTGCCTCTTCCTTGTCCTCGGTCTCGAGCGGCTTGGTGAAGTTGAGGGATTCCATCTCGACCAGGACATCAATGCCCCAGCAGTTGGCAGCCCAGTTGGAGAAGTTTGCATAGTAGTGAGCCGGGCAGGACCATACGATCGCACGGTACTTCATCTTGCCGACCCATGCTTCGTCACGGTCTTCGTATGCTTCGCGGATCAGCTTGCTGACCTTCTCGCAGGTAGCCATGACACGAGGATCAATACCGCCGTCCATCTCGTAGTTCCACTTGCGGAACAGCTCATAGCAAGGTCCGAGGAGCTGCGGATACTTGGTCTTGTTGATCTCCCACTTCTCGAGCTCGTAAGCGGTCTCCTGATTGAAGCGCTTCATAGCAGTGAAGTAAGCATCCCAATTCCACTTTGCGCCGGTCTTGTCTTCAATGAACTTTATGCAGGCCTTGATATCCTCTGCCGCGCTCTGCAGAACGGATTCGTCCTCATAACGAACGGGGAAGCAGAGATGGAACACGGGGATGTCGGGGAAACGGCGAGCAAAGTAAGAGGATGCCATGGTGGAACCGTCGCAGGGCATGGAGCTGGAGATGAAGCCGCAGCCCATGTCGGGCAGTGCGTCGATAACCAGAGCGCCGCACTCTGAGGACGGAACGGGGCAGGTATCAGAGGGCAGACCGAAGGACTCGACTGCGTCGATGTAAGGTACGCAGGTGAGCTGGTCGATCTCGGAGACGAGGAAGACGGGCAGCAGCTGATACGGAATACCGCACAGATCGGGGAAGCCTGCCATGATCTGACCCATGGTCATCTCGTCAAAGGTCATGAGCATCTTGTTAAGCTCCTCGCTGTTGCCGTTCTTGCGGTCAGCCTTGGACAGAAGAACGAGGTTCTCCGCAACATAGCGGAATATATCGTAGATAAGCAGGTGGCTCATGCGGAGAGCGCGGCCGCGCTGACCCATGATGTTCTTATCCATAAAGCCGTGGCAGCAGAAGTAGGAGATCATCCAGCGGTAGTGCAGAGCACTGTTGAGTGCGGGAATGAGATCCTTGGAGAAGGTCATAAGGAGCATGCCCCACATACGAGCCCACTCATAGAAGTCGTATGCAGTGTCCTTAATGCCGCGCCACTCACGACGAACGGTTGCCATTGCGCCCTTGGCATACAGTCTGCCAAGTCTCTTTTCACCGTAAAGGATAGCATCGAGCTTGCCCTGCTGGTCAAGTGCCATGAATGCATTGTACTCTTCCTTGATGCGTTCTGCATCCATCTTCAGGGTATTCTTCCAGCGGTTTTTGAATGCTTCCCAGTCGGTCTCTTTGAACATATCATAGAAGATGCCGCCGCAAACCTTCAGGTTTTCCCACTGCTTCTTCCAGTCGATATTGTCTTTCGCCTTGAAAAACTTAGGATTAGGATATTTAGGAGTCTTTGCCATTACTTTATGCCCTCCTCTTTATGAATACGCTTGATCTCCAGAGACTCAACAAAGGCCTGGCAGCGGGTACGGAGCTGACCGGAGTTACCGTTGTTGTACAGTCTGTCGATGGACAGTACGGGCCAGCCGTATTCCTCAGCCATAACATGGCTGACGAGTGCACGCTCGAAGCCCCAGTAGTCGCAGTACTTCATCTGCTCGTAGATGATGCCTTCTGCATGATATTCCTTTGCGAGGCGGTCTGCGGTGTGACGGCGCTGCATGACCTTCTCGTCGGATATGTAACGTGCGCACTCGGAGTGCTCCATTACATGGCGGCAGATCTGTCTGAGTGCGGGCTCGTCGTTGTTGAGCTCGATGACCTCGCGGCCGGGAGTAGAGCCGAAGCAGTGACGATCCGAGCAAACGAACGCGCCGCAGCCCTCGATGAGCTTGGTGAGATTGGGATCGTCGATCTCAGAGCCGACGATAGCAACTCTTGCGCGGAACCAGGGCTTGGGATCGGGCTTGCGGGTCTTGAGTTCCTTAAGAGTCTCCTTCAGGTACGGGAGAATGAGTCTCTTCGGGCAGGTGAAAGAAACAAGGTTCAGGACATGATACTCATATCCGGTGATAACGGGGTTTTCTGCCTTGCGCATATCGCCGATCTCGGTGAGGATCTTGCAGACCTCGTTGTGCTCCTTGACTGCCTTGCGGATAGCCTTATCGGATACGTCTATGCCGAACTTCTCGTGCAGGTTATCCAGAACATGCTTCTGCATCTGGATTTCGTATGCGTCGATGGTGTAGTCAACTACCTTGAAGGGAATGTCCATGTGAGTTACAAAGAAGTTTTCCTTCGTGTTGACCTTCAGAACCTCGAAATGCTCCATTGCGCGGTTCATCATGGAGCAGGCGTCCACACCGATCATTGCATCGAGGAACTGGTAGCCGCCCTCGATAGCGCGTTCTACGAGTGCGCGGGCGTACTCGCAGGTGTAGTTGGACATGTAGTAGGTCGCGATGTCGATCGATCCTGTCTTCGGTGCGCGCAGACGCACGGAGAAGCAGTTGCCTATGTTGAGAAGTGCTTCGGGAACATGGTAGCAAGTGTAGCCCAGGCAGATATCGCCCTCAGCCTGTGCCTGCTTTACCAGCTCGTTGTCGGCATTCTCAAGAAGACTTTCGAAGTAGATCAGATGCTTAAGATCTTTCAAATGTTACACCTCTTCTTCAAAGAATTTCTATTTTTTGGAGTGCTTCCTTTACTCCATTGAGCATAAGAGAATCCTCGGGCAGGTTCATGACGCTTTTACCTTTGATATCGTTGGCGGCAAAAGAGCTGTCCGCAGGGATGAATGCCACGATGTCTACTCCTGGCACCGTGATGAGCTCCGCGAGCTCGGGGTTGGTCATACGATTGACGATGGCGCCTATCTTGTCATAAACGATAAGGTCGTCTGCCACGCCCTTAATGGTCGAAATAACTTGGCAGCCCTTCTTGCTCTGGTCGGTGACCAGCAGCAGATGCGTTACCTTATCCATGACGCGGCGCTGTATCTGTTCGATACCCGCTTCACCGTCGATGACGACATAGTCGAAGCTGTTTGCCAGAATGCCGATGACCTCTTTAAGGTAGGAGTTTACCTTGCAGTAGCAGCCCGAGCTCTCGGGTCTGCCGATGCCGAGGAATGCAAATCCGGGCATTTCGACCAGTGCGTCAAAAATCTTAAATCTTGCCTCGCTGAGAAGCTCGAGCGCTTCCCTTGTTTCGCCGTTTTCGACACTGTCGACGATGCTCATTCGTATATCGTCAAGCGTGAGCTTAACATCAACACCCAGAGCAACCGACAGACCGACGGCAGGGTCAGCATCTATCGCAAGGATCTTCTTATCGGGATAATTCTCGACCAGAAGTCTCACGATCGACGCCGAGATCGATGTCTTTCCGACTCCGCCTTTACCGGCGACCGCTATGATCTTTGCTTTATTGTCCAATAATTCGTCCCCCCTTCAATTGCGCTCAGACATACCTTACGCATTTTGATAACAGTTTAACACAAACGCCCTGATTATGCAAGAGAATATGATACTATTTATATGAAAAATTCAGGTATTTTTGCTTGAAAAAAGCGCCGTGCTATACAAATTCAGCAGAATTGTCAAACAATTTGCAAACAAAAAGGAACCCCAAGATATTGGGGTTCCTCCGTGATTAGAATACACAATCAGACAATTCTGCGGTCGCGGACCTGAGAATCGTAATGCTTGTTAAGAAGAGGGCGAATGACATAGTATATGAGCTTGTTTTCGCCGTTAGTGATGTAGAGAGTAAAGGTGCCGACAAAAGCGAGGAATGCGAACATGGCGAGCTTGCCGCCGATCTTTGCAACATTTTTCATCGTTATGTTATCCTCCTATTAATATGCAGCGCTGTCATCAAACTCGACGATGGTCGGGTCGAGAGGCTTCTCGTTCAGGACGACGGACATATAGCTGTTGACGCAGTTACGCATTTCCTGACGGGAGACGGTGCGGCAGTCCTCAAGGTCATGCTCGATGAAGATGAAGTGGAAGCCGAGGTCTCTTGCCTGCTCTTCCATGAGAGCGTGGACGCCGAGCATGCCCTTGCAGGCGATGTTGTCGTTCATGAGCACCATGTCGCAGTTAAAGTTCTTTGCCCACTCCCAGATGGCGTTGACGTTGTCCCAGCCGCCGACGGCGTGGTGACGCATTGTAGCCTTCTCGGAGAAAATAGCCAGATCCTTGATTGCCTCTTCGGGATCCTCGGTGTTTATCATGTTGTGGCCCATGGTGGAGTCCATGTTCAGGACGATATTGATGCCCCAGCAGTTCTGGATCCAGGTCGGGAAATCGGTGTAGTAAACAGCGGAGGGTCCCCACAGGAACGCACGGTGACGGGTACGGCCGCCGAAGGGCTCTTTCTTCTCCTCATACGCCTTGCGCATGATCTTGATTACCTGACGGTCTACCTTATTGAAGTAAGGATCGGTGCCGTTTGCGGAGGCCCAAGCATACAGGCGGTACAGAGTCTCCGCTATGCCGCACAGCGCGGAGTACGGAGTCTTGAAGTAATCCCACTTTTCAAGCTCAATGGTGTTCTGCTCGTTCATGAGCTTTGCGTACTTAAAGAGGTTATCCCAATCGTACTTTACGCCGTACTCCTTCTCAACAAAGGCAATGGCGTCCTTGAGCATCTGGGTGGAATACGGATGCGCGCCCGGCTCGTTGTGGATCATGGCGAGTGTTACGGGGAAGTCCGGCATGCCTATGCGGCGGCGCTGGAACATGGAGGTGGCCTCGGATGCATTGCATGGCATATTGGTCGAGATCATCGCCTTACCGATGAGGGGGAATGCGTCGTCGAGTGCAACGCCGGTCTCTGCCGCGCAGCGGGAGCAGACGTCGGCGGGAAGACCGAAGGACTCGGCAACGTCGATGTAGTAGGGCTCAATGTGCTGGTCAACATCGCAGATGATGAACTCAGGCAGAGTCTGGAGCGGGAACGGGACAAGCTCCTTGAAGCCCATCATGAACAGCGGGGGCAGAACCTCGTCCATGGGGACGATACGGTCGGTGTCCGGTCCGCCGCCGAGACGGCGGTCGTTGGACAGACAGAACGCGATCTTCTTGGTCAGGCTGCGGACGATAGCGTGCATGCACTTATGTGCGGTGACGAGCTCATAGCCGCGGAAGCCCTCGAACAGGCGGTCGATGAACATGAAGGTGCCAAGGTAGGAGCCCATCCAGCGGTACTCCCAAAAGCCCTTCAGGCAGGGGATCGGTGCGGACGCGACCATCATTGCCATGGAAGCGAGGTTCTTGAGCCATGCGCCGTAGTCCACCATAGTGTCCTTAACGCCGCGCCACTCACGCCATTTTGCAACGCCGGTCTTATCATAATAGCGGCTTCTCTGACCGCCTACGCCATTTTCAGCCTGCCATATCGGGTCGAAGCGTTCAAGCTTTTTATCAATTGATGCTATAACCTTATCAAACATCATTACTTACCTCCCTGAATGGACTTGATCTCCAGAGATTCGATGAATGCCTGGAAACGGGTACGAAGCTGGCCGACTGCGCCAAGGGAGTATTCCTTCTCGATGGTGCAGCAGGGTATGTGCTTCTCGTTGGTGAAGATGTGGTTTGCAAGAACCTTTTCATAGCTCCAGAACTCACAGAACTTCATGTTCTCATAGATAACGCCGTCAGCCTTGAAGTCCTCAATAAGCTGAGATGCGACAGCATGGCGCTGATCTATCTTCATGCCGTCCATGAAGCGGGCGCACTGGTTCCAGTGCAGGTAGTGGCGGCAGATAGCGTCGAACGCAGTCTCGCCGTCCTCGATAACGATCTGCTCTCTGCTCGGGAAGGAGCCGAAGCAGTAACGGTCGGCAACGACCATTGCACCGCACATCTCGATGAGCTTGGTGAACTCGGGATCGTCGACCTCGGAGCCGATAACGGCAACGCGGGCGCGGAACGGGAACTTCTCCTCGGGCTCGCGGGTCTTGAGCTCTTCCAGAGTCTCCTCCAGATACGGGAGGATTAGCTTGTGCGGGCAGACCTGGCTGACGAGCTGGATAACATGGAACTCATAGCCGGTGATGGGAGGATTATCAAGCTTGCGGAAATTGCCGATCTCTGTTATAACGCGGCTGAGCTCATTGTGCTCCTCGATAGCCTTGCGCATTGCGGCATCGGAAACATCAACACCGAGGCGCTCTTTCAGGGGCTCTACGACCTTGAGCATGAGCTGTGCCTTGTAGTAATCGAGGTTGGTCTTGTCGCCCTTCATGGGAGGATCGATCTGCGTTACAAAGAAGCCATCGTGCTTGACAGGATTTATAAGGAAGAAGTGCTCTTCCATACGCTCCATGGTAGCGCAGCTCTCGGCGCCGAACAGTGCGCTGAGGTAGTTGTATCCACCCTCGATGGCGCGCTCAAGAATGGAGCGGGCATACGGGCAGGTGCGGTTTGTCATGTAGTAGTTTGCGATATCGCTGGACGTGCAATTGGGAGCGCGAAGTCTTGAAGAGAAGCAGCCTTCAAGATTGAGAAGGACTTCGGGTATGTAATAGCAGTTGTAACCGAGTGCTATCTGCCCATCCTCCACTGCCTTAGTGACGAGCTCGTTCTGAGCTTCCTGAAGCAGATTTTCAAAATAGATCAGATGTTTTAGGTCTTTCATTTGCAACCCCTTCCGCTTATTTTAAAATTTTTGCCTACTTTCCTTCAGTACGGACTTATCCATACTTCTATTGATTATACTAAAAGTTCAGCATAAATGTCAAGTTTATGTCAAGTATAATCTTCTTTTTTTAAGATCCTCCCATGATTTCTGAACAAACGGTTAATACATTGTGCAGATGAGCGTCTTACGCCTCGGCTTCGGGTGCGAAAAGCGCCTCGCAAAGGCGGATATATTCGGGCAGGATACCTTCGAAATCGAGCCCGTATTCACGCGGCGTGGCACGCAGCGCAGTACGCTCTATGGCGGCGGTGACAAACTGCTCGGCGGTGCAAAGCGCCTTTTCAAGCGGTGCGCCGCGGGTCAGAAGTGCGGCAAACGCAGATGCGAACACATCGCCCGAGCCATGGAAGGTGCCGTCAAGAGCATCGTTCATGACACAGCAGGACTTCCCCGTCCTGTTATCCCGCGCGGCTATCCCGACTTTGCCCCGCTCCGGACTTACGCCCGTTATCGCAACGAAGTCGGGGCCGAGCTCGGAGAGCTTATCTATGAGCTCCGTCACGAATTTTTCGTCGTGC
>SAMEA104315424__coassemble_1426_pt1 | contig 10826 bp, 13 predicted proteins | sample SAMEA104315424__metabat2_low_PE_018 | metagenome-assembled genome bin SAMEA104315424 (sample SAMEA104315424) | gut metagenome | biome: Monkey gut; feature: monkey-associated habitat; material: faeces | place: China | collected 2013 | reverse complement strand
AAAAACACCCGAAAAATGCCCCTATTGCGTAACAGGGGCGCAGAAAGGAGAGTTTATGAGAACAGGGCTTACGAAGCAGGAAAAGACCACCGATATTTGGTTTGACGAGAAAGACCCGCTGATCTATATCCGCACACACAACACCGACCTCAAGAACAGGCTGACCGCCTACGCCGCAGCGCACCCCGGCGAGTGCCGCCAGACCGACGCAGACCCGGAAACGGGCTGCATGGAGTTTGAAATCCGCAAGGGGCGTTTCTCTTTCCGTCTGACCGCCCCATACAGCGAGGAACGGCGGAAAGCGGCAAGCGAAGCGGCGAAAGCTGCCCCTATCCATTCTAAAAAGAATATGGTATAATGGTTGCAACATTTGGCGATGTGCCCTATGAAATCTTATTTACAGTACAAGGAGGCGTTTCATGAAAAAACTGATTTTTACATTGATAGGTTTTTCCTTTATATTTTTATCTGCTTGCAACACAAATAACAGTGTTCCATCTGCAAATCTTTCACAAATCGAGGTTGATGGTATCCAAATTGACGATAATATATCTTCTGTTTCGCTTGAGAATTATACCCCATCAACCCGTTTCCGAGATGGAGACGGGATATACAATTATGAGGAAGTTCGGATAGAAACTGTTGATGATGTTATTACAAAAATTACAGCTACCGTGGGCAGTATTCCCATCAGTATAAATGGGAATGAAACTTGTATGACCTATGATGATGTAGTTCAACTATTGGGCACTGAAGGAATTGTTACATGGTATGACCGGGAACAAGGGCTTCGGCAGGCCCAATACTCTGATGATGACATTGGCGTGAATTGTAGTTTTGTTTATGCGGACAGCAGCAAACAACTTGTTTGGCTAATTCTTGAAAAAGTTTGATTATTACCACCGAGAGCAGCTATTTTCAATCTGAAAACGGCTGCTCTTTTCTTTTAGCCATAAGCAGAAAGGAGCAATCAACTATGACAAAGCCAAGAGAGAAAACCCGCGAAGAACTGCAAGCCGAGATTGAGGACGGAAAGAAGAAAATCCGGCAGTTTGAGAACCGGGAAAAGGTGTTGCGTCAGAAGTTATCCAAAGAGGAACGCCGGACGCGCAGCCACCGCCTTATCGTCCGGGGCGCAGTCTTTGAAAGCATTGTGCCGGAAGCAAAGAACATGACCGACGAGGAAGCCACAGCACTTCTCCAGCTTGCCTTGACGAGTGAACCAGCGCGGGAATATCTGAAAAAACGAGCCGAAAGCAGGAACGCCGAATAAATCCCTTAGGAACTAAGGGCGCACTTATCCTTGAGCACCCCTGCTCCACCACAAAGGTACGGTAGCAATGATACAAATTGCTACCGTGCTTTTTTGTTTTTCTGTCGAAGAAGTCCTTATATCAAGCGTTTTTCCGAGTATGGGGGTGCAAAAGTCCTCAATGCTCGGATTTTTCTATTTTACCGAAGCTGAGTAGCTGATTTTTGCTTTGCACCCCCTAATGTGAAAAATCAAAAAGTAGATAGATTTATCAAAAGGTTGCAGAAAAAAATCAAATTGTTCCTTGACATTTATTTGCTACGCTTTTCCTCTTCCCCAGGGAGAGTCAATGTTCCTGCTGATTTTGATACAATATAAAAAGCCTTCTCCGGGGTCAAAACCGCCGAAAAAAGCATAAAGCAAGGGCTTTCGAGGTCAAATGCTGACTTCGAAAGCCCTTGTTTGCTTTATTCAGTTATTGATTTCTGCCGTTCCAAAGTCCGGCGGCACAGAGGAGTTTAAGACTTGCGGTGTACGGATTTCGGAATAATTAAAAGGTATGGCAAAATTAAAAGGTTTAATCCACCGTAGCGTTGTCCTTGATTTCCTTAAGTGTACGACCATCCTTTGCCTTCCATGTGCGAGGACCGCATCCACGAATTCTTCCATTACAGCAACATGGGACTCTTTCATCACCATATTACGATATGTATTCTTGGTTAGTACCATAAACACCCTGCAAGACTTAAGATCTTGCAGGGTGTTTTGCCGTGATCCAGCTATCCAGAAACCGCATCTGCTCCTCCGTGTGGAACCAATGCTCACCGTTCGGCATAACGGTCAGCTCCGCTCCGGAGCGTTCGGCAAAGGCGGATACGGTTTCAAAGGATGTCAGAGCGTCATGCTCGCCATACAAAATGCGGGTGGGAAGCTGCCATGAGAGCGGATGCTCCCGCACATATCCGAGATAAGTCCATGACAGCGTTTCGCCGAACGCCGTGGGTATCTCTGCTTTCTCCGCGAGCTCACACTCAGTAACATTTGCCCATGTCATCATGTCGGTGATAAGCTTTTCCATGTCCACGACAGGGGAGATGAGATAAGCACTGTCGATAAGCCGGTCATCCAGCGATGACATGGAGAAAAATGCTCCGATACTGTTTGCAATCAGCGTAAGTCTGTCGCAGCGTTTCCGCTGCTCGGTGAAAAATCTCGGAAATTCCTCCGTGGCTTCCCACGGAGTCTGTGCACGGTAATCAAATCCTATAACCTCGCTGTCCGGAAACAGGGGCTTATAATGCTCGGCTTCCTCCGCCGAACCGCCCTTACCGTGGACATAGACGATTACATTTTTCATAATACCGGTTTTCATTTCGCTTGTTCAAATCGCGCCGGTCGGCTCCGTCTCGCGGAGCCGCTTGAGATTTTCCGGAGCCTGCGGATTGTTTGCGGCTATGCGCCCAAGCGTCGGGCATTGGTCCATCTGTGTGCAGTCGGCGCAGGTGTTCAGCCCCTTTTCGCGGACGCAGCCTCGGATGGGGCAGATGCTGTCGCAGAACGGCGTTTTGACGCCGCCTATGCGGCAGCCGGTGCAGCTTATCATCTCCGGTGTTATCGTTACTCCGTTGAGCTGCGTCCACAGGGCGGCGGTCTTTTCGCGCAGGGCGCTGTCGTTTGTGACCGTTGCGAGCCTTGCATCACATTTTTCGCAGTCGAGCCCGCAGCAGGCGATCATTTGTTCCATATATAGTCCTCCTATTGTCAATCGACGGTTAATGTTAGTCAATACTTGTTACACCAGACCCGAACAAAATGCAAGTCTTGATTTTTTGCCGAAAATGTGGTAATATAAGTGCGCAGGAGGGAGAGATCTCTCCTATTTTTTTAAACCTTCGACGCCGAAAACGCCGGTATCAGAACAGAGGTATCTCTCCGCCGTAGTTTTCGGCTTTTTCAAGCAGCGGACCTTTCGCACCCATGGTGAAGGCAATATCGCTGCTGCGGATAGACAGAAGGCACATCTCGGCTCTCAGCTGTATAGTCGAGAAGCTGCGGCACCTCATCCAGAATGTGCCCGAGCTTTGACGGATGCAGCAGACCCTTGCGGGTCACGCAGAAGCCGCCGGTTATTTTGCTGCCCGTGAACAGATACACTTTTCCCTCATCGGCGATGCGGTACTCCTCCACCGCCTGCGGCGGAAGCCTGACGCTCCCGTCCGACCGGATCAGTGATCTTCCGAAAACGAATTTTCCGCCCTTATTCATTTGCGGCATTGCTCACACCTCCAATCGGGATTTTCTCATACCGCAGCATCCAAACGCCATACAAAGCGCCGCTTGCGATGAGAGCGGCTCAATGGAACAAAAAACGGAGAGATTTCTCTCTCCTGCGTGTTTATATTACCACATTTCCGGCAAAAAATCAAGGCTTGTATTTCCTCCGAGTCAGGTGTAATAAGTATTGACCGACATTAAGAGGAGGAATACATATGGACAATTTGACTGCGCTTGTGAGCTGCTTTGCAAGAGCATACCACCACAAAACGGCGAAGGTGCGCGTTTTCGACGATACCGCGGCGGAGCGGCTGCTGGGCGAGGACTATGCGCGGATAGCGCAGAGCATGGCTGACGGAGCGGGCTTCTTTTTCCCTGAGCTTAACATCAGTCCGGAGGAGGGGCTCAGAAAGATAGTTGACCGGCAGCTTGCGCCGTCGGTGCTCGGCAGGAGCGCGTTCTGCGAGGAGCTGCTGAGAAAATATGATTTCGGGCAGTATGTTATATTCGCCGCCGGATACGACACATTTTCCGTAATAAAGAGCGCAGGAGAAATACCGGTATTCGAGCTGGATCTTCCGGAAATGCTTGCGGATAAGCGAAAAAGGCTCGATAAATGCGGGCTTGAAAGCGGCGCTGTTTTCGTGCCTTGCGACCTTTCGGAGGATGCATGGTGCGATAAGCTGCTAAGGGCGGGGTACCGTACCGATAAAACGGCATTTGCAAGCCTTTTGGGGATAAGCTATTATCTCGAAAAAACCGATTTTACAAAGCTCCTACGCACGATAAGCGGCGTGATGCGCGAAGGCTCGGTGCTTTGCCTTGACTATCCTGCGGGCGACGGCAGGCGTGAAGCGGAAACGAACAGAGCGCTTGCGCACGGAGCGGGCGAGACGATGAAGGCAAGCTACGGCGCAGGGGAGATGAAGACGCTCCTGCGCGGGTGCGGCTTTGAGGTGCTTGAAAGCCTTGACGCGGACGGGATGACCGAGCACTATTTCGGCGCTCACAACGCAGCGGAACCGGAACACGAAATGCACGCTCCGGCAGGCGTTAGCTATGCCGCGGCGATAAAATTGAGGTGAACTAATGAGATCACAGGACAAATACCGCGGCTGCTTGATCGGCGGCGCGGCGGGAGACGCGCTGGGCTATGCCGTTGAGTTTTCCGACGAGGGGTCGATATTCAGGCGCTTCGGCGGCAAGGGCATTACGGAATATGAGCTGCAAGACGGCGTCGCCCGAATCTCGGACGATACGCAGATGACGCTGTTCACGGCAAACGGCCTGCTTATTGCCGAAACGAGGGGCAAGCTGCGCGGCATCATGAGCGAGTATCGGTACTATATACTGCCGTGCTACAGGGATTGGCTGAAAACGCAGCGGCAGAGGTATCCCTATAAGGGCGAAGAGTACTTCTCGTGGCTGCTGAATGTGCCGGAGCTGTTCCACCCAAGAGCGCCCGGCAACACCTGCCTTTCGGCGCTTTCATCCGAAACGGTGGGCACGGTCGAGAAGCCGATAAACCACAGTAAGGGCTGCGGCGGCGTCATGCGCGTTGCGCCTGCCGGATTGCTTTTTGAAGATGCCGAGCTTGCCGGCGAGGTGGGTGCAAATGCCGCCGCGCTGACGCACGGGCACGAGCTGGGTTATATTCCGGCGGCTGCGCTGGCTTATGTTATAAGCATAGTCTCGCATTCCGACGGCATTTCGCTTTACGAAGCTGTGGCGGACATGAGTGCGGCTGTGAGCAGACGGTATGAGGGGGCAGAGCACCTGAGTGAGCTGCTCATACTTATAGACCGCGCGGTAGAGCTCTCGCACGCGGACATGGACGATGTCGAGGCAATACATATGCTCGGACAGGGCTGGGTAGCCGAGGAGACGCTTGCCATAGCGCTGTACTGCGCGCTGAAATACTCCGATGACTTTGACAAGGCTCTCGTTGCCGCGGTCAACCACAACGGCGACAGCGATTCTACCGGCGCGGTGACCGGAAATATTTTAGGAGCGTATCTGGGCTTGAGCGCGATACCGGAGAAGTATCTCAAAAACCTTGAGCTGCGGGATGTTATCCTCGAAATTGCCGACGACCTGTACAGCGGCTGCAAAATGAGCGAATACGGCTCATACAGAGACGAAACATGGCTGAGTAAATATGTTTACTGCACATACGCGCCCAAACGATAAGGATAAAGACCTGCCGATGGCAGGTCTTTAAAGCCTTATTCCGCAGTCGCGGACATATTCGTTGAATTTTTCGGTTATATACACCTGAGCTTCGAGCCCCTTTCCCTGCCTTATGAGGAAGAGAATGTGCTCGCTCTGCTCGATAAGCCCCTCGAGCCCCCAGTGACCGGCGCAGTGCCGCCATAGCCCCTGCGAGATCTCGGTGAACGAATTCATGAGCAATATGAAAACCTCGTTGCCGCTGAGCTTGCAGATAAGATAGTGAAAATCCTTTGTCATGCTGCCGAGCTCATCGGCGCTCAAGCCCTTTCCGCGGGCGTCTTTGAAAAGCCGGATGTGCGCTTCAAGCTGCCTCACATCATCGGGCGTGTGCGATGCGGCGAGCCGGATGAGAGCCCCGCCTTCTATGGCGTTTCGCGTTTCGACGAGCGCGACTACACGCTCCTTTGTCATATGCTGACCGCCGGATTTGAGTATCTCGTGCAGGGTATCGTAGTTTCCGCTGGCGATATAGTCGGCGACATATGTGCCGTGGCGCGGCACGATATACAAAAAGCCCGTGCGCTCGAGATCCTTTATCGCAAGATGTATAGCCGACTGGTTAATTCCCGTCTGCTCAGAAAGCTCGCGCTCGGTGGGCAGCTTCTGCCCCGGTGTGAGCTCACCGGTGAGTATTTTCGATTTTATGTTCTCAAAAAAGCATTCCTTCGGAGAGGGGATGCTTATCTTTTCAAATGCCATGGCTGCACCGTCTGTAAAAATTTGTGATTGATTAATCACAATCACAAGGGTATTATGCAGGATTTTCTATGAATTGTCAAGAAAAATTATTGACATAAAAATGACCATGTGATAATATGCAATTGTGATTATTCACTATACGAAAGTGCGATAACAGAGCGATTTCTGTGAAAATAAGAGGAGGAGAATATGAAAGACTTAAAGCACCTGATCTATTTTGAAAACCTGCTTCAGGATGCAAACAACGAGCTGGTAAAGCAGGCTGCCGCGGAGGGGAAAAAGGCGCTGGGCTATACCTGCTACTTTGTTCCTGAGGTGCTGCTCAATCTCGGCGGCTGCTTCTCGGTGCGTCTGCGCGCTCCCGGTACGACGAACACCGACATCGGTACATATTACATGACGAACAAGACCTGTCCGTTCACGCGCAGCATTCTCGAGCGCAGCATGGAGGGCGGCTACAACTTCCTGTCCGCCATGTTCTCGTCCGAGACCTGTCAGATGATGCACAGGGCGCACGAATATTTTGACATCATGGGGCTCGTGAAGGAGCAAAATCCCGACTTCTTTATGAGCATGATGGATGTGCCGTTTGTCACCACCAAGGCTGCCTATGAGCACTATGAGGGACAGCTTAAAAAATACATACTCGAGCCGCTGGAGAGAGTCTACGGCGTCGATGTTTCCGACGGGGCTATTCGCGCCGCGATAGCCGAGCACAATGAAATTTGCCGCATCGTGAGCGAAATAGGCGACTTGAGAAAGCTCCCCAACCCGCCCGTCACGAGCTATGAATTTCATGTTATCCAGCTCGTTTCCGAGTGCTGCCCGCAGTATCTTATAAAGGAAAAGCTTGAGGAGACTCTGAAGGAGATCAAAAAGCGCAAGACTGACCCGAAGCCCAATTACCGCGCACGCCTTGTCGTTACGGGCTCCGAGGTGGACGACCCTGCGTTCACGAAGCTTCTTGAGGACTGCGGAGCGTATGTCTGCGCCGACCGCTACTGCTACGGCTCCATTCCTGGCAGAGAGCAGATCGAGCTGCGCGAGGGCGAGAGCGCGCTGACGGCAGTTGCGCGGCATTATCTCACAACGAGCCAGTGCCCCCGCTTTATGAACAAGGAAAAGCAGCTTCAGCGCAGACAGTGCCTGAAGGATCTCGTGCGCGATTACAATGCTGACGGCATTTTGTATCTGCAAATGAAGTTCTGCGAGTTCTGGAGCTACGAGCGCGTCATGGGCGTTCACGACATGAATGTCGTTGAGAACATCCCGTGCATAGGCGTTGAGAAGGAATACACGATGGCATCGGCAGGTCAGCTCCGCACAAGGTTCCAGGCATTTGTCGAGAGCATCGAGATAAAGAAGATACAGGGAGGTAAAATGTGATGGCAAACGAGGCAAAACGCTTTTACAAAGGCAGCGGCATCGCAAAGCACCGCGAGTGGCGCGGGCTGAAGGACACCTTCTATGACTACACCCAGTGGGCGATAAACCTCGGCATACTGGTGAAATTCGTTACCAAATCGCCGGTGCGCATCGTCAAGGGACTTTTCGAGTACCGCTGGTTCGGCGGATACATCGGCGCACTGCATATGATAGATAAGTGCACCGCCGGTATGCGCGGTCCCGCGCTGCGCGTTTCACACACGCAGATGCACGCTATAATGACCGGCACGACGAACATGATAGCCGACAGCATGAAGGGCGACCGCCGCTTCGGCGATACGAAGTACGCCGACAAATTCGTCATGCTTGAGCAGACCATGTGCCCCGAGATAGCAGCGGGCTTTCCCAATCTCAAGACCCTGCCGCTTGAGGTGCTTCAGGGACTTCTGGGCACTTATATGGATCAGAACCTCGCGCCGTTTTACATGGACATCATGGAAAATGTGGGGCTTCCCGCCGACTCCTGCCGCCTGAGCGCAAATGCCGCGGGCGTTGCGATAAACGACGATTATCCCGAGATAGGCGCCTGCCTTATCACGAATAATATGCCCTGCGACTCCTCGACCATGAACAGCCAGCTCATAGAGCGCCGCGTCAAGATACCCACGACCGTTGCGGGCATCCCGATGCGCTGGGAGGACGAGTCTACCGATAAATACGCCCTTGCGCAGATGAAGGATACGATAAAATTCATCGAGGACACGACGGGCGAGAAATTCGACGAGCGCGCGTTTTTCAGCGTTATCAAGCAGCACAACAAAGAGGTGCGCAACGAGTTCGAGGCTTGGGAGTACGCCAAAACGCCGTATTCGGCATACGGTCACGTCATTTGCCCGCTTTTCCATGCGTTTTACTTCACCTTCTCCGGCGGCACGATGCCCTTCATCGACAAGGCCGCGAAAAAGGCGCTGCGCATTGCGGAAAAGGCGTATCGCAGCAAGGCCGTCAGCTTCGACAAAACGCGCCACCGCATGATAACCTGGGGCGGTCCGGGCTGCTACTATGTGGACTTTAACACCTGGGCATATAACTGCTGGGGCGTCCTCGTCGTTGCGGGAATGGATATGTTCTCCGGCAATGTCATCATCTCCGAGGATAACCTTGACGATGCGCTTTTGGGCGTCGCGCACAACTACGAGCGCGGAGTCATGCGCCGTCACCTCACGGGCGGATATCAGCATCTGCTTGAGGTTTGGGACGAGGCGGAGAGATTTAACTGCGACATCGTGCTCGTGTATGACGACATAACCTGCAAGGGCGCGATGGGACTTTCCGGCGTCGTGAACGATCAGGCCAAGGAGAAGAACAAGCACCTCGTCTGGGTGCAGAACGATATGTTTGACCACCGCACTATAAGCAGAAACGAAATGCGCAGACAGTTTTCCGACTACATGACCGCGGTCATGCAGGAGGAGCCGCTTGACGCGAGCCTCGTTGACTTTGACGATTACGAAGGATGGTGACGGCAATGAAAAAGAAGCTCCTCATAGGTGCAATGAGCATCGTTCCTCTGAGTATGCTCATCTATTGGTTTAACCTTGACAACAAGCTGCTGTACTACGGCGTAAGACCTATCCTCAACAAGGTCTACGACAGCCGCAAGCGCGACGTGAGACTGTAAAATACGATAAAGATAAAATAAGACCTGCCGTGAGCGTGAAGCTTGCGGCAGGTCTCATACTGTCGAGAGCCTTGCAGCTCATGTGCTCCCAGAGAATGACCATGTCGGCGTTAAACTCCTCGACGAACTTCCACAGGTCGTCAAGCAGCACCTTATAGCCGCCGTGGGTGCGGTTGCGCATTATCATGCGCTCGGTGAGCATTGCAATGTCGTATATCGCCTGCTCGCGGTTCTCGGGGGTATCGACCTCGGCGATCATCTCGGTGTTGTCCATCGAGAGCATATCCGTCAGCGGCACGATGCCCCAGCAGTTGAGCATCCGAACGAGCAGATCCATGTAATAATGCGACTGCACGCCCCAAACGATGGCGCGGTGAGCCGCGGGCAGCAAAAAGCCCCGGGCGGGAACGCATTGCGTTCCCGCCCGGGGCTTTGATCTGATTCAGAACGCCACATTCATGAACAGCGCCACGCAGCACAGGATCACGGCCAGCGGCACATAGACATAGCGGCCGACGCCGTACCAGAACGCGCCGCGGTGGCGGCGGCTGCCGGTGTTGACGGCGGCGAGCAGGTCGTCCTTCTTCATGATGTAGAACCACGACACGGCGCCGAGCGTCGCGCCGATGGGGATGATGTAGATCGACACGAAGTCCATCCACGGGCCCCATTTGGAGATGGGCTCCATGAACAGGCCGAATCCGAGGCACAGCACGCACAGGATGCCGAGCACGGCCGCGCGGCTGAGCTTCGGGAACTTGTGCAGGAGCGATTCGGCGACGGCCTCGAACATGTTCTGCAGCGAGCTGACGCCGGCAAAGATCATGGCGACGTACAAAATGACGGCGAAGAGCCGGCCGAGCGGGATGTCCTGCAGGATGGTCGGCAGCGTCACGAACAGCAGGCTCGGGCCCGCGCCGACGTCCAGCCCGTAGGAAAAGCAGGCGGGGATGATGACGAGCGCGGCGACGACGGCGGCGATGGTGTCAAAAATGGCCGTGTGCTGCGCCACGCCCACAACGTCCTCGTCCTTGGACAGATACGCGCCGTAGACAATCATGCCGCTGCCGGTGACGGACAGGGAGAAAAACGCCTGCCCCATGGCCCAGATCCAGATCATCGGGTCTTTGAGGGCCTCCCAGCGCGGGGTGAACATGAACTTGTAGCCCTCCGAGCTTCCCGGCAGGAACGCCACACGGACGGCAAGCACGAGGAAAATCAGGAAGAACGTCGGCATCATGATCTTGTTGGTCTTTTCGATGCTGTGCGCGCCAAGATACAGCGTCAGCAGCGTGCCGACCA
>SAMEA104315424__coassemble_1388_pt1 | contig 11064 bp, 8 predicted proteins | sample SAMEA104315424__metabat2_low_PE_018 | metagenome-assembled genome bin SAMEA104315424 (sample SAMEA104315424) | gut metagenome | biome: Monkey gut; feature: monkey-associated habitat; material: faeces | place: China | collected 2013 | reverse complement strand
AACCACTGAATGGAGCTGCCTGCGTTGAAAACGCTGCCCTCGAGGGCATATGTCGTCTTGCCGCCTATTGACCATGCAACGCTCGTTACAAGTCCGCTGGCGCTGCGGACGGACTGATCTCCGGTATTGAGAAGAGTAAAGCAGCCGGTTCCGTATGTATTCTTTGCCTGACCCTTTTCTATGCAGCCCTGACCGATGAGAGCCGCCGCCTGATCGCCTGCCGAGCCGCACACCGGTACGCCCGCAAGCATCTCAAGCCCCGTTATTCCGGAAGCGACCTTACCATAGATCATCGACGATGGTACTGGTTCGGGCAGCATCGACATGGGAATGCCGAGCTTTGCGCACAGGGTCTCATCCCATTTGAGCGCGTTTATATCAAACAGCATGGTGCGCGAGCAGTTTGAATAGTCCGAAACATGAGCCTTGCCGCCGGTGAGATTCCAGATAAGCCACGAATCGACATTGCCGAAAAGCAGCTCGCCGCGCTCGGCGCGCTCTCTCGCGCCCTCGACATTATCGAGTATCCACTTTATCTTCGTGCCGGAAAAGTAGGCATCTATAAGAAGTCCTGTCTTATCGCGCACATAGTCGCCTATCCCCTCGCGCATGAGCTCATCGCATATTGCGGCAGTCCTTCTGCACTGCCACACTATGGCGTTGTAAACGGGCTTGCCGGTATTCTTATCCCAGACGATAGTCGTTTCGCGCTGATTGGTTATACCGATGCCTGCAATATCCGTAGGCGAAAGCTCGCTTTTCTCAAACGCCTCTGCAAGGGCGCGAAACTGAGTTTCGAGTATGACCATGGGATCGTGCTCGACCCAGCCGGGCTTGGGATATATCTGTGGGAAAGGATACTGCGCAATGGTGACCGGAGTCCCCTTTGCGTCGAATACAATTGCTCTCGAACTTGTAGTTCCCTGATCAAGTGCAACAACATAACCGTTCATTTTCGTACCTCCATGTTAAACTGCTTGCTAAATTCATTGCATTTTGCCGTAATTATGCTATAATTCATATAATAACATATAGGGAGGATATTTTCCATGCCTACTTTTAACGATTTTTATTTTGATTCGAGCACCGGCAAAAACCATATCCATGTCAGAAGATGCATTCCCGATGTACCCGTGCGCGGCTATGTGCAGATAATGCACGGCATTGCCGAGCACATAGAGAGATATGATGATTTCATGCAGTTTCTCGCCGAAAACGGCTTTGTAGCCGTCGGCACCGACCATCTCGGTCACGGAAAAACGATAGAAGCGCCCGAGCAGAAGGGCTTTCTCGCCGACAAAAACGGCTGGGACTACATAATCAAGGACGAGGAGATCCTCCGCCGCGCAATGGAAAAGACCTACCCCGGCATACCGTTTATACTGTTCGGTCACAGTATGGGCAGCTTTATGGCGCGCACACATCTTATCCGCTATCCCGGCGCTTTTGACGCAGCCATCATAAGCGGCACCGGCAATCAGGGCGCAGCGCTCGTAGGCGGCGGTCTGTTCATGGGTAACCTCGTTACCGCGCTGAAGGGCGCTCACCACTACAGCAAGTTCCTCAACAACCTTGCTTTCGGCAGCTATAACAAAAACTATGACAAGCCCCGCACGGAGTATGACTGGCTCACGCGCGACGAGGAGGTCGTTGACAAATACATTGCCGATCCCCTCTGCGGCTTCATTCCGACATGCAGCCTGTTCAGAGACATGATGACCGGCGTTAAGTTCATAACGAATGTTGATAACCTTGCGGCAATGAAGAAGGATATTCCGGTGTATTTCATGTCCGGTGATATGGACCCCGTCGGCGAGTGCGGCAAGGGCGTAAAGCTGGCATATGAAAACTTCAAAAAAGCCGGCATGAAGGATGTTTCGCTAAAGCTCTACAAGGGCGGCAGACACGAAATGCTCAACGAGATAAACCGTGCCGAGGTATACAGCGACATTCTTGCTTGGATAAACAGCAAGATCTGATGCACGCAGCAAAAAAGCTCCCGAAAGGGAGCTTTTTTATCATCTTCTCATTTCGCGGTTGCGCAGGAAGTTCATCATGCCGTCCTGCATATTATCAAGCTGCGCAAGGAGCTTTCCGGCACCGTGAGCAGCGCACGCGAGGGGATCGTCAACTATCATGGTCCTGATATGCGTGCTGTCCTCTATCATTCTGTCCATACCGTACAGCAGGCTGCCGCCGCCGGACAGGATCATTCCGTTTATGCCGAGGTCGCCGATGAGCTCGGGCGGCGTGCGCTCAAGAACGGAGTGGACATTTTCGAGGATGAGCTTTGCCGGCTCTCTGAGAACATCCATGAGCTCCTCCGCCGTCACCGTTACGGTGCGCGGAAGCCCCTTTATGAGGCAGCGCCCCTTGACCTCCATGCTGTCGGGCGCATCATCTCTCGGGAAAAGTCCGCCGATGTTTATTTTTATCTCCTCGGCAGTCATAGCGCCGATGAGCAGATTGTGCTTTTTCTTTATATATCTGACTATCGCTTCATCAAAGCTGCTGCCGGCTATTTTTATCGACTCGCACTCGGCAACGCCGCCCATGGATACGACCGCTATCTCGGTGGTGCCGCCTCCGATGTCGATGACCATGTTGCCATCGGGCTTTTTAATGTCAACGCCAGCGCCGATAGCGGTGGCTACCGCGGTCTCAACAAGGTAGACCTTGCGCGCACCGGCTTCTATCGCGGCATCGATAACGGCGCGTTCCTCAACTCCGGTGATGCTGCTCGGTACGCACATAAGAATGCGCGGCTTGAAAAGGCTGAACGATGTTATTCGGCTGACGAGCTCGCGCAGCATGAGCGCCGACATATCGTAATCGGATATTACGCCCGCTCTTATCGGGTGTATGGCAATGACATTCGCCGGAGTTCTGCCGAGCGTTTTCTTTGCCTCCTCGCCGATCTTGAGCATTTTATCCTTGACTTTATCGACCGCAACAACGGTCGGCTCGCGCAGCGCCAGCCCCTTGCCCTGAACAAAGACAAGAGTATTGGATGTACCCATATCGACCGCTATATCTCTTTCATATATGACCATATTACGCTCCGATCTGCCGCAGACGGGCTGCGGCAAGGTTTATTTTATATTCTGTCCAAATTATTCCGGCGTCAATCCTCATGACGGGCAAGCGTTACGCAATATACGCATTTTGCGCCCGATTTTTTCAAAACGCGCGCGGCCTCGCCGAGCGTTGAGCCGGTCGTGACGACATCGTCAACGAGCAGGATGTACTTATCTCTGACATCTGCGTCAGGATAGAGCACATATGCTCCCGCAACATTGCTGCGGCGCCGCTTTGCATCGCGCGTTGTTGACTGTGCCGCGTTGTTCTTGACCTTTCTCAGCGTGGGCACGCATGGAAGACCCACTCGCGCGGATATTTCCTTTGCAAGCAGATACGCCTGATCATAGCCTCTTTTACGCAGGCGCGCCTTACTCAACGGTATCCATGATACCATACTGATACCGCCGCAATCAAGATTATTTTCGACACACTCTGCCATTATCTCGCCGTACCGCCGGCTATATGCCGAGCAGCCGTAGAATTTATACCGATGGATGGAGTCGCGGACATTATCCTTGTAGTACAGCGGCGAAATACATTTATCAACGAAGGGAAACTTCTGATATATGCTGTCGCCCTTTGTGTATGGGAGCTTACTTACGCACTCATCGCATATATCCCCGTTTTCAAGAACACTGTTACAGAAAACACATTTCCACGGATATATGAGGCTGACTATGTATTCAAGCATTTTCATCCGCAAGTCTTATCCTGAGCGCGCTGTAGCGGCGCGACTGCTTGTGATTATCTATCATCCGGTGAGCTACCGAATCATCGCCTACCATAATAAGAAGCTGCTTTGCACGGGTAACGGCGGTATAAAGCACTCCGCGCGTTAAAAGCATCTGGACTCCGGAGTTCAACGCAAGGATCACCGCCGTGTACTCACTGCCCTGAGACTTGTGAACCGTGAGCGCCCATGCGTGCTCAAGCTCGCCGAGCATATCAAAGCCATAGTATGCCAGCTTGTCCTCATAATCGACGGTAACAGACTCCGATGCCGTGTCGATCTCAGCGATGACGCCGATGTCGCCGTTATATATACCCGTACCGCTCTGACCGTTTTTGCCCTTCCAGATTATATCGTAGTTGTTCTTTATCTGTATCACTCTATCGCCGGTGCGGAAAACGGTTTCGCCGAAGAGCTTTTCCTTTTTGTTCTCGGCCGGCGGATTTAGAGCCTCCTGCAGGCGGCGGTTGAGGTTCGTTGTACCCGTTTCGCCCTTTCTGCTTGGCGAGAGCACCTGTATCTGATTTTGGGGGATCTTCATGTTCTCCGGCAGACGGCGGCGGCAGAGCTCAACGATGGTCTCAACGCATGAGCCGCCCTGCAATCTGCGCAGACGGAAAAAGTCTCCGCTGTTTTCGTTGAAATCAGGATGCTCTCCCCTGTTTATCATGTGGGCATTGCGCACTATACGGCTGTCTGCCTTCTGACGGAATATCTCGGTCAGCCGCACGGTGGGCACCGTGCCGCTTTTGATTATATCGGAAAACACATTGCCCGGTCCTACCGACGGGAGCTGGTCGGCATCGCCGACGAGGAGCACGCGGCAGTTGGGCTTCAGCGCCTTCAATATTGCGTGCATAAGTGTTATGTCAACCATCGAGCACTCGTCGATGATGAGCGCATCGCAGGCGAGCTTATCCTCCTCGTTTTTTGCAAACACTACCGCTTCGCCGTCCTCGGACATTTTTGCGCCCAGCATGCGGTGTATGGTCGATGCCTCCACGCCGCACAGCTCGCTCATGCGCTTTGCCGCTCTTCCGGTGGGCGCCGCAAGATATGTTTCGAGCTCAAGCTCATCGTAGAGGGCTAAGACAGCCTTCAGGATAGTTGTTTTGCCGGTTCCCGGACCGCCGGTTATTACGAGGATATTGCTGTTTGCGGCAAGGGCGATGGCATCGCGCTGCATTGGGGCATATTCAATGCCGTTTGCCTTTTCAAGGCGCGCCATGAGCTTATCTACTGCGTGAGCGGTGCTGCCAGCGCGCTTACTCATGCTTTTTATCCTCTCGGCGGTGTAGGTCTCTGCCTCGAAAAGATTTGCCAGATAGCAGGCTTCAAGTCCCGCGATTTTATCGCATACTACCTCCCCCGTTTCGCAGAGCTTATCGACCGCTTCATCGGCAAGCTCCGGTGTTACGCCTATTAGCTGCGCCGTTGCTGCGGTGAGCTTTCCGCGCGGTATGAAGCAGTGACCGTTGCCGGAGTTGTGAATTAGTTCAAATGTGACCGCCGCGCATACACGGTTCATGCTGTCGCCGTCTATGCCGAGTGAAAGCGCAAGCGAGTCCGCCTCGGCAAAGCTCGCGCCGATGTGCGACGAGGAGAGGATATACGGATTTTCGTGCACGACCTCAATGGCGGAGTTGCCGTAAAACCTGAACATTCTGAGCGCGAATATTGGCTGGATGCCGTATGAGCACAGAAACTCGGTCAGCCGCCTGACACCCGCCTGCTTTTTAAAGCCGGCGCATATGTCCTTTGCCTTTGAACTGCTGATGCCCTTAATTTCGGCAAGCTGCTCCGGATGCATCTCGAGAACATCCAGAGCCCTGTCGCCGAATTTATCGACTATGAGCGCCGCAGTGGCGGGTCCTATGCCGCGCACGGTGCCTCCTGCAAGATATTCGTATATCTCCGGTGCGGAGGTTGGCAGCGTGCGGCTGCACTGTTCTATCTTGAATTGCTTGCCGTGCTGGGCATGGGTCATCCACGCTCCCTCGGCGGAGATCATTTCGCCCGGAGCTATGTACGGAAGGCATCCGACCGCAGTGACCGTCTGCCCGTCGTCAAGGTCTATGCGCACAACGCCGTATCCGTTTTCGTCGTTTCTGAATATTACGGCCGCAACGCTGCCGTTTATCTCGCTTAGTTCCTGCATTCTATCCGTCCTCTGTGTATTCTATGCACCTGTACTGTGCTTGAAAGCGCTTTGCAACGCTGCGGGTCAGCTCATCCGGAGCATTGGCAGATATGAGTATATCTGCTTTCAATGTTCCGTTTTCGCGCAGCCATATGAGACTTCTGAGCGTGTACTCTATCGCCGGTTCCGCGCCGTTTATGCGAAGTATCATCCTTGCGTCAGTATTCTTTCCAAGTCTGACCGGAGTGAGCAGCAGCCCCTTTACCGACCAGATGATAAACCACAGCACCGCTGCCGCCGCAAAGCCGACCGCAATATAAACCGTCATTTTCACCCCTCCCGTATCATTTTACGGGAGGAATGCCCGATCTGTTAAAGCATCTTTTTAAGAAATTGCCCTGTATAGCTCTCGGGCGTTTCGGCACACTGCTCGGGAGTGCCCTCGAAAACGAGCGTTCCGCCGCCGTCGCCGCCCTCGGGTCCGAGGTCGATGATGTAGTCGGCGGTTTTAATGACATCAAGGTTATGCTCTATTATGACCACCGTGTTTCCGGCATCGGCAAGCTTGTCGATGATATGGAGCAGCTTGTGCACATCCGCCATATGAAGTCCCGTGGTCGGCTCATCGAGGATATACACCGTTGAGCCCGTGCTGCGGCGCGAAAGCTCGGTAGCGAGCTTTACTCGCTGTGCCTCGCCGCCGGAAAGCGTTGTGCTCGACTGCCCGAGCTGGACATAGCCGAGCCCGACCTCATAGAGCGTGTCGAGCTTTGCCTTGAGCTTTGGCAGGTTTTCAAAGAATGTGCACGCCTCTTCAACTGTCATTTCGAGAATATCGCTTATATTTTTGCCCTTATAGCGCACCTCGAGCGTTTCTCTGTTATAGCGTTTGCCCTTGCACACCTCGCAGGGTACATAAACATCGGGCAAAAAGTGCATTTCTATCTTCTGAACGCCGTCGCCCTTGCAGGCTTCACAGCGTCCGCCCTTGACATTGAAGGAAAACCTTCCGGAGTTATAGCCGCGCAGACGCGCATCCTCGGTAGACGCGAACAGCTCTCTTATGTCGTTAAACAGCCCCGTGTAGGTCGCAGGATTTGATCTCGGCGTTCTTCCTATGGGGCTCTGGTCAATGTCTATGACCTTGTCGATGTCGTCGATGCCGCTTATGCCCGCGCATTTTCCCGGTTTTACCTTTGCTCTGTTTTTCTTCTGAGCGAGGGTCTTGTACAGTATCTCGTTTACAAGGCTTGATTTGCCGCTGCCGGAAACACCGGTAACGCAGGTTATAACGCCCTTGGGTATCTTCACATCTATGCCCTTGAGATTGTGCTCGGCTGCACCGTGAACGGTGATAAAGCCCTTATCGGCGCTCCGCCGCTGCGCGGGTACAGGGATTTTTCGCTTGCCGCTGAGGTACTGCCCCGTGAGCGACTCCGGGCAGGCGCATATATCGCTGACACTGCCGGCACAAACAACATTGCCGCCGTGCACTCCCGCTCCGGGACCTATATCGACGATATAATCGGCAGCACGCATGGTGTCCTCATCGTGCTCAACGACAATAAGCGTATTGCCGAGATCGCGCAGATCCATGAGCGTTTTCAAAAGCTTTTCGTTATCGCGCTGGTGAAGTCCTATGCTCGGCTCATCGAGGATATACAGAACGCCCGTGAGTGATGCGCCTATCTGCGTTGCAAGTCTTATGCGCTGGCTCTCGCCGCCCGACAGCGTTGCCGCGCCGCGCGAAAGGCTCAGATACTGCAAGCCGACATTTTTAAGGAAGCCCAAACGAGCTTTTATCTCCTTGATTATCCTGTCGGCAATTATATGCTCTTTTTCGCTCAGCTCAAGTCCGTCAACAAAATTTATCGCCTCAATGACCGACATATCGCCCATCTGAGCAATGTTTATGCCGCCTACGGTGACGGCGAGCGCCTCCTTGCGAAGCCGCTGACCGCCGCAGTCGGGGCACCTGACCTCGGACATGCACTCTTCTATCTCCGCGCGCATTGCCGGACTCTGCGTTTCGTAGTACCTGCGCTCAAGGTTATTGCATATGCCTTCAAACGGGCGCGAGAATTTGCCCGCAAACGAGCTGTTCTTGCGCTCTCTTTCATACGAAAGGTCAAGCGTTTCGCCCTTTGTGCCGTAAAGAAGAATATCCTTTACTCCCTTGGGCAGATCGCATATGGGCGTGTCGAGCGTAAACCCGTATTTCTCGGCAAGAGCATTGTAATACATTGCGGCGATGGAGTCGGCACCCGAGCTCCAGCCGGTGGCGTTTATTGCGCCGCCGGATATGCTCAGGCTGTCGTCCGGAATTATAAGCTCCGGATCGACGAGAAGCTGCATACCGAGTCCGTCGCACTTGGGGCAGGCTCCGTAAGGCGTGTTGAACGAGAACATTCGCGGCGTGAGCTCTTCAATGGATATACCACAGTCGGGACAGGCGTAGTTCTGGGAAAACAGCATCTGCCTGTTCTCGCCGACTATATCCGCAACAACAAGCCCGTTTGCCAGAGCCGCCGCCGTTTCGACCGAGTCGGCAAGCCGGCGGGATATGCCGTCTTTTATCGCAACTCTGTCAACGACGATCTCTATCGTGTGCTTTTTGTTTTTATCAAGCTTAATATCCTCGCTGAGCTCGTACATGCTGCCGTCTACGCGAACGCGGACATAACCCGAGCGACGGGCATCTTCAAACACCTTGACATACTCGCCCTTGCGTGCGCGCACGACAGGCGCGAGTATCATGAGCTTTGTGCCGCTTGGCAGCAGCATAAGCTGGTCGATTATCTGGTCAACGGTCTGCTGCCGGATCTCCTTGCCGCATTTGGGGCAGTGCGGCTTGCCTATGCGAGCCCACAAAAGGCGCATATAGTCATATATCTCCGTTACCGTACCGACGGTAGAGCGCGGGTTGCGCGATCCGGTTTTCTGGTCGATGGATATTGCCGGAGAAAGTCCCTGAATATAGTCGAGATCCGGCTTGTCCATCTGTCCGAGGAACTGACGGGCATATGAGGACAGGCTCTCGACATACCTGCGCTGACCCTCGGCATAGATCGTGTCAAACGCAAGGCTCGATTTGCCGCTGCCGGATACGCCCGTCATGACGACGATCTTATTGCGAGGTATCTCAATATCAATGTTTTTAAGGTTATTGACTCTTGCGCCTTTAATTTTTATATAATCAGTCATTTTCGCTTACCAGTTCTGCAAAATTTGCACGCGCGAGCTTTGCCAGATCCTCCGGCGCAAGCTCTACCTGATACCCGATCTTTCCGGCACTGACCATCATGGTCGGATAATTGAGCGCGCTTTTATCTATAAATGTCTTGTACTGCTTTTTCATGCCTATCGGCGAGCATCCGCCGCGCACATACCCCGTCAGTGCATTTATCTCGCTGACATGGATCATCGCTATCGACTTCTCCCCCGCCGCCTTTGCCGCCTTTTTAAGGTCGAGCTCGCCGGTGACCGGCACATCGAAAACATATATTGCCTTGCTCGCGCCGCGCGCGACAAGGGTCTTGAAAACCTGCCCCGGCTCCTGACCGCAGAGCTTTGCGACGGAGACACCATCCACCGCGTCGTCACCGTGCGGGTATTCATGCGGCGTATAGCTCACTTTCTTCTGCTCAAGAAGGCGCATGACATTGGTTTTCTGCTCTTTCATATCGGTCTCCTCCACATTGTGCATAATAGAGTATTATACCTCGAAAACGCCTATCTTTCAATACAAAAAGGACTTCCGAAAACTCGGAAGTCCAAATCTCATCTAATTCAGATCAGTCTTTCTGAAATCTTGCCAGCAGATTTTCCGTGCTGCCGTCGAGTATCTTGATATAACGCTCGGTGTCGTGCTCGTCAATCTTCGGCATACCCATGTCAAACCACTGGGAGATCCAGCCGATAGCGGCGTTCACATAGAAATCACACACGAACTCCAGATCCGACCACTCGATGTTCTTGCCCTCTGCGCAGATGACCGCAAAGCTGTGTACACAATAGTGCAGGCGGCCCTTGAAGTATCTCAGCAGATACGAGCGGTTCTGTGAGTTGAAGATGTTCAGGACAAAGGTGCGATTATCCATGAGATACTGGAACCACTCGATAACATCCTCGCGCCACTTGTCATAATAGATCTCGTGCGGAAGAGCCTTATTCGTATCTTCCTCGAACACCCACTCGAGCAGATCATAAACATCGTCAAAGTGATAGTAGAAGGTCTGACGGTTAACGCCGCACTCCTCAACAAGATCTTTGACCGTTATCTTATCTATGGGCTTTACGGACAGCATTTTCTTCAGGGCATTCCCCAGAGCTTCTTTTGTTGAGCTTGCCATATCTATTACCTCTCTTACTAATACAGCATATTAATTGTTATAACTATATCATATGTCCAGCGAAAATGGTAGCTTTATATTTAAATTTTTCTCGAAATATGTTTAAATATAAGCATCTATAACCGTATACAGGGTGATGTTGATGGAAAATTTCAATCACAGCGTCGGCAGATACGCTCCAAGCCCAAGCGGAGTAATGCATTTGGGAAACCTCGCCTCATGTCTGTTGGCATGGCTCGATATAAGAAAACTCGGCGGCAGACTCATATTCCGCATGGAGGACCTCGATCCGGACAGGAGCCGCGCAGAATACGCAGAGAGCATTGCCTCGGCATTATCCGCGCTCGGTCTTGACTGGGATGAGGGGTATCCCGACAGCGGGTATTCCCAGCGCGAACGCACTCCGTTTTATGAGGATATATTTGAAATTCTCCTGCGCCGTGGTATGCTTTACCCCTGCTATTGCAGCCGCAGCCGCAGGCTTTCGCATGACGAAAAATGCCGGTGCCGCGAGCTTAGCCCCATGCAGCGGCAGGACCTCTACAGGCAGGGCAAAAAGTGTGCGTGGAAGATAAAGGTGCCTGATAAGCGCATAAGCTTTACCGACGGGCATTACGGCAGCTTTACGGAGAATATAGCGGACTCGGGCGATTTTATCATAAGGCGCTCGGACGGAGTTTTCGCCTATCAGCTCGCCGTTTCGTTCGACGACATGGACATGGGCGTTGACCGCGTTGTGCGCGGGCGGGATATTCTTCCGT
>SAMEA104315424__coassemble_1357_pt1 | contig 11253 bp, 10 predicted proteins | sample SAMEA104315424__metabat2_low_PE_018 | metagenome-assembled genome bin SAMEA104315424 (sample SAMEA104315424) | gut metagenome | biome: Monkey gut; feature: monkey-associated habitat; material: faeces | place: China | collected 2013 | reverse complement strand
AAGGAGCGCCTGGCAGGCGAGATCATGGATGCCTGCAACAACCTCGGCGCATCCGTCAAGAAGCGCGAGGATACCCACAAGATGGCAGACTCCAACAAGGCGTTCGCTCACTTCAGATGGTAATTCTTTCAGGAGAAGATTATGCCAAGACAGTATTCACTTGAAAAAACCAGAAATATCGGTATCATGGCTCACATCGACGCCGGCAAGACTACGACTACCGAGCGTATTCTTTATTACACCGGCGTAAACTACAAGATCGGCGAGACCCATGAAGGTACCGCGACCATGGACTGGATGGAGCAGGAGCAGGAGAGAGGTATAACCATCACTTCCGCGGCTACCACCTGCCACTGGCGCAATACCCGCATCAACATTATCGATACACCGGGTCATGTCGATTTCACCGTCGAGGTCGAGCGTTCACTGCGCGTGCTCGACGGATGTGTCACCGTTCTGTGTGCCAAGGGCGGCGTTGAGCCGCAGTCCGAGACAGTATGGAGACAGGCTGACCATTACAATGTTCCCAGAATGATCTATGTCAATAAAATGGACATTATGGGTGCTGATTTCTATCATGTTCTCGATATGGTCCATGACAGACTTAAATGTAATGCAGTTCCCATCCAGCTCCCCATCGGTGCCGAAGCGGATTTTCGGGGCATAATCGATCTGGTGGAGATGAATGCCCGCATTTATTACGATGATCTCGGAAACGATATGCGTACCGAGGAGATACCCGAGGATATGCGTGACCTCGCGGACGAGTATCGCGTAAAAATGCTGGAAGCTATCTCGGATTTTGACGACGAGATAATGATGCTTTATCTCGAAGGCGAGGAAGTCCCGCAGGATATGATCCGCGCAGCCATCAGAAAGGCGACCTGCGCCGTTAAGATGGTTCCCGTGGTCTGCGGCACTTCCTACAAAAACAAAGGCGTGCAGAAGCTGCTCGACGCTATCGTCGATTACATGCCCTCGCCGCTTGACATTCCGGCCATCACCGGAACCAACCCCAAGACCGATGAGGAGGAGACCCGCGAGGCATCCGACGAGGCACCGTTTGCCGCACTGGCGTTTAAGATCATGACCGACCCGTTCGTCGGCCGTCTGAGCTTCTTCCGCGTTTATTCCGGTATGCTCGAGGCAGGCAAAACGGTCCTGAACTCGTCCAAGGGGCAGCGTGAGCGCATCGGCAGAATCCTGCTCATGCACGCCAACCACAGAGAGGATCTTTCCGTTGCATATTCCGGCGACATCGCCGCTGCGGTGGGACTTAAAAATACCACCACCGGCGACACCCTGTGCGACGAAAAGCACCCCATAGTCCTTGAATCCATGGAATTCCCCGAGCCCGTTATCCGCGTTGCCATTGAGCCCAAGACCAAGGCCGGTCAGGAGAAAATGGCTATCGCGCTTCAGAAGCTGGCTGAGGAGGATCCCACCTTTAAGACCTACACCGATGAGGAGTCGGGTCAGACCATCATCGCCGGTATGGGCGAGCTTCACCTTGAGATAATCGTTGACAGACTTCTGCGCGAGTTCAAGGTCGAGGCAAATGTCGGCAAGCCGCAGGTATCCTACAAAGAGACCATCACGCGCGCGGCGACCGTCGATACCCGCTATGCCCGCCAGACCGGCGGTAAAGGTCAGTTTGCACACTGCAAGATTACCGTTGAGCCCAATGAGTCCGGCAAGGGCTATGAGTTTATCAACAAGATCACCGGCGGCGCTATCCCTAAGGAGTATATCCCATGCATAGATCAGGGTATCCAGGGCGCTATGCAGTCCGGCGTTCTCGCCGGCTATCAGGTCGTCGATGTAAAGGTAACGCTTATAGACGGCTCCTACCACGAGGTAGACTCGTCAGAAATGGCGTTCAAGATCTGCGGCAGTATGGCATTCAAGGAAGCCTGCGAAAAGGCAGGTCCCACCCTGCTCGAGCCCATCATGAAGGTCGTCGTAACGGCGCCGGATGAGTATATGGGCGATGTTATGGGTGACATTAACGCAAGACGCGGACAGATCGTCGGCTCCGACATCAGAAACGGTGCGGCAGTCATCGAGGCAAATGTCCCGCTTGCATCCATGTTCGGCTACGCAACCGACCTCAGAAGCAAAACTCAGGGTCGCGCGACCTACAGCATGGAGCCCAGCCACTATGTGGAGCTTCCGAAGAATCTCCAGGAGACTCTTCGCGGCAGCCGCAAGGGCTAAACAATATAAGCAAGTAGTTAAATAAACCATTTGTACTAATTTAACGGAGGTTATTATTATGGCAAAGCAGCAATTCGACAGATCCCTGCCCCATGTCAACATCGGCACCATCGGTCACATTGACCACGGCAAGACCACCCTGACCGCAGCTATCACCAAGTATCTGTCCCTGTTCGGCGACGCAGAGTATACCGATTACTCTTCCATCGACAAGGCTCCCGAAGAGAGAGAGCGCGGCATCACCATCAACACCGCACATGTCGAGTACAAGACCGCACATCGTCATTACGCACACGTTGACTGCCCGGGTCACGCTGACTATATCAAGAACATGATCACCGGCGCAGCTCAGATGGACGGCGCTATCCTCGTTATCGCAGCATCCGACGGTCCTATGGCTCAGACCCGCGAGCACCTTCTGCTTGCCCGTCAGGTTAACGTTCCTTCCGTCCTCGTATTCCTGAACAAGTGCGATCAGGTCGACGACGAAGAGCTCCTCGAGCTCGTCGAGATGGAAGTTCGCGAGCTGCTCGACTTCTACGGCTTCCCCGGAGACGACACCCCCATCATCCGCGGCTCCGCTCTGAACGCTCTCGTTTGCGAGTCCAAGGACCCCAATGCTCCCGAGTATGCATGCATCAAGGAGCTCATGGATGCAGTTGATACCTGGATCCCCACTCCCGACCGTAAGGCAGACCAGCCGTTCCTTATGCCCATCGAGGACGTATTCACCATCTCCGGCCGCGGCACTGTTACCACCGGCCGTGTAGAGCGTGGCCGCGTTAAGGTCGGCGACAAGGTTCAGATCGTCGGTCTGAAGGACGAGATCACCGAGACCACCGTCACCGGTACCGAGATGTTCCACAAGATCCTCGAGTACGCAGAGGCTGGCGACAATGTCGGTACTCTTCTCCGTGGTATCGCAAAGAAGGATGTCGAGCGCGGACAGGTTCTCGCAGCTCCCGGCTCCATCAAGCCCCACACCAAGTTCACCGGTCAGGTCTATGTTCTGTCCAAGGACGAAGGCGGCCGTCACACCCCGTTCTTCAACAACTACCGTCCTCAGTTCTACTTCCGTACCACCGATGTTACCGGCGTTATCACTCTCCCCGAAGGCACCGAGATGTGCATGCCCGGCGACAACGTTGATATGAAGGTCGAGCTGATCACCCCGATCGCAATCGAGCAGGGTCTTCGTTTCGCTATCCGTGAGGGTGGCCGTACCGTCGGCTCCGGCGTTGTTATCGCTGTTGAGGAGTAATTCCTGAATAACTCGCATAATTTTGACCCCCGAAGCAGCCGCTTCGGGGGTCATTTTTTACCTTATTCCATGCATAAAGCCCGATATGTCAGCCGAGTGTATATCCCCGCCGATAACGCGCGTACCCTTAATATAAAGCACAGCGTAAACGGTTCCGGAAAAGCCCTCGTAGTTTGTGACCGCGTATGTATACTGCTTGCATCCGAGTCCGGCGTATGAGGCAAAATCATAGCCCTGACTTTTCTGCATGGCAGCGTAATCGGCGAGCGTTCCGTCGAGCTCCTTAGGCAGTATCACCGTGCAGCAGCTCTCGCTGTCGGGGTCTATCTCCCAGCCGTAGCTTTCAAGGTACTCTTTGCGCCCCTCAAGCGCCGATACATCGAGCATATCGCTCGTGCTGAATATGCTGCGCGGATTGGAGCATAAAATAACTGCGGCAGCCAGAATAACGCCGGCGATGATTATTATCGCCACCGCACTCTTTTTCGTCAGCTTTAAACATTTTGTAAACATATTCGTATATTTGCCTTTTCCTATTCAAAATTTCAATACTTTATGTTATAATTCAGCGTGTATTTAAACATATGCTTTGAGGAGGAGAGTTATGCCGGCAATGCGCCTTGATAAGCTGCTTTCGGAAGCTACCGCGTTCACGCGCAGTAAGCTCAAGCAGATGATAAAAAGCGGCAGAGTCACCGTAAACGGCGCTGTCATAACCTCTCCGGAGCATAAGCTCGAGCCGGAAAATGCGCGCGTATGCGTTGATGGTGCTCCGGTCGAGTACTCAAGATTTCATTATTTCATGCTCAATAAGCCCGCGGGACTGCTCTCCGCGACCGATGACAGAAAGCAGAAAACGGTAATCGACCTGTTTCCGCCGGAGCTCAGACCCCGCCTGTTTCCCGTAGGCAGATTGGATAAGGACACGACCGGTCTGCTGCTCGTTACCGACGACGGAGACTTTGCACACAGAGTCATTTCGCCGCGCTCGGAGATCGTTAAAACCTACCGCGCGGTGACGGCTGAGCCCGTGAACGATGGTGATATTTCGGCATTTTCGCGCGGCATAGTGCTTGCCGACGGCACAAAATGCCTCCCTGCGGGACTTGAAAAATGCCCCGACGGAAGCTGCCTTGTGCATGTGATGGAGGGAAAATATCATCAGGTAAAGCGTATGCTCGCCTCGCGCGGAAAGCCCGTTATCGAGCTCAAAAGACTTCAAATCGGGGGGCTCAAGCTCGATGAGACCTTGGCGGAGGGAGAATTTCGTCAATTGATCGAAGATGAATTGTGCAGTGTGATTAAGAAATAATAACAAAATTTTCTGCTCTATATTTGGTGCTTTTATCAAAACATTTAGGCGTTTTTTTGAAAAGTTCACAAAAACAGCTCAATATTCTATTGAAAAAAGCACAAAAAAGTATTATTATGTAGAAAGCATCGAATATTATCTATCGTTAAAATACCCATAGACTTCAGGGGGAGGAAAAACGATGTCAAGCAGAATTTTTCAGAGCGTCATTTTGCAGATCAAAGAAGCCACTGACAGGTGCATCGGCATCATAGACGATCAGGGGTTTGTCATCACTTGCAGCGAGCTCCCCATGATCGGCTCGCGGCTCGAGGATTTTTCGAGCATGAGCTACGATCTGTCCGAGCCCGTATTCGTCAGCGGCGTTCGCACATACAAGGTGCTCAGCAATAACAGCGGCAAGTTCGACTATGCCGTCTTTGTTGAGGGCTGCGACGAAATGGCAAGAGTAAGCTGCATGATGGCAGCGGTCGCATTTAACGAGGCAAAGACCAATTACGAGGAAAAGTATAATAAGGCGGCTTTCCTGAAGAACATCATTTCAGACAACATTCTCCCCGGCGATGTTTATGTCAGGACAAAGGAGCTGCATTTCGCGCCCGATGTTCCGCGCGCGCTGCTGCTCATAAGGCAGGTCGAGCGGTCGGATGTCGCCAGCGTCGAGGTGCTCCAGAGTCTTTTCCCCGATAAGCAGCACGATTTTGTTATCAGCATAAACGAGACCGATATAGTCGTTATAAAGGAGCTGCCCGGCGGCGAAAACAGCGCCGAGGTAAAGGCCATTGCCGAGAGCCTCGAGAGCGTTCTCAAAAACGAGCTCCAGATAAAGAGCATCATCGGCATAGGCACCACCGCGCGCCACCTGCGCGAGCTGGCTGACCGCTATAAGGAAGCGCAGATCGCCATTGATGTCGGCAGAGTATTCGACTCGGAAAAAACGATAATAAGCTATGAAAATCTCGGCATAGGTCGTATAATATATCAGCTTCCGACAACGCTTTGCGAGATGTTCTTAAACGAGGTGTTCAAGAAAAATCCGCTTGAAACGCTCGATGAGGATACGCTCGAGACAATAAACAAGTTCTTTGAGAACAACCTCAATGTCTCCGAAACGAGCCGTAAGCTGTATGTGCACAGAAACACTCTTGTGTACCGCCTTGAAAAGATAAAGAAAATAACCGGTCTTGATCTGCGCGAGTTTGACCATGCCATAGTGTTCAAGGTGGCAATGATGGTCAAGCAGTATCTCGACTCGGTAAACAGCAACGGCCGCTGAAATAAGCTGGGGGAGAGCATCCCCTTATCCGCAGGAGGAAAAGATCACATGGTTCAGATGAACAATGTAACGATGGTGTATGACAACAGTGAAGTTGCCGCGCTCGAGGATTTCAGCCTTACCATAAACGAGGGCGAGTTTGCGTTTCTGGTCGGACCGTCCGGCTCCGGTAAGACGACGATAATAAAGCTCCTCACGGGCGAGATCATGGCATCCGAGGGCGAGGTCATCGTTAACGGGTTTAACATGAATAAGCTTAAACGCCGCAAAATGCCGCAGATGAGAAGAACTCTCGGCGTCATTTTCCAGGACTTCCGTCTTATCGATAAAATGACGGTGTATGACAATGTCGCGTTTGCAATGCGCGTTGTCGGTGCGACCAACAAGTCCATAAAGGACCGCGTTCCCCGCGTTCTGGAGCTCGTCGGCCTTGAGGGACGCGAAAAGCGCCTGCCTGCCGAGCTGTCCGGCGGCGAGCAGCAGCGTGTGGCTATCGCGCGCGCTCTGGTCAATAACCCGACCATGATAATAGCAGACGAGCCCACCGGCAACCTCGATCCGGTGCGCAGCCTTGAGCTCATGCTCCTGCTTGAAAAGATAAACGAGATGGGCACCACCATTCTTGTGGTCACCCATGAAAAAGAGCTTGTAAACGCCTTTTCTAAGCGCGTCATAGCGATAGACGGCGGTCACCTTATAAGCGACGGAATGGACGGGTACTACAGTTATGAAGTTGAATAGATACGGTTATCTTATAGGCGAGGGCTTCCGCAATATCTTCACTCACGGGTTTATGTCCTTTGCCTCAGTGACTATAATAATCGCCTGCCTCATAGTAATGGGCAGCTTCACTCTGCTTGATATAAACATCAATCAGATAATCGAGGATATAGGCAATCAGAACCAGATCCTTGCCTATGTCGATGAAAACATGACCGCTCAGGAAGCAACGGCGCAGATACAGACAAAGCTTGAATCGCTGGACAATGTCGCAAGCGTTAGCTTTGTAAGCCGTGCCGAGGCAAGAAAGACCTTCCTCGAGAAGTACGACGAGAGCTACATGGAGGGACTTGACGAGGAGGTTTTCCGCCATCGTTTTGTTATCCAGCTCGTTGACCTGAGCAAAATGGACGATACAACGGCTGCCATCGAGGGCGTTGACGGCATCGTAAAGGTAAACGCCCCCACCGCGTTTGCAGATAAGTTCATATCGGTGCGCAATGTTGTCAGCATCGTTTCGCTCGTGCTCATCGCCATCCTCGGCTTTGTTTCACTGTTTATAATGAGCAACACCATAAAGCTTGCTACCTACGGACGCCGCGAGGAGATCGCCATTATGAAGATGGTCGGCGCATCAAACAGCTTTATCCGGTGCCCGTTCGTTGTCGAGGGTCTTGTACTCGGCATAGTCGGCGGCGGACTTGCGTTCCTTGCGCAGTGGGGGCTGTACAAAGCCCTTGAGACCAAGGTCGAGTCGAGCCTTGCCATTTCGTATATAAACATCGTACCGTTTACTCAGGTCTGGGCGATCGTTCTTGTTGCGTTCCTCGCGGTCGGCGTGCTCGTCGGCGCGGTCGGCGGCGTTATCGCGATCAGGAACTATCTCAAGGTGTGAGGGAAGTATAATGAAGAACAGACGGATATTTGTATCGGTAATTGCTATAATACTTGTCGTCATGATGATAGCGAGCCTTGTGCTCACCGTTATTCCGGTCATGGCAGACGGCTCTGCCGAAACCGCTCAGCCGGAGTGCGCCGAGGATTATGCCACCGTGCAGCAGACGGGAAAATAACTATTATGCAATATAAGCTTGACTGGCGGTCGTTAGACTGCCAGTCAAGCGTACTGTTATAGTAAAAGGGGAGACCGCATTGGAAAAACGCTCAAGTTCCGGTTTCGGCAAAAAAATCAAGCTCACGCATTCTATAATAATGTGCCTTGTCCTTATGGTCGCCACCGCGATAGCGACATATCTGATAACGACCGGCGGCTTCGGCGCTCAGGAGTATTTCAAGGATGCCAAGGCGCTTGTCGAGATCGAAAGGATCATAGATGAAAACTACATCGGCGATGTGAGCCGCGAAACGCTGTATGATGCCGCAGCATCGGCGATGGTAAGAAGCATTGACGATAAATGGAGCTATTACATGAACTCCGAGGAGTATGCCGCGTATAAGCTCTCGTCGTCAAACGAATATGCCGGCATAGGCGTCAGCATAAAACAGAACAGCGACGGTGATTTCGAGATAATGTCCGTTGAGGACGGAACTCCCGCCGCGACTGCGGGGCTCACAGTCGGTCAGCTCATCGTTTCCGTAGACGGTCAGGCTGTAGACGGCATGACGACCACCGAGCTTCAGGAGCTCGTGCGCTCCAAGGTAAACAAAGACTTCCCCATGGTCGTTTCCGACTCTAAGGGAAATCAGTCAACGGTCACGGTCTCCTGCGAGACGATATATAAAAACCCCATCAGCTCGCGTATAATAGAGAATAACATCGGCTATATAAAAATAGCCAATTTCGAGGCGGGCAGCAGCGAGGGCACCATCGGCGCGATAGAAAAGCTCACGGCTGAGGGCGCGGAATCTTTCATATTCGATGTGCGTGATAACCCCGGCGGACTTGTAAGCGAGCTTGTTTCGCTGCTTGACTATCTCCTGCCCGACGGCGATCTGTTCGTGAGCGTCGATAAAGCCGGAAACGAGACTGTTCAGACCTCGGACAAGGTGTGTCTGAGCAGTAAAATGGTCGTTCTGGTCAATGCCAACAGCTACAGTGCGGCGGAGTTTTTCGCGGCGGCGCTGCAGGAGTATGACTGGGCTACCATCGTCGGCGAGCACACCACCGGCAAGGCTCGCAGCCAGATCACCATAGAGCTTTCAAACGGCGGTGCGGTGCACATTTCCACCAACAAGTACCTCACCCCCAACCGCGTTGATCTTGCCGAGGCGGGCGGCATAAAGCCCGATATTGAGGCGGTAAACACCGAAAAGGATACAAATGTACAGCTCAATGCCGCGATAAAGGCGCTGAGCTGAAAGCGATAAAAAATAGGATAAAATAAAGGAGAGCTTAGTAATGGCTACCGAAAGCAACAGATTTAAAATGAGTCAGGAGCGCCTTGACGCGCTCAAAAAGGAGCTTCTGTTCCTTGAGACCGATAAGGCGAAGGAAGTTGCCGAGCAGATCAAGGAAGCGCGCAGCTTCGGCGACCTGAGCGAGAACAGCGAGTATGACGAGGCAAAAACCGAGCAGGGCAAGCTGTACTCCAGAATTGCGGAGCTTAAAAACCTCGTTGAAAATGCAGAGATAGTCGAAAAGGTTGACACCGGAATGCGCAAGGGCGCAATAACTCTCGGCAGCCGAGTCAAGGTGCGCGATATAGATGAGGGCTATGAGGAGGACTACACCATAGTCGGCTCTCAGGAGGCAAACCCCATGGAGAGCAGAGTTTCCGACGATTCCCCCTTCGGCAGAGGACTGTACGGTCATGTTGCGGGCGAGAAAATAACCGTTGAGGCTCCCGTAGGTGAGCTGCATTTCGAGATAATTTCCGTAGAGAACGACTGAGGATAACATATGAGTGAGAATAAGAACAATGAGAATGCCGTTCCCGAGCAGGAGCTCGGCGAGCTGCTCCAGATAAGACGCGATAAGCTCAAGGCGCTTCAGGATGAAGGCAGAGACCCGTTTACCCAGACCCGTTTTGTAAGAAGCGCTTATTCGACCGAGATAAAGGATAATTACGACGAGTTCGACGGCAAGACCGTTCAGGCCGCGGGCAGGATAATGTCCAAGCGCGGCATGGGCAAGGCGATATTCTGCCACATAAAGGACGACCGCGGACTCATCCAGATCTACATCCGCAAGGACGCCGTCTCCGAGCAGGAGTTTGCGGACTTCCGCAAGTACGACATCGGCGATATAATCGGCGTTTCCGGCTATGTTTTCAAGACCAAGACCGAGGAGATCTCCGTTCATGCTCAGCAGATAACGCTGCTGTCCAAGAGCCTGCGTCCGCTGCCCGAGAAGTTCCACGGCATGACCAACACCGAGCTCAAGTACCGTCAGCGCTATGTTGACCTCATCATGAGCGACGACAGCCGCCGCAATTTCGAGATCCGCTCGAAGTTTATCAGCTATGTCCGCTCCTTCCTCGACGGCAGGGGCTTCATGGAGGTCGAAACTCCGGTACTTAACACCATCTCCGGCGGTGCCACCGCGCGTCCGTTTATTACCCATCATAATACTCTCGACATTGATATGTTCCTGCGCATCGCCACCGAGCTCAACCTCAAGCGCCTTATAGTCGGCGGCATTGAGCGCGTTTACGAGATAGGACGCATCTTCCGCAACGAGGGCATGGACACCAAGCACAACCCCGAGTTCACCACCGTTGAGCTGTACCAGTCCTATGCTGACTTCAACGATATGATGGACCTGTTTGAGAATCTGCTCTCCGGCGCAGCCAAGAGCATTCTCGGCACATATCAGTGCACATGGCAGGGCTTTGACATTGACCTCACTCCCGGCTGGGAGCGCCTTACCATGGCTGAGGCTGTCAAGAAGTATGTCGGTGTAGACTTCATGGCGATAGAGAGCGATGAAGCCGCCGTTGCTGCCGCAAAAGCGGCAGGCGTTGACATGGATAAGGTCGAGCCCACATGGGGTCACGCTCTGTATGAGAGCTTTGACCAGCTCGTCGAGGAAAAGCTCATTCAGCCGACCTTTATAACCATGCATCCCGTTGATGTTTCCCCGCTTGCAAAGCGCTCTCCCAAGGATGCGCGCCTCACCGAGCGATTTGAGCTGTTTATCTGCCGCAGCGAGATGGGCAACGCCTTCTCCGAGCTCAACGACCCCATCGACCAGAAGCAGCGCTTCCTCAAGCAGGTCGAAATGCGCGCCAAGGGCGACGACGAAGCCGGCATGATGGATGACGACTTCATAAATGCTCTTGAATACGGTATGCCTCCCACTGGCGGACTCGGCATCGGCATTGACCGCTGCGTAATGCTCCTCACCGGAGCAAGCTCCATCCGCGATGTCATCCTGTTCCCCACAATGAAGCCGTTGGATCTGGACAAGAGGGCGGAGAAGCCCGTCGAAGCTCCCACCGCCGCAGCCGCAACGGAGGAGAAGATCGACTTCTCCAAGGTCGAGATCGAGCCTTTGTTTGCCGATTT
>SAMEA104315424__coassemble_1218_pt1 | contig 12392 bp, 6 predicted proteins | sample SAMEA104315424__metabat2_low_PE_018 | metagenome-assembled genome bin SAMEA104315424 (sample SAMEA104315424) | gut metagenome | biome: Monkey gut; feature: monkey-associated habitat; material: faeces | place: China | collected 2013 | reverse complement strand
TGATCCTTCTCCTGCTGCTGATATTGTTTATCATTTATAAAGATATAGCCAGACTCATAACGGGGTAATGCCATGTACGAGAGAAAAATGACAAAAACAATATCGGTCGGCTCCGTCACCGTCGGCGGGGAAAGTCCCGTTTCGGTGCAGTCTATGTGCAACACGAAAACGCACGATGTCGAAGCGACCGTGGGGCAGATAAACGCCCTTCAGGAAGCCGGCTGCGAGATCGTGCGTCTTGCCGTGCCGGATATGATGGCAGCCGAGGCTATCTCCGATATAAAGGAGCGCACGAACATTCCGATAGTTGCGGACATACACTTTGACTATCGCCTCGCATTGGCAGCAGCCGAGCGCGGAGTCGATAAGATCCGCATAAATCCGGGCAATATCGGCGAGGCGGAGAATGTGCGCAAGGTCGCCGAAGCCTGCCGGAAGAGAAGCATACCCATCCGCATCGGAGTAAACAGCGGAAGCCTTGAAAAGCCACTGCTCGAAAAGTACGGTCACCCGTGCCCGGAGGCGCTCGTCGAGAGCGCAAAGGGGCATATAGCGCTTTTAAACCGTTTTGATTTTGACGACATCTGCGTTTCCCTCAAATCCTCCTCGGTACCGCTCACCGTCAGCGCCTACCGTCTTGCGTCGCAGGAGCTTCCGTACCCGCTGCATATAGGCGTTACAGAGACCGGCACCGCGTGGAACGGCACCATCCAGTCCGCCGTCGGCATAGGAACTTTGCTGTGCGAGGGCATAGGAAACACCGTCAGGGTATCACTTACAGCCGACCCCGTGGAAGAGGTAAAGGCGGCTATCGCCATACTTAAAGCTGCCGGTATGCGCCGAGGTGTAAAGCTTGTGTCGTGCCCGACCTGCGGCAGAACGAATATTGACCTCATCGGACTTGCGCACGAGGTTGAAAATCGCATTTCCGGCATTGAACGGGACATAACGGTAGCCGTAATGGGCTGCGTTGTAAACGGACCGGGCGAGGCGAGGGAAGCCGATTACGGCATAGCGGGCGGCAAGGACTGCGGCCTGCTGTTTAAGCACGGTCAGGTGCTGGGGACCTATCCCTCGGACAAGCTGTGCGATGCGCTTATAGACCTAATTGAAAAGGATGTACAGTTTTGAGCGAGCATACTTCATTTCTTGAAATATTCCCCGGCGCGGCAAGTCAGGTATCAAGCTGCGGCGGGCTTGAAAAAGCATATGTCACCGATGTTGAAATAAGCGTTGAAATCGGCGCGATGAGCGTGCGGGCGTGGTTTGTCAGAACTCCCGCCCCCGCAGAGCTCGATGCGCTGTGCGGCATTCTGCGCGCAGATTACGGGCTGAAAAAAGTCGCCATAGTGCCCGACAGTCCCGAGGTGGCAAAGGCTGCAAAGACCTCAGCTCCGGAGTCGGGCGCAGCCCCATCAGGCGGCGACGGAAAGATCCTCATGGGTCACGGCATCAAAAAAGCGCCCACCCCGATGAAAGAACTCAATCAGGACTCCGGCAGAGTGGTCGTTGAGGGCGATGTATTTGAGGTCACCAGCCGCAAGCTCAAAAAGCGCGACGGTGCAATGCTCAGCTTTGATATAACAGACCTCACCGGCTCGATACGAGTCATAAAATTCCTAAAGGGTGAGGACGACCAGTCGATAATAAGCAAAATAAATGTCGGTGACCATCTGAGGGTCAACGGCTTTGTTACATACAGCAGATACGACGAGGATATTATCCTTGAGCCCAAGGATATTGTCGTCGGCAAAAAGTATATCCGCCCCGATAACGCGGAGGAAAAGCGCGTTGAGCTCCATGTCCACACCCGCTTTTCCGCGCTCGATGCGCTGACAGACCCCGCAGCCATCGTAAAGCGCGCAGCTTATTGGGGTCACCCCGCCATTGCCGTGACCGACCACGGTGTTCTGCAGGCATTCCCCGATATGTGGAAAGCCGGTAAAAAGCACGGCGTTAAGATAATCTACGGCTGCGAGTGCTATTTCGTAAACGACATGGACGGAAGTCTTGCCGTTCACGGCGACTGCGACCGCGATATGAACGACGAAATGGTCGCGTTCGACATTGAGACCACCGGCCTCAACGCGGGCTCTGACCGCATGACGGAGATCGGAGCCGTAATTTTTGCCGGAAACGAGATAAAGGAGACCTTCAACACCTTCGTTGACCCTGGAATGCACATTCCGGCGGAGATAACCCAGCTCACCGGCATAACCGACCGCGATGTAAAGGGCGCGCCCTCCGAGGAGGAGGCGCTGCGCAGCTTCCTTGAGTTCGTCGGTGATCGCCCGATAGTTGCCCATAACGCCGATTTCGATACCGGCTTCATGTCGGCAGCCGCAGGACGCCACGGCATAGAGTTCGAGCCCGTGTATCTTGACACGCTCGTTCTCTCACGCGCTCTTTTGCCTGATCTTAAAAAGCACAAGCTCGATATAGTCTCAAACCGCCTGAGCCTTCCTGAGTTCAATCACCACAGAGCCAGCGACGATGCACTGGTATGCGGACGCATAATGGGGCGTTTTCTCACCATGCTTGCCGAGCGCGGCGCGAAGACGGTTAACGACATTCAGAGCGTTTATTCTCAGATAAAGCCCGCCGATCACGCAAGATCGCGGCATATGATACTGCTTGTAAAGAACAAGGCCGGACTCAAAAATCTGTACGAGCTCGTGTCGCAATCCTATCTCAAGTATTTCCATAAGACCCCAACTATGCCTAAGAGCCTGCTGATAAAGCACCGCGAGGGGCTGCTTGTCGGCTCGGCGTGCGGCATGGGCGAGCTGTACGGTGCGGTGATGCATGGCGCGAGCGATTCCGAGCTGCGCAGGATAGCATCGTTTTATGATTATCTTGAAATTCAGCCGCTGGGCAATAACGGATTTCTGGTCGATAACGGCGTTGTCAGCGACATCACTGTCCTGCAGGACTATAACCGCCGCATAATCGAGATAGGCAGACAGCTTGGTAAGCCCGTTATCGCGGCAAGCGATGTGCATTTTCTCGATGCCGAAGACGAGCAGTACCGCAAGATATTACAGGCGGCAAAGAAGTTTTCCGATGCCGACCGCGGCTGCCCGATATTCTTCCGCACCACTGATGAGATGCTCAAGGAGTTTGACTATCTCGGCGAGGAGATGGCGCGCAAGGTCGTTATCGAAAACACTCGCGCCATTGCAGATATGGTCGATGAGATAGAGCTCCTGCCCAAGGACCTGTATCCGCCAAAGATCGAAAACTCCGCGCGCGACCTCAAGGAGCTCGTATACGGGAAGATGCATGAGATCTACGGCGAAAACCCGCCCGAGATAGTAAAATCCCGCGTTGACACGGAGCTTACGACAATACTTGACCACAACTACGATGTTATTTATATGTCCGCTCAGAAGCTCGTGCAGAACTCCCTTGAGCACGGCTACCTTGTCGGCTCACGAGGCTCCGTCGGTTCGTCGATAGTCGCGTATATGTCCGGCATTACCGAGGTCAACTCGCTGCCGCCGCATTATGTCTGCCCAAAGTGCAGGCACTCGGAGTTTATAACCGACGGCTCTTACGGCTGCGGCGCGGATATGCCGCCGAAAAACTGTCCTGACTGCGGCACCCTCATGCGGCAGGACGGCTTTGATATTCCGTTTGAGACCTTCCTCGGTTTCCCCGGAAATGAAAAGACCCCCGATATAGACCTTAACTTCTCCGGCGAGTATCAGGCTCAGGCGCATAAGTACACCGAAGAGCTTTTCGGCTCGGACCATGTTTTCCGCGCCGGAACCATAGGAACGCTTGCCGAGAAAACGGCATACGGCTATGTTAAAAAGTACCTCGAGGAGCGCGATATACGCGTGACAAAGGTCGAGGAAAACCGTCTTGCAAAGGGACTTGTCGGCGTAAAGCGCACGACCGGTCAGCACCCCGGCGGTCTGGTCGTTATCCCGCAGGACATGGATGTAACGGACTTCTGCCCCGTGCAGCATCCGGCGGACGACCCTAAAAGCGGCATAGTCACAACGCATTTTGAATATCACTGCATGGAGTCGAACCTCTTGAAACTCGACGAGCTCGGTCACGATGACCCCACGATGATAAGAATGCTCGAGGACGCAACGGGCGTTAACGCCCGTGAGATACTGCTCTCTGACCCCGACACGATGAAGATATTCACAACGCCCACCGTTCTGGGACTTCCGGAGGACGATGATATTATCGGCAAGACCGGCAGCATCGGCATACCGGAGTTCGGCACCGGATTTACGCGCCAGATGCTCGTTGACACTCAGCCTACTCAGTTTGACACGCTCGTGCGCCTATCCGGCTTCTCCCACGGCACCGATGTGTGGGCGGGCAATATCCGCGACCTCATCGTTAACGGCATAGCTACCGTTAACGAGACCGTAGGCTGCCGAGACGATATAATGCTCTATCTCATACAGAGGGGAATGGAGCCCTCGCTGGCGTTCAAGACGATGGAGGCGGTGCGAAAGGGCAAGGTAAAGAAAAGCGGCGAATTCCCCGGAGATGCCGAAGCGCAGATGCGCTCGCTCGATGTTCCGGACTGGTATATTGAGTCCTGCCGTAAGATAGCCTACCTTTTCCCGAAGGCCCACGCCGTTGCGTATGTTATGATGGCTTTCCGCATCGCATGGTTCAAGGTTCATGAGCCGCTCGCGTTTTACAGTGCGTATTTCTACCGCCGCAGTCAGAAAAACAGCTTCGATGCCGAGATGATGACCGCCGGTGTGGACGAGGTGCGCCGCAAAATAAACGAACTCCGGCAGAAGGACGATGCCACTGCCAACGAGGACAGCATTCTTACGACCCTTGAGTCGGTATACGAGTTCTATATGCGCGGCTTTGACTTTGCTCCAATTGACCTTTATGAGTCAAGCGCTACCAAATTCAAGATAACCTCCGACGGGAAGCTCCGTCCGCCTTTTGTGGCTATTGCCGGTCTCGGCGAGGCTGCCGCGGTCGATCTCGAAAACTGCACGAAAAACGGTCAGAGCTATATATCCGTCGAGGAGGTCAGCGCGGCCTGTCCCAAGGTCAGTACCACCCACCTTGAGACCCTGCGCCGCATGGGGGCCTTCGGCGAGATGCCGGAGAGCTCGCAGATAAATCTTTTTGAGGGCTTCTGAAAAAATTGTAAAGATTTTCGGAACAATAGTGACATTTGAGTCGTCTTATTGTATTATAAACCCTATCTGCTTATCGAAAGAAGGAACACCCAATAAAGATATTCAGCTCAAAATCAACAAGAACTACCACAGCCCCCCGTCCCTCGGCATCAAAGCAGGCAAGACCTGTCAAGGTAACGCCAGTAGAGAAAAAGCCCGTAGACGGCGCCGAGCGTGTGCAGAAAATTAAAAAGAAAAAGAAGCAGCATAAGCTCAGAAAAACGCTCATCGTTTTAGTCAGCGTGTTTGCAGTGCTCGCGGGATTGTATACATTCGTTGTGTATACGAAAATACCGTTTATAAAGAACCTGCGCGACGCATATATCGAGACCGCAATGCAGACCATGAGCCACCAGTGGCTCGCCGAGCTTTTCTTTCCCGACGATGTTATTGCCGAGGTTATGGCAAATGTTAACGCCGCTCAGGATGCCCAGCAGGGCATAGAAAGCGAGTGGACGCATCAGGTCGAGCAAAAGGACGACGGCAGCTTTTACGAGATGTTTGACGAGATCGACAAAAGCTCGCTCGAGGCATATCTGAAGGCGCATCCGAGCCAGAATAAGAAATCGCTGATGGAGCTCAATATTAACGAAGCCGGACTTGACGACGAGGGCACTACCATCAAAACAAAGCAGGGCGATCAGGTGCTCGCCATAAACGCCAAAAAGGGCGTGCTGCTCGTGCGCGTCAAGGGCTCCAACTATCAGGGCGTGCTCGCCATCCTCAAAAATCCGGAGGATATTCGCTGCTGCATCGCCGAGCATATCGGCTCTTACGGCGAGTTCCTCGAGGACTTTGTGCCGCGCTGCAAGGGTGTAGTCGGAGTAAACGCCAGCGGCTTTTATGATGCCGACGGTGTTGGCAGCGGCGGTACCGTTGACGGCTTGACCATTTGCAGCGGCAAGGAATATGGATACCATACGGCTTACGGCAGAAAGCGTATGGAGTTCAGAACCGATAACAAAATGTATATTGTCGATGCCGATACCAAGGTGTCTCCCAACGCGCGTGATGCCGTTGAGTTTACCCCTGCGCTCATCATCGATGGCGAAGCGCTCATAGACGCGCAGTCGGCGTTCCGCTCCATACAGCCGAGGACTGTTGTCGCCCAGTCGCGCGACGGTGATGTCATGCTCCTCGTCATAGAGGGCAGACTTCCCGGCAGGTCTCTCGGCATCGGGCTTCCCGACTGCACAGAGATCCTGCTCGGATACGATGCGTATCAGGCAATGAACATGGACGGCGGAACGAGTTCGGTAATGTGGTACGACGGAGAGTATATAACCAAGTGCTCAAATCCGGAGATACGGTGCCGCTATCTGCCGAATGCATGGATATATGGATAGAAAAGACCGCGTTACACGCGGTTTTTTCGCGTATATATTTAATGTATGTGTTTGACAAACTCTGAGTTGTGATATAAATTATTTTCTATGGAAAAGATAAGCTCAAGAAAAAACAGAATAATATGCCATATGCGCGCCGTCGCCTCGGATAACGGCTACCGCGCGGAGTGCTCGCAGTTTATATGCGATGGGGAGAAAACGCTCAAAGAAGCGCTCAGCTTCGGAGCCGATGTAAAGCAGGTGCTCTGGCGCGAGGGAGCCGAGACTATGGAGCTTCCCGAAAGCGTTGAGCAGTACTGCGCTCCGTCGGATCTCGTCGAGTATGCCTCGCCCCTGCGCTCGGGACCAGGGCCCGTGTTCACGGTCGCTATCCCTGAATTTGACGATGACTTTAAGCCCGAGCGGGTCATAGTCATTGAAAATCTTCAGGACCCCGGCAATGTCGGAACGGTCATAAGGGGAGCTAACGCTTTCAATATCGACGCCGTCATAATGGTCGGAGCCTGCGCAGATCTGTATAACCCCAAAACCGTTCGCGCGAGCATGGGTGCCATTTTCCGTCAGAGAGTTCTGCGCATGAGCATTGAGCAGCTTGACGGCTTCACTCAGCGCTGGTGCCTGCCGCTGTTCGGAGCGGCGCTGAGCGATCGCGCTGCCGACATACGGCGCACCGAGCTTCACCGCAGCGCCGTTGCCATCGGCAGCGAGGGCAGGGGACTGTCGAGGGAGCTTCTCGATATATGCGGCGGAGAAATAATAATCCCGATGAATCCGCAGTCTGAGTCGCTCAATGCAGCGGTAGCTGCATCGGTCGTCATGTGGGAAATGTCGAGGTAGAGCTATGGATGATGTGCTGTATTGGCTGTGGCTTTCAAACACGCCTCAGGTGGGCGCGAAAACCGTAGCCGCGCTGCTTTCGCATTATGAAACACCGGAGAATGTGTACAACGCCCCAAAGGGCGAACTCGAGCGCATCCTCCCGCGCGATAAGGACGGTGCGCAGCAGCTTGAAAAGCGGAGCCTTGAAACGGCAAAGCGCATACTCGAAAAGTGCGAAAGCACGAAAATAGATCTTGTAACTCTTGTCGATGCGCGCTATCCCGAGCGCCTGCGTAATATTAACCTGCCGCCAGCGGTTTTGTATGTCAAGGGAAGGCTCCCGAATATCGACGCGCTTCCGGCGATAGCTATAATCGGTACCCGCAAAGCGACGCACTACGGGCTCAAAATGGGAATGCGCATGGGCTATGAGATAGCAAAATGCGGCGCGACGGTCATATCCGGCTTAACGCGCGGCGTCGATTCCGCCGCGGCTGAGGGCGCGCTCTATGCCGAGGGGCAGGTCATTGGCGTTCTCGGCTTGCCGCACGAGCTTGATAAGAGCAGCTTCTCGCATGAGATAGCGCTCACGGGCGCACTTATAAGCGAATATGCGCCTGGCACAAAGCCGCACAGCTCATTTTTCCGCGCGAGAAACCGCATAACGAGCGGACTTTCGCTCGGCGTTGCCGTGATCGAAGCGCCTATGCGCAGCGGAACAAGGCTTTTCGTAAGCGAGGCTGCCGATCAGGGCAAGGAGATATTTGCCGTTCCAGGCAATGCCGACCAGCCGAGCAGCGAGGGCACGAACCTTCTTATAAAAGAGGGCGCAAAGCCCGTGACCAACGGCTGGGATGTGGTCAGCGAGTTTGCCGCGTTTTATCCGGATAAGCTCAGAGAGGTCAGGTTTAAAGACACCGGACGGCTCATTCCGATGGCGCTCACACAGAGCCAAAACGAGGGCTCAAAAGCCGCTCCTGACGAAAAATGCACGAAAAAAGTTGTTGACAAGGCACCTGACGCGGCTTATATTGACTTGAAGAAACAGCTGGAGGGGCTCAGTCCGAGCCAACTGAAGATAATCGGAGCCATGGATGAAAGCTCGCTTCATGTTGACACGATAATCGAGCGCAGCGGATTTCCGCCCGCAAAGGTGCTCGCGGATCTCACGCTGCTCCAGATAAAGGGCTATGTCCGGCAGGAGACGGGCAAGCGCTTTTCGCTGAATATTAATATGAAATGAGGATAATAAATGCCCAGCGCAAAGAAAAATCTCGTTATCGTCGAGTCGCCGGCAAAGGCGAAGACGATAGAAAAATACCTTGGCAGTGATTATAAGGTCGTAGCGTCCATGGGACATCTCAGAGATCTCCCGAAGAGCACGCTCGGTATTGATATTGAAAATGATTTCGAGCCGAAGTACATTCCCGTCAAGGACCATAAGGAAATAATAGACGAGCTCAAAAAACTCAGTAAAAACGCCAAAACCGTTTATCTTGCGACCGACCCGGACCGCGAGGGCGAGGCTATCTCGTGGCATCTCAAGGAGCTTCTGGCTCTGCCCGATGAGCGCGCAAGACGCGTTACATTCAATGAGATAACCAAAAAGGTCGTCACCGAGAGCATAGGCAAGCCGCGCGATATCGACAATAACCTCGTCGATGCGCAGCAGGCAAGGAGGCTTCTTGACCGTCTCGTCGGCTATAAGCTTTCGCCGCTGCTTTGGAAAAAGATCCGCCGAGGACTGTCCGCGGGCAGAGTGCAGTCTGTTGCAACGCGCATGGTCGTTGACCGCGAAAACGAGATAAAAAGCTTTGTAAGCGAGGAGTACTGGCTGCTTGACGCGATATTCGGCACCGATAGCGGCGACGGTAAGTTTACCGCAAGGTTTTACGGCAAGGACGATAAAAAGCTTGAGCTCCGCTCCGAGAAAGAGGTAAACACCGTTATAAACGCGACCAAGGACGAGCCGTTTAAGGTCAAAACCGTCAAGCACGGCAAGAAGCACCGCTCGCCCTCGCCCCCGTTTATAACCTCGACCCTCCAGCAGGAGGCAAGCCGCCGCCTCGGCATGACTCCCCGCCGCACCATGTCTATCGCCCAGCAGCTTTACGAAGGCGTTGACATTCAGGGCTACGGCACCGTGGGTCTCATAACCTATATGCGTACCGACTCTCTGCGCCTTTCCGACGAGGCGCTCATGGCGGCGAAAAACTATATCATAGACCACTACGGTAAGGAGTATTACCACGGCTCCTTCCGCGTGTATAAGACAAAGTCCGGCGCGCAGGACGCGCACGAGGCGATCCGTCCGACGAACATCGAGCTCAGTCCCGATGTCGTGCGCAAGGACCTCACCCCCGAGCAGTACAGGCTCTACCGCCTCATATGGGGACGCTTCACCGCCTGCCAGATGGCAAATGCCGTTTACGACAATGTCGTCGTAGATGTTGAGGCAAACAGCTATATATTCCGCTCTAACTACTCCGAAATGCGCTTTGCCGGCTACACCGCAGTGTACGAGGAGAGCAAGGACGAGGAGAGCGACGAGCCCCGCAGCAAGCTGCCCACCCTCGAAGAGGGCGAGCGCGTTTACCTTGAAAAGATGCTGCCCGAGCAGCAGTTCACACAGCCGCCCGCGCGGTATACAGAGGCAACGCTCATAAGAGCCATGGAGGAAAAGGGCATAGGCCGCCCGTCTACCTATGCGCCGACGATCTCCACGATAACCTCGCATGAGTATGTCGTTAAGGACGGAAAATACCTCAAGCCAACAAACCTCGGTGAGGTGGTCACCCAGCTCATGGAGGAGCGCTTCCCCGATATAGTCGATCTGAAGTTCACAAACCACATGGAGGAGGAGCTTGACGAGGTCGAGAGCGGCGAGCTCTACTGGAAGCAGCTTCTGCGCGACTTCTACGGCGATTTCAGCACCGAGCTCGAGGATGCCGAGAAAGCGCTTGACGGCGTGAGAATAAAGGTCCCCGATGAGCTCAGCGACGAGTACTGCGATGTCTGCGGCAAGCAGATGGTCGTAAAGTCCGGACGCTTTGGCAGATTTCTCGCTTGTCCGGCTTATCCGGAGTGCAGCTTCACAAAGCCTCTGGTCATCGAAATGCCCGGCAAGTGCCCCAAATGCGGCAGCCGCATACTCAAGCGCACCTCGAAAAAGGGCAACACCTATTATGCCTGCGAGCGCGGAGCCGACTGCCCGTGGCGAGGCACCGCCGCCGACGGCAGCGAGATAAAGGGCTTCATGACATGGTATGTGCCCACAAAGGACAATTGCCCGAGCTGCGGCAAAACACTGTTCAAGCCCAGCGGCAGAGGCAGACAGAAATCGTTCTGCATAAACGAGGATTGTCCGGAGTTCGTGCCGGAGGATAAGCGCGGCTATAAGAAAAAGCCCGCCGAGAAGAAGCCTGCCGCGAAGAAGAAAACAACGGCTAAAAAAACCAAGGAATAACGATATGGAAAAGGTAACGGTCCTCGGAGCGGGGCTTGCCGGCAGCGAATGTGCATGGCAGCTTGCAAAGCGCGGGATAAAGGTTCGCCTCATCGAGATGAAGCCGAAGAAAATGACTCCCGCGCACACATCGGAATATTTTGCCGAGCTCGTGTGCTCAAACTCTCTGCGCAGCGATGAGCTTACGAACGCGGTCGGGCTGCTCAAAGCCGAAATGCGGCGCATGGGCTCGCTCATAATGGAGAGCGCCGACGCTAACCGTGTCGCCGCGGGCGGAGCCCTCGCCGTTGACAGAGAGGCTTTCGCACGGTACATAACCGAGAAGCTCAATGAAAACGAAAATATCGAGGTCATAGCCGGCGAAGCCGTCGATTTTCCCGAGGGCGAGACCGTCATAGCCACGGGACCGCTCACGAGCGACGCTCTTGCAGATAAGATACAGGCGCTCTGCGGAAGCGAGGGACTGCACTTTTACGATGCCGTCGCGCCGATTGTAACGCTTGACAGCGTTGATATGGAAAGCGCGTTTTTCGCCTCGCGCTATGATAAGGGCACGGCGGATTATGTAAACTGCCCGATGGACGAGAACGAGTACAAAGCGTTCGTGCGCGAGCTTTGCAGCGCTAAAGAAGCGGCGGTGCACGGCTTTGACGACGGCGGCGTTTTTGAAGGCTGTATGCCGGTCGAGGTCATGGCAAGGCGCGGGGAGGATACCCTGCGTTACGGACCGATGAAGCCGGTCGGCCTGCGCGATCCGCGCACCGGACGCGAGAACTATGCCGTTGTGCAGCTCAGACGCGATAACGCCGACGGAACGCTTTATAACATCGTCGGCTTCCAGACCCATCTCACCTGGGGCGAGCAGAAGCGCGTGTTTTCCATGATCCCCGCGCTGAAAAACGCAAATTTCGTGCGCTACGGCGTAATGCACCGCAACACATATCTCAACAGCCCCAAGCTGCTCGACAGATACTACAGGCTAAAGACTCAGCCGCGCCTGAGCTTTGCCGGACAGATGACCGGCGTTGAGGGCTATGTCGAGTCGGCGGCATCGGGTATGCTCGTCGGTATAGAGACCGCGGCGCGGCTCATGCAGCTTGAACCCGTCGATTTCCCGCAGGAGACTGCGATAGGCGCGCTGAGCCTGTACATTTCCGGCGGCAGCGTCGGCGATTTCCAGCCGATGAACATAAATTTCGGGATAATATCGCCTCTTGGCTACAGAGTCAAGGGCAAGCGCAATAAAAATGCCGAGATCTCCGCGAGGAGTCTGGCGCTCTTAGATAAAATAATGAAAAAGGAGGTCTTCGGCTGTGAAAATAATAGTTGACGCAATGGGCGGCGATAATGCTCCCGAGGCTATAGTAAAAGGCTCGGTTTATGCGCGCGACCGGCTCGGAGCCGAGATCGTGCTGGTAGGTCGCCGTGAGGAGATCGAAAAGTACCTCGGAGAAAACAGAAAAGGTATTGAGATAGTTGACGCGCGCGATGTCGTCACCATGGAGGACGACCCCAGCACGGCAACCCGCCGCAAAAAGGACTCGTCCATGACGGTAGCCCTGAACCTCCTGAAAAACGGCGGCGGCG
>SAMEA104315424__coassemble_1191_pt1 | contig 12689 bp, 12 predicted proteins | sample SAMEA104315424__metabat2_low_PE_018 | metagenome-assembled genome bin SAMEA104315424 (sample SAMEA104315424) | gut metagenome | biome: Monkey gut; feature: monkey-associated habitat; material: faeces | place: China | collected 2013 | reverse complement strand
TATGATCCGGTCATGTGGGCAGTTGCGAACGGCATAACAAACGGCATGGGCGCAAACACATTTGCCCCCAACAACACCTGCACCCGCGCTCAGCTCGTCACCTTCCTCTGGCGTCTTGCCGGAAGCGAGGTAGTTGAAGACTACAGCAATCCGTTTGCGGATGTAAAAGAGAGCGCTTACTACTACAATGCGGTCATGTGGGCAGCCAAAAACGGCGTTGCCAAGGGCGTTGGTACGGATCGCTTCGCTCCCGATGACACCGTCACCCGCTGCCAGGTCGTTACCTTCCTGTGGCGCATGGCAGGCAGCTATGTTGTGAAGGTAGATAACATCGGCTTTGACGATGTTCCCGAGAGTGCTTACTACTATAACGCTGTCGCATGGGCAGTGAGAAGCAACATCACAAACGGCATGGGCGCAAACACATTTGCCCCCAATGACGGCTGCACCCGCGGTCAGACAATGACATTCCTCTTCCGCGACTACGCGGGCAAATAAATTGCACAGAATAGCTCAGGTTCGCAAGAGCCTGAGCTTTTTTGCTGTTTAAGTACCAAATCGGTGTAGTTTGTGCTATAATAATAAAACTACACAAAAAGGAGGGCGCGGATGGATAGATACACTGACCTTGAAATAGCTCAGAGCTGCCGCATGAGCCCAATTGAAGATGTTGCAGCAAAGATAAATATAGATGAGTGTTACCTCGAAAGCTACGGCAGGTATAAGGCAAAGATCGACCTGAGCTACCTCGGCGACGGTTCTGCGCGCGACGGCAAGCTGATACTTGTCACCGCCATAACGCCGACTCCGGCGGGCGAGGGCAAAACGACCACCGCGATAGGGCTTGCCGACGCGCTGCGCTATATCGGGAAAAACGCCGCCGCCGCACTGCGCGAGCCGTCGCTCGGACCGGTGTTCGGCATAAAGGGCGGCGCCTGCGGCGGGGGATATGCCCAGATAGTGCCGATGGAGGACATAAATCTGCATTTCACCGGCGACATACACGCGATAGGCGCAGCGAATAATCTGCTTGCCGCGATGATAGATAACCACATAAAGCAGGGCAATGAGCTCAGACTCGACCCGACGCGAATAACATGGCGGCGCTGCGTTGACATGAACGACCGTCAACTCAGATTTATCCGCGACGGGCTCGGCGGCAGCGCAAACGGCGTTGAGCGCGACGACGGCTTTGACATCACCGTTGCCAGCGAGATAATGGCGATACTCTGCCTTGCGGAGTCCGCCGCCGACCTCAAAAAGCGGCTTGGAGATATAATCATCGGCTACGATGTCGAGAATAACCCCGTGACCTGCCGCCGGCTCAAGGCTGCGGGCGCGATGGCGGCGCTGTTAAAGGACGCGATAAAGCCGAACCTTGTGCAGACGCTTGAGGGCACTCCGGCGTTCGTGCACGGCGGACCGTTTGCGAACATCGCCCACGGCTGCAACTCTGTCCTCGCAACGCGCATGGCGCTCAAATCCGCCGACTATGCCGTTACAGAGGCGGGCTTCGGAGCCGATCTCGGCGCGGAAAAGTTTTTGGACATAAAATGCCGCACGGCCGGGCTTACGCCGTCGGCGGTAGTAGTCGTAGCAACGGTGCGCGCGCTTAAAATGCACGGCGGGCTGAAAAAAGACGAGCTTGGCAGGGAGGATCTTGCCGCGCTCGAAAAGGGCTTGCCGAACCTCATGCGCCATGTTTCAAACATCAGGAATGTGTACCGCCTCCCGTGCGTCGTGGCGCTCAACCGCTTCCCGACGGACACCGATGCCGAGGTGAAGCTCGTAGGCGACAGGTGCGCGCAGCTCGGCGTTGAGCTCGTGCTGTCCAATGTTTGGGCTGAAGGCGGCAAGGGCGGAGCAGAGCTCGCCGAGGCTGTGGTAAAGCTGTGCAGCGAGGATAACTCGCAATTTTCGTATAGCTATGAGCTTGACGGCAGTATAGAGGATAAGCTCAGCGCCGTCGTCAAAAAGGTATACGGCGGGGAGGGCGTGATCCTTACCCCCGAGGCGCGGCAGCAGGCGGAGCACCTCACAAGGCTCGGCTTTGACAAGCTGCCGGTGTGCATAGCGAAAACGCAGAGCAGCTTTACGGATGATGCCGGCATTCTCGGCGCGCCCGACGGCTTTACGATAACCGTGCGCAGCATGAAGGTCAGTGCCGGAGCGGGATTTATCGTGGCTCTGGCGGGGAATATAATGACAATGCCCGGACTTCCGAAGCATCCGGCAGCCGAAGGCATTGATATAGACGATAACGGAAGGATAACGGGACTTTTCTGATGGATTTCAGCAGAATACTCAGCTATACCGAGGCACTGAGCAAAAATAACGACCGCACATGGTTTCATGATAACCACCGCGAATATGAGCTGGCGCAGGAGGATTTCCTCATGGTGCTGGATGTTATGAAGTTCGTTCTGGCAAAGGACGCTCCGACGATAGGGGATATGCTGCTTTTTGAAAACCCCAAGAACTTCATGTACCGCATCCCGCGCGATATGCGCTACAGCAAGAACAAAACGCCGTATAACCCCGCGTTCAGGGCGTATCTCTCGCCGCATAAAAAGGATTTTCTGCCGCTTTCGTACTACCTGCACATAAGCTGCGACCGCTGCATCATCGAGACCGGCGCATGGCCGTGGGATGCAAAGCAGCTGAACCGCCTGCGCGAGTATATTGCCTATAACTATGAGGAGCTCGACTCCATCGTTGAGCAGAACTCGCTCATGGTGTACGGCGAGATGCTCAAGCGCACTCCGCGCGGCTTTGACGCGGATCATCCCGCCGCCGAGTGGCTGAAGTATAAGTTCTATTTGACCGAGTACTCGTTCACGCCCGACGACCTGCACGATCTCGACACATTTGCCGAGGCAGCGGGACGGGCGGTGCGAAGGTTTGAACCGCTCAGGCAGTTTCTCATGGGCGCCTTTGACGATAAAGTCTACAGCGACGAAATTGACTTATAAAAAACTAAGGATGCCGTTTTTGGCATCCTTAGTTTTATGTAAACCAAACTATATCATAAATACATCGCCATAGGGGTACGGACTGCCGCTTTCGGTCATCATCCATTCCTTGAATGCGGGTATATCACGAACGACCATTCCGGATACCCTCGTTATTCCGTGCTGCAGAATTTCGGGGCAAAGCGGTGCGGAAGGACCGATAACGACCGTTTTTGCATTTTCCGAGAGCTTTAACAGTCGAGGGAGCGTTTTATTTATCGCGGCGCTGGCAGTCATTATAACAATGCCGCACTCAGGCAGAATGTACTCGCAGGCGGGATCGGGGTAATCACCCGATTTCGGCTCGCGCTCAATTATGTAAACCATATCCGCGCCCTTGAGAGCGTCCGGCTGGAGCTTCAAATGCCCTATGAGCGCGATCTTCGCGCCCTCGGTCGCCATGCCCTGAGTGCAGCTTTTATCATATCCGCAGCCGGCATCAAGCTCAGCCAAGCGCGCGGGTGTGTTGTAAAAGGCGTTTATTACCGCCATGCCCTCGGATGCCTCCTCAAGGTTCCATGAGCGCACAGCCTGCGCCGCGAGGCGCGCACCGAGCCCCTCGAGAGAGCCAAACCTCCGCTGCACCGTGGCGGCTTGATTTCGCAGGGCTATGCCGAAGCGCCCGTCGCTTAGCTCCGCCGCTGTCCATGTGAGTCCATGTATTACGGCGCTGACGGTAGGCTCACCGTCGATGCCGATAATAAGAGTGTCATAAATATCCATGTATCCATCCTCCGTGCCGGTTCATTATATCACCGCTTGCACCGGTATATCAAGTGATGTTATAATAAGCACGGAGGTATGACCAATGATATTTGATACTCATGCGCATTACGACAGCGGGGCGTTCAACGCCGACCGCTTTGATATACTCTCTTCGATGCCGTATAACGGCGTGGGGCTCATAGTCGACCCCGGCTGCGATCTCGAAAGCAGCCGTCAGGCGATAGAGCTCGCCGAGCGGTTCAGCTTCGTTTATGCCGCCGTGGGCTGGCATCCCGAGGATATTGACAAGCTTACGCCGGAGGGGATGCAGGAGCTTGAAAAGCTGGCAGAGCACCCGAAATGCGTCGCCATAGGCGAAATAGGGCTTGATTATTACTGGGATGCCGAGCATAAGCAGGAGCAGAAGGAGTTGTTTTGCAGGCAAATAGAGCTTGCGCTGCGCCTTGATAAGCCCATCATAGTCCATGACCGCGAGGCGCACGGCGACAGCCTTGAAATAGTGTGCCGCTATCCCGAGCTGCGCGGCGTGTTCCACTGCTTTTCCGGCAGTGCGGAGATGGCAGCCGAGCTTTTAGAGCGCGGCTGGTACCTCGGCTTTGACGGTCCGATAACATATAAAAATGCGCGCAAAGCCATTGAGGTGCTCGAAATGTGCCCCCTTGACCGCATTGTTATCGAGACCGACAGCCCGTATCTCACGCCGGTGCCGAATCGCGGCAAGCGAAACGACTCAACACAGCTTCGCCATGTGATAGCGAAGATAGCCGAGATAAAGGGCATGAGCGCCGATGAGATCGAGCGTCTGACCTTTGAAAACGGCAGGAGACTTTTCGGATTGGAGGGTGCTTGATGTATAAGCCGGAGATAATATTGCAGGGAGCACCGAACGCGCGCGACCTCGGCGGCATTTTAACGCGTGGTGGGCATGAGATATGCAAAAACCGCATTATCCGCAGCGGTATGCTCTCACGCCTTAACGATGCCGACGCAAAATACCTTGAGGATGCGGGACTTAAAACCGTCGTCGATTTCAGAACGAGCGCCGAGCGCAATCAGAAGCCCGACCGCGTTATAAGCGGCGCGGAGTATATAATTTGTCCCATTCTTGAGGACAAGGCGGAGGGCATAACCCGCGATAAGCCCGAGACCGAGGATGAGGAGGCACAGCGCACCGTTAAGATGGCGCAGCGGCTCATGCCGCGCGGCGGAAACGGTGTCGAGCAGATGCGCTCGCTGTACCCGATCATGGTCACCGCCGAGCACTCGGTCGCGCATTACCGGCAGTTTTTCGAGATACTGCTGCGCCACGAGACCGGCGCACTGCTGTATCACTGCACCATGGGCAAGGACAGGGTAGGCGTTGCGACCGCGCTGCTGCTCACCGCGCTCGATGTCCCGCGCGAGGATATATATGCCGACTATCTCATCACCCGCGACAGATGTGCCGCGGGTACAGAGCGGCTTGTTGCCAACTGCCGTAGATATACCGATGATGAGCCGACGCTAAGCTTTATACGCGAGCTCGACACTGTCCACGAAAGCTACCTCGATGCAGCCTTTGACACCATGACCGAGCGTTACGGCGGCATTGAGGAGTTCCTGCACGGTCAACTCGGACTCGATGACGAAAAGCTCGAGCGCTTAAAATACTTATATACAAAGTAAATTAAAACCGCCCCTCGGGGCGGTTTTTTTAATCGTTCAGATATTCGGAATAGCAGTTTGTCGTAAGGCAGCCGGAAAGCTCGGTGAGTATGGTCTGCATATCGGCATCGTTGTACAGTGCTTCCGGAGCCGACAGACCGCGCTCGGGCGGGGTGTCATACGAGAGCATAACGCGCACCGATATGCCCATGTCCTCGCCTCTGCTTTCGATTATCAGAGCGCCTCCGTGCAGCTCGGCAATGCCCTTTGCCACCGCGAGCCCGATGCCGGAGCCCACCGGATGGGTGAGGCATTCGCTGTGCTTATACCGGTCAAACACGAACGCCAGCTCGTCGGGCCCTATGCCCCTGCCGTCGTCGTCAACGCACATAACGAGATTGCTGCCCGTGCGCAGCAGCGACACGGAGATCCGTCCGCCGCGCCTGCAATTGAGCAAGCTGTTTGACAGCAGATTAAGCAGCAGACGGCTCACAAGCTCTCTGTCGGCGACTATCCGCATATGCTCCTCGGCGAGGAACGAGATGTTTATATCCTGCTTTTCGGTCAATAGGGAGACAGTCTCTATGATATTGCGGCACAGATCGGTAATGTCCGTCGGGCGAGGATGAAACGGCAGCGTACCCGCGGCTATGCCGGACAGAGTTCCGAGGTTATCCAGCGCGCGCTTTACTCTATAGTAGCTGCGGTTTAGCGTGTTGACATATTCCGTGAGCTTGTCGTTTGCAATGTCCTCGGCGATAACGGATATGCACGAGGCGGCAAATTTTATATTCGACATACTTGAGCGCAGGCAGGATAAAACAGCCTCGCTCGGCTCGGCGATGGGAGCGTCATATGATATGGCGTATATCCTCAGTCCGTTTGCCGGCGACACCTTCACCGTGCAGTTTTTGCTGCCGATAAAGGCTGTGGTTATGAAATTGTCCGCCTGATTGTTCGATATATGCAAGGGCATGAGCATATCAAGCGGTTTGCCGGATAGGTCTTTACCGGCGAGCTTTATAGCGGCTTGGTTCATGTACAGTATCTTCGACCGGCGCGAAACCGCCACCGGTTCACTGAGCATTGAAAACGCGGTTGATAACAGGTCTATATCTGCCATATCGTCCACCTCACAACAAATTACGGCATCATTTTATCAAAAACAAGCATATTATACAATAGCAGTCCCAAAAATGGCTATTTTTTAACGAAGATTTGGCTGTATCGAAATATTGATTTTTGAGCATAGTATATGCTACAATTGTATCAAGCAGTAAGTAATGTTTTCCATGCTGAAATTTATAAAACGGAGGAACATAAAATGATCAAAGTTGCTATCAATGGTTTTGGCCGTATCGGTCGTCTTGCATTCAGAGCCGGCATCGTTGCCGACGATATCGAGATCGTTGCGATAAACGCTCCCGATAAGACCCCCGCACAGCTGGCATACACCGTAAAGTACGATTCCGTCCACGGTCGTTTCCAGGGAACCGTTGAGTATGACGATAATTCCATCACCGTAAACGGCAAGCGCGTTGCCATAGTCGGCAACCGCAACCCCGCAGAGCTGCCCTGGGGCGAGCTGGGCGTTGAGTATGTCCTCGAGTGCACCGGCGCATTCCTCACCACCGAGAAGGCACAGGCTCACATCGACGCCGGCGCACAGGTCGTCGTTCTGTCCGGTCCTTCCAAGGATGACACCCCGATGTTCGTCTGCGGCGTAAACCTTGATAAGTACACTCCCGACATCAAGGTCGTTTCAAACGCATCCTGCACCACCAACTGCCTTGCACCTCTTGCAAAGGTCATAAACGATAATTTCGGCATCGTCGAGGGTCTCATGACCACCGTTCACGCCGACACCGCAACTCAGGAAGTCGTCGACGGCTTCTCCAAGAAGAACTGGCGTCTCGGTCGCGGCGTACACGGCAACATCATCCCCACCAGCACCGGTGCTGCAAAGGCAGTCGGCAAGGTCATTCCCGAGCTCAAGGGCAAGCTGACCGGCACCTCCATGCGTATCCCCAGTGCCGATGTCTCCATCGTTGACCTCACCTGCCGCCTTGAGAAGGGCGCAACCTATGATGAGATCTGCGCGGCAGTCAAGGCAGCAAGCGAAGGCAGCATGAAGGGCGTTATCGAGTACTGCGAGGACGAGGTCGTTTCTTCCGACTTCATCACCGATCCTCACACCAGTATCTTCGATGCAAAAGCAGGTCTGGCTCTGAACGACAACTTCGTAAAGCTCATGGCTTGGTACGATAACGAGTGGGGCTTCAGCTGCAAGATGCTCGACCTCACCCGCCACATCGACAAGGTCCGCAAGGCGTAATTCAAGCTCCAAAGCCGATAAACAGTGCTCTATCTGAGAGCTTTTCAAACTTATTGGCTAAGTACGAAAACATCTGACCGACGCTAAAATTATCTAAAGAAAATGACCTCTTTTTGCTTGATATTTTCAGGCAGAAAGAGGTCATTGTGCTTTTGTCGGATTTTGAGGAAGAGCTACTGCATGACGGCAAAGTTGGAGTAGCGACGCCAATTATGATGAACTACCACGGCAATAACCTGAAAGAGCTCCTGCCGTCTCTTTAAAACGGGCACAGTACTGATAGAATTGGTGAATAAGAGAATTTTCAAATTTCCTTAAGTTTATTTGCCTTTGTTATTATAGATCTTTTTCTTCATATTTGCGTCTTTTTCTCTTATCCACCGATGACCTCGTACAGGACCTTTACGAAGAATATGACGAGGACGGTTATCATTATGGGCTTTACAGCCTTGCTGCCGCCTTTTTTGAACAAGCTCGAGCCGAGCCAGTTACCGGCTATGGAGAACAGTCCGGCGACGAGCCCTATGGCGAATACCACCTTGCCGTTTATGAGGAAAACCACGAGCGCGGACAGGTTCGTTGCGAGGTTTATCGCCTTACTCACGCCGTTAGCCTCGGTCACCGGCATATGCGCGACCGCGGTCAGCAGCAGGATGAGAAATGTGCCGGTCCCGGGACCGTAAAACCCGTCGTAGGCTCCGATGAAAAACGCCACCGCACAGGCGAGAACCGTGGTTTTCACGGCGGAGTACGGCTCCTTATCGCCGCTCAACGCCTTGCCACGCATGACATACAGGGCGGTAAGCGGCAGTATGACGAGCATGATTATCTTAAAAACGCCGTCGTTAATGAGCAGCGCGAGATTTGCTCCGCAAGCTGAGCCCGCGAAAGCGAACAGTACGCAGAATATCGCCTGCTTCCATGGAATAAACCCGCTTTTTGTATACCTTATTGTCGTGAGCGTTGTGCCCATGGCGGAGCTTATCTTATTCGTGCCTATCGCAAAATGCACGGGAAATCCCGCAATGAGATAAGCGGGCAGCGAGATGAGCCCGCCGCCGCCCGCAACGGCATCGACAAAGCCCGCAAGAAAAACAAGGGGGCAGACGATGAGAAACTGTATGAGTGTGATCTCCATTATTTACACTACAGCCTCCCACAGCAGCATATTGCCCTCAAACACGGTGCGGACCCTGCCGCTGTCGAGCAGCCACGCCAGATACGAGCGAACGGTGCTGCCGACGAGCGCATACTGCTCAAAGCTCATAGTAAGCCCGTAAGCGTCAAAGAGCCGTTTGAGAATACTTTCAAAGCACTGTGGCTCCGCGCATATGGAAACTATGCGCTCGGCAATTTCGTTAACGGTGTCGATGTTATACTTCGCAAGCTCGGTAATATCCCCGGCTGCGGGCGCGTGAGCGGGAACGAAAACCGCAGCACTCATGCTTTTTACGCGCTCGAGCGTTTCTATGTATGCCGCGACATCGTAGATAAAACCGATGCGGTACTTTTCGAGCGTTTCGCGGCTCGAAAGGCAGTCGGCGAGGAAAACTACATCATCCGGCGTGCGAAAGCCGACCATGTCGAAAAAGTGCCCCGACAGCGGCAGTATCTCAAAGCCCTCCGGCAGCTTGTCAGGCGTTAGCTCGGCGGCGTCCGACTCCTGCGCCATCAAAAACTTGTGTCGCAGCGCCTTGGGGGGATAGCCGCCGTACAAAAACGAGGGCTCAAGAAGCGTGTGGCGCGTGAGATCGCACTCGATACCGGCGGCATATATGCCGCATCCGGTTTGAGCCTGCAGGTACTTGTTGCCTCCGATGTGGTCGGCGTTCGAGTGCGTGTTGAATATGGCTTTCAGCGTCCATCTGTTTTTATCAAGGATTTGCCGGACCTTTCTGCCGGCTTCCTTATCATTGCCGCTGTCGATGAGATAAACGCCGTTATCCTCGCAGCGGTACAGCCCGATCTTAGCGGGGCAGTTAACATAATATGTATTATTTGCAACCTGTATTAATTCGTACATTTTCATCACTCCATTGCGATAGTTTATCACAACAGTATTTCCAAGGCAATAAAAGCCTTGCCAAAAAATATTATTGTGCTATACTTACTTCTGTTCGTTTGAACGATTTTTTGCGAAACAGGCGATACCTTTGTCCAAAAATGAAAATATAGACCTCTACCGGCACTTGTCGTTTGCGGCAGTTGGCGGATTTTTTGGGGCTTACGCCATACTGTGCCGCTGCGGAGTTCTCGCCAGCGCGCAGACGATGAATTTGCTTGAGCTGACGATAAATGCCCTGCAGGGCGATGCTGCTGCGGTGCTGCTGCACATAGGCGCATTGGTGCTGTATGTCGGAGGAACGATGCTCACCGTTTTGCTGCCGCACTATTTCGGCGTGGATATGCGCCGTGCCGCACCCGTCATAGATGCCCTTATGTGTGTGGTTTTGTGCTTTATTCCGGCTGACGCGAATGTCATACTCTCGCTTTACCCGATATTTTTTGCGATGAGCGTGCAGTGGAGCTCGTTTTCCGGTGCGCGGGGCTTTGTAAGCTCAACGATATTTTCGACGAACAATACAAAGCAGGCATCCCTTGCATTTGCGCAGTATATAACCGACGGCGACCGTCTGCATTTTAAAAAGCTGCGGTTTTATGTGTTTACGCTTCTGGCGTTCCACCTCGGCGCGGCTATAGCGTTTTTTGCCGTCAAGCTCATGGGCACGCAGGGCGCGTGGGTGAATATCATCCTTGCGGCAACGGCTTACTCAATGGTCGTGTGCGAGGATAAATACCTAAGTCTTATTCAGGACGAGGATGAAGAGGAAGAAATAGCGTGAAAAAAGCTCCCCTGTGTGGGGAGCTTTTTTGCGCTTATTTTCAGTATTCGGGGTACTGCCCCTTGGGATTCGGGCCAAACCGGTTTTCGCCCATGTCGCTGTCCTTTACAAACCAGGCCAGCAGGAAGATCCAGCCGACGAGCGGGATGAGTATAAACAGTATGTATGCGCCGGACTTGCCGATATCGTGCAGTCTGCGCCACGATACCGCCAAAGAGGGAAGAATAGTTGCCAGAGAATAAAGCAAATAGATAATTCCTATGATGCTTGTAGTGTCCGAGCTGCCTGCGATGAGGTAGTTAATGACACTGGCTGCGAGATAGATGATCAAATTAAACAGCGCAAAGAACCAGAACTCACTGCGGCGCGCTCTGCCGTTAAAATTTGCGTAGTTTTTGAACACGCTCGATATTGCCTGACCAAAACTCATTTTTATGCCCTCCTTATCAGATACACCTATATTTTACCATGTCCGCGATGGTATTACAATAGCTTGGCGGATAATAAAAATGCACCGTCAGATTATCAGTCCGTATTTATCGCAAAGGGGCAGGAGCTCGCTTTCGGGGATGCCGCCCTCGTACAGGGCTCTGCCCTGATACACTCTGAGTGCCGACTCAAGCAGCTCTGCGTCGTCGCACACGAGGCACAGCGGCTTTGAGATCATGTACTGGAAATCGCCCAGCGCCTCAGCATCGTCCCACGAGCCGATGCGTATGCCAACGAGCTCAAGCGCCGAGTCCATCGCGTCGGAAAGCTCGTCCTCAAAGCCGTCGCCGACCTCGATTATCTTTCCGCAGCAGGTGTCCACAGGAAGGTAAGCGGGCAGCTTTTCCGTCGAAGCGGGCAGCATATCGCTGTGCAGCGGCGAAGGCTTCTGCACGACGGCGCCCGCAAGTGCTTCTTTAAGTGCGGCGATATGCTCGGCGGTGGTGCCGCAGCAGCCTCCGAACACGGCAACGCCAGTGTCGAGCATTTCAGGTATCAGCGCAACGAACTCCTCCGGAGGGCAGTCGTAAACGGTCTTGCCGTCTCTTATTTCCGGCATACCTGCGTTTGGCTTTGCAATGAGCGGAACGCGTGCAAACTCGTGCAGCCGCTTCAGCTGCAAAAGCATCTGCTCGGGACCCGTGGAGCAGTTCAGCCCGAACGCGTCGATGCCCATGCCCTGAAGCACGGTGAGCGCGGCGGTAATATCCGTACCCGACAGGCTCCTGCCGCTTTCGTCGCAGGTGAATGTCACGAATATGGGCTTATCGCTCACGCTGCGCACGGCGAGAACGGCGGCGCGCGCGTCGGAAAGCGTCATCATGGTCTCGATAACGAAAAGATCGACTCCGGCTTTTTCAAGTCCGGCAGCCTGCTCAGTGTAAATGTCTACAAGCTCCTCGAACGATGCTTCGCCGAGAGGGGAGAGAAACAGTCCGGTGGGGGATATATCGCCCGCAACGAGCGCTTTTCCGCTGGCGGCTTTTTTTGAAAGCTCAGCAAGACGGAGATTATACTCTGCGGTCTTGTTAAAAATGCCATGCTCCTCAAGCTTCCTGCGGTTTGCGCCGAAGCTGGGGGAGTATAGAACATTGCTTCCGGCGCTCACATATGTGCTCTGTATGTCAATAATGCTCTCGGGGTGATCGAGCACCCACTGCTCGGCGCTCACATCGCCCGTGTAGCCGCGCTTTTGAAGCTCGGTGCCGGTCGCACCGTCAAGAATGAGCGGGAATTTTACCTGCATGATGCTACCTCCGTGTACTCTCTTTAAAATGTCATGTTATCGGTGAAATACTGCGTGAAGTCCTGCCTGCCGGACAGCTCGATATAACCGCATTTTTCCGCGATCTCGAGCAGGGTACCGCGCCTTTCAGAGCTTAAAGCTGCCATTGAAGCGCCCGCAAGCGAGGTGTTTCCCAAACAGTGCAGAAGACTTTTGCCAAGCCTCGGCAGCATGCCTATGTCCATTGCGTTGCCGATGTCGATATATGTTCCGAAGCCGCCCGCGATATAAACTCCATCGAGCTCCTCGGCGCTCTTACCTCGGCTGTTTAAAAGCACCTGCACGCCCGCGGCGACCGCGGCTTTTGCAAGCTGCAAATTGCGCACATCCGCTGCCGTGAGATAAACCTCGGGAGT
>SAMEA104315424__coassemble_1162_pt1 | contig 12946 bp, 6 predicted proteins | sample SAMEA104315424__metabat2_low_PE_018 | metagenome-assembled genome bin SAMEA104315424 (sample SAMEA104315424) | gut metagenome | biome: Monkey gut; feature: monkey-associated habitat; material: faeces | place: China | collected 2013 | reverse complement strand
AGCGATGCCGCTTGTTATGATAGTATTCTTTTTCTGCTTGGTCATAAACAGACCCCGTTTCGCCTTCATTCGTTTTTGTTTGCCTTGGGTATACCTTTTCAAATTAAATTATAGCATAAATCCGTCTGTTTCTCAACTGCTTCTTACGAGGCTTTGCACAAAAGCCACACTTTTTACCCCACAACAGAGAAAAAAGGCGGTCTTTTTTATTCCTTTTTCAGCCGGAACAGCAGACTGCTCTTGCCGCCTTTCTTTCTGTAGCATATTTGATGTCTCCTTTTTAGGGTAATAAAAAAGGCAGATAGATTTTTGCTTTCTATCTGCCTGTGTATCTGATATTTACTTTTCGGGAGTTCAAGTCTATCCACAAAGGGAAAACGGCGATTTTACATCTGTGTTTTGGTACAGAGAAAAATCGCCGTTTGGGCAGCAAAAAAGCCCGATATATTCGGGCTTTTCGCAGGAGACATCTTCTTTGCCTCCACACTATGGTGCGAGAGAGGAGACTTGAACTCCCACGTCGGTTGACACACGCCCCTCAAACGTGCCTGTCTACCTGTTCCAGCACTCTCGCAAATCCTTTTTCCAAAGGCAAGAGTTATTATAGCAGAGAAAATGAGAATGTCAAGAATTAATTTCGATTTTTCTGCTTTTCCGGATATAAACCACCGCATACGCGATCGAAAGCAGCAGCGCGGCAAGCATGAGCTCGGAGCCTACGCGCGGATGAAAGTAGTAAAACACCTTATTCGAAGGGTCAACGAGGTAGGCGTGGTACACATTTATAGACGCCATTTCCGCAAATACCGCGGCGAACGAAAACCGCAGGTCGGTCATGGCAAGCACCACCGAAAGCATACCGGCGATATAGAAGTACCGGTCGTGCATGTGCGGCAGCAGGTAGGGAATGCCTATGGTCAGGATAAGCGCAAGGCCGAGAATGACGCGGTCATCGAGATTTTTTATATAGAAAATCGCCGCGGCATACACGGCTGCAACGAGAATAAACGCCGCGATAATCAGCATTTTCGCGCTCTCGGCGGTATTTTCGCCCCATGTAAACATCGCGGTGAGCGATGGGGCGTTATAGTTCATAGCATCGCCGACGCTTCCTGCCTGACTGAAATACAGCGTGAGCATATCCCCAAACGGTGCGCCCATAACGACTGCCGGCAGCAGAAACGCCACATACGCGGCAGGGAACACGAGCAGATGCCGCCATTTTATCTTTTTGGCAAGAAGCAGGACGAAAAACACGGGGATGATAAACACAGCCTGCAGTTTAAATGCCAGACACGCCGCGAGCGACACCATCGACCCAACGCCTTTTCCGCGAAGACCGAGGTAGAGAGCATAGATGCCGAAGAAGGTGTATATGCTGTCGCACTGTCCCCAGTACGCGCTGTTTGAAACAACGGTGGGCAGGAACAGGATGACGAAAAACACGGCGAGCAGCCTCGGCTTTGACTCGGTGTATATCGAGAGCAGCTTAACGCAGCTCCACGCAAGAAGCACATCAAATATAACGGACAGCGCTTTTATAAGGTACAGCTCATTTATGCCGAAGTACGAGAACGCGGCGAGAAAGTACATATAGGGCGGATTGTAATTTCCGGGGAAGAACGCCAGCGCCTTGAAGCCGCCGTTATCGCGGAAAAACTCCGTCCACGGATGCAGGAAATTTAAGTAGTCGCCGCTTTCGTGTGGGAATAGCCATCCTCTGACGGCGAGCGCGGCAGCGGTCAGAATGATCGCTGCTATTGCGGCTTTATTGCTGTACAAAAGCCCCTCGCACCGCAGGAGCAGCAGCGCAAAAACGAGTATCAAAGCCAATGAAACGATAGTAAACAGCTCCATATTTCCTCCGCAAAATAGAAAAAATCGGCGGATAGCCACATCAACCGCCGAAAAAACCGATTTTCACAAAAAAACCCTTGACATATATATAAGTGCAATGATAGAATAACTTGCTATGTTATCTTGTGGTGAAACGACTGACACCCCAGTGTCTACAATCACAATATACCATCAACCAACCGTAAATACAACACCGGTCAGCGTGAAACTTACAACTGCGCCGGGTGTTTCAAAATGCGATTAAGGAGTGTGTGCCAATGCCAAAAGATGTTCTCTACGGCAAAACTCTCAGAAAGAGCTTTGCTCGGTATGAAGAGATCCAGGATATGCCCAACCTGCTGGAGATCCAGAAGAAGAGCTACAAATGGTTCTTGGAGACCGGTCTGCGCGAGGTATTCAGAGATACCGATGCCGTGACCGACTATTCCGGAAACCTTGAGTTGAGCTTTGTGGATTATTCCATGGACGAGAAGCCCAAGTACACCGAGGAAGAGTGCAAAGCGCGCGATGCAACATATGCAGCACCTTTGAAGGTCAGTGTGCGCCTGCGCAATCTTGAAACGGAAGAAATCAAGGAGCAGGAGATATTCATGGGCGATTTCCCGCTCATGACCGCCGGCGGTACATTTATAATAAACGGCGCCGAGCGCGTTATCGTCTCCCAGATCGTCCGTAGCCCTGGCGTGTATTACGATAAGACCACCGACCGCAGCATGACAAGCCTTTATGCCGCGACCGTTATTCCGTATCACGGCGCATGGCTTGAGTACGAGACCGACGCAAACGACACATTCTATGTCCGCATAGACAAAAACCGCAAGCTGCCCATCACATGGTTCCTCAAGGCGATGGGCAAGTATGATGAGACAAGACCCGAGACATGGCTCTCCTGCACTCCCGATCCCGTCATCGGCGCAATCACCAACGAGCGCCTGAAGGAGATCTTTGGCGATGATGAGCGCATCAATGTCACCATTGATAAGGACACCACCACCAGCCGCGACGAGTGTCTCATGGAGATCTACCGCAAGCTGCGTCCCGGTGATCCCCCGACGGTAGAAAGCGCCGAGGCGCTGCTCGAAGGTCTGTTCTTCGACCGCCGCCGCTATGACATTTCCAATGTCGGACGCTATAAGTTCAATAAGAAGCTGGCGCTGCGCGGCAGAATAAACGGCTTTAAGCTCGCAATGCCCGTCGCCGATCCCTCCACGGGCGAGATAATCGCCGACGCGGGCGAGACCGTTTCCCGCGATATTGCTGAGAAGATCGATGCTGCCGGCGTTGTCGAGGTATACCTCGATGTTGACGGCAAGACCGTTAAGGTGTTCTCAAACGGCATGGTGCCGCTGAAGAGCATGACCGATATTGACCCCGAAGAGCTCGGCATCAAGGAGAAGGTGCGCGGCATCGTTCTCAAAAGCCTCATGGAGCAGTATTCCGGCGATGCACTCAAGGAAGCCATCCTTGAGAATATAGATGTCCTTATCCCTAAGCACATCGTCGTTGACGATATGTTCGCATCCGTAAACTACCTCAACTGCCTTGCATACGGCATCGGCGAGAAGGACGACATCGACCATCTCGGCAACCGCCGCGTCCGCTGCGTTGGCGAGCTTCTGCAGAACCAGTTCCGCATCGGCTTCTCCCGCATGGAGCGCGTTATCCGCGAGCGCATGACCCTCCAGGATCTCGACATCGTCACCCCGCAGAGCCTTATAAACATCCGTCCCGTAACGGCGGCTATAAAAGAGTTCTTCGGCTCGAGCCCGCTGTCGCAGTTCATGGATCAGACAAACCCCCTGTCCGAGCTTACTCATAAGCGCCGTATGTCGGCACTCGGCCCCGGCGGTCTGAGCCGTGAGAGAGCGTCGTTCGATGTTCGAGATGTTCACTACAGCCATTACGGACGCCTCTGCCCGATAGAGACGCCGGAAGGCCCTAACATCGGACTTATATCCTACCTTGCATCCTATGCGAGGGCCAATGAGTACGGCTTCCTCGTCGCGCCGTTCCAGAAGGTCGAAAAGGGCACCTGCCGCGTAACCGATCAGGTAGACTACCTGACCGCCGACATGGAGGATAACTACATCGTCGCGCCCGCGACCGAGCCGCGCGATGAAAACGGCTGCCTTATCAATAAGCGTATAACCTGCCGTCACCGCGATGAGATCGTCGAGGTCGATCGCGAGAGAGTCGATTATATCGACATAAGCCCCCGCATGATGGTCTCCATCGCTACCGCGATGATACCGTTCCTTGAAAACGACGACGCAAACCGTGCTCTGATGGGCGCGAACATGCAGCGTCAGGCAGTTCCCCTCATGGTAACTCAGGCTCCTATCGTTGCAACCGGCATCGAGCACAAGTGCGCTGTTGACTCCGGTGTTGTCGTTCTCGCCGAGGGCGATGGCGAGGTCATCCGCTCCGATGCTCAGAATGTCACCGTAAAGTATGACAGCGGCGATATAAAGAGCTACAAGCTCATAAAGTTTGCCCGTTCCAACCAGGGCACCTGCGTAAACCAGAGACCCATTGTGTCCCTCGGTGAGCGCGTGCACGAGGGCGATGTCATTGCCGACGGTCCGAGCACCAGTCAGGGCGAGATCTCCCTCGGCAAGAATGTCCTCGTCGGTTTCATGACATGGGAAGGCTACAACTACGAGGACGCTATCCTCATTAACGAGCGCCTTGTCATGGAAGATGTTTTCACCTCCATCCATGTCGAGGAGTACGAGTGCGACGCACGCGATACCAAGCTCGGACCCGAGGAGATAACCCGCGATATACCCGGCGTTGGCGACGACGCTCTCAAGTACCTCGACGAGCGCGGCATAATCACCGTCGGCGCAGAGGTCCGTGCAGGCGATATCCTCGTCGGCAAGGTCACCCCTAAGGGCGAGACCGACCTCACCGCAGAGGAGAGACTGCTGCGCGCCATCTTCGGCGAAAAGGCGAGAGAAGTGCGCGATACCTCGCTCAAGGTACCCCACGGCGAGAGCGGCATCATCGTCGATGTCAAGGTGTTCACCCGCGAAAACGGCGATGAGATGAGCCCCGGCGTAAATCAGGTCGTGCGCGTATACATCGCTCAGAAGCGTAAGATCTCCGTCGGCGATAAGATGGCGGGACGCCACGGCAACAAGGGCGTTGTCTCCCGCATCCTCCCGCGTGAGGATATGCCGTATCTGCCCGACGGCACTCCACTCGATATAGTCCTCAACCCCCTGGGCGTTCCCTCCCGAATGAATATCGGTCAGGTTCTTGAGGTCCACCTCGGTTATGCGGCTCAGGCACTGGGCTGGAAGGTCGCAACGCCTATCTTCAACGGCGCAAACGAGGTAACCATCCGCGAGACCCTGCGTCAGGCCGGCCTGCGTGAGGACGGCAAGAGCGTTCTGTACGACGGACGCACCGGCGAAAAGTTTGATAACGATGTCACCGTCGGCTGGGTCTACTTCCTCAAGCTCCACCATCTGGTCGATGATAAGATCCATGCCCGCAGCACAGGCCCCTACAGCCTTGTTACTCAGCAGCCTCTCGGCGGCAAGGCTCAGTTCGGCGGTCAGCGCTTCGGCGAAATGGAGGTTTGGGCTCTCGAGGCATACGGCGCAGCGTATACTCTTCAGGAGATACTCACCGTCAAGTCCGACGATGTTACCGGCCGTGTGCGCACCTATGAGAGCATTGTTAAGGGCAACAACATCCCGCAGCCCGGTGTTCCCGAGTCATTCAAGGTCCTTGTAAAGGAACTGCAGTCGCTGTGTCTTGATATCCGCGTTCTGGATAAGGACGGTCAGGAGATCGAGCTCAAGGACGATGACGAGGATGAATTCATTCCCAAAATGAAGGATGAAATGTATGACACGATGTCCAATGACGACGACATCGAGGCTGAGGGCTATACCATTGAGGATATTCCCGAGTCCGATGACGACGATTTCGGTTTCCTGTCGGATGATGATTACAGCGAGGAGGATGAATAATAATGAGCTTTACACCGTTTGACGCCATAAAGATAGGCATTGCCTCCCCTGAAATGATCCTTTCGTGGTCCTCCGGCGAAGTCACCAAGCCCGAGACCATCAACTACCGCACCCTCAAGCCCGAGCGCGACGGCCTTTTCTGCGAAAGAATATTCGGACCGACCAAGGACTGGGAGTGCCACTGCGGCAAGTATAAGAAGATCAGCTACAAGGGCAAGGTCTGCGACCGCTGCGGCGTTGAGGTAACAAGGAGCAAGGTGCGCCGTGAGCGCATGGGTCATATAGAGCTTGCAGCCCCCGTATCGCATATCTGGTACTTCAAGGGCATACCCAGCCGCATGGGCCTGCTGCTCGACCTCACTCCGAGAGTGCTCGAAAAAGTGCTGTACTTTGCAAATTATATAGTGACCGACCCCGGCTTCACTCCGCTGGAAAAGTGCCAGATACTCACCGAGAAAGAGTATCGTGACATGCGCGAGAAGTACGAGGACGATTTCGATGCCGGCATGGGCGCCGAGGCGATAAAGAAGCTCCTGCAGCAGATCGACTGCGAGCAGCTTTCCGCCCAGCTCAAGGAAGAGCTTGCAAACGCCTCCGGTCAGAAGAAGGCAAAGCTCGTAAAGCGTCTTGAGGTCGTCGAGGCATTCCGTCAGAGCGGCAACAAGCCCGAGTGGATGATAATCGACATTCTGCCGGTGATCCCGCCCGAGATCCGCCCCATGGTACAGCTCGACGGCGGCAGATTTGCCACCTCCGACCTTAACGATCTCTACCGCCGCGTTATAAACCGCAATAACCGCCTCAAGAGACTTATCCAGCTCAACGCTCCCGACATCATCGTGCGCAACGAAAAGCGCATGCTTCAGGAGGCCGTTGACGCGCTTATCGACAACGGCCGCCGCGGCAGAGCCGTTACCGGCGCAAACTCCCGTGCGCTCAAGTCGTTGTCGGATATGCTCAAGGGCAAGCAGGGACGCTTCCGCCAGAACCTTCTGGGCAAGCGCGTTGACTACTCGGGCCGAAGCGTTATCGTCGTAGGTCCTGACCTCAAGATCTATCAGTGCGGCGTTCCCAAGGAAATGGCTATAGAGCTGTTCCGCCCCTTCGTCATGAAAAAGCTCGTTGAGGACGGCATTGCAAATAACATCAAGTCCGCAAAGAAGATGGTTGATAAGCAGCGCACCGAGGTTTGGGACGCACTTGAGGTCGTCATCAAGGAGCACCCCGTTCTCCTGAACCGTGCGCCTACGCTGCACCGCCTCGGCATTCAGGCGTTTGAGCCCATCCTCGTAGAGGGCAGAGCGCTCAAGCTTCACCCGCTGGTATGTACCGCGTATAACGCCGACTTCGACGGCGACCAGATGGCTATCCATGTTCCTCTATCCGCAGAGGCTCAGGCTGAAGCGAGAATACTCATGCTCTCGGCAAATAACCTCCTGCGTCCTCAGGACGGACACCCCGTAACCGTTCCTACTCAGGATATGATCCTCGGCTCCTACTACCTGACCATGAAGCGCATGGGCAAGGCTGAAAAGGGCGCTGAGAATGTATTCGTAATGGATCCGGGCGACACCGACCTTCCCAAGGAAGAGGTCGTCGATGCAGACGACTTCCTTGCAGCTGAGGCGAAGGCTGCTGCTGAGGGCGGCAAGGCTCCTACCTATAAGCCGCTGCTGATATACCGCGACCCCAACGAGGCGGTCATGGCGTACAGTCAGGGTGAGGTCGGACTGCACGCTCCAATTCTCGTTCGCGTTACCAAGACCTTTGACGGCGTTGAGAAGAGCAAGCTCATCGAGAGCACCGTCGGCAGGATCATCTTCAATGAGAAGATCCCGCAGGATCTCGGCTATGTCGATCGCACCGATCCCGAGCACGCGTTTGATCATGAGATAGGCTTCCAAGTCGGCAAAAAGCAGCTCGGCGACATTATCGACCGCTGCATCAAAAAGCATGATTTCACTATTTCAGCAGAGGTGCTCGACGGCATCAAGGCAATGGGCTATAAGTACTCGACCAAGGGCGCTATCACGATCTCCATCGCCGATATGACTGTTCCCGAGGCGAAAAAGACCCTGATAAACGAGACCGAGGACAAGGTCGTTGCCATCGAGCGTCAGTTCAAGCGCGGCTTCATCACCGATGACGAGCGCTACCGCCTCGTCGTCTCCGAGTGGGAAAAGACCACAAAGGATGTCACCAGTGCGCTGCAGAACTGCCTTGACACCTACAACCCCATCTACATGATGGCAAACTCCGGTGCTCGTGGCTCAATGAACCAGATCCGTCAGCTTGCCGGTATGCGCGGCCTTATGGCTAACACCTCCGGTAAGACTATCGAGATCCCAATCAAGGCAAACTTCCGTGAAGGTCTGAGCGTTCTGGAGTACTTCATCTCCTCCCGAGGCGCGCGTAAAGGTCTTGCCGATACCGCACTTCGTACCGCTGACTCCGGTTACCTTACCCGTCGAATGGTCGATGTCTGCCAGGATGTTATCATCCGTGAGACCGACTGCGGCACTCACGACGGCGTATGGGCAGCGGCAGTGTACGACAAGGGTCAGCTCGTTCAGTCGTTCGGCATCAGCATCCACGGTAGATTTCCCGCCGTTCCCGTCTGCGATCCGCAGACCGGCGAGGTACTGTTCGACACCGATCATATGCTCATGCCCGCCGACGCTGATGTTCTCGAAGCCCACGGCATCGAGCGCGTACTCATCCGCAGCGTTCTCTCCTGCGAGGCTCGCACCGGCGTATGCGCAAAGTGCTATGGCATAAACCTTGCGATCGGTCAGCCCGTAAGCGCGGGCGAGGCAGTCGGCGTTATCGCGGCTCAGTCCATCGGCGAGCCCGGTACTCAGCTTACGATGCGTACCTTCCACACCGGCGGTGTTGCAGGCGACGATATCACTCAGGGTCTTCCCCGTGTCGAAGAGCTGTTCGAGGCGCGTAAGCCCAAGAAGATGGCTGTCCTGTCCGAGATCTCCGGTACCGTTTCCATTGAGGAGACCAAGAAGGGCGCTCTGTTTGCGATAAGCGTTATCAGCGAGGAAGAGGGCGAGACCAAGGTCTACACCGTGCCTCACTCGGCCGGCATCCTCGTCAAGAACGGCGACCATGTCGATAAGGGTCAGGAGCTCACCAGCGGCGCGCTCAGCCCGCATGATGTTCTGCGCATCCGCGGCATAGATGATGATAAGTACGGCCGTCCCGGCGTCCGCACCTATATCATTCAGGAGGTACAGAAGGTCTACCGTCAGCAGGGCGTTGACATCAACGATAAGCATATCGAGATCATCGTCCGCCAGATGATGCGCAAGGTCAAGATCGAGGATTCCGGCAGCACCGCGCTTCTGTCCGGCGCCACCGTTGACATCGGCGAGCTCAAGGCTGCAAACCGCAAGATCGACGAGCGCATCGCGGCAGGTGAGGAGGGTCTGACCAAGGCTACCTACACCCAGCTTCTCATGGGTATCACCAAGGCGTCGCTCGCTACCGAGAGCTTCCTGTCGGCTGCGTCTTTCCAGGAGACCACCAAGGTCCTCACCGAGGCAGCCATCAAGGGTAAGGTCGATCACCTTGTCGGTCTGAAGGAGAATGTTATCATCGGTAAGCTCATCCCCGCCGGTACCGGACTTGCCATGTACCGCGATTTTGAGGAAAAAACCGACGAGACCGTCGCCGACGATCCGGCAGAGTATGTTGACCTCTCCGCACTTGTCGGAAAGACAAACGCACTCTGATTAAATAACAAAAAACTGCTGCATCAAACGATGCAGCAGTTTTTTTATGCAGTTCAGCTTTCGCAGTATCTCTGAATGATCGAAGCCATTTGAGCACGCGTTACAAAGCTTTCGGGGTGCAGACAGCCGTCGTCATAGCCGGTGAAGATCCCGCATCCGCAGGCCCAGCTCATGGCGGCGCGGGCATAACCGCTCACTGCGGCTGCGTCCGGAAAACCGTCGAGTCCGCCGGCGGAAACGGCAGGGGAGCCGGCGTAGCGGTAGAGCATCGCGGCTGCGTCCTCACGGCTCACGGTCGCGTCGGGCTTGAAGCTCCCGTCGGGGTAGCCGTTGATTATGCCGCGCTCATGCGCCCATTTGACTGCGTCGGAATACCAGGCGCTCTCGGAAACATCGCTGAACGGAGCTTTTCCACCGGCGGCGGGCGAGCCTGCAAGGCGGTAGAGCATCGTTGCGAGCATCGCGCGCGATACATCGGCATCGGGTGCAAACATATTGCCGCTCACGCCGATCATTATGCCGCCGAGCTGATTGTAAACGGCAGACTCGGCATACCAGCTGTCGCCGGAGACATCGTCAAATACTCCGTCATAGCAAAGCGGCTGCGCCTTCGAGGTCATGTAATCATCCGGCAGAGTGTGCATCCATGCAAGGCAGGTCTCTACATAGTGCGCGGATATGATGGCGGAGGTGTTTGCCAGCAGTGTGGCAGCAACATCGGGATGCTTCACAACGAGCTTTGTAAGGCGCGTAAGCAGGATCTTTACGGCATCGCGGAACTCCTGAGCGTTAAAATCGGTGATTCCCGCCTCGTTGAGGCTTTCAAAGAAAAGCTCCTCTATGGTCTTATAAGCGTCGCTCTCGGCAATGTCTCCGCCGGTGTAGCCGGAGGATATGGTGAGGAAATTATCCTTGAGCTTCTGTGCAAATATTTTGAGCGCCAGTTCAAAATCGAGCTGATACCTGTCAAAATACACCGCGAGCACCTCGGAGAGACTGCGCTGCACATTGTCAACATAGTCCTCGCGCGAGGATACGAAATCCGTCGCCATGGCTTCCGTGAGCAGCGAGTAATACTCCTTCTGCGTTATTTTGCCGGTAGGATCGGACAGATTGATGCCGACATACTTAAAATCATCAATGGCGTACTTGCCACCGTTATTAGGAATGGTGTCAAACTCTGCCACCATAGCCGCCTTGAGCTGTTCGTAGTCGGCATCGCCTTTTGTGGGGTAGGTGTGATCAACGCCATAGCGTGAAAAGCCCCATTGCGGGAAAAGAATATAGGTAACGAGGTCGTTTTCGTTTACGACATTGTGGATGTTTGCAAAAATTATCGCGTCGGTATCGATGCTGACCGTAGCCATGGGAGGCTCAAAGCAGTAGCAGTAAATGTCGTGGCGCGAGAGCTTTGCTCCGCCGAGGTCATAGCCGCGGTCGAGCTGCGCCGCGGTGAGATTTGCCACCGCCGCGGAACGGCTGTAGCCTGCCATCCAGAGCTTTATCGGACCGGTTATGTTATTTTCGACTATGTACTGCCTGAGGTAGGCAAGCGTCTGCTGAGCTCCGAGCGTAAAGCCCTCGTGATCGCCGGAGACGCCGACAACGGCGTTACCGCCCCATTCGCGGCGATAGAAATTGCCGCGCACACCGAGTGCTATGAGTGTGTACTCCGTGCCGTTATCGCTGACGGTTTTGTTCGCTGCGCAAACTCCGATGGAGTTCAGCTCCGGTGCCTTGCCGAACCATTCGTTCGAGTCAATGTCCTCAAAGCCGCACTGCTGCATCATTGACACGAAGTTGCGATCCTCATCGTCGTAGGTTTCGGCATCCTTACTTGAAAAAGAGGCGAGTGCAAGCGCAAGGGATGCCTCGGCAAGGTCCTGCCTGTAGCCATAGCCACTTTTCGTAAAGTAAGAGTCGCTGTAAGAAAAATAGGTCTCGTAGTCATGGTCGTTTTCACTTCCGTGACCCGAGCAGTATCTAACCGTGCCGTCGATAACGCCGTCGTCGGCGTATGCCATCGGCAGGATGGATACGAGCATTAAAACTGCAAGAAGTATGCTTATGAACTTTTTTGCCATATTGTTCTCCTTTCTTTTTTTACTTCCTCGACAGGATTATACCATAAACCGTGGAAAAAGCCAACATGACCGGAAAAATTGCGAAATGACCATATGAAAGCCAAAATAGCCGCTCATTTTTGTGTAAAAAAATCTTGACTGAATTTGTGTAATATGCTAAAATTTCAATCTGTGTGGGTTTGTTGCGCCCAAAAGCGCCAAAACTCCGCAAAAACCTTGAATTTCAAGGAATTTTTCAAGAAAGGAGAAATGAAAATTGCCCACTTTTAACCAGTTGGTGAGAAAAGGCAGAGAGAAGTCTACCTACAAGTCCAATTCTCCCGCAATGCAGAAGGGCCTGAATACCCTGAAAAATTGCGAGACCGACCTGAGCTCTCCCCAGAAGAGAGGCGTCTGCACCGCAGTTCGTACCTCCACCCCCAAGAAGCCTAACTCTGCACTGCGTAAGATCGCCCGTGTGCGTCTGACGAACGGTTACGAAGTCACCGCTTACATCCCCGGTGTAGGCCACAACCTTCAGGAGCATAGCGTTGTTATGATCCGCGGCGGTCGTGTAAAGGACCTTCCTGGTGTTCGTTACCACATCATTCGCGGCACTCTTGATGCTCAGGGCGTCACCGGTCGTATGCAGGCCCGCTCCAAGTACGGTGCGAAGAGACCCAAGGCTGCAAAGAAAAAGTAATTTCCAACAAGCAAAAAATTGCCCTGTTGTCTACTATATAATGTTAGACCTCGGGGCGCAGACGGAACGGCGCAGTTTCGTTCCGAGTACCTGTGAAGTCATTTTTTAATGAAGGAGGGAAGCACAGTGCCCAGAAGAGGTAATGTTCCCAAAAGAGAAATTTTACCCGATCCTATGTACAATAGTGTTCTGGTGACCAAGCTCATCAACGCTATCATGCTGGACGGCAAAAAGGGTGTTGCTCAGAAGGTCGTTTACGACGCTTTTGACATCATCAAGGAGAAGACCGGCAAGGAGCCCCTTGACGCCTTCACCGAAGCAATGAACAATATCATGCCCAGCCTCGAAGTCAAGGCCCGTCGTGTCGGTGGCGCAACCTATCAGGTTCCTATCGAAGTAAGACCCGCCCGTCGTCAGACTCTCGGTCTGCGTTGGCTCGTAGGCTATGCCCGCAAGCGCGGCGAAAAGACCATGAAGGAGCGTCTCGCCAACGAGATCATGGACGCCGTCAACAACACCGGCGCGTCCGTCAAGAAGCGCGAGGATACGCACAAGATGGCAGAGTCCAACAAGGCGTTCGCCCACTATCGTTGGTAA
>SAMEA104315424__coassemble_971_pt1 | contig 15237 bp, 13 predicted proteins | sample SAMEA104315424__metabat2_low_PE_018 | metagenome-assembled genome bin SAMEA104315424 (sample SAMEA104315424) | gut metagenome | biome: Monkey gut; feature: monkey-associated habitat; material: faeces | place: China | collected 2013 | reverse complement strand
TTCGTGGGATAAAAAAGAGACAAACAAGCTTTTTAGACTTGTTTGTCTCTTTTGGCGGAGAAGGAGGGATTTGAACCCTCGAACACCTTATGGGTGTTACACGATTTCCAATCGTGCGCGCTCGGCCGGACTACGCGACTTCTCCGAGTACAAAACAATATTTCGTTGTTCAGCTTGTGTATTATAATTCAGTTTTGCGTTAAAGTCAAGTATTTTTTACATTGGTGCGGGAAAACTACCGGCGAACGGAGTTGAGAAAATGAAAGCTATAATAATGGCAGGCGGCGAAGGAAAACGGCTAAAGCCCGTTACGGGCGACACGCCGAAGCCGCTTACGATGCTGTGCGGCAGACCGATCATGGAGCATATCATTCTGCTTTTAAAGCAGCACGGCATAACGGACATTTGCGCGGCGCTTAAATACCGCCCCGACGACATAAAAAGCTATTTCGGCAGCGGCGAAAGGCTCGGCGTGCATCTTGAATACCGCGTTGAGCAGACGGCGCTCGGCACCGCAGGCGGAGTTAAAAACTGCGCTGATTTTTACGGCGATGAGGATTTTCTCGTCATCTCCGGCGACGCAGCCTGCGATTTTGACCTCGGCAGCATCATAGCCGAGCACGAAAAGCGCTCGCCGGAGGCGACCATAGTACTGTACCCCGACCCAGAACCGCTGCGCTATGGGCTTGCGCTGTGCGACCGCGATGGCCTCGTGCGCTCGTTTATCGAAAAGCCGGATTGGAGCAGGGTCGTGACAAACCTCGTGAACACCGGCATATATATCATCACCCCGCACGCCATGGCAAAGGTGCCGGAGAGCACTGAATACGACTTTGCAAAGGACCTTTTCCCTGCCCTGCTCAGAGACGGCGAAAAGCTGTTCGGTTGCCCCGCCGACGGCTACTGGTGCGACATTGGAACGCCCAAAAGCTATTTTGAATGCTGTGCGGACGCTCTGTCCGGAAAGCTCAGGCTTCAGCTTTCCGGTGGCTTTGAGGTGACCTCCGACAAGCCCAGGGAGCAGCGCCCTTCCGACCGCATGAGCTTTTCCGACTGCGTATGCTCTGACCGAGCGCGGCTCATGGACAGCATAAGCTCGGCATTTTTAGAGCTCGGTGCCGACTATTCCGACGGCTTATGCTACCGCGGCGCGGATTACGAGCTATATATCTCCCCGATTCCCGACGCCGCGCGTATCCGCATATCGGCAAATGCCGCCGACGAGGAGACCGCCAGAGAGCTCGCGGAGTCTGCCTGCGCGCTGGTTTCGGAGCTGGAAAAGCGGCTTGATAATTAAACGCTCCTATTATATAATGTCTCCAAAGATTATATAAGGAGCGTTACATATGGACATTGAAAGGACCATCAAAAGCCTTAAAGCCCGCCACTTTTCGGTGCAGCATTTTGCAAGCGGCGATGAGGCGTGCAAGTACCTTCTCGGCGAGATAAAGGACACCACCGTCGGCATAGGCGGCTCGAAAACCGTTGACCAGCTCGGTCTTTTTGACAAGCTCGCGGATAACGGAAACGAGGTATTCTGGCACTGGCGCACTCCCGGATTTGACACGCTTTACAAGGAAAACGCGGCAAAGGTGTTCATCTCCGGCGCAAACGCCATAGCGGAAACGGGCGAGATAATAAACATCGACGGGCGCGGCAACCGTCTCGCGGGTCAGGTATTCGGCGAAAAGACCGTTTACATCATCGCGGGCACGAACAAAATATGCCCCGACTTTGAGTCGGCGGTTTACCGTGCGCGCAACACGGCGGCGGTAGAAAACTGCAAGCGGTTTCCCGCGAAAACGCCGTGCAAGCTCGACGACAAATGCCATGATTGCCGCTCGCCGGAGCGAATTTGCAACGCCATGCTCGTTCTGTGGGGACCTATGATGGACATGGAAAAGGTCGAGATCATACTCATTGATGAAGAATTGGGGATGTAAGAATGTATATTGACTGGACATATATAGTCCTTGTACTACCGGCAATGCTCTTTGCGATGTGGGCAAGTGCAAGGGTAAACTCCACATTCGCAAAGTATAAAAACACGCGCAATGTGCGCGGCATAACGGGCGCTCAGGCAGCGCGCTGGGTGCTTGACCGCAACGGGCTGACAAATGTTCCGATAGAGCACATATCCGGCTCGCTGACCGATCACTACGATCCCTCGGCGAATGTCGTTCGGCTGTCGGACGATGTTTATGCCAGCATATCCACGGTCGCGATAGGCGTTGCCTGCCACGAGGTAGGGCACGCGATACAGCACGCGACGAACTACGCGCCCGTCAAGATACGCACCGCCATAGTTCCGATAACGAACATCGGCGCAAAGCTGTCGGTGCCGCTCATAATCGGCGGTCTGGTGCTCTCGTCGCTGGGTGAGCTTTTCGTGATGCTGGCATACATCGGCTGCGCCCTCTATGGGCTCGTTACGCTGTTCCAGCTCGTTACCCTGCCGACGGAGTTCAACGCCTCCTCGCGTGCGCTCAAGACCATTGAGCAGACAAACCTTTTGCAGGGCGAGGAGTACAGGCAGGCAAAGCAGGTGCTCTCGGCGGCAGCTATGACCTATGTTGCGGCGCTGGCGGTATCGCTTGCGCAGCTTTTGAGATTTCTTATAATCGTTGGCGGAAGGAGAAGCGACTGATATGGTGAAAAGAAACAGCGAGCACAAGCTCGAAACAAGCGAAAATGTATTCGGCGGCTCAGGCGCCGTGCACTTTAAGCGCATTATTGAAACTCCGGAGGATCTTTACGGCAAGGGCAGGGTGTTCTCGGTCGTAACGCTCGATCCCGGCAGCGAGCTCGGCTGGCACATTCACAAGGGCGACGGCGAGTTTTACTGCGTTATCTCCGGCGAGGGAGAATACAGCGACAACGGCAATATCGTAACGCTTTTCCCGGGTGATACGGCATTCTGCCCCGACGGTGAGGGACATTCCATGGCAAACCGAGGCACCGAGCCTCTCGTTTTCGCCGCGCTCGTAATATACAAATAAAAAAAACGGAGTCGATTGACTCCGTTTTTTTCACGCGTTCTGCGTCTCGCGCCATGCGCGGTATCGCTCAAGCTCCTTGTCGATGCAGAGCTCGATAACGATGTTTATAATAAGCGCATCGTCTATAAATCCGAGGATGGGGACACCATCGGGGATAAGGTCAATGGGACTTACGAGATACGCGACTATTGCGGCGGTGCCGAGCATTACGACCGCGGGAACTTTCTTATACCTGCCGTGGTAATAATCATCGAGCATCGAGATAAGGTCCTGAACATCGCCGATGGTGTCGCCTATGAGCGGTATGCCCGCCAAGGGCTTTAGCTTTTCGCTGGCATTATTGAGAAAATCAAGCACCTTGCCGGTTCCTTTTGCAACGGCAAGCGCGCCTTTTTTTATCGAAATGGTCATATCTATACCCCCCTATATGATAATAATATCACACATACGGATATTTTCAAGCACAAAGCACAAATTTCATATACTGCCCCCACCTGCCATTTGGACAAAAAACGAAAATCGTAAAAATGACTGGATTTTAGCCTGCATATAATGTATAGTTATATTAGGATAATATCGATTGTAGGAGATATAGAACTTTGGGGATTTCTAATGTGCTTGAGCTCTTGGGCGGCGTTGCGCTGTTCCTTTTTGGCATGGCGCTAATGGGCGACAGTCTGAAAAAGGTCGCAGGCAACAAGCTTGAGCTTATTCTGTTCCGGCTATCGAGCACGCCGCTTAAAGGCATTCTGCTCGGCACCGGCGTTACAGCCGTTATACAGTCGTCATCGGCGACCTCCGTCATGGTCGTGGGCTTTGTAAACTCCGGCATGATGAAGGTCAGGCAGGCCATCGGCGTTGTCATGGGCGCTATCATCGGAACGAGCATCACCGGCTGGATAATCTGCCTTTCCGACATTGGCGGCGGCTCGTCTGGCTGGCTCGAACTTTTGTCCACGGACACGCTCACCGCCGTTATAGCAGTCATCGGCATCATATTTAGGATGTTCTGCACCAATCCCACGAAAAAGCACGCGGGCGAGATAATGCTCGGCTTTGCCGTTTTGATGTTCGGCATGAAGGCAATGAGCAGCGCGGTATACGACCTGCGCTCGAGCGAAACATTCATAAATATGCTCACCACATTTTCAAACCCCCTGCTTGGCATAGCGCTCGGCATCGTGTTCACAAGCGTTATCCAAAGTGCATCCGCCGCGGTCGGCATTCTTCAGGCGCTTGCCATAACGGGTGCGATACGGTTTGACATAGCTCTGCCCATCATAATGGGCATCGCCATCGGTGCCGCCGTTCCGGTGCTTTTATCCGCGCTCGGCGCCAGCGCCGACGGTAAGCGCACGGCGCTGTCCTACCTCATGGTAGACACGCTCGGCGTTATAATATTCAGCATAGTCTTCTACACGCTCAACGCCATCATGGATTTTCCGTTCATGTCCATGACAATGACGACGGTGTCGCTTGCGCTTATGAACACGGTTTTCCGTTTCATCATCGTTACTGTGCTTGCCCCGTTTATCCCGCTGCTTGAAAAGATATGCAGGCTGATAATTAAGGATAAGCCCGAGGATGCTGCCGTGCTTGAGGACTTCGACCGGCTTGAGGAGCGCTTCCTCGACCACCCCGCGCTGGCAGTTGAGCAGTGCCGCCTGACCGTGAACTCCATGGCGAAAAAGGCGCGCAAGAACCTTTTTGACGCGTTTGACCTCGTGGGCAGCTACAGTGACGACGGCTTTGACCTCGTTAACCACACCGAAGACATTGTTGATAAATACGAGGATAAGCTCGGCACCTATCTCATCCACATAACAAGCCACGAGCTCAATCCCGAGCAGAACGGTGCCGTTGGCAAATACCTGCACACGATAAACGACTTTGAGCGAATATCCGACCACGCGCTGAACATAGCCGAATGTGCAAAGGAGCTGCACGATAAGCAGATACTGTTCTCCGACGCGGGCAAGAGCGAGCTCAGCGTGCTCATGGCTGCCGTAAGGGAGATAATTACCACCTCCATCGACGCTTTTGTGGATAACGACCTCGAAAGAGCCTACAGAGTAGAGCCGCTTGAGGAGCTTATAGACAACCTGTGCGACGAGATGAAAATGCACCACATAGACCGTCTGCAAAAGGGCATATGCACGCTGCATCACGGCTTTGTGTTCAACGATCTGCTCACCAATCTCGAGCGCGTTTCCGATCATTGCTCAAACATCGCCGTTGCGATAATAGAGCTTGAGTCCGACAGCTTCGACGCGCACGAATATATAAACAGCCTCATCGAGGTCCGTTCGCACTGCTTTGATGAGTATTACGCAGAATACAGCAAAAAATTTATCCTTTGATACCGAATCAGAACCCTCTCCGTTCCGACGGAGAGGGTATTTTTATTAATAATTTGTTTACAAGTTGCTATACACATGGTATAATTAGAAGAACTTAGATTTTTGGTGAAAAAACGATGTCCCGCTCGAAATACCTTGTATTTTTTATAATTTCGCTTGTAATATTCGGAACAAACGGTCTGCTTGTGGCAAACATATCGCTTGAAAGTGCCGAGATCGTGCTCATGCGCACCTTCCTCGGCTTTATCTTTCTGCTGGCAGTCGTGCTTATAAAGCGCTGCTTTTCATTTGCTGATCTTCGCGCGGACATAGTTCCGGCAACGGTAGGCGGAGCCGCGCTGGGGCTCAACTGGGTGCTGCTGTTCGGCGCGTACAGATACGCCGGAGTGAGCATTGCGACACTGACCTACTACTGCGGTCCCATGATAGTTCTCGCGCTAAGTCCGCTCATTTTCAAGGAAAAGTTTACGAAGAGCAAGCTGCTTGCGATAGCCGCCGTTGCCGTCGGCATGGTGTGCATAACCGGAAATGTCAGCCGCGGCTCCGATGTGCAGACGGGGCTTATCCTCGGCGCGGGTGCTGCGCTTTTATACTCGCTTATCATAATCGTTACGAAGAATGTGAAGCATATGTCGGGGCTTAACTGCGCCTTTTACGAGCTTTTTATCTCGTTTCTCGTAATGGTTCTGTATCTTGTCATCGACGGCACTCCGCTGCCCGTTATCCCGAAGTCCGGTGATATTTCCTTCGTTCTCATCATAGGCTTTGTAAATACAGGACTTGCGTATTATCTGTATTTTTCCTCGCTGCAAAAGCTGCCCGCGCAGACCTCGGCGCTTGTAAGCTACATAGACCCGCTCACCGCGCTCATCGTTTCCGCGCTGTTTCTCGGCGAAAAGCTCGGCGCTGTCCAGCTTGTCGGCGCGGTGCTTATTCTCGGCGGGGCTTGTCTCGGAGAGCTCAAACCGGCAGGGTCAAAGCGACTGTCGGGAAAAAATAAAACCGGAGGTAAATGATCTTGCATATTGTCATCATCATTATTCTCGCGCTCGCCTGCCTTCTCTGCGGAGTAAGGTTCATAAAAGCCATGGAGGAGGACGATCAGGAAAAAGCGACTATCCTCAAGGGCTTGACCACCGTTTGCTGCATCATTATTGCCATTGTCGCCTATCACATGACCGACTCTCCCCGCTTCGGTATGCTCGTTATCCTCGGTCTCGTGTTCGGCTTTATCGGCGATGAACTGCTCGCCCTGCGATTTGTCTACACCGACAAATTCAACACCTGCTTTCTCACCGGCGCCGGCGGCTTTCTCGTCGGGCATATCTTCTATCTGATAGCGCTCTACGGCATTGCACCCAAGGCATGGATCATCGCCGCGCCGCTGACCGCCGTAGCGCTCGTCATAGAGCTCATTAACTCTAAAAAGCACAAGCTCGACATGGGTAAGCTGTTCCTCCCGCTCGGCTTTTACGCGGCTGTAGTCTGCTTCATGGGCTGCTCGGCTATCGGCGCTTGCTGCTTTAGCTTCAGCGTGGGAACGCTGCTGTTTGCCGTTGCGGGCGTATGCTTTATAGCAAGCGACAGCATCCTTTCCGTGCAGTGCTTCAGCGACCATCCTTCAAATTTCAAAAACCGGCTTCTCCATGTTTTTTATTGGACGGCGCAGCTTCTCATTGCGCTCACACCGCTGTTTTTCTGACCCCGAATATTAAAGATCCCTCCGTACTCTTGTACGGAGGGATTTTCTTTTATTCTTTTATGACCTCGAGGCCCTGCATATACCGGCGCATCATATCGAAAATGTAGTTTCCCGAGACTCTGCGGACATAGCTTCGCGGACGCCTGTCGCCGACATGGAGCTCACGCACAAAGGTGCCGTCCTTTGTGGCAAGCGACACGAAAACGGTGCCGACCTCGTGCACGCCGTCGCCGTCGGGACCGGCAAGTCCGGTAACACCTATGCCCATGTCGCTGCCGAGAAGACTGCGCACCCGCTCAGCCATTTCGGCAGCGACCTCATAGCTCACCGCCGTTTTTTCCTCGATGAGCTCAGGCGATATGCCGAGCAGCTTTACCTTTGCATCGTTGGTATAAGTCGTAACTCCGCCGAGAAAGAACTCGCTCGCGCCTGACATATCGGTAAAGCGCTTTGCAAGCTCTCCGCCGGTGCAGCTTTCGGCTGCCGCAAATGTCATTTTCTTCTCCTTGAGGAGCTGCATGACGCTCTCCTCAACGGTATCGACATCTATGCCGAAAACAATGTCGCCGAGTACCGAGCAGGCGTGCTCGATAACGGGCTTCATCATTTCCTCGGCTTTTTCAACGCTTTCTGCCTTTGCGGTGACCTGTAAAAGGCAATCGCCCTCCTTGGCATACGGCGCCATGGTGGGGTTTGTCATCGCGTTCATCTCATCGCGGAATATCTGATCCATCGCGCTTTCGGACATACCGAAAACATGGATAGCGTGGGAGACTATCTGCTCATCGGAAAGCGATCTTAGATACGGCATCGCGCAGGCGCGGAACATTGCGTTGCACTCCTTGGGCGGTCCGGGCAGCATGAGAACCATCGTTCCGTCGGTACCCTTGAACGCGCAGCCCGGAGCCGTGCCCCAGTTGTTATGAAACACCGTGCAGCCCTCCGGAAGCATCGCCTGCTTGAGGTTATTTTCCGTCATCTCCTTGCTGTAGCCCTTGTTGGTGAGATAATCGTACAGGCACTCCTTCTCGTGCTCGTTCATTTTAAGCTCAAGCCCGAACGAGCTTGCGAGTATCTGCTTTGTAAGATCGTCGCAGGTCGGTCCGAGCCCGCCGGTGGAGATGATAATATCCGCGCGCGAGCGGGCGATCTCGATGCAGTCGGCAAGGCGCTGGGGGTTATCGCCGACAACGGTGTGGTATTTTACATTGATTCCGATCTCGGACAGCATCAGCGATATGTCGCGGGCATCGGTATTGGTCGTGTGTCCTAAAAGGATCTCCGTTCCGACGGAAATTATTTCCGCATTGTATGCCTTTTTCAAGTTTATTCGCCTACCTTTATTCTTTCGATACCGGCATACGCCTCTTCTACGAGCGCGTCAATATCCAGAGCGGCTTCTATCCGCTCGACATCATTGAGCTTGGGCTTGGTCTTGGGATGCTTGGGCGTGAACACCGTGCAGCAGTCCTCGTACGGGAGTATGGAGGTCTCGAATGTACCTATCCTGCGCGCGAGACGGACTATCTCCTCCTTGTCCATGCCTATGAGCGGCTGGAGCACCGGAAGCTCGGTGACCGCCTGAGTGGATGCCATCGCTTCCATGGTCTGGCTTGCTACCTGACCGAGGTTTTCGCCCGTGACTATGGCTTTTGCACCGTTTGCGTCGGCTATCTTCTGCGCAATGCGCATCATAAACCGGCGCATGATGAGCGTGAAATAGTCCTCGTCGCACTTGGCGCGTATCTCCTCCTGGATGTGCGTAAACGGCACGACCTCGATGGTCATTCTGCCGCAGTACACCGTGAGCAGCCGCGCAAGCTCTATCACCTTCTGCTTTGCCTGCTCGGATGTATATGGGAACGAGAAAAAGTGCACGGGTATAAGGCGAACGCCGCGCTTTGCTATCATGTATGTCGATACCGGACTGTCGATACCGCCGGACAGCAGCGTTACCGCAACGCCGTTTGCACCCACCGGCATACCGCCAGCACCGGGAGTCGGGGTGGCGTGGACATAAGCGGCAAGGTCGCGCACCTCGACATGCACCGTAAGCTCCGGAGAGTGCACATCGACCTCGCAGTCGGGATATGCCTCGGCAAGCTCGCCGCCGACGAACTGCGCAAGCTCTATGCTCGTCATGGGAAAGCTCTTGTCGCTGCGCTTTGCCTCGCACTTGAAGCTTTTTGCCGCGAGCATATCGTCTTTAAGATACTCGATGGCAAGCTCAGCTATCTTCTTCGCGTCCTTTTCGCAGCCGGCGGCGCGGTTTACGGACGCAATGCCGAAAACCTTGGTCATCGCCTCGAAAGCGGCATCCATATCGCTCGTTTCATCGACGGGCTCTATGTACACCGTTGACTGCATACAATAGGTTTTAAATTTCCCGATGGCTTCGAGCCTGCGCTTAATGTTGCTCATGAGCTTCTGCTCGAACGAGCGGCGGTTCAGCCCCTTGAGGACTATCTCGCCCTGCTTGAGGAGAATAATATCGTTTATCATTTCTTTTGCTCCTAACTATTTTTAACGAGCTATTATATCATTATTTGCACCAAACCGCAACAAAAGCTCCGCAAAGCATTTTGCGGAGCACACACAACACCTAAATTATATTAGTTTTTGTGACTTATGTCAATATATTAATAAATTTGTTCACATTTTTCGTATATGCGCATAAAAATCTCATCGGATCTTCATGCAGCATTGCTCTTGAAATGCCGGTGCAAATTTGGTATCTTTAAATCACAGAAAGGGTGATACCGATGTACGAGTAAGGGACCCTCGAAAACCGGCAGATGTCCGGCAGCGAGGGTGACGATGCCGAAGTCAAAATATTAAGAGGACAGGAAACACAGGCAATATCCCGCTTTGGGAACGATCTTCTTAAATTCTTTGAGTGTTTGGATTTATGTTCCGTTGACAGGCGGCATCAATTCCGCAGAAAGAGAGGTAACCAATGATGTTAGATACTAAGAATACACAGAAATGACCCTTGGCTGCTGTGAAAACGGTGTAAAGAAACCGTGCAGTCAAGGGTCATTTCGCGTTTATGGGCAATTATATATCAAAGCCGCTGCGGAGATAACGCAGCGGCTTTGTCGTTTTATTTTATCTTGTCCTGAAGCTTTTTGTACAGAGCGTCGAAGCGCGCGGCGCTCTCCTCGATGGCGAGCTCCGGCTCGCGGCGCATTGCAAGCACATTCACATCGCCGCTTATGAGCGTTGAATAGTAGTAGCGCTGGAGCTTGACGCCCTCCATGGCGCTCCTGCCGAGGTTCACGGCAGCCGCTGCATCGGCGCATGCCGACGGCGTGAGCTTATCCGAAACACTGTCGAGCATATCTATGAGCTTTATCATACCGTAGAGTATCTCGTCTATCTCCGAGCAGGCGGCGAATACCGCGCCCTCTATATAGGCGCGTCTTTCATGCTGCTCAACCTCCTTATCCCACTCGGCGCGGGACTGGAGCTCCTGGTCGATGGTCTTGAGGAAAAACTTGCGCAGTACCTCTATAAAATGCTCGGCTTCCTTCATACCGGCATCCTCGACGCCGGATTTTCTCAGCGCCTTCACGGCGAGTGCGGCGGCGGTGGCGGCAGTCTCAGCCGAGGCGTTACTCAGCCACATACGGCTGCCCGGCTGGGAAATGAGCTCCGTAAACTCCTTTACCGACTTATCCGAATACAGCTCAATATTCATACTGCTGACATCGATTGTTTTTTGCATAATCATACTCTCCTTTTTAAGCACAGGGCCGCTGCCGCGGACACACAAATGGCGATCACGCCCAGCACTGCCCCGAGCAAATATCTCTGATTCATGTTCAGCCCGCTGCGGAAGCCGATGCAGCCCTCTCTGCCCTCGCCTGTTTGCAGGAAAATGAGGATATTCTCAAGCTTTGCCGCGCGTGAGAGCGTGCCGCTCATTCCCTCGTGGCTGAGGGCGAGGATCATACGCCCCACGAGCGACGGCAGGTTTGAAAATCGCTGCTTTCCGGAGATCTCAAAGAACTTTTTCTCGGCATGGTACGCGCGGGTGAAGCAGCGCGAAAAACGCCGAGGCTCCGCTGAGTATCTCGAATATGTGCAGGCAGCCGGTGGTCGCGGCATCCTTATAGACCTTGGAAAACTCCGTGAACGGGTTATGAGTAAGTTTATCACGAAGGCTTGACTCTAAGCAAGCAAAATCGCAGCTTTTTCCCTGCGAACCTCTGCTCGGCGCGTCAATCTCGACATTTTTGATAAGACCCTTTGCATCGAGCGACACCGTTACGGCTATCGGCACCTGCCTGTGCAGCCCGCCGAAGCGGTAAATGCTCTTCTGCCATGCCCGCACCGCAAAGCCGTCGGAAAGGCGGGTGCATACGGTTGCACGGTAGCGCGTTATGAGATCCCGCCGCTTGTCGCTGTCGAGGTCAAATATAAAGCTGGGCTTTGCAAAGACATCTATGCCCGCAAGCTCGGGCAGACCGTTAATCTTCATTTTTGAGCACTCTCCCCGCAAGCTCGTACACATCGCCGACGGTCTGCAGGCTCTGCAGCTCCTCGTCGGGAATGCTTACGCCGTATTCGTCCTCGATGCTCACGATTATGTCGGCAAGGTCAAACGAGGTAAGTCCAAGGTCATCAACAAGGCGCGTGGTTTCAAGTATCCTCCCCGCGTCCACGCCGGATACATCGGCAAGAATATCGTTTATCTTCTGTTTCATCATGCACCCCTCCTGTATATCTTCTGAGTTGATGTTTTTTCAAACGGCTCGGTCCTGAGCGTAACGCGTCCTATCTGCTTGAATGACGGCAGCGTGAGATTTACCCCGTCAACGAGCGCCTGGAGCTGCTCACAGTCTGGTATAACCTCGCGGTCGGCATACACCTCGGCGCATATAACGCCGCCGTCCTGCCCGACGAGCGCATCCTCAACGCCGTCGATGCGGTAGAGCTTTTCCTCCAGCTCCTCGGGCGACACATTCTCGCCGTTAGGCAGGACTATGAGGTTTTTGCGCCTGCCGGTGAAGAAAATGAAGCCGTTTTTGTCCATATAGCCGAGGTCTCCGGTGTGAAACCAGCCGTCGTAAAACGCGGCACGGGTAGCAATATCGTCCTTATAGTACCCCGGCGACACGCTGTCGCCGCGCACGCAGATCTCGCCGTCGATGAGCTTTACCTCGCAGCAGGCAAACGCCTTGCCGACAGAGCCTACTCTGTTTGCCTCCGGCAGATTTGCCGCAACTATCGGCGAGCACTCGGTTATACCGTAGCCCTGAAGCACCGTTATGCCGAGGTCGGCGTAAAACTCGACGAGCTGCTTATCAAGCGGCGCACCGCCGCACAGGAAATATCTCATCTTGCCGCCCAAAACGGCGAAAACATCCTTAAACAGTTCTCTGCTGATGTCAATGCCGACGCGGTGCAGCGCCCTGCTCAGCTTTAGTCCCTTTTGAAGCGCTTCAAGCCTGCCCTCCTTGCGGGCGGTGTTTATTATCTGCTTGTGGAGCATCTGCAAAACGAGCGGCACAACGACGAGTATCGTCGGCTGATATTTTTGCAGATCGCGCTTTACGGTGCGTATGCTCTCGTTTATGTACAGCGTGCCGCCGCAGTGCAGCGCGCCGACGATGTTCGTCATCAATTCAAATGTGTGACTCGGCGGAAGCACCGAAAGCCCCGTATCATCCGGAGAAAGCGGAAGCACCGCCATCGCCGCATTGCAGTGGGAGGTGAGGTTGCGGTGAGTTAGTATAACGCAGCGGCTCTGTGCGGTGGTGCCGGATGTGAAGTACAAAGCCGCCGGTTCGTCCATTTTGGGTCTGTATCTGTACTGTCCATTATAAGCAAGCAGCTTTTCGACAAGCTCATGCATCTCCCACAGTTCGAGCTCGGGGCAGCTCTCCTTGAGAGCGCTTGCCTGCTTTTCGCTCGCGCGGTCATATATAAGCACCGAGCAGTCCGCCTTATTTACGCAGTAGCTGAGCTCATCCGTCCTTGCGTCCTTTGAAAGCGGCACGGCTACCGCGCCGCCGGCAACTACGGCAAAAAACGCGGTTATCCACGCTGCGCAGTTCTTGCCCAGTATCGCAATATGCTCGCCGTGCCTGCCGCCGGTGCGCTCAAGGTGCGCAAACGCGCGGCAGCAATGCAGAAGCTCGCTCCCGCTTATGCTTTTCAGAGACTTATCCCCGCTTATGAAAAAACCGGTGTTCGGATAACGCTCACCGGCGCGCTCGACCAGCTCGGTCAGGTTTCTGTACTCAACGAAGGAATGATGCTTTATACCCACGCCTTTCACCTACCAGCATAGTATGTTTGTATAGATTATAGTCTTGCGACCATTTTAAGTCAACATACAATCGCGCGTAATTTGACAATTTTTTAGCTATCAGGGCAATTAAAAAGACTCTGCCGCATGGCAGAGTCTTGGGATGTTGGTATTATTGGCAGCGCGGGCGGGTCTGATTGTCATGACCGCAGAAGAACTCGCTCTGGGTCGTTCAAAAGCCCGACGGGAGTACTTGTTTGTATTTTCAGTGACTTTTGGGCAGCGCGGGCGGATTTTAACCGGTCATGACCGAGGAAAAATTCGTTCAGGGCGTTCAAAAGTCCGACGGGAATACTTGTTTGTATTTCCGAGGGCTTTTGGGCGGCATGGGCGGATTTTAACCGGTCAGAGCCCTTCGCGGAAGTCGTAAGTGCGATATTGTATCGCCTCGGCTATATGCTCAGGCGCTATGTCTATGTCACCGGCGAGGTCTGCGATGGTGCGCGCAACGCGCAGGATGCGGTCGTAGCTGCGGGCTGTCAGCCCCATGCGGTCAAACGCCGAGTGCATAAGCTCCTCGCACTCGGGCGTGAGTGCGCAGTATGTATTGAGCGCCTTGGTGCCCATGCCGGCGTTGCTGGTTATGCCGGTGCCGGCAAAGCGCTTGTGCTGGATAAGCCGTGCGGCATCCACCCTGAGCTTTATGTCAGCCGAGCTCTCCGCGGGCGCGCGGTTTTTGAGCTCCTCATACTCAAGCGCAGGCGCCTCGACGATGATGTCGATGCGGTCAAGCAGCGGACCCGATATGCGGCTGTGATATGCACGCACCTCGTTTGCCGAGCAGCGGCAGCGCCCCGACGGGTGCCCGTACCAGCCGCATTTGCAGGGGTTCATGGCGCACACGAGCATGAAGTTTGCCGGAAATGTCTCCGTTCCGGCAACGCGCGAGACTGTGACCTCGCCGTCCTCGAGCGGCTGACGCAGCACCTCCAGAACATCCTTGCGGAACTCCGGAAGCTCATCGAGAAACAGCACTCCGTTGTGCGCAAGGCTTATCTCGCCCGGACGCGGTATCGTACCTCCGCCGGAGATGGCTGTGGGCGACACGGTGTGGTGCGGCGCTCTGAACGGTCGGGCTGCGATTATGGGGTTATGCTTGCCGGTTAACCCCGCGACGGAATATATCTCGGTGGATTTCAGCATCTCCTCGCGGGTCATATCGGGTAGTATGCCCGGCAGGCGCTTGCTCATCATGCTTTTACCCGCGCCCGGAGGTCCGACCATCAGTATGTTATGCCCTCCGGCAGCGGCGATCTCCATCGCGCGCTTGACATTCTCCTGCCCCTTGACATCGGCAAAGTCGAGGTACCTCACCGACTGCGGGTCTATCTCGGGTGCCTTTACCGGTTTTATCATGAACTCGCCGCGCAGATGCGCAACAAGCTCGGGCACATTCTCCACCGGATACACCGTAACTCCGTCGGCGTAGGACGCCTCCTGCGCGTTATCCGCAGGGACGAACAACTCCGTTATCCCCTCGCGCGCGGCGGCGACCGCCATGGGCAGCGCACCGTATACCGGTCGGAGCGTGCCGTTGAGCGAAAGTTCGCCGAAGAATGCGCTCGTAGGCGCGGGCTGGCGTATGGTTCCGGTTGCGGCAAGGATGCCGAGCATTATCGGCAGGTCATACACCGTTCCGGCCTTTTTCGTATCCGCAGGTGCAAGGTTTACTGTAACGCGGCTAACGGGGAACTTGAAGCCGTTTGATTTTATCGCGGCGCGAACGCGCTCGCGGGCTTCCTTCACCGCCGCATCCGGCAGTCCCACAATGTCAAAATTAACGAGTCCGTTTGAGACGAACACCTCAACGGAAACTCCGTAGCCCCCGATGCCCTTAACGCCGAGGGATCTTATCGTTGC
>SAMEA104315424__coassemble_937_pt1 | contig 15757 bp, 10 predicted proteins | sample SAMEA104315424__metabat2_low_PE_018 | metagenome-assembled genome bin SAMEA104315424 (sample SAMEA104315424) | gut metagenome | biome: Monkey gut; feature: monkey-associated habitat; material: faeces | place: China | collected 2013 | reverse complement strand
CCGTAGCTCAGGCAGTTTTCGATTTTTCCGCCGCTGACCTCAGCGGCAATGCCGCCGATATTGCCGCTGCCGGTAATGTCAACAGCCGACCAGCAGTTTAGAACCGAAGCGCCGCTGAGCCGGTATACTATGCCGCCGAGCCCGTCGCCGCCGCTAATTTCACCCTCAACGCCGAGATTTTTGACAACAGCGTCTCCGCTCACATTGCCTAAAAGGGCAAAACCGTCTCCGGCTGAAGCGTTTATGAGATTTAAAACGGCGAAACCGCAGCCGTCGAAAACGCCCTTGAAGGCGTTAAGAGAGCTGCTGCCTATCGGCGTCCACACCTCGTCCTTGTCGAGCTTGATGTCGCCTGTAAGATAGAATGTCGCACCGGCGGTGCTTTTGCCGGAATTGACATACTTCTCAAAGCTTATAAGCTCGGCGGCGGACGAAATGCTGTAGCTTTCGCCGGAAACGGCATCCGCGCCGGAATCGTAAAGCTGCGTTGCCGTCATTTTAGGCGTATAGCCGCAGGCATCCTCCGCGACTGCCTCGGCTGCCGGTATGTAAGCAAGTCCGAGAAGCATCACTGCGGCAAGCATAAGGCTTATGGTTTTCTTCAGTGCTGTGTTCATTTGGTTACCTCCGAAAAGGGCAAATTAACAAATTAATACATTTATCATTAATTCTAATAATAACACAATTAGCCCCTTCGGTCAAATGAAACGCCGCAGCAAAAACACAACATATATGTGCTCACCACCGCGCTTGACACAATAATGTTGAAAACGACAAAAAAATGTGGTATAAAAGCATTGTGAATTTAAAAAAGTCCGCTCAAACGGCGGACAAAAAGGAAAACGAAATGTCAAAAATAAAGTATAAACTCGCCATTGGTCTGGCGGCGCTGCTGGTGATCGGCGGCGCTATGTACATATACTTTGCCCACTATGCCCCGTATAGACCTGATGCTCAGCAGGAGGTCAGCGTGTGGTATGTAAACGACGATGCAATGTGGTCGGGGTTTGAGGCGCTGTGCGCGGAGTATAACGAGGGCGACGGCGCAGAATACGGCATAACCGTTGTGCCGCGCGGCTTTGAAAGCAGCAAGGAGCTGTATGACGAGGTGTGCGCAGCCGCTCAAAACGGCTCTCAGCTTCCGGATATGCTTGCCTGCGACACCGATTTTGCGGCATATCTTGACTCCGAGTCCCTGCTTGCGGATATGGATGCCTATTTCGGAAAGTGGGAGACCTCGGACTACGATGAGTCGATGCTCGGCGCGGCTACCGGCAAAAACGGGCTCGTGGCGGTGCCTATCGCGGCGGAGACTAATGTTTTTATCTTAAACACCGAAATGTTTTCCGATGCCGGAGCAATATCGAGCTTTGAAAAGCTGTGCTCGGTGGCAGGGGAGTACTATAAGCGAAACACGAGCAGCTTTTTCTCAATATCCGACTACTCGATGTTTTTCCGCAGCAGCGTTGCGCAGCTCGGCGATGAGTTCGACGGCGTGAGCCCTTATGACACGGATAACGAAAATTGCAAATATGTCTATAAGCTTCTTGCCGAAACGGCGTATGACCGCGGGGTTACTTCCACAAACGGCAAGGCGACGCAGCTCCTTGCCGACGGTGAGATAGCCGCGGCGATAGTCTCGAACGCGGACATCATGCAGTATGCCGCAAAGCTCGACGATGATAGGTTCGTGTTTGCTGACTTTCCTTATATGAAGGACGGTAAGCCGGTTTACACCGAACGGGTGCTTGGCATGACTATACTGGCATCCGACGAAAGCCGCGAGAGGTCGTCGCAGATGTTCCTGCGCTGGTTCTGCTCGGCAAAGGTCAATAGCCGTTTCGTAGCCGATAGCGGATATATGGCGGCCATCGGCACTCAAAGCGGCACATCGGAGCATCCGGTGTATGAACGGCTCATGGAAGCCATAGACAAAATGCAGTCGGATGCGCGGCACGAGGAATATGCCGCAAACGCGGAATACTCGGTAAACAGCAGGAACTTTGATAATGTCCTGAACACTATAATGGATTCACTAAACTAAATATACAGAGGTGCATGAACAATGGAAGGCTTCAGAGTACTCGAAATCAAAAAAAGCGTTTTTGAAAACAACGACAGGGAAGCGGATAAGCTCAGACAGGAGCTCAAAAAGGAGAAAACATTCCTCTTAAACCTCATGTCGTCCCCCGGCTCAGGCAAGACCACCACCCTCAAGGCGACGATCGCCGCTCTCAAGGACGAGATGCGCATCGGCGTAATGGAGGCGGACATCGACTCGGATGTTGATGCGCATACCATAGCGGAGACCGGCGCAAAGGTCATCCAGCTCCACACCGGCGGTATGTGCCACCTCGACGCGGGCATGACAAAGCAGGGACTTGAGGGTCTCGGAACCGAAAATATAGATTTTGCGATCCTCGAGAATGTCGGCAACCTCGTTTGCCCCGCAGAGTTTGACACGGGCGCCGTTAAAAACGCCATGATCCTCTCCGTTCCCGAGGGACATGACAAGCCCCTCAAATATCCCCTTATGTTCTCTATCTGCGATGTGCTGCTCGTAAATAAAATCGATGTAATGCCGTACTTCGACTTTGATCTCGATAAGTGCCACGAGTATGTTAAAAAGCTCAATCCCAATATAACCATCATCCCCATCTCCGCAAGAACCGGCGAGGGCATCGACCAGTGGGCAGACTGGCTGCGCACTCAGGTCGCCGAGTGGAATAAGTAATAAAAAAAGGACAGCTTCTCAAAGAAGCTGTCCTTTTTATCATGATCATGTCGGCTCGTAAGCCTTTCCGATCTCGTTTCCGTCGGCATCGTAGTCGATGCACTCCATGAGCTGCGGATCAACATGGCTCTGGCGTTTTATCGTCATGCCGACTCCCTGATTGTTGAACACCCAGATGTAGTTGTTCCAAACGGTGGGGTCTTTTTTCTTGAACACGGTGGTCTCATTGAGCTTGCAGAACTTTGCTCTGCCCTCGGCGGTGTCAAGAAGGTCGCCCTGTCCGGTGTAATACAGCTCGTCGTTGTATTTATAACCGTCCTGCTCCTCAATCTCTTTTTTCAGATCGATGCGTTCGTCGTTTGTCATTTATACTCCTCCGTATAGGTTTTTGCTAATTGTATCACGATATTTTTCCACTTGCAAGTAAGGGATATTTAATAACTATTTATCCTGATTTTTGTTGACCGGAGTAAAAAAAGTTGGTAAAATAAATATAATGCAATTTAGACGCGTTATAGCCGCGCTGGACATATGAGGTGGTTTGTTTGTATAAAACTATAATCGTCGAGGACGATCTGATGGTCTGCTCGATACTGGAAAAACAGCTTGGCAAGTTTCCCCAGCTAAAGCTCTCCGGCAATTTCAGAAGATGCACCGATGCGCTCGAGTATCTGACCGAGCATCCCGACGGGGCTGACCTCGTTGTTCTCGATTATTTCATGCCCGGCATGAACGGCATAGAGTTTCTGTCACAGCTCAGAAAAACGAATGTCGATATTCAGGTCATTATGATAACCTCGGCTGACGATTATTCGGTCATCCGCGCCGCAATGTGCTATGGCATATGCGATTACATTCTCAAGCCATTCAACTCGCTGCGGCTCGAGAAGGCGATAGCGCGGTTTGACACCGTTATGAAGCTTGTGCGCAGCACCAGAGTGTGGACTCAGGATAAGGTGGACATTCTGCTCACCCCGCATCGCAATTATAACACCGACCAGCATACCGCCGGAGTTCCGAACCCCGGCAAGATCAACAAAACGACTTTGGAGAATGTGCGCACATTCATGCGCTCGTGCGCGGACAAAAAAATGCCGCTTGTCGAGATAAGCGAGGGACTTGGACTTTCAACCGTTACCTCGCGAAGATATTTAAAGTATATGCACAGCCTCGGCGAGGTCTCCATAACGCTTGACTGTAAGACCGGCGGCAGACCGTCGGAGATATTCGAGTATAAGGAGCGGAACGATGACGAAGCTTGAGGGCGCCTATGCGCGCTGCGGCATGGATTATGCCGGAACGATCGACCGCTGCGCAGGAGATGAGCAGATGCTCAGGGACCTTCTTTCCATGTTCCTTGCCGATGATAGCTTTAAAAAGCTCATGTCTGCGCTCAATGAAAATAACGCCGAAATGGGCTTTCGTGCGGCTCACTCGCTCAAGGGAAGCTCCGGAATGCTAGGCATGACAGGGCTGCACGGCGTTCTGAAGGACATGACGGAGTGCCTGCGCGCGGGAGACACCGTTTCCGCTGCAAGCTACCGAGAGGCAGCCGAACGGGAGTATGCCGCTGCCGCGGAAATGATAGGCTCGCTATGATAATTCTCGGAACGGCGGCATTTTTGCTCATGCTGCTGGGGGATATAAACGATGCCGTTTTAGGCAGAAGGCTCCTGCGTCTGTGCTTTCCCGTAGGGCTTATTATGCTTGCCGCCGCGACCGGAGCGAGGATAACTCTAAAGGGCGCGAACCTTACATGGAGCATCCTGGCGGCTGCCTTTCTGCTGCTTTTGCTGTATGCGCTGTTCGGCTCATTTCCGGTCAAGGAGGCGTATGCCACGCAGGATACCGGACGGCAGGTGTGCGACAGCGGTTTTTACGCAATGTGCCGACACCCCGGAGTGCTGTTCTTCGCGGGGCTTTATATAAGCCTGCACTTTGCCGTCGCGCTGCCGCTTGCCGACGCACTGATATACACGGGGCTCGACCTGCTTCTGGCTTTTGCAGAGGATGTGTGGATATTCCCGAAAACCATAGGGGGCTACGGTGAGTATAAAAAGCGTGTGCCGTTTATTATACCCCGCGCCGACGGCATTAAAAAGATATTTAAAAGATAAACCATTCGGATAGAAGATATGACCTTTCAACAGAAACTGAGAAAATTCAGCAAGCAGCAGCTCTGGCGGGAGTATTGCGGCTATCTGGATCTCAACATAAAAGAGTATATGTACATCCAGCGCAGACTCATGCAGGAGCAGATAAACTCCTGGTGTGAGAGTGAGCTGGGCAAGAGCATATTTAAAGGACCCGCGCCCGAGAGCATCGAGGACTTTATCAGGCGCATGCCGCTCACCGGCTACGAGGACTATGCCGATATTCTGTTCAGGCGTGATCCCGCGGCACTGCCGGCAGCTCCCGTTATTTGGATAGAAACGACATGGGAGGGCGGTCTGCGCCCGATAAAGATTGCGCCGTACACCCGCAGTATGCTTGATTCTTATAAGCATAACATAATGGCTATGGCAATGCTCGTGTCCGGAAAGGGTAAGGCAGATTTCAATATCCGCCCCGGTCACCGCTTCCTCTATGGCGGCGCACCTCTGCCGTATGAAACCGGACTTATACCTACCCTCATGAACGAGGAAATGCGATTTGAGTGGCTGCCCGACAGCGACGAGTATTCCGACTTGTCGTTCAGCCAGCGCATGAAAAAAGGCTTCAAAATGGCGTTTAACGGCGGAATTGATTACTTTTTCGCCATGGGCAGCGTGGCAAATTACATAACCGAAAATTTCGATAAGCAAATATCCTCGGGCGGCGGGGGAGGCGGAGTGCAGATCTCGCCGGTCATTGCCGCGCGGTATTTGAAGGCAAAATATAACTGCCGCAAGGAGCACCGAAGGATAAAACCGGTCGATCTTTTCAGGATAACCGGCTTTGCCTGCACCGGCACCGACGGCAAGTGCTACCGCGACAGGCTTGCTGACGCATGGGGAGTTGCGCCCGTCGAGGTCGCTGCCGGAACGGAGTCTACCTGTGTCGGATGCGACACATGGGAGCAGCGTGGAATGGTGCTGTTTCCGGATTCGTGCTTTTATGAGTTTATACCCGAGAGCGAAATGCTCCGCAGCCTTGACGATCCCGACTACACCCCCATGACCTGCCTTATGGACGAGGTCGTCACCGGCGCAAAATACGAGATCGTCATAAGCGTTCTGCACGGCGGTGCGTTCATGCGCTACCGCATCGGTGATGTGTACAGGTGCACGGAGGTCGATAAGCAAAGCGGAGTGCCGAGGTTTACATATGTTGACCGTATACCTACGGTCATTGACATAGCGGGCTTTACCCGCATAACGGAGAAATCCATAAACGAGGTCATCCGCCTTTCAAAGCTCGGCATCGGCGATTGGCTCGCGGCAAAGGAATATGACGGGGAGAACACGCCGTTTCTGCACATCTACCTTGAGGTAACGCCCGAGGCGAGCGCAAACGATGTCGTCACAAAGCAGGTGCTCACCGAGCATTTGTCGGTGTACTTCAGGTATTTTGACAGCGACTATAAGGATCTTAAAAAGCTTCTCAATATAGAGCCGCTTCAGATAAGCGTTCTGCCGCACGGCACTATCGAGTCGTTTGAAAAAGCGCACGGAGAAAAGCTCCGGCGCATAAATCCCGATCCGCTGCGGCTTAAAAATATGCTCAGCGGGATAAACTTGGACGAAACGGAGGCGAGAGCATGAATGTATCCTTCATATACATAAATATCGCGGCGTTTTTGTGCTTTTCGCTTATGTTCGTGGCATTCTGCGCCGCCGAGCGCAGCCGCGAAATGCGGGCGTGGCTCGTCCTGCTCGGGGATATGGTGCTGTGGTCCGGCGGCTCGGTGTTCATGCGCCTGAATGTCTTCCCAAGCTATGAGTTCTGGTACTATGTCTCGCTGCTTGCGTTGTTCTCTATAGCATTTTTGGTGTACAACTATGTTTATCAGTTTGCCAATGTCCGCAACGGGCTCACGCGCGTTATATGGTTTATCGGAACGATAGTCATACTTGCTATATCCGCCACCGGCTATTTCCTCGCTCCGCCCAAGGTGTCCTACGGAGCCGACGACATGGCGGTATACACCTACGCGATGGATTGGCACATCGGCATTCCGCTGGTGTTTCTAATGTTCATTGTGGGCTCCATCATAAAGCTTTTCCGCGGTATACTCAGCACCAAGGGCAAAAAAGCGCCCGGCGTTATGGAGCTTATAATCGGCTGCTATCTGCTGGCGTTCGGCAATATAATTCAGATACTTCCCGGAAATACATTCCCGTGGGACGCGCTTTTCGGAACGGCGTTTGCGATAATGTTTATCCGCTCGCTGTATAAGCGCCGTATGTTCGACACTACTCAGGTCATATCCAGCAGCATACTTATGCTTGTTTCGGCGGTGCTGTGCGTGAGCATCGCGGCGCTTTCATTCAACAAAATAGTTGCCTTCCTCGAAAACTTTGGCGGCCATCTCGGCAGCCCGGAGGTCGAGGCGTTTGTGCTGCTCACTGTTATACTCTTTGCGGCGATAACGGCGTTCAGAAAGCTCCTCATGTCCATATTCTCCGATGATGAGCGGCAGGGCAGCAGAATAAAGCAGTACAGTGACAGCGTTTCAAAAACGCTTGATATTGACAGCATTTTAAGGCAGACCGTTAAGGTCATAAAAAACGAGATCCATGTAAACCAGCTTTATATATGTCTGCTCGATAATGGCAGGTATGTTCCGGTATGCAGCGCTATGCCCTTAAAGCCAGCGAGCTTTACTATAGCAGCGGATCACCCCTGTGTGCGCTATTTCGAGGAAAACGGCTCGGATAACAACCATATAGTCCTCAAGGAATTTGAGACAGATCCGCTTTATAAATCCGTGTGGGGCTCCGAGCGGGAAATGTTCTCCGAGCACGGAATATCGTGCATAAGCGCCCTCAAGGACGGCGGCAGCGTTGTGGGGTTGCTGCTGCTTGCCGAAAAGGAGCGCGGCGTGAGCTATACATATGCCGATTTTTCGTTCCTCAGCACGGTCTCGTCCATAGCGTCGATAGCCATAAAGAACGCAGCTCTTTATAAGCAGGTCGCCGAGCGCGAGCATCTTTTCTCGAGCATGACGGCGTTTATACCCAATGTCATCCTCATAAAACCCAAGGGCGAGAGCCGCTTCTGCTTTGTCAGCGCCAACACCGAGCGCGTGCTGGGACTTCGCAGCAGTTATTTCACACAGCGTTCGGCGCGGCAGGCGCTCGCCGAGTGCATGGACGAGGAGAACACTGCCAAGGTCATAGCCGCGCTCAAGGGAGCCGATGGGCAGAGTGAAGGCTATGCAGCCGACATTCCGTTTAAAACCGGCGACGGCAGGGACATAACTCTTCGATGCGCGTTTTCGCCCATAGTCTCCGACGGTATCGTTTCGCATTATGTGTGCGTCGCTACGGATATTACAAGGGATATTGAAACTCAGGTGCTTCTGCGAAACTCAGTGGAGCTTGCGCAGGATTCGAGCCGCGCAAAGGGCGAATTTCTGTCGCATATGTCGCATGAGATACGCACGCCCATGAACTCCATCGCGGGACTCACATACCTCGCCCGCGAAATGGTCGGCGAAGGGCGCGATGATGAGCTGCGAGATTACCTCAACCAGATAGACCAGTCATCGCAGTATCTTCTCAGCCTGCTCAATAACATCATGGACATGAGCAAGATAGAAAGCAGCAAGTATGAGATTAATTCAAAGCCGTTTTCTCTCACCGATGTCCTCGACGAGGTCTACTCGGTGTTCAGCGCGACCATGAGCTCCAAGGGCATCGACTTTAAGCTCGACACTGCCGGCATAAAGTATGCCAATGTCCTCGGCGATGAGCTTTCGCTGCGCAAAATTCTCAATAACCTTCTGTCAAACGCGAATAAATTCACCAAAACCGGCGGCAGCGTAAGACTCGAGACATATCAGAAGATGATCTCGGATAAAACAGCCGTTCTGCACATCGAGGTCTCCGACACGGGCATCGGCATAAGCGAGGAGTTTGTCGGGCACCTGTTTGAGCCGTACACTCAGGAGATGAGCGGAAACGGCGGCAGAGCAGCCGGAAGCGGCCTCGGAATGGCTATCTGCAAGAGCATGATAGACCTCCAGGGCGGCACCATATCCGTTCAGAGCCGCCTCGGTGAGGGTACTACCTTTACCGTTGAGATACCGTATGCCCTGAGTGCCGCGCCGGAGCTTGCGCGCAATGAGGTAGACTGCACTTCCATAAACGGCAGAAGAATAATGGTCGTTGACGATGTGATGATAAACACCGTCATAACCTGCCGTCTGCTCGAGCGGCACGGTGCCGTTGTCGATTGCGCCGAAAACGGCAGGGAAGCGGTGGAGCTTTTCAGATCAAAGAGCGATTGCTACTACGACTGCATTCTTATGGATATTCAGATGCCGGAAATGAACGGTATCGAAGCCGCGTCAGAGATCCGTGCCTCCGGCAAGAGGTATTCGCCGATCGTGCCCATAGTCGCAATGACGGCGGACGCATTTATAAACGAGCAGGGAGGAAGCCTCAGCGATTTTAACGGCTATATCCTAAAGCCCGTTAAGCCCGATGAGCTTTATGCAAAGCTCGTTGCGATTTTTGATAAATAACGAGGTCAGCGATTTGAATAAGGTGTTTATAAAGGGGCAGACGATAGCGGCAAAAATATGGAGCAGCAAATACTATCTGCCCGTGCTGGTGCTCATTGCCGCAATAGCGGCGTTTACGAAAACGGCGCTTGAGTGCATGTATGTTTATGTCGCGATATGCGTTTTTATGTTTCTTCTGTGCGACGATATGCTGTCGGTGTTTGCGCCCATACTGTTCACTCTGCAAATTTCTATAGAGTACTACAGAGACTATTCCGTGCTCACGCAGTATATGTGGTATGCGATAGTGCCATTTGCCGCCGCAATGCTTTTTAATATCGTCTATTACCGCAGACCCATGGTTAGGGGAAAGTTTTTGTATCCGCTTGCGGCAGTTTCGGCGGCGCTTATCCTCGGCGGCATCGGAACGATAAGCTCGAAGGAGTATTTTTCGGCTACCGGGCTTTACTATGTGCTCGGTCTCGGAGCGGGGCAGCTTGTGCTTTATATGCTGTTTACCTCGCGCCTTGAGAATAAGAGAGATTACGACCGCATTTTACGCGTGTCACAGGTGATCTACGCGGCGGGGCTCGTGTTTGCTTTCGTTATCTTCGGCTTCTATGCAGAGAATTTCGCAAAATTCCTTGAAAAGGGCGGGGTACTGTTCTTTAAGCCCCGCAACTATGTGACCAGCGTTTTTCTCATGAGCATACCCATGGTGTGCATACTGGCAAAGCGCAGCAATGTCTACCTCATAGGCGCTGCACTCATGTATGCCGCTATGCTGCTTTCCGGCTCGCGCAGCGGACTGCTGTTCGGAACGGTCATAATGCTCGTGTGCGCCGTGTATCTTTACATTACGAATAAAAAGAGCCGCAGGCTCTATAATTGGCTGTTCGGCGCTGCGATAGTCCTCGGCGGAGCTGCCGCGGCAGTGCTGATCCCCAAGCTCTATTCCGCGCGCTTTGCAAGCGGAAGCGTCGGCGATAAAACGCGCATAGAGTTTATAAAGCGCGGAATATCCAACTTCCTCGAGCATCCGCTGTTTGGCATAGGCGTGGGCAGTATGAAGGACTTGCCTATCTTTAAGGCGTATGTCCCCGGAAGTCTGATGTTTTACCACAATATCGTCATCCAGATCATAAGCTGCACAGGACTTGCCGGAGCCGCCGCCTACGGCTGGCAGTTTATACTGAGAGTGAAAACATTGCTTGAAAACCGGAGAAGTGAGCTTTTGGCTTTCGGCTTTACCTACCTCGGCATTCTCATGATGAGCTTTACAAACCCCGGCATATTCTGTCCGTTCCCCGAGGCGGGACTGCTCACATTGATTTTCGCACTGATAGAAAAAGAGAGTAAAACTCAAAATATAACGGAGGAAGAAAAATGAAAAGAGTACTCAGCATCGTGCTGGTGCTCATGATGCTCGTGTCGCTTGTGCCTATGGCAGCGCTTGCGGCTGAGGATTATGACACCGTCACAGGTACCATCATGTTTAACGCCGGACATGATGATTCCAAAACCGACCATCCGTGCCCGTTCACCTACAGCGACGGATACTTCACGGACACGGCGTACAGCTACCGTCAGGATCTTGCGACCGCGACCATGGCAATGTGCCTTGCTGCGGGAAATGTCGCCGATCCTGCGCGCTATCAGGAGGGACCTGCAAACCTCATCAGCTTCTTTGAGCAGATTGGCTTCAAGGACTTTGAGGCAAATCCCGATTACACGAACCGCCCCGGCAGAAACACCTTCGGCGTTGGCATAGCCAACAAGGAGATCACCGTAAACGGCGAGAAGTACACCGTTATCGGCATCGGACTTCGCGGCTGCGGCTACTATGCGGAGTGGGCAGGAGACCTGAATGTCGGACTTGACGGCGACCACACCGGATTTGCCATCTGCCGTGACACCGCTTTAGCGTTTCTGCAGCAGTACCTTGCAAATCACCCCGAGATAACCGGTAAAATTAAAGTCTGGTGCACCGGCTACAGCCGCGGCGCTGCGGGCGCCAATATGCTCGGCGGCAAGCTCGACGATATGATAATGTCCGGCGAGCGCATCGGCAAAAATGTCACGCTTTCCGTTGAAGATGTTTACATCTACACCTTTGAGGCGCCCATGGGGGCGGATGCATCAAAGGTCGGCGGCAGGGTATACAACAACATTCACAATGTTGTAAACTACAATGACCTCGTTGTGCGCGTAGCGCCCGACTGCATGGGCTTTGCAAGATACGGCGTTGACCATGTCATGCCCTCGGCAAAGCTCGACAGCAACTATGACGAGCTCAAGGCAAATATGCTCGCTGTTTTCAATACCTTTGAAAATGCCGGTGAGTACCGCATTGATAACTTCAAGTATGTCACCGTAACCCCGAAGGCTACCGTCGATAAGATAATCGCGAGCATCAAGGGCGATGTAATGACTCAGGGCGAGTTTCTTGATATATTCGTCGAGAAGCTCTTTACCAAGGTTTTCACCACCCGCGCAGATGTATACGCGGCTCAGGGCGATATTCAGGAGCTCGTTCTGCCGCTCATCGGCACCTATCCCGAGCAGTGGGACACCGTTAAGCAGAGCCTTGCCGAGAATGCCAAGGATAACCTTGCAAAGATAATGGCGGCGCTGTTTAAGGGCGAGGACACGGCAGTCAATGTCATTGCCGACATCGTGCTTGACGCGATGCGCGATGCGGGTATAACCGAGTACAACGCCGAGCAGGTGCGCGAGATGATCCGCCCGCTGGTAAAAATGCTCGTCAAGATCGCGGCTGCCTGCCCCGACGAGCTTGCAACGCTGCTGTACAATATCGTCGGCATAATGAGCGCGCACTATGGCGAGCTCGGTATGTCGTGGATGATGAGCATTCCCGCCGATTACATGACCAACAAGCAGAATACCTCCAAGCCCGAGGGCGAGCTGCCGTTTGTCGATGTGCCCGGCGGCGTATGGTACTATGATGACCTTAAATATGCATACGATAACGGTCTCATGAACGGCACGAGCGAGAATACCTTTACCCCTGAGGGCAATGTCACCCGAGGTCAGGTCGTAACGGTGCTCTACCGCCTTGCCGGAGAGCCCTCCGTCAAGGGCAAGACCTGTCCGTTCACCGATCTCAAGGGCGAGTGGAGCAAGGATGCGATAATCTGGGCATATAACTGCGGCATAGCCAAGGGCTTCACCGAAACGAGCTTCGGCGAAAATGTCAATGTCACCCGCGAGCAGCTTGCCTCGTTCCTGTTCAGGTACGCCGATAAGCTCGTATATTTCGGTGAGACCGACATTCCCGCAGACTATACCGCCTCTTACAGCGATGCGTCAGCCGTCAGCTCCTACGCAAAGGACGCAATGCTGTGGGCAAACGGCGCCGGTATAATCAAGGGCAACCCCAACGGCACCCTCGACCCTACCGGAAACGCCACCCGCGCACAGTTTGTGTGCATGATCGCGCGCTTCGACCGCGATGTGCTCGAGTAAACAATATCAAAGCAATATTAAAGCTGCATCGTTTCGGCGATGCAGCTTTTTTAACAAACATTACCTGTCATGACACGAGGATGAACATTTGTAGCGTAAATGTATAATCAGGCGGGAAATACGAATTTACTTGTGCATTATGTACAACAAAATTTACGATTTATTCTAATTATTCACGCTCTTTATACTTGTTTTTTAATAAGTATATGTTAAAATAAAACCACACAGCATATAAGGTGGAGGTAGCTGTCACCTCCATGCGGTGGAGTTTAGTTTTTGCTAAGGAGGAACAACTTATGAATGTAAGAAAACGCGCGTTAGCGTTTGTCATGTGCATCCTTATGATCATGACACTGCTGCCGTTTAGTGCATTTGCCGCCGACACTGGGGATGTCGTTTACGGCAGATACGATGAAAACGGCAACTGGGTCCAGAGTGGCTATGCAGACGGCGTGTGGAAAGAAGGAAACATCGTTACAAAGAAGGAGGCTACTTCTCTCGGTAATGATGAATATCGCATAGACCTCAGCGTTGCGATAACCACAAAGAAGACGGAGGTTCCCGCCGGCTCGGCGGCTACCGTTCTGGTGCTTGATTGCTCCGGCTCGATGGCTTACTGTGCCGACTGCGGTACTGCTTGGTGGCACGACATAAATTGTAAGTATCGCAGCGACACTTATACCCTTAAAGACACACAGACCCGTATGGTTGCCGCTAAAAATGCGGCAAAAAGCTTCCTTGACAGCTATAAGGGAGATAAAGCGGGGCAGGGCCGCTATGTTGCGGTAGTATCCTTTGCAAGCGATGCATCTACCGTGTGCGATTGGCAGGATGTTTCTACCGAGGCAGGTCTTGCGGCGGTAAAGAGCGCAATATCCGGCATTTCAGCCAATGGCGGCACTAACACAGATGCAGCCCTCAGGCAGGCGGCTTCTCTGCTCGGCAGCGACACCGTTAAGAATCTTCAGACCAAGAATGCCATCCTGCTCACTGACGGTGTGCCTACCGTTTACGGAGACGGCAAATCTGATGACGGCACCTATGGCAGCCCGATTACAAGCTACTATGCTCAGCAGGCAGCAACAACTCTGAAGGATACCGGCACCGACCTTTACACCGTATGCTTCGGCGCAACCAAGGACACCGACACGGCTTATAAGCCCGACAAGGATAATAGCAATGTCGGCAAAGTCAAGGTCACCAAGTTCCTTGCTGACTACATAGCAACAAGCGCGGACAAGGCATACAATGCCGATAATACCGACGCTCTGAACGCGGCGTTTAAAGCGATAACCGAGACTATCATTGAGGGCATCACGAGCGGCATGGTCGTTAAAGACTCCGAGACCGAGTTTGTCAAGATGACAAGCGTCCCCAATGAGTATGACGCAAGCGGAAACGGCTATGCGTGGACTCTTTCCGATCCCGTTATAACTACTAACGGTGATGAGACCACCTACACCTACAGCGTGAGCTATACCGTAAAGCTCGACACCGCTAAGGAAGGCTTTGTCGATGACGAATACTATCCCACCAACGGCGTTACCACCCTGCACTACAAGGATGCAGACGGCGTTGATAAGAGCATCGACTTCACCGTTCCCGGCGTTCGCGGAAAGGCACCCATCTGCAATGTAAGCTACGCCTACGAAGGAAGCCTCATCCCCGAGGGTGCAAACGACCAGCTTCCCAAATCGGCGGATTACAGAAAGGGCACAGCAGTTCCCGCGGCAGCAGTTCCCAGCATGCCCGGTTATGAGTTCAGCGGCTGGACTACCGATGATGTCACAGTTAACGCCGACGGCTCGTTCACAATGCCCAATAACGATGTTAAATTCGTCGGTACATGGACAAAGAGCGACAAGCTCGAGTACACCGTTAATTACTACCTCAACGGAACGAAAACACCCGTGGCTGAGTCCAAGACCGTGGGCGGTCAGACTCTCGACGCGGAGGTCACCGAGGCTCCCATTTCCATTGACGGCTACACTGCGCTTGCAGACCAGAACGGAACCATCACCATCGCCGCCACCGGCAATGTGATCGACTTCTACTACTATAAAAATGTTACCGTCACCGCAAAGAGTGATACAGTCACATATGACGGCGAAGAGCACAGCGTAAGCGGCTTTGACTGCTCCGATGCAGACGCAAGCTTTGACCTCACCGTCGGCGCTAAGGGCACCGAGGTCGGCGAGTATGATGCAAAATTTGCAGACGGCACCGTGGGCACCGTTGATGCTTCCGGAAAGTACATCATAACCGAAGCAAACGACGGCAAGCTCACAATCACTCCGATCGACGCAGTTGTTGTCACGATTACGGGCAATAAGAACACCGTTTTTTACAATGGCAGCGAGCAGTCCGTTACAGGCTATGAGTTTAAATCCAGCAATCCGCTCTACACTGCAAATTGCTTCAACTATAATGGCGATGCCATAGCCTATGGCACCGATGCAGGTACCTACGAAATGGGTCTCAAGGCAGAGCGGTTTACGAACACGAGCACGAACTTCACAAATGTTAAGTTCGTGGTCACCGACGGCAGCCTTACCATCGATAAGATAGACGCGACTTTCACCGGCGAGAGCAATACCGTTACTTACACCGGCAGCGAGCAGTCTATCACCGGCATCACCCCGACGGGTCTTCTCAAGGGTCACACCTATGAGGGACTGACCTATGCCGCAAAGGGCACCAATGTCGGCGAGTATGACGGTGAATTCAGCGGCACGGCAGTCATTAAGGACGCAGACGGCAATGATGTCACCAATAACTACAATGTAAAGACCAAGATCGGCAAGCTCACAATCAACAAGGCTGAGATTGCTGTCACCTTCACCGGCGAGAGCGATACCGTTACTTACACCGGCAGCGAGCAGTCCATC
>SAMEA104315424__coassemble_770_pt1 | contig 19047 bp, 18 predicted proteins | sample SAMEA104315424__metabat2_low_PE_018 | metagenome-assembled genome bin SAMEA104315424 (sample SAMEA104315424) | gut metagenome | biome: Monkey gut; feature: monkey-associated habitat; material: faeces | place: China | collected 2013 | reverse complement strand
CCCCGCCGTCGGATGAGGTGCCTTTCGGCTTTATCCGGCTCGACGAAATTTCATGATGCATTCTTATCGCCGGAGCAATAAGGCTTGGCATCCCATCCGACCTGTCTTTTGAGACTTTTTTATATCGGACTGTTTCGTCTGGTTATATTATATGCTCAAGCGCCGATTTAACTCATGGTAATATATCTCATTTTTTGTTTAAAACAATGTTTAAGAGAATATAATATAATTCAGGCAAAGGAGTGTTTACAATGACGAGAAAAGAAGCTAAAATGTTAAGAAAAGAGTACGAGCGAAGGTTTGCCGAGATGGCGGATATGCGCTCGCAGCTCAGGTGCGCATATGCGGCATTTGACAATACTACAGATTGTGATATGATGGATGCGTGCATATACGAGATAAATGCGCTGAGATCGCGGTACAACAGTGCCGTTGTTAACATCAAAAACCTTATTCAATAGGAGGATATATGGACGCGTTACATACCGTGATCACCGTCGTTGTCGCAGTTTTGCTCTTATGGCTGGTAATCAAACTCTTTGCAACACCTATAAAATGGGCTCTCAAGCTTCTGCTTAACGCCCTGCTCGGCTTCGTTATGCTGTTTATCTTCAACTTCCTCGGTGGCTTTATCGGTCTCAGCATAACCGTCGGCTGGATAAGCGCCATCGTTGCCGGACTGCTCGGCATACCGGGCATTATTCTTCTGCTGCTTATTGAAAACTTCTTTATCTGAGGTACGCATGAAAAAGCTTATAAACAGAATAAAGCGCTATCTTTTCCCTAACCGGACCCAGCTTTTCTGGAGATACAGGCGCAGGATACTTTATCCCAACCGCATTCAAAAGCTGCTTAAATCGTGGTATCGCTCAAGAATGCGGAAATTGCAGGATAATCTCAACTCCAGCATACCCATGACCACGCGGGTAAAGCCGTTTGAAACTCCGCACGGGCTCTGCGGCATATTTATATCCTACGGTGCGAGGGTCGGCAAGGGCTGTACGATATTCCATCAGGTCACGATCGGTTCAAATACCTTGCTCGGCAGCAAAAACTGCGGCTCGCCGACCATAGGCGAACGGGTGTACATAGGCGCGGGAGCCAAAATAATAGGTGGTATAACGATAGGAAACGATGTGCGCATCGGCGCAAACTGCATCGTCACCGAGGATGTTCCCGCAAACAGCACCGTTGTCATGGCAAAGCCCCGCATTATCACATATGCGGAGCCGCGAGACAACAGGTTCCTAACATGGGATGAATACGCGGCTTTAACAAAATAATAAAACGGACTGCGATGCAGTCCGTTTTTTACTATTTTAGCAGCTTCAGCGCTTCGGAGATCTCCTCAAGCTTCATGCTGTGCGATGCCTTTACCAAAACGGCGTCGCCTTTCTCGATGAGCTTCGGCAGCTCCTGTATAAGCTCGGCATTGCTCTGAAAATGCAGCGCGCTTATGTCATCCGCCGCACGGCAGGTGTTCTTCGACAGCTCGCCCACGCACAGCATGAGCGAAACTCCGCGTTCTGCCGCATAGCGCCCGATGTCCGCATGCAGGCGCGCTTTATCCTCGCCCATTTCGAGCATATCGCCGAATATGCACACCTTTCGCCCGTGAAGGCGTGTCAGCGAATCCACGGCGCACTTAACGGAGTCGGGATTGGCGTTATAGCAATCGTCAATGAGCGTTATAAAGCCGGTGTCGGTCACATTTGCGCGTCTGCCGACGGTTTGATAGGATGCAATGCCGTTTGCTATATGCTCATCGCTGAGCCCGAACTTGAGTCCCACGGCTGCGCCCTCGAGCGCAGCATAGACCATATGCTGCCCGTAAAACGGGATATGGACTCTTATTCTGCGCTCTGCCGAGACTATGTCGCAGTCTACGCCGCCGCTGCCGTCTGGCGTTATATTCTCCGCCTTAACATCGGCGTTATCGCAAAGCCCGTACAGCACCTTATTCTGCCTGCAATCGCAGGTGCTCAAAAGATCATCATCGGCATTCAAGAAAACTGTGGCATCGTCCCGCATATACTCGAGCATCTCGGTTTTTGCCTTAAAAACGCCCGTGCGGTCGTGCAGCGCGTCAAGGTGCGCATGACCTATGAGAGTGTACACCGCTGCGGTGGGGCGAACCATCCTTGCAAGACGGCTCATCTCGCCGAAGCCGGATATGCCCATCTCAATTACAGCGATCTCGTGCTCGGGCTCTATGCGGAATATCGTAAGCGGTACTCCCAGCTCGTTATTGAAGTTTTTGTCCGTTTTCAGAACATTGTACTTTTGCGAAAGCACGGCAGATACCATTTCCTTTGCCGTTGTCTTTCCTACCGAGCCGGTTATTCCGATAACCGGTATGTTGAGCGTTTTCCTGTACTCCTCGGCAAGCTTTGCCATAGCCTTTGCAACATCGCTGACAACTATCTGGCAGCCGTGCGCCTCCGGACATTCATGCCGGACGATGCAGCACGCAGCACCCATCTCAAATGCTTTTGCGACAAACGAGTGCCCGTCTACGCGCTCGCCTGACAGCGCCGCGAACGCGAAACCTTCCTCGACATTGCGGCTGTCAATTACAACTCCGAGTATCTCCTGCTCGCCGGCGCCTCCGACAAGAGTTCCTCCGACAAGCTCAGCTGCCTTTTTTACACTTATTCCTCTCATTTATACTTCTCCATGGAAAGCTCAATTATTTTTTCGCAGACCTCGCCGAAGTCGAGCCCCTGCTCCCTGCCCATCTGCGGGATAAGGCTCGTAGGAGTCATGCCGGGGAGCGTGTTTGCTTCGAGGCAGTAGAGCTCACCGCTCGCGCTATCCATGAGAAAGTCGGCACGGCAGTATACATCTACCATAAGCGCTGTCTTAACGCGCTCGGCAAGGCGCTGTACCCTGTCGGTATCCTCCGCGCTGATGGGCGCGGGGCATATCTCCTCGGTCAGACCCGCCTGATACTTGTTTTTATAGTCATACCAGCCCTGCTTGGGTATTATCTCAATTACCGGCATGGCTTTGTCGCCCATAACGCCGACAGTGAGCTCTCTGCCCTTTATAAAGCGCTCAACGAGGACATGGTCTTCATACTTAAACGCAAGTTCAAGAGCCTCCGCATACTCGCTTTTATCTTTTACCATGGAGGTCCCTACGCTTGAACCGCCGCTGCACGGCTTCACGACACACGGAAAGCCGACCTCGGCATACTCCCCGCCTTTTTCAAGGACTATGCCCTCGGGAGTGGGAATGCCGCTGTTGCGCAGCATTATTTTAGTTATCTCCTTATTCATTGCAATGGCGCTGCCGAGATAGCCGCTGCCGGTGTATTTTATTCCGTGGATGTCCATTGTGGCTTGCAGCTTGCCGTTTTCACCGTCCTCGCCATGCAGTGCAAGAAAACAAATATCCGCCGCTTTGCATATCTCAAGGACATTGCCGCCTATCCTGCTGCCGTTTCCATCGGCAAGCATTTTTTCAATATCGGGCGTTTCCTCCTTGACGGAGTAGGCCATATCCTCCTGCTCGCGCTCAAAAAGCTCGCTCGGGTCGCTGTAGCTTCCTGAATAACCGTAAAACAGGTCAACGAGAACTACCTTATGCCCTCTCTCCCGCAGCGCACGCGCCACGCAGGTACCGCTGGTGATCGAAACATCTCTTTCGTTTGATAATCCGCCGCAAACAACTGCAATTTTCATTTTTCTTACCTCCAGCAATTTTACCCGCTGATTATACCATAATAGTTTTGTCTGTTCAAATATATATTGAAAAAACATATGCGGATATGGTATAATTCATTTTTGTAATCTAAAGTAAGGTCGTTGTGTTTATGAATTATGTTGTGGTCGATTTAGAGTGGAATCAGGCGATGAGCTCGAAATCCTCCGTTTTTAACAAGCTACCCATAAAATTAAGGGGCGAAATTATAGAGATCGGCGCAGTCAAGCTCACCGAAGACATGACTCCCGCCGAGGAATTTACCATTGATGTAAAGCCCGTGTACTTCAAGCGTATGCACTATAAGGTCAAGAAGCTCACAGGCTTTGACAAGGAGCGTCTTGCTCTCGGACATATGTTCCCCGATGCGTTTGAGCAGTTTCGTCAGTGGTGCGGCGACGATGTCACGTTTATCACCTGGGGCTGCGATGACCGCGGGATAATGGAGCAGAATATCATCATCCATGATCTCGACTGGGACTGGATATCCTCTTGGATAAACCTTCAGCTCATTTACAATATGCAGACAGACGGCGACAAAAATCAGAAGTCGCTTGCGACTGCGATGGAGCATTTTGACATTGAGCAGACCCGCGTTGCACACGACGCGCTGGGCGATGCGTACAATACGGCGCTCGTTTGCACGAAGCTTGACATGATCCGCGGACTTGCCCAGTATGACGAGGCTACCCGCGTTCTTGCCACCCGCGCGAGAAAGCATTCGCCCGATGATAACGCGCCCGATGCCCTTGAGCACAGGGTTTTCCCTGACTACATATCCAAGGCCGAGGCATTTGCCGACACGCAGCTTGTCAGTATTCCCTGTCCCAAGTGCGGCGGCGAGCTTTTGCCGCAGCGCTGGATCAATCAGGGCGATCAGCGGTACATGAATCTTCTCTCCTGCCCCGATTGCGGCGATTTCCTCGTTAGGCTCAAGTTCCGCAAGCATGAGGACAACACATGGTCTGCAAACAGGCTCGTTTACGAAGCCGACGAAGGCATGATAGAATTCTATCGCAGCAAGGCCGCCCTCTCGCGCAGGCGCGGACGCGGTCACTCCTCGCGCAAAAACAGACCTGCATCAAAGCAATAAAAATTTTCGGCAGCACGCACATGAAGTGAACCCCAAAAGTTAGGCAAAATTTAAAATTAAGCAACCTGAACGGTCTGGATCCTGTACTGCACAGGGCTCAGACCGTTTAGTTTTAATTTGATTCGGCGGTTGTTGTAATAGTGAATAATCCCCGACTTATGCAGTCGGGGATAGTTCATTTTCCGTTATTGAGCATACGGTAGCCGATGCCGATGTGGGTCTGGATATACTGCACGCCGCCGGAGCTTTTTTCGAGCTTACGGCGCAGGGTGGCCATATACACGCGCAGAGAAGAAACGTCCGATGCCGTCGGACTGCCCCACACCTCCTTGAGAATGTAGTTATGGGTCAATACCTTGCCGGTATTTTTTGCCAAAAGACACAGGAGCTTGTACTCGATCGGAGTCAGATGCACCTCGCTGCCGGATACGAAAACGCAGCCGGCGGAATAATCTATCTTGAGCAGACCGTTTTCGTAGACGCTCGACTCCTCACCCACTCTCGCGCCGTCATTGCGCACGCGGCGCAGCGAAACGCGCAGCCTCGCAAGCAGCTCATCGACGGAAAAGGGCTTCGTGAGATAATCGTCCGCCCCTGCGTCAAGCGCCGATACCTTGTCAAAATCCTCGCTGCGCGCAGAAACGACAATTATGGGCATGGCGCTCCATGAGCGAATTTTTTTAATTATCTCCACACCGTCCATGTCGGGCAGTCCGAGATCGAGAAGCACGACGTCGGGCTTGCACGAAACGGCCTCAAGCACCGCCTGAGCTCCGGTTTGCGCACGCTTATACGCATAATCCTGCGTTTCGAGAGTTGCGGCAACGAGGTTTGCGACCGCGTTATCGTCTTCAACTATCAGTATCTGTGGCTTATTCATCCTGCTGTACCTCCGCTTTCGGAAGAGTGAACTTAAAAACCGCACCGTGCGGGATGTTATCCTCGACCGTTATGCTGCCGCCGTGAGCCTGAACGATGCTTTTGCACAGCGCAAGACCGAGCCCGAGACCTCGCCGAGCATCGCCGCTGCCCTTGTTGGCGGTGTAAAACATATCGAATATCTTCTCTTTCGCTTCGTCTGCTATGCCGCTGCCGTCATCAGCTACGCTGATCGCGACCTTGTCGCCCTCGGAGTGCGCAGAAAGGGTGATGTGCGAGCCCTCGGGAGTGTATTTAACGGCGTTATTCATGAGGTTAATTATGACCTGAACGATGAGCCTTGCGTCCATGTACGCCAAAAGCAGCTCATCATCGAGGCTTATTTCAAAGCGGTGCTTTTTAAGCATACGATCCGCGTGAGAAACGGCTTCGCGGAAAACATCGTCAATTAGCTCCGGCTGAATGTCCGTGAGCTTCTCGCCGCCCTCTATGCGCGTTATGGACAGGAGATTTTCAACGAGGTCAATGAGCCAGCGGGAGTCATCATACACAGAAATGTACATCTGCCGCCGCTTTTCCTCGGAAAGCTCGTTTTCGAGCAGAAGCGCGGCAGTACCAGATATGCTCGTAAGCGGAGTTCGCAGGTCATGGGATATAGAGCGAAGAAGGTTTGCTCGCAGCTCCTCCGTGCGGGCCTTCTCCTCGATGAACCTCTTTTCGCGGCGGCTGTTTTCGTTTTCGAGCACAAGACCGCACTCGTCAAGGATAGCAATGGCAAGCGTTTTTTCAAAGCTCTCAAGCGGCGGCGCGTTTTTCATAGCTATCCCCGCCACGGCGAGCACCTTGCCCGAGGCGTGCACAGCCATGTACAGTCCCTTCGCGTCCGAGCGCACACTCGTGCCCGCTCCGGCACGCCTGTCGTTTTCGAGCACCCACCGCGCCGTGTCATGCTCATACGCGTCAAGATATTCGTCAAGTCCGCCGTCCTCGTTCACGGGGAAAAGCTGAGGACTGCCAAGTGCGCCGTCAACCACGGGATATATTATCACATCCTGTTCAAGAAGCTTCCCAAGCTGCTCCGCCGTTACCGCGAGCATCTGCTCCGCACTAAGAGTCCGCTGGAGCTCTTGGCTCGTTTCGAGCAATATCTCCGTCCTGTATACTCTAAGCGCCGTCTGGTGCGTTTGAAGCTTGATTTTCGCGGTTATGGACGAAATGAACAGTGCGGTCGCAAACATGACGATGAAGGTCACGATATGGCTCGGGTCGGAAAAGAGCGAAAAATACGGCTCGGTAAAGAAGAAGTTAAATATAAGCACCGACATGATCGACGCCGCCAAGCTGTAGCTTCGTCCTGCAGTGAGCATGGCAATGGTAAGCACGCCGAGAATGTAAACGACTATGACGTTTGCCGTGGAAAAGCCGAGGTCGGAAAACAGATACCCGATGCCCGTGCACAAGGCGAGGATAAGCAGCGTTATCAGCACATCGCGCAGGCTGAACTCCTCGCGCAGTCCGACGGGTCTGAGCGGTGCGTCGAGCACATCGCTGCGGTCGGGGATTATATAAATGTCAATATCCGATGCAATATCGCCGAGTCTGTCAACAAGGCTCTTGCGCGCGAAAAGTCCGCGCTTTCCCGGACTTCTGCCGACGACGATTTTGCTTATTCCCGCAACTCGGGCATATTCTGCAATGACCGCGGCGGCATCGTCGCCGTAAAGCGTGGTTATCTGCGCACCGAGGCTTTTTGCAAGGTGAATATTTCGGGCAAGCCCGCTCTTATCCCGACCCTCGGAAAGCTCAAAATTCGCAGGCTCGACAAAAAGCGCAACGAGCGTGCCGCGAAACGCCTCGGCTATCTTTGCCGCCGCACGCACTACCCGCGCATTTGACGGCGAGCCGGACAGACACACGAGCACCTTTTCTTCACGCTGCATTCGACCACCTCATTTCAGCTTCAAGTATAGCACAGCAGGGCAAGCATTACACGCTTTTTCCATCAAATCACTGTGCTTTAATGCAACTTTAATGCCCCTGGAAATACTCTAATCCCATTATAATGCCGCAGGTGGTAGATTAAAATATGAAAAGAGTATGAAATACGGAATCGAGGATATAAAAAATGAGGATAGTAATTGCCGGCTGCGGAAAAATAGGACAGAGCATGATACACAGCCTTGTCAGCGAAGGGCACGAGATAGTGGTCATCGACAGCGACCGCGAGGTCATCGACTGCGTCACGACAAATTATGATGTCATGGGTATATGCAGTCAGGCAACGAGCTGCAAGGCGCTCACGGAAGCGAACGTCGGCAGTGCAGAGCTGTTTATTGCCGCGGCAGATTCTGACGATATAAATATGCTCAGCTGCTTTCTTGCAAAGCGCATGGGCGCAAAGCACACCGTTGCGCGCATTCGCTCCGGAGAATATACGAGCAGCGACCTTGACTTTATGAAAAAGCAGCTTGAGCTTTCGATGGTCATTAACCCCGAAAGGCTCACGGCCAAGGCGATATACGACATATTGAAGTTCCCGTCCGCGGTCAAGTGCGAAAGCTTCACACGCAGCCGCTTCGAGATGGCGGAAATGTTCGTCAAGCCCGGCAGTGTGCTCGACGGCGCTTCCCTGTCCGACCTGCGCTCACGCAGCGGCGCATCTTTTCTTGTGTGCGCGGTGCTTCGCGGAAAGTCGGCGCATATCCCCCGCGGCATGTTTATCCTTCGCGGCGGCGACAGAATAGGACTTATCGCGGCGCCGGAAGATATGCAGAAGCTACTCAACAACCTCGGCATACTGCAAAAGCGCGCAAAGCACGTTTTTCTGCTCGGAGCCAGCCGCATAGCGGGCTATCTCAGTGAGGAGCTTATCCGCAGCGGAAACAGCGTCAAGATAATCGAAAAGGACGAAAATCGCTGCGACGAAATATCGGCAATGCTCGGCTCCGGCGCTGTCGTCATCCACGGCGACGGTGCGCAGCACGAGGTGCTTGACGAAGAGGGGCTTGCAAGCGCGGACGCATTCGTGGCGCTGACCGGCATGGATGAGGAAAACCTCCTCATCTCCTACTATGCGCTTGACCACGGCGTGCCCAAGGTCATCGCAAAGCTCAATCAGGAGGCTTATCACGAGCTCGGCGAACAGCTCGGCGTTGAGTGTACCGTATCGCCCAAGCGCATTACCGCAGATGTGATACTCCAGTATGCGCGAGCACTGCAAAGCTCCATGGGCAGCAGAGTCGAAACGCTGTACAGCCTTATGAACGGTACGGTCGAGGCGCTTGAATTTGCCGTGTCGTCCGATTTTGAATACACTAACATACCGCTCAAAGACTTGAAGATCAAGCCCGATATTCTGCTTGCCGGAATAATTCGCGGCAGCAAGAACATTATCCCCGGCGGTGAGGACATCATTAAGCCCGACGACAAAGTTATTATTATCGCAGCAGGCAGAAAGCTTTGCGATCTTTCGGATGTGATAGAGCAATGAAAATAAAACTTGTTTTGCATACTGTGGGCAAGGTCTTGCTGCTTGAGGCAATACTCATGCTGCTGCCGCTTATCGTGGCTGTCATATACGGTGAGGGCGACATTGCTGCGTTTGCGATCTCCATCGCGATAACTGCGGCCGCAGGACTTATTTTTAACCTTGCCTTCAAGACCGACGGCAAGGCGCTGTACACCCGCGACGGTCTTGCGATAGCGGCACTGTCGTGGATAGGCATATCCGTATTCGGTGCGCTGCCCTTTATCATAAGCGGAAGCATCCCCTCCCCTGCGGATGCATTTTTCGAGACCGTTTCGGGCTTTACCACGACTGGCGCTTCTATACTCACCGACGTCGAGGCGCTCCCTCACGGGCTTCTGTTCTGGCGCAGCTTCACGCACTGGATTGGCGGCATGGGAGTTTTGGTGTTCATAATGGCGGTCATGGATAAGGCGCCGGATCGCTCGGTCAACATTCTTCGTGCGGAGATGCCGGGTCACAGCGTCGATAAATTCACCCCGCGTGCAAGCGGCACGGCAAAAATACTGTATTATATATATCTTGCTCTGACCGTTATCGAGATCATCCTGCTCCTTTGCAGCGGAATGCCGCTGTTTGACAGCATCGTTCACGCGCTCGGTACTGCGGGCACGGGCGGCTTCGGCATAAAGGCAGACAGCATCGCGTCGTATTCGGCAGCCTCGCAGTGGATAATAAGCGTTTTCATGCTGCTGTTCGGCGTGAGCTTTAACATTTACTATCTCATCATAGCAAAAAGAGGACGCGAGATATTTAAAATGAACGAGCTTCGCACCTATCTCGGCATAAGCGTCGCCGCAATGCTTATAATCGCGCTGAATATTTACCCAATCTACAAAAGCGCCGCCGACGCAATACGCCTTTCGGCGTTTCAGGTGTCCTCCATCGTGACGACGACGGGCTACGCGACCGCGGACTTTGACCGCTGGCCCGAGCTTTCCAAGGCAATACTCGTTATTCTCATGTTCTTCGGCGGCTGCATGGGCTCGACGGCGGGCGGTCTTAAAATGAGCCGTGTAACCGTCCTTATGCAGGTCATCCGCAACGACCTGCGCCATGCTCTCAGGCCGCGCGAGGTGAGCTCCGTGATACTAAACGGACGCAGGCTCGACGCGCAGGGCGAAAAGCAGGTGCTGTCATATTTCGCGGTTTACATGGTCATCATAAGCGCCGCGTTTTTGCTCATAAGCTTCGAGCCCTTCGGGTTTGAAACGAATTTCACCGCCGCCGTGAGCTGCGTCAACAACATCGGCCCCGGTCTTGCCGGAGTCGGGCCGAGCATGAGCTATGCCGGCTACTCGGTCTTTTCAAAGCTGATCCTCTCGTTTGCCATGCTACTCGGCAGGCTTGAAATATACCCGCTGCTTCTGCTGCTCTCGCCGCAGATCTGGACAAAGAGATGAGGTGTAATTATGGACATTGAAAGCATCGCACTCGTTATCGGTCTTATTATTCTGTTCGCCGTGGGCTATATAGCCGTCGATCTTCTCATTCCCGGGCGCAGAATCAAGAAGCACAACACAAAAAGGAAGAAAAAGATAAGATAATGCTCTTGCAAAACCTTCGTATTAAGTGTATAATCGTAGTTGTCAGTCGGTATGACATTTAAGGACGGATTTTCACCTATGTCGCTTGAAGATGTAAGATCACAGAATATTCAGCTCGTGACCGAGAAGGCTCTGGACTGCTTTATCAAAAACGGCATAGCCAACACCAAGGTCTCGGATATTGCGCGCGCCGCGGGTCTGACCGAGCGTTCGGTCTACCGCTATTTTGCAACAAAAAACGACCTTGTTATTGCCGCCGCGTTCTGCTACTGGGAGCGCGTCAAGGAATACGCCGCATGGAAGCTCAGCAGCCATGACTATGCGCATATGAGCGGCATCGAGCAGGTCTCCGTCATTCTCAACAGCTATGCAAGTATTCTTCTCATCGACCCCGAGGGCATACGCTTTTCCCTTGACGCCGAGGTCGCACTGTTTAACTCCGGCGAAAGCGAAAAGGTAGTCAACCGCCCTCCGGAGCGCTTTGAGGAATACACCGGTCCCCTCTCGCAGGCGATAGTTCTCGGTCTTTCCGACGGAACGGTAGACTCGAACGCGGACATAAAGCAGCTTTATTATAATGCATACGACTCGATACTCGGGCTCATGCAGCGCCTGACCGTAGGCGTTCCGAGCGTGAATGAACTCGACATCGCGGAAAGACTTCAGGCAATGTGCAGAATGTTCACCCGCGAATTTGCCGCGAAATCATAGCACTCAATGTCGTCAGGACGGCTTTCGGCGCTTATGCGCCGTTCCGTCTATTAATAAATGACAAAAGAACGAAGGGAGACAACTATGAATTCCAAGTACAATGCCCTGTTTACACCGTGGAAGATCGGTAATGTAGAAATACCCAACCGCATCGTCCAGTGTTCCATGGGCGGCACCTCGCTGTTCGGCTGGATGGAGCCGAGCCACCTCGATAAGGAGGCCGCACACTTCTTGCTCAACCGCGCTCAGGACGGCGTAGGTCTTATTCTGCCCGGTATGCAGTGCATTAAGGATCCCATCCTCGGCCGCTGGCTCTATCAGAACGACAAGATGTTCAAGGATCTTGCCGTTTACATGAAGGAGTTCCACAAGACCGGTTCCAAGCTGTTTATTCAGCTCGCAGCCGGCATGGGTCGTTCCATGGCTATCACCAAGCCCATGGTCACCCTGCTCAAGCACCCCCTGCTCGGCAAGATCGCAAGCCCCATTGCCGACCTTGACTACATCACCGCTTCCGCTTCCGCAACTCCTAACCGCTGGTACGACGAAATAAAGTCCCGTCCCATGACCATCAAGGAGATCCACGACCAGGTCGACGCTTTCGCAAAGACTGCGAAGAAGCTCATGGATGCCGGTGTTGACGGTGTTGAGATCCACGCCGTTCACGAGGGCTACCTGCTTGACCAGTTTACCATTTCCAACATGAACTACCGTACCGACGAGTACGGCGGCAGCTTTGAGAACCGCTTCCGCTTCCCCGTCGAGATCGTACAGGCAATAAAGGCCGCCTGCGGCAAGGACTTCCCCGTTTCCCTGCGTTACTCCGTCGTTTCCAAGACCAAGGACTGGGGCAAGGGCGCAATGCCGTACGAGAAGGACTTCAAGGAGTTCGGCCGTGACATGGAAGAGTCCGAGAGAGCCGTTAAGTACCTCGGCGACGCAGGCTATGATATGTTCAACTGCGACAACGGTACCTACGACGCATGGTACTGGGCACATCCGCCTCAGTACATGCCCGATAACTGCAACCTCGAGTATGTCGAGCACATTAAGAAATTCACCGATAAGCCCGTTGTCTGCGCAGGTCGTATGGACCCCGTCAAGGCAGCTGAGGAGATCGCCGCAGGCAAGCTCGACGCAGTTGCTATCGCTCGTCAGAACCTCGTTGACCACGACTGGATCCACAAGATCAAGGAAGGCCGCGAGGACGAGATCAAGCCATGCATCCGCTGCCACAACGGCTGCTTCAACATGGCTAAGTTCGCGGGCACCCCGAACATCCAGCACCTGGGCGACTCCCTGCATCTTGCACGCTGCGCCCTGAACCCGACGACCATGCAGCACAATCGCTACAAGATCGTTCCGGCAAAGAAGGCCAAGAAGGTCGCTATCATCGGCGGCGGCATCGGCGGTATGGAATGTGCTCTCGTGCTCAAGCAGCGCGGTCACATCCCCACCATCTTTGAGAAGACCAACGAGCTCGGCGGTCTGTTCCTCACCGCATCCGCAATGACCTTCAAGGAGAACGACAAGGAGCTCATCCGTTGGTACCGCAACGAGATTGCCAAGGAAGGCATCGATGTTCGCTTCAAGACCGAGATCAACGATCTGGGTACTCTCGGCGGCTTTGACGACATCATCGTCGCTACCGGCTCCGTTCCCCGCACCATGCCCGGAATCAAGGGCTTCGAGAAGACCCTCACCTTCACCCAGGTCCTCAAGGACAAGGTCGATGTCGGCGATAAGGTCCTCTTCATCGGCGGCGGTCAGTCCTCCTGCGAGGCTGCTTACGATATGCTGCTCAACTACGGCAAGCACCCCATCATCGTAGAGTACGCAGGCGATCTCGTAGCTGCTCAGGCTACCTGCCTTGCAAACACATCCTTCCTGCGTGACGCTATGGAGTACCACAAGGTTCCCGTTTACCTGCACTCCACCGTTACCGAGATCACCGACAAGGGCTGCACCGTTAAGAATGTTGATACCGGCGATACCTTCTTCGTCGAGTGCGACAGCGTCGTAAACGGCGTCGGCTTCGTTCCCACCCCCGTCGGCGGCAAGGACAACAAGAAGGTCTACCGCGTCGGCGACTGCGTTGCTATCGGCAACCTGCGTACCGTTATCTGGCGCGCATGGGATGTCTGCATGAAGATATAGTCCCCGAAAAGTAAATTTAAATGGCGTCGGCGTACGGTCCACAACATACTCCGACGCTGCGAAAGAGGCCCGGATGCATATTCCCGTGATATGCATTCAGGCCTCATTTTTTATGCCCGCAGCGCAATATGTATCACTTGTCATTGCCGTAAAATTATTGTATAATTGTGTAGAATTATACGCTTTGCTTGTGATTTACATAGGCATTTTGTGGAGGGATACGATATGCTGCAACTTGCAATATGCGACGATGATGACATTTTTCGCAAATTTGCCGCGAAAATCGCCGAATCGGCGCTCGATAAGATTCCGCATTTTATCCGCCTTTTTGATAATCCCGCCGCTCTGCAGTTTGAGATCTCGGAGGGCGGATATGTTCCGGACATTGCGGTGCTTGACATTCAAATGGCGCAGATGGACGGAATAACGCTCGCAAAGGACGTCAATCGCCTTGTGCCGAGCTGCCGTGTAATATTTATATCCAGCTACAGCGACTATCTCATGGACGCATACGAAACCGAGCATGTGTATTACGTCCTCAAGTCCGATATTGAAAACAGGCTGCCCGCCGCGCTCGAAAAAGCGATGAGAACGGATGAGGCGCGCAGGCATCTTGTGATAAAAATCGGCTCGCTGCGCAGGGTCATTCCGCTGCGCAGCGTCCTGTGTCTTGAGCGGCAGCTTCATAAGACGCTCATTCGCACCGTGCCGGAGAATATAGAGACCACACAGTCACCCAATGAGCTCATCTCCGCCTGCGGCGCTGCGGAGGATTTTATCCGCTGCCATCAGAGCTATTGGGTCAACGGTCGCGCCGTAGCTTCAATGGGCACGGACAGCTTCGTTCTTTCCGACGGGAGCCGCGTCCCGATAAGCCGCGCACGCAAATCCGAGGCAAGAGAAGCATTTTTTCGCCTGCTTTCCGGCTCTGGCGCTGAGCAGTAGCACTTAGGAGGACAGACGATGGGATATAACGGCTATATTGCGAGCATAATTTTTAACATCGGCATAATGGCGCTGTGGTGCGGATTTTTGTGGCTCGTTTTGGACGGCAGACGCTTTTCCGTTAAACTCACGCTGCTGTTTACGCTTTTGATTTCCCTTGCGTACATACTTCCTGTCTTGTTCTTATCCGATGCCGGCTCTCTTATACGCCTCATAGTCTTCCCCACCGGACCGCTGGCAATGGCATTTCTGCTTTTCTACGGAAAAACGGTGAAAAAGCTGCTTGCGGTCGGACTTGAGCTTGCAGCCTCGATGGCTTTCGAGAGCCTTTACACCCCGCTGATATCAAGCCTCAACGCCGACTCTCAGCTTGCGGTATGGGCAGACTCGGCTATGCTTGTAAGAGGCTTGATGTTTCTGCCGCTGCTGGCTTTGGTACTGCTTTTGTTCGCCATTCCGCTTACCAAGTCAAAAAACAATCTTTCCAATAAGCAGGTGCTCATATTCTGCGCGCTGCCGCTGTCGCAGGCGATAAGCCTGCCGGCGATACAGTTTCACATAACCATGTACGGAAAGCAGGAATTTATGGGGCTGCTTATCATCTGTACAGCGCTGTTTCTCATTTCCGACATAACGCTCTACCGCATGATGGCGCAGGCGGAGCAGCGAGTCGAGCTTGAGGTCGAAAACAAGCTCCTCGAAAAGCAGCTTGAGCTTCAGCTTGCGCATTACGGCAGCCTCACGGAGCAGTTTGAGCAGATACGCACGATGAGGCACGATATTTACCACCATCTGAACACTATAAACATTCTGCTGCGGGAAGGAAACACCGCCGAAGCCTCCGAATATGCAGACCAGCTCATGCCGCTGCACGAGAACATTTCAAAGCTCGGAAGCTGCCAAAACCCGGTCGTTGATGCGTTTTTGTCCAGCAGGATACGGGATGCCGAGGACCGCGGGATAAGCGTCAAGACGGATATTATGATCCCCGCGGAGCTCAATATCTCGAACACGGATCTCATCGTCTTATTCGGAAACATAATGGACAACGCCGTGGAAGCGTGTGGCTGCACCGAAATAAAGGAGATAAGCCTCCGCTCGCACGCTGCAAAGGGCTATCTCATAGTCACGGAGTCTAATCCCGCAGTTAAAGCGCCGCAAAAAAAGCGGCGCAGAATACCCGAGCTGGAGCGCGGCGTGGGCTTCAGGGTGCTCAGCTCACTGGCGAAAAAATACGACGGCAGCTTTAAGCACGGCGTAGAAAACGGCGTGTACACCGTTACCGTAATGCTCAGGGCATAAAAATAACACCTCCGTTTGCAATAACGGAGGTGTTATTTTTATATTTTTTACTCTTCCCAGTTGTGCCAGACATTCTGAACATCATCGTTATCCTCGAACATGTCGAGCATCTTCTGCATGTTCTTGATCTCGTCCTCGTTGGTAAGCTTAATATAGCCGTTCTGGGGCAGCATCTCGACCTGTGCGGACAAGAGCTTGTAGCCTGCGGCGCTGAGCTTCTCGGCAACGGGAGATACATCGTCGGGTGCGGTGTAGACGATGAAGGTCTCGCCGTCGGGCTCAAAGTCGGCTGCGCCCGCGTCAAGTGCTTCCATCATGACCTCGTCCTCGTCAAGCTCCTCATCCTCGTTGTCGATGACGATAACGCCCTTTTTGTCAAACGACCAGGAGACGCAGTTTGCAGCGCCCATGTTGCCGCCGTACTTATCGAAGTAGTGGCGCATCTCGCCCGCGGTGCGGTTGCGGTTATCGGTCATGGTCTCAACGATGACTGCAACGCCGGAGGGACCGTAGCCTTCGTAAACGATCTTCTCGTAGTTATCGGTATTGCCTGCACCGAGCGCCTTGTCAATGGTGCGCTTGATGTTATCGTTAGGCATATTCGCCGCTTTTGCCTTGGTAATGACCGCAGCGAGGCGGGAATTGTTATTCGGGTCGCCGCTGCCGCCTTCCTTGACGGCGACGATCATTTCGCGCGCGATCTTGGTGAACGCCTGAGCGCGCTTTGCGTCGGCTGCACCCTTAGTCTTCTGTATATTATGCCATTTGGAATGTCCGGACATATATTCAACAGCTCCTTAAATGTATTATTGCGAATTAACGGCAATCATTTTATCACAACACGCCGGTCATGACAAGGGGAAATTACCTGATTTTGCGGCACTCAAGATAATATCGCTTATCGTTGCCGTGCCCTATGGAAAAGCTTTTCTTCGGGAAAGGTCCGGCGCCCATTACAGAGGTAAACAGCTCGGACTTTTCCATACGCGGGAGAAGTATCCCCGCGCAGCCGCTGCGGTGCGACATTTCGGCGCACTGCTCGTCGCCGTGGATATAGTCGATATAACCGCCACAGCGCTCGGTGTAGCCCTTGCAGAAGTCCTCGCAGGCACCGATGAGCTGACCTATGGTCATGCCGGAAATTGAAATTTCCTCGTCTCCCTCGCCGGTCATGAGCCTTATCTTTCTGCCGTCACCGGAGTTTTCAGCGAAAAACGCCTTTGCTTCCTCTATGAAAGCGCTCGGGTCTGTATCGAATATGACCTTGTGTATAGGCTCAAAAGCTATCGACTCATCATGGATATTAACAAGCTCCGCAAGCGCATACCGCGCAGGGCAGCTGTCATATTCGCTCTCGGGAATGCGGGTTTTCACCTCTTCCCAATGCCGCTTTGCGGCTGCAAGGCTGTGATTTCCGTCGCCCATCGCAAAGACGATAGCGTTATCCGCGCTGCCGTATTTTTTTATGAGCAATTGCTCATCGCCGAGCTTTTCGGCGGATTCGGCAAGCTCATTCACATCGGAAACGAGCCAGCCCTTTATGCTGCCTCCGCCCTGCATAAGCTTAAAATCATACACCTTTTCGCCTTTTTTTGCGGCGGAAAACACCATATTCTCGGCATCATCCATGAATATCATGATATGCGGCATTTCAAGGGGTGCGTTTCTTCTTATCTTAACGCGCGGTGGGAGCCGGTCTCCAACGGTGAACTCGGTAGCGCGTATCAGGCTTGAGGTGCCATCCCGCCAGTCATACGCTTCAAGGTCGAATTTTCCGACAATGCCGCGTCTGACCATGCCGTTTTGGAGCGTTCTCTCAAGGTAGATATAGCTGTCCGGAAAGCATTTGAGCACGCCGGAGTCAAGATACTCCTGCATTGCCGCGTTTATCTTAACGCTCTCCGCCTCGGGATCCTTCTCGCCGAGCTCAGCTTCCGGCAGCATCATGTGGAGCGTTGAGGGCGCAGTGCCTACAAGCTCCCGCACACTGCGCCAGTATTCAGGCTCAGATGTAAACTGATCGCACGCAACCACGCTCCACTTATGCATATCGCAGTCTGGAAGCAATATATCCGCGGGTTTAAAAATCTGCACTTACAATACCTCCAGCGCTATCTGCGTCCATGTTTCCATGAGATCGTAATTTTCCCGCAGCTCGTCGGGCGTCATCCAGAGCCCTTCAAGCTTCTCCGTCTCGCGCACGGAAACGCTCCCCTGCACTGGAAGCGTGAAGCACGCGCCGAGGTGCACGCTTCCCACGGCGTTGGAGTCGTCGTTTATAAAGCCGCAGGGCGTGAGCTCGCCGTGGGATTCCACATCGACCTCCTCGCTTATCTCGCGCCAGAGGCCGCGCATGAGCAGGTCACCATGCTCGTCGACGGGGTTTATGTGCCCGCCGATGCCAATTGATATTTTGCCATGCAGCCTCGCCTCGCCGCCCTTATTGAGCCTGCGGGTGACGAACACCTCATTGCCGCGGCGAAGGATCACATAAGGGATTATCTGCTTATAGTCGGGGCGCTCCTCCGCCTCGGGGCGGGGCATGAACTCGTGCTCGCAGACAATAATGTCAAAAAGCTCGTTCGTTTTTTCCTTTATAAGTCCGTTCCTGCCGGAGATATAGCTTTCTATCTTTTCGCGTTTTACTACTAATACCTGTTCCATTACTCTTCCCACTTTGCCGATCTTTCAACTGCCTTGAGCCACTTCTTGTGCAGCGCCTCAGCCTCCTGAGCATCCATTCTCGGCTGGAACACGCGGTCGGACTCGCGGATGGAGCTTATATCGCTTATATCCTTCCAAACGCCGACTGCAAGACCGGCGAGGAACGCAGCGCCGAACGCCGTAGTCTCGACCATCTTGGGGCGGTCGATGGGCTTGCGCAGAATATCCGACTGGAACTGCATCATGAAGTTATTGACCGATGCGCCGCCGTCAACGCGCAGCACGGAAAGAGGCTCGCCCGCGTCCTTTTCCATGGCGTCGAGCAGGTCCTTCACCTGATATGCGATGCCTTCAAGTGCCGCTCTGACGATGTGCGCCTTCGTGGAGCCGCGGGTAAGACCGACTATCGCGCCGCGGGCATACATATCCCAACGCGGTGCGCCGAGACCGGTGAACGCCGACACGAGGTACACACCGCCGTTATCCGGCACCGATGTTGCGAGGGCCTCGCACTCGGA
>SAMEA104315424__coassemble_719_pt1 | contig 20318 bp, 12 predicted proteins | sample SAMEA104315424__metabat2_low_PE_018 | metagenome-assembled genome bin SAMEA104315424 (sample SAMEA104315424) | gut metagenome | biome: Monkey gut; feature: monkey-associated habitat; material: faeces | place: China | collected 2013 | reverse complement strand
ATGCCTTTTGGGAAGACTACGACAACGGCCAAGATTGCGAATACTGCGACCACTACCACTGGGCTGAGAATTGCTGCGACGGTTGCGGGTTCTGCACTGTTGACTGCAACTCCGACTGCTTCGCTGAATTCCACTGCAACGATTGTGGTGAGTGTCTGTTCAATACGCCCTTTTGGTGCGATCAATGCTACAAGTGCGCCGACTGCATGGAGGATACGCACTGCTCGACCTGCGGCAAGTGCTACATCGGCGAGGATGACCAGCTGTGCGGCGAATGCTATAAGGGTCCCTGCTGCTCCATAACCATCTGCGACTCCTGCGGCTTCTGCGATGACTGCGCAAACGATGACAGTGACCCGATGCACTGCTCGCTTTGTAACGCCTGCTTCGGTTCGGTGGACGAGTGCGTGGACGACGATGATACCGGCGTCATCCACTGCATCGATTGCCACACATCCTGCGAGCAGTGCGAGGAATGCCTGCTGGCCAAGGAGGTCTGCGAGGACTGCGGCCTGTGCAAGGAGTGCTGCATGGACAACTCCGATGCCGGCGGCTGCCCGGACGGCGAGACCTGCGTGGAAAGCGCCGAGTGGGAAGAGCACATCTGCCCGGGCTGCGACGGCTGGGTCACGGATAAGGAGGACGAGGACGAGTTCTGCGAAACCTGCGAGCTGTGCAAGGAGTGCTGCGAGGGCAACTCCGACTGCTCCGAGGGGATGTGCGCAATGGACACGGACTATGCTGATCACTTCTGCGAGGACTGCGGCCTGTGCTTCCACGACAGCGACCCCTGCGAGGACGGCTGCGATCAGCGCTGCAAGGACTGCTGCCTCGATGCCGTGAGAGCGATGGGCTGCGATCATGACGACTGGTGCTTCAGCGACTCTGATTTTGAGGATCATCTGAAAGCAGAGCACAGCGGTGCCGGGCATACCCACATCGCTGCCTCGTCCTGGTCAGCCGACAAAACGCAGCACTGGCATCCCTGCCGCTATTGCGACGGTAAAAAGCTGAATGCCGCCAACCATGAATATGACGCCAAGGGCGTGTGCAAGGTCTGCGGCTACATCAGCGGCAGCTCCATCGTCATCACCCGCCAGCCGAGGGGCGTCAAGTGCAAGACCTCCATCTACGGCAGCGGCGATTATAAGGAAGAGCCGGAAAACGGCCTGCTGTACAGTGAAAATAACTGGGTCACCTTCTCCGTTTCGGCAAAGAGCCTGAAGGGCGACGAGCTGACCTATCAGTGGTATCAGAAGGATAATTCGAGACCGACGGCGGCACCCTACAAGCTGCCGGAGAAAGATTACTATGTGGGCGTGAAAACCCCCACGCTGAAGCTGTCGGTTTCCGCCGAGGCCTGCCAGGATGACTTCTCCTACTTCTGCGTCATCGGCAGAAAGGGTGACACTTCGGACACCATGAAAACGGCGGAGGCAAAGCTGACTGCCACCCATGCCTACAGCTATCAGCAGGCCGGTGAGCCTGTGTACACCGACGACGGCAAGAGAACGCCGGAATACAAGGTCACTTGGGTCGATAAGGATGGGAATACCCAAAAAACTACCGTAGGCAGCGTTCGCAAAAGCGACGGCCACAAGCTCAAGTGCCTGTTCGAAGAAAGCGCTATTTACGAAGCGCATTATATGACCACCGGCTCCAAGGAGCGCATCTTCCCGCATACCTTTAAGCTTGAAAAAAGCTATGACGCGGTGGGCGGCGGCAGGGTTGATATGCTCGTCTGCACCGTCTGCGACTATTTCGTTTTTGTGAAGAGCCATGTCCATGATTACGGCTGGAACTGGGACTACACCGGCTTTGGCAGTATCTATGAATATACCTTCAACATCGGCGGCTCGACCAAGACGGTGGAGCAGCTCATCCTTGAATCCGGCTATGCCCACCCCGAAAAGTGCAAGGTCCCCGGATGCGAGGAGTTTATAATGGTTCCCCATAGCTGGGGTCGCTGGAATGTGGTTTTGTGCCCTGACACCGCAGGCGCCAAAGGCGGCATGGAGGCTGAATGCAGCATCTGCGAATACAAAGAAACGGAAAAAATTGACGGCGATTGGACAAAGGACACCGCCCTTGTGACGGTGAAAAACGGCCGGGCAACCCGTATGATCGTCAAGCCCGGTGACAAGATCAAGCTTTATCCCGAGGAGAGAAACGGTCAGAAAGCCATCGGCTGGAAGGTGGAGTATCTCCGCGAATACAATGACGGAACTCCCGTTAAGAAAAACTGGAGCAGCACCGAGGTCGCGAGCCTGTTTAAGCTCGTCAATAACGGCTCTGCTCTCGAGTGGGGCTGCACGATCCCGGCGTTCAGCGCCATGGGCGCTCCCGGCGGCGGCAGGTTCTTCTTCGAGCCTGTTTACGCTGCCTGCTCCCACAACAACGGCACCACGGTGCTCAATGCGAAGGCACAGGTCTGCGACCGCAAGGGCTACACCGGCGACACCGCCTGCGCAGACTGCGGCTTTATAATTGAGGCAGGCAGGGACATCTACCCGCCCGCAAACGCAGGTCATACCGGTACACTGCAGCCGCTGTACTACTACGGCACGAACCCCTCGGCCACCACGGACCCGAGCCATGGCGGCAAACGCTATAACGCCAGATCGGGCGATTGCCGGCATCGCGCCTATGAGGGAGACTACCGCTGCTCGGATTGCGGCGGCACCGTTAAGGGCGAATCGGGCGACTTTAAGCATAGCGGCCCCTTTGAGCTGCGTGATGTAAGAGCGGCGACCTGCACCGAGAAGGGCTATTCCGGTAACCAATACTGCACAGCGTGCGACAGGATCTCAAAGAAGGGCTCCGCTACCCCGTCCCTCCACGAAATTGCCGGCAACTACAAGCTGGTCAATGAGGTTAAGCCCGGATGCACCACCACAGGCTATAGCGGCGACTATCAGTGTACAAAAGGCTGCGGACAGATTTTCCGCTACGGTCATGTTATCGATAAGCTCAGCCATGATTGGGACGGCGGCAAACCCGCAACGCAGGGTAAGAGCGATGGAATTCTCTACACCTGCCGGCGCGCCGACTGCGGCGAAACGAAGTTTGTGAAGAATCCCGCTGCGACCGAGTATGCAGTTACCGTCACAGGCGGTACGGCGTCTGCATCGGGGAATGCCATTACCTCCGCCGCTGCGGGCGTTGAGATCACCGTCACGGCGACAATTCCCGATGGCAAGGTCTTTGACAAGTGGGTCGTGAAGTCCGGCGGCGTGACTCTTGCCGATGCTGCAAGCGCCGTCACCACCTTCACCATGCCCGCAAACGATGTTGCGCTCGCGGCAAGCTATAAGGACGCACCCGTTGCGACCTATAGCCTTACGACACAGGTAAACGGCGGTCACGGAACGATCTCCGCGAGCAAGACAGGACTTGCAGCAGGCTCGACCGAAACGATCATCTTTACTCCCGACGCGGGCTATGAGATAGACGCGGTCACCGTAAACGGCGCTGCAACGCCCGTGCTTGCCAATGTTCTGGACGTTACAATGGATGCGGATAAGACCGTCATCGTTACTTACAAGGCAATCGGCAGCACTCATACCCACAGCTACGGCACGGATTGGAAGTATGACGGCGACAATCACTGGCATGAGTGCGAGTGCGGCGACAAGGCCGATGTAGCGGCTCACAGCGCCAGCGAGTGGATCGTTGACACGGCAGCTACCGAAACCGCCGACGGCGCTAAGCATAAGGAATGCACCGTCTGCAAGATGGTTCTTGAAACCGAAACGATCCCCGCAACAGGCAGCGCTCATACCCACAGCTACGGCACGGATTGGAAGTATGACGGCACCAATCACTGGCACGAGTGCGAGTGCGGCGACAAGGCCGACACGGCAGCACACAGCTTCCAGTGGGTGATCGACAAGGCCGCTACCAAGGAGGCCACCGGCATCAAGCACGAGGAATGCACCGTTTGCGGCGCCAAGCGCAGCGAAAACACGGTCATCGACAAGCTCCCCGACGGCGGCAACACCGGCAATACAGGCAGCGGTGATAATAACACCGATAAGCCAGGAAAGGACGACTCCACCAAGTCTCCTCAGACCGGTGACAGCAGCAACCTCATCGGTTGGCTGGCTGCTCTGTTCGTCAGCGGCGGCGTTCTGACCCTGCTGGTCGTAAGCGGCAAAAAGAGAAAGGAAGCCGAGACTGAATAAGCCGGCGCTTCCGAAATCGAAATAACCTAAACAAAATAGGCGGTGACGGATCATTCCGTCACCGCCTATTTTCCTGAAAGCGGACTTGGCAGCAAGTCCCTTTCCGAAAGGCGGCAAGCGACAGCCATATTCTGACCGTGTATCCCCAGCCGAACGGAGAAGGAGAGGTGTCACTGCTCCATTTAAAGCGCGCCGCCACGGACAGATTTTTCCTTTTTTCGCATGACCAAGCCCGGCGTCACGCTGACCGGCGAGATGTGCCTGTGGGAAGACGAAACACCTATCGGCACCGGTCTGCCGATGCTTTTTGACTTCCTGGATGAAGTCAGAATATTGAAGTAAAGCAAGGTGAAGCTGACCGATGAGAAACAGCTCCTCATCTACCGCCACTATTACGCCGGCATTTCAGGCACAGACCTTGCCGAAATTTACGGCGTATCACAACAGGCAATCAGCAAGCGGATCGCCAAAATCAGAGCAAAGCTCAAAAATCTTTTAGAAAATTAAAAAACTTGGTTGTAGCCCCCTCAACTTTTCGGCATGGAAAGTGAGGGGGCTTTATCTATAGCCTCCGCCCGTTCTTTGAAAACCGAATAGTACAGCGCATGTCGGTAGGTCTTGAGGATCCCGAGGACATCATCGCGGACCTCGACCGCGCGCTGAAGCTTATTGAGTCATAACTCTTTCTCTCCTTAAACATAAAAAGAGCTCCCGAGACCGCATGGTCTCGGGAGTGATTTTTCCCCTTATGCTCCGAAATAGACGAACATGATAACGAGGTAGGCGATGTAAAGTCCGCCGATGAGCCAGCCTATCCACTTTTTGAACTTGCCGCAGGCAAGCGCGGGTATCATGGCTGCGCAGGTGACGACAAGGCACGCAGGAATATCCAGCGCCATGCCCTGATTTTCGATGCCGAGGGGCTTGCCCTGAAGCAGTGCGCACAGCGGCATGATTAGAGTCAGATCCATGATGTTTGCGCCGATGATATTGCCGACCGACAGCGAGGACTGCTTCTTCTTTATCGCCGTTATCGTCGTCACGAGCTCCGGCAGCGAGGTGCCGATGGCTATCATCGTTGCGCCGATGACGGCATCGGGAACGCCGAGCATGGATGCAAGCTCCGAGCCGTTATCTATGAGCAGCTGAGCGCCGAGAATGATGGCGGCAGCGCCTATGATGAATTTTGCGATGTTTCCCGCCACGCTTTTGCCGGTGGCCTTCGGGCGTTCGTCATTATCGGCTGCCTCGGTGCCCTGATCGCGCTTTGCGGCGATAATGCTCTCAGCCATGAATGCTACGAACACGAGCATGATCACAGCGCTCTCGACTATGGACAGCGAGCTGTCGCGCGTGAACGCAAACAGAAGCGCGATAGCGCCCATGAGAAGGCACGCCTTTACGCCGAACTGTCTTCTGGGCATATTGCACGCCATGCACACAAGCGACAGGCACATTATAAGTCCCGTGTTTGCCGTAACGGAGCCCACGGCGTTGCCGACCGCTATATCGGCATTGCCCTCAAATGCCGAAAACACGGAGACAAGCATCTCGGGCATGGTCGTTGCAAAGCTGACGACGGTAGCTCCGATTATGAACTTCGGAATGCCCGACGCCTCGGCTATCCATGTCGCCGCATCAACGAAAAGGTCTCCGCCCTTTATGATAAAGATAAGTCCTACGGCAAACAGCACGAGGACGAGAAGCATTGTGCTTCCTGTAAAATCAATTCCCATAAACGATTCCCCTTTTTCTTTACTTCTTCACTTCAGCATAAAAAAATAAGACTTTAGACACGATCACCACATGATGTGCTAAAAGTCTCATTACCTCGGAAATTAGGTGCGTGACCACCGGCAATATTCGCCGGGGTATGTTGGTCACACTTTTACAACTACTCCCTTTTAACGAAAAATTATGTTAGCATAAACTTACGGGCTTGTCAACAAATTTTTCATCTCCGAACGCTCTGTGCAGTTCTGAATCCGGCGTTCAGGTCTGTACACTCATTCTGTATCTGCCATAAATTTGAGGTGTATTATATACCCTTTTGCGCGGCATTTTAAGGGCAAATTTTGTGTTTTTCAGCGCTCTGCGCAACTTATTCAGCAATTTCAATGCTTTTACAGGGCAGTACTTTTTGTCATAATAAAGTATTGAAAAGTGACAAAATTTTAATTGATTTTTTGTAAACAATTTGTTATTATGTCGTCGGTTAGCTGAACATTGTAACTTGTTTATATACAATTCGGCTATAAAAATTTATAAAATCTTAATTTGGAGGCATAGCATGAAGAAAAACAACCTGAAGCGTTACCTTGCTTCTCTGTTGGCTGTTCTGATGCTTGCATCGGCCACGGGTATGTCCCCTGCCGTGTTTGCAGAGGGTGAGGACATTCTGCCCCAGACCGAGGGCGGCGAGGTCGTCCAGCCTGAGCTCAAGAAGAGCGAAACCCCGATTGAAGTTCGCATAACTTCAGACATGAAGGACGAGGATGTTTTAGCAGTCCTTGCCGAGAAGCTCATAGAGAACAAGAACGAGATTGACCCTCAGTCGCTTGATTGGACTTATACCTGCGCTGTAATGGGATCGTATGTAATAATGCGGAATCCCCTTCCCACTATGAGAGCAAGATCTGCTGAAGTCTCTGCCATGAGCGGCGATACTCAGATAGTAGAAAAAGATACAAACACTCCCAAGCCGTATTATACTGCCACATACAAATACCCTGCGCTCAAGGACAATGCCGACGGTCAGTATACGCTTCACCTCAATGGCAAGGATGTTGTGATAAACAAGGTCAGCAAGTACACGAGCACCATCGTTTTCAAAGAAAACGCGACCATTACCTACAACATGGACGCAAATAACATGAAGCAGCAGATTTTTGCTAACGCCATTGATTGGGAAAAGTCTGTTCTTCCCACCAAAGACACTCTCAACTTTGATGACTTTGAATATCAATACAAGGCGCTTCCTGTTGCCCTTGAAAAAGTGAACGACAAAATTGATCTCGACAGTATCAGGGTAAATGTTGACATTAAAGGGTACAAAGGTGTAACAGACCTTACCACCTTTGAGCAGATGGGTGCAGGCGATCAGGTCATCCGTGTAAAGTTTAACGGCTCCGATGACTACAAAGCAAGCGGATACTTCGTTAATGAAGAGTTCAAGGTAGAAAAGGCCAATGTTAAGGTCAGCGTTCCCCTCATAACCAAGATTTACGCGGGCACGCCTCTTGAGACTGAGGAAAAACCGTACGCAACGCTTGATCCTAACGATCCTGCAATCGACATTTACAAATTCTTCGTTGGCGAGAACTCGAATTTTGAGTCCGTTGCATATATTGATCTCCCTTCCAGCAAGACTAAGCTCATCGATGCTATTAGCAATGCACAGGTAAAATTCTTAAAGTATGACGAAAAGGATACTATAAGGGGCAAGCTTCAGAATGGTGTTACTATCGGCGAGCTTAAAGCGGCAATGACCGAGATAGTTAACTACGTAGGCAATGATCCCGCCCTGAAGTTCTTAGTCAACTTAGCACTCAAGAACTACGGCATCACCGTTGATAACCTCAAGGACCTTGTCGATACGCTCAACAAAATCACAAAAATAGCTGATAACTTCAGAATAGCATTAGGTGCTCCCAATCACGCAGGCGCATATATTGCATTTGCGATTGCCGTAAACGATAACTACAATCCCGCTTATGCAGCCGGTTCTGTTGTCGTTCTTAAGAACTGGAAAGGTCTGAAGCTTGAGAAGAATCCCGATATTTTCAGTGACGGCAAAATCACCGTTTCCGAGGCTAAGGCAATTGCTGACGGCGAGAAGCAGCTTTGCATTCTCACCCAGAACGGCGAACCCCTCAACAGTTCTTCTGCGGGTGCGATCCACTACTGGTTCACCGGTTTTGGTAAGATCTACGCAAAGAGCGAAATGCCCACCGCTCCCGGTAAGTACATCGTGACCGCAAGCGTCCGCGGCGGCGACTTCTTCGCAATGCCCAAGACCTTCGTATTCACGATCGTTGCTGACCCCACTCCTGAGGTCACTCCCGAAACATAATTAAATAACGCACTGCCGGTCGGGGTCTCCCCGACCGGCTATTTTATCACCGCTTGATTATTCGCCGCACATATGCTATTATTCGATATGGGGATGAGGTTCTCCCTCGGCTCTTCCGGAAACGCGATCATCGCTGATGACTTCTGCTTTATGCAGGGGTCTTTTTGTTTTTTTGGAGGTAAAAAAATGCTCGATTGTCTTATGGTCGGCATCGGAGGGCTCGGGGCTTGACGAGCGGTATATCCTGCTTTTGAAAACCGGCATATGCGGCGGCTTTAAGACCTTTTCGACATTCGCGCTCGAGTCGGTCACACTTTTCCAAAGCGGCCGTCCGGCTGCCGCCGTCGCATATTGCGCGCTGAGTCTTGTGCTGTCGATAGCCGCCGTTTTTCTTGCGCAGTCATTGGCGGGATGATGCATATTAAGGCACCGTCTGCACAAAATACCTTCGTAAACAAATAAACGGAGGAATTGATATGCGAAAATACATTGCAGCATTTGCGGTGCTTTTGGCGCTGTGCGTCGGCATAATGCCGGCTATCGCGGACAACTCGGCTCCCGTTGCGGAGAACTTCGAATTTGAGACCTACCGCGAGGTATCGTTCGGCGGTCAGCTTGCCGCGGTCGATCCCGACGGTGACACGGTGAGCTTCGAGATAACCACTCAGCCGAAAAAGGGCAGCATCGAGCTCGGCGAGGACGGCAAATTCGTCTACACCCCCGCCGAGGGCAAAAAGGGTAAGGATTATTTCGGCTATCGCGCGATAGATGCCGAGGGCAACCGCTCACAGGAGGCTACCGTCATAATCCGGCTCGTTAAAAACAAAAGCGTGAGCTATGTCGATATGGACGGCAATGCAAGCTATTGCAGCGCCGTAAGGCTCGCGCAGTGCGGAGCGTTCACCGGCAGCCAACTCGGCGGCGAATACTACTTTGAGCCCGAAAAGACGCTGAGCCGCGGCGAATTTCTGAGTATGTGCCTGTGCGTTACGGGTACCGACACCCTCAAGGGCGTTGTGAGCACCGGCTTTACCGACGACGGCAGCATTCCCGACTGGCAGAAGGCTTATGTCGCAAGCGCGGTGAAGGACGGCGTTGTGAAGGGCAGGTGCTCAGACGGCGGCGTATACTTCGATGCCGAAACTACCATAACCCGCGCCGAAGCCGGAGTTATGCTCAGCAGACTGCTCCGACTTTCGGATGTGAGCTATCTCGACACTGGCGACGCCGTTCCCTCATGGGCATCGCAGGCCGCCGCAAATCTCGATGCCTGCAACATCATGAGCTACACCAGCGCCGACTCCGCCGCGCTCACGCGCGCGGAAGCCGCCGATATGCTCGCAGCGGCAATGACGATACTCGAAAACAGATAACATTAGATCAGCGGCTCCTTGAGCCGTTGATTTTTTATCTGCTCGTCATTGAGGACGGCATATGCAAGCTTCTGTCCAACGGGCAGAGCAGCATACACGATCTTGCGCCGGAAAATACGATTTTCACGCTGAGCCTGTCAAAAACGATAAGTACGGAGCCGAGCACTTCGCAGTTGGCAAAAGCATACCGGAAAACGGCGCGCGCCTTGCGGTGTGCGCACCGGACAGCTTGCAGCAGCTTGAGGATGCGCTGCAGATAATTAAGGGCATCCTGAAATAATTGTTTTGCATACAATTTTGCTATTGTGTACAGTAAGTGGTGGTATTATAATTAAGCCACAAAGCAAAAGGAGGTAAATCAAACGAAGCAATATGTTGTTGACGCGTTCACCGATAAGGTGTTTGCCGGAAATCCGGCGGCGGTGTGCGTTATGGATAAATGGATAAGCGATGAGCTCATGCAGAAGATAACCATTGAAAATAACCTCTCGGAAACGGCGTTCTGCGTCAGGGAGGGCGAGCATTACCATCTGCGCTGGTTCACTCCCGGCGGCGAGATCGACCTGTGCGGTCACGCGACTCTCGCAACGGCTTACACGGTGCTCCGCTTTGTTGAGCCCGAGCTGAGCGAGGTGCATTTTGACACTCTCAGCGGCGAGCTCATAGTTTACCGCAAGGGCGAGCTCCTTGAAATGGTGTTCCCCGCCTACGAGCTGAAGCCCGTTCCCGTGACCGACGCGATGACCGAGGTCATCGGAGCAAAGCCCGCAGCGGCGTTTATGGGACGCGATCTGCTGTGCGTTCTCGATAGCGAGGACAAGGTGCGCGCCTGTGAGCCGGATATGGCAAAGGTCATGAAGCTTGACGGCCTGCTGCTGCACATTACCGCAAAGAGCAACGACTTTGACTGCGTATCGCGCAGCTTTGCGCCGAAGTGCGGCGTACCCGAGGATCCCGTGTGCGGCTCAGGTCACTGCCACATAATCCCCTACTGGGCAAATGCGCTCGGAAAGACCGAGCTCACCGCGTATCAGGCATCAAAGCGCGGCGGCGTGCTGTACACCAGAGTCGAAGGCGATAGGGTCGTTCTGGCGGGCAAGGCCGCTCTGTTCAGCGAAGCTGAGATATATGTTGACTAAACGAAAAACCGGAAGGCTGAGCCTTCCGGTCTTTCTTATTTTGCAGTTAACTTTTCCGCCAATTCTTCGTCTGCTGCGACTGATATGGTGGTGTAGTCTGTATAAATCACCTTGCCCGGCATTGCGCCCGACGGCTTGCGGACATTGCGAACCATTGTGAAGTCCACATCCGTTTTGCCGCCCTCGCGCGCCTGAGAGTAGTAAACGGCAAGCTGCGCCGCCTCCTCGATCGTTTTCTCGGGCGGTGCAACGCCGTCGCAGGCTATGATAACATGGCTGCCGTGTACGGTTTTCGTGTGCAGCCAAATATCCGTCCTGCGTGCGGTCTTTGTGGTCAGCTCGTCGTTTTGGGCATTGCTCCTGCCGACGAGTATCTCAAAGCCGTCGCTTGAAACGAACCGGTGCGGTCCTTGCTTTTTATGCTTGCGCTCCTTGGCTGCGCGCTGCTTTTTTACATATCCGGTCTGCACGAGCTCGGCTTTTATCTCGGCAAGATCGTCCTCGGTTTCGGCGCGCTCTATCTCGTCGAGCACGCTGTTAAGGTACTCGAGCTGCTTCTCTCCGTCGGCAATGAGCGCGGTGAGGTGCTGCTCGGCGGTCTTGAGCTTGTTATACTCCTTGAACATCGCGGCGGCATTGCCCTGCGGCGTTTTTAATATATCGAGCTTTATCGTGCGAAGCGGGCAGTCGGGCTCATAATAATCCTCGACCGTCACCTTATCCTCGCCCTTTTTGACGCGGTAGAGATTTGCGGTCAAAAGCTCGGCATCGCGGCGGATCTCGTCGCGTTCGGAGCTCTTTTCAAGCTCCTGCTTTTGCAGGGCAAGCTTTCTGGCAAGGCGGTCGCGCGCGGTTTTGACCCCGTGACTGAGCTCCTTTGAGCGGCGGCGACGGCGCTCGAGAATATCGCGCCTTGAATAATAGGCATCCAGGAGCTCTGAAAAGCTTGAAAGGCTGCGGCTTTCATACACACCCGCATACTGCTTCAGCTGCATGAACGAGTACTCTTTTGGCTTTCCGTTTTCCGTGAGCAATGTCGGGGTGAGCTCACCGGCTCTGACACTTTCAAGAAAAGCGTCTATCACCTCGGGCAGGAACGCGGCATCGTCGCCGCTGCGGCATGCAAGCTCTCGGCATACGAGCGGCGATAGCCCCGAAAACGCATCCTTAATGCATTTATCCGCGCTTTTTTCCCCTCCGGAGGCAATGCTCTGCGCTATCTCTTCCCTCTTGAGGTCAAATATAAGCGGCTTTTTCTGCTTGGGAGGGAGCCTGTATATCATGCCCGGCAGGAGCCTTCGCTCGGCGTCGCCGCCGTAATCCATGCGGCGCAGGCAGTCGATTATTCTGCCGTCGGCGCCTACGAGCACAAGGTTTGAGCTTCTGCCCATAAGCTCCACGGCAAGGCGGAGCTCAACGCTGTCGCCAAGCTCATTTCTCGATGTTATGTAAACCATTGCAAGGCGTTCCCAATCGGGCTGCTCTATGCGCTCGATCCTACCGCCGGTTAGGTATTTTCTCAGCAGCATACAGAACATCGGCGGCTCCTGCGGATTGTCAAAGCTCATTTTCGTCTGCTGCAATCTGCCGCTGCCGGCGCCCGCATCTATAAGAATGCGCATATTTTCGCTGCCGCCGCGCACCGATAAAACGATCTTATCGCGCTCGGGCTGCTGCACCTTGTCTATCCTTGCGCCGGTCAGCTTCGGCTCAAGCTCGGCGATTATGCCAGATAAAAGTATTGCATCAAGCGCCATCGCTATCCCCCACGCATATTGCGTAAAGCTCGTTTATCCGCTGCGTTTTCCCCTGCAAATACAGCCATCCGAACAGTGCCTCAAGCCCGGTAGCGGCATGGTACTGCGCAATATCCGCCTTATGCGGAACGGAATTTACCTTAGTGTTCCTGCCGCGCTTATAGATATATGCCTCCTGCTCGGTGAGCACGGGGAGCAGCCGCTCCGCCGCCTCCGCCTGAGCCGGAGCATTAACTATGGCAACGGTTTTCTTGTGCAGGTCGGTAACCTTCTTATTTCCGCCTGCACACAGCATGGTGCGCGTTAAGAGCTCGTACACCCCGTCGCCTATATGGGCAAGACCGAGCATACTTATCTCATTTATATCGCCCGATTCCATCTTCGGGCAAAAATAATCCTTCATAACTGTCTCCGTAATATCAAAAAGGGCGGTGTATTATGTAAACCGCCCTTTCGTTTTATATATCGTCTATCTCGTCGGCAAACTCCGTCTGCACCCTGAGGGTCTCGGTCGGTGCGGTGCCCTGAGTGGTCTGCATTTCGAGCCACTGATCGCGGGTTATGAGTATCTGCCTCGGCTTTGAGCCCTCGAAGGGACCGACGATGCCCATTTCCTCCATCTGGTCAACGATGCGGGCTGCGCGCGAGTAGCCGAGCTTTAAGCGGCGCTGGAGCATGGATACCGATGCCTGCTTCGTGTCGAATATCACATCGACCGCCTGCGGCAGCAGCTCGTCATACTCGGGTCTTGCGTCGGACTCGTCATCGTCGTCGGCTCTGCCTTTACCGGAAGCGCCCTTATCCTCGGCGGCTTTCTCGATCTGAGCAATGACCTCTTCGCTGTACTGCGCCGTGGACTGGCGCTTTATAAACTCAACTATGGAATCGCGCTCCTCATCGCTTACGAACGCGCCCTGAACGCGCAGGGGCTTTCCGCAGCCGATGGGGGCATACAGCATATCGCCCATACCGATGAGCTTTTCCGCGCCCGCGTTATCGAGGATGATGCGGCTTTCAAGCGCGCTTGAAACGGCAAACGCTATGCGGCTGGGGATGTTCGCTTTCATAAGGCCGGTTATGACATCCGCCGACGGACGCTGGGTTGCAATGACAAGGTGCATACCGGCGGCTCGCCCCATCTGGGCGACGCGGCAGATGCTCTCCTCGACATCCTTGGATGCGACCAGCATGAGGTCTGCCAGCTCGTCGATAACAACGACGATGTTCGGCATCTTCGGCTGACCGTTTTCCTTGAGATGGTCGTTATACGCGTCGATGCTCCTTACGCCGAGCTCGGAGAATAGCCTGTAGCGCTTGAGCATTTCGGTGACTGCCCACTGCAGAGCGCCCGCAGCCTTCTTGGGGTCGGTCACAACGGGGATATACAGATGCGGAATGCCGTTATAAACGCCGAGCTCGACCATTTTGGGGTCGATCATTATGAGCTTGACCTCGTCGGGATCGGATTTATACAGCAGGCTTATTATGAGCGAGTTCATGCACACCGATTTGCCAGAGCCGGTAGTACCGGCAATGAGCAGGTGCGGAAGCTTTGAGATGTTTCCGACTACCGCCTGTCCCGCAATGTCCTTGCCTATTGCAAAGCTGAGCTTTGATTTGGATGTCGCAAAGCGCGGGGAGTCTATTATATCGCGCAGGTAAACGGTGCTGATTATCTTATTCGGCACCTCGATGCCGACGGTTGATATCTTATCGGGGATAGGCGCTATGCGAACGCTGACAACGCCGAGAGCGAGAGCTATATCACCGGCAAGGTTTGTAAGACGGCTTAGCTTTACGCCCTGCTCGAGTTCAAGGTCGTAGCGCGTTACCGTGGGGCCGCGCGTTGTGTCAACTATCCGCGCGTTCACGCCGAAGCTCTTTATGGTGCTTTCCAGACGCTCGCGGTTCGTGCGCAGCTCATCGTCGGAGTTTGCGGCAACGCTGTGTCCCTTTTTAAGCAGGAATATGGGCGGCTTTTCATACTCGCCCTCGCTGGTCGCAGACTCTATGGCGTTTCTTATAGCCTCGGTCTCAGCCGCGACCTCGGCAGCGGTGGCCTTTTTGCTCGGGGGATCGGACACCGCGGCGGTCCTAACGGCGCCTTCGCCGGACATTTTGACCGTTGAAACGCCGGCAAGCGCCTCAGCCTCCTCAATGCTCAGGGGCTCGACATCGTCCGCCTTATTCTCCGGCTGCTTTGTCTTTTTGGACGAAAACAGACCGGTCTTTGCCGGCGCCTCCTCCTTTACGGTGGGCTCGGCATCGCGCTTTTTGTTAAACGCGGGCTCATCGTCGAGCGGAATATCTATCGCGCGGCGTTTGGGCTTTTTGACCGGCTCGGTCTCCTCGACGGGGGCTTCCTCCGGCTCATCGTCCTCGACGGGCGCGGGTCTTGTCTTTTTCTTTGCCGGCTTCTCCTCGGGCTCAGTGCGAATGAGTTCTATGAGCTTTGCGGGGGTTATGCCCACCGACGACAGCGCGAAAATCGCAAGCACGAAGAACAGGATTATCGCAGCCCCGTAAATGCTGAACGCCTTCTGGAGGACGAACGCCAGCAGTCCGCTCAGAACGCCGCCGCACTGCATCTGCGTGCCGCCGACATACAGCTCCTTAATGGCTGCAAACACATTATCGCTGTTGTCGATAACGACCTTTCCGAGCAGCGGGTCAAGGAGCGAGCCTATCAGCAACGGCAGCATGAGCGCCGCAGTGCTGCGCCATGCGGCGGGCTCATCGCGGTGAAAGCCGAGGGTGTACGCCGCCAGCAGGAACGCCGGTGCGCATATCCAGAAGCCATAGCCGAAAAGTCCCTTGAGCAGAGAGCACAGCCAGCTCACCACAACGCCGTCGTGCGCGAAGATGCCGATGACCACCAGCACCGCCGCAAACGCCAGGCAAGCAGCCGCAAGAATGCGCCGCGCGGGGTTTTCCTCCCGTTCGGGCTTTTTCGGAGCGCTCTGTCTGCCGCCGGAGCTTTTCTTTCCGGTTCCGTTTGTTTTTTTCTTTGTTGCCGTTTGAGCCATTTTTCAGGTTCCCTGCCTTTATCAGAATATAAGTGAAAGTATTATCGTGAGAACACCCACTATCCAGCAATAGTAGGAAAATCCGCCGAAACGGGTCTTTTTGGCGATCATTTTAAGAATGCCGATGGACAAAACGCCGGACACCATCGCGGCTATCATGCCGAACAAATACGCGGGAATGAGCGAGACATCTATTCCGGTCTTTACCGCGTCTATGAGTTCCAAAAGCGTTGCGCCCAGCACCGCGGGAATGCTCATAAGCAGCGAAAACTTCACCGCGTAGCTGCGGTCGTGCCCCGTGGCAATGCCTGCGGTTATCGTTGTTCCCGAGCGGGACAGACCCGGAAGAGTTGCAACACACTGGCACAGGCCGACGATGAGCGCATCGGTAAACAGCATATTTCTCTCCGTCTTGCTGCCCTTGGGCATTTTATCCGCAACGAGCAGGATGCAGCCGGTAAGCACAAGGGCTATGCCGACATAAATCGTCGAGTTTGAAAGCGCCTCTATGTATTTATGCACCGGCAGGATAAGCACCAACGGCAGCGTTGCGACGATTATCAGCATGAAAAGCCGCGCCTCGGGAAACTTGCGTCTGCCGCCGTTTGCATCGTATGTCCTGCCGCCGAGCAGATCGATCGTCTGACCGAGCATTGCGCGTATATCGCTCCAATACATAAAGCAGATGGCGATGAGAGTTCCGAAGTGGAGCAGAACATCGAAAAACATATGGCTGCTGCCGAGGTCGGACATATTGAAAAGGTTATGCAATATAGCCAGATGACCCGAACTCGAAATGGGCAGGAACTCCGCAACGCCCTGCACGAGCCCGAGGATTATGGCATCGAGTATGCTCATAGATCGCTCTCCTCAGTGATTTTACGATATTATGTATACTTAACTTTAACATTTTACCATACTATATACCAAATAACAAGACCTAAAAAGAACACGCTCAAGGCGTGTTCTTGATCTGTTCATGCAGCCAGTCGAGGGCATCGGAGAGCGTGCCTATTCCGTCTATCAGCCCGCAATGCACCGCCTCCTCGCCGTAAATGACGCTGCCGACATCGTTTGCAAGCTCATCCGTAGCCATCATAAGCTCCGTATATTTCTCGCGGCAGACATTGGAGTGTCCGGTGACAAAGCCTACTATGCGCTCCTGAATGCGTGCAAAATAGTTGTATGTCTGCGGAACGCCTATGACAACGCCGTTTAGCCGCACGGGGTGGATGGTCATGGCGGCCGAGGGCGCTATAAGGCTGTGCTTTGCCGCAACCGCCAGCGGCACGCCGATGGAGTGCCCGCCGCCGAGAATGAGCGATACCGTCGGCTTCTTCATTCCGGCTATTAGCTCGGCTATGCCGAGCCCCGCCTCAACATCGCCGCCGACTGTATTTAAAAGTATGAGCAGTCCCTTTATCTCCTCTGACTCCTCAACGGCGGCAAGCAGCGGCATTATATGCTCATACTTTGTCGTTTTCGTATCCTCGGGCAGGATCTGGTGCCCCTCGACCTGACCTACGATGGTCAGGCAGTGGATAGTACCGGCAGCGCTCTGCGCGCTCGAGCTGCCAAGCTCCTTTATCTCCTCCAAAAAAATCACCTCATACCTATTTTGGCAGGTACGAGGTGATTTATCCTGTTTTTATGCTTTGTATGCCGCGAGCACGCCGAGATATGTCATATAGCAGTCGAATTTCGCCACGACCTCAAACGGAGAGTGCATACTCATAACGGGAACGCCCGCATCGATGGTGTCGATATTGCGGTTTGCCATGTACTTGGCTATCGTACCGCCGCCGCCCTGATCGACCTTACCGAGCTCGCTCATCTGCCACACTACGCCGTTTTCGGCAAACAGCTTTCGCAGATATGCGACCACCTCGGCAGATGCGTCGCTCGTGCCGCTCTTGCCGCGTGCGCCGGTGAACTTGCAGATGCCCATGCCATAATTGAGTTTTGCATCGTTGCGCTTTTCGCTGACCTCGGGGTAGTTGGGGTCAAACGCCGCGGTGACATCGGCGGACAGGCAGAAGCTGTTTTCAAAGCAGCGGCGCAGCGGGACATTCTGAGTGCTGCACAGCTCCTCCATGAAGCACTCGAAGGCGCTGCTCTGCATACCGCTGACGCCGTCGGAGCCAGTCTCCTCCTTGTCCGCAAGGATGCAGACGCAGGTCTTTTCAGGAGCGGCATCAACATCGAGTATCGCCTTGAGCTCGGCATATGCGCAAACGCGGTCGTCGTGACCGTAGCCGCCTATGAGCGAGCGGTCGAGGCCGATCTCGCGGACATCGAAAGCCGGTACCGCGGTGAGCTCGGCAGACAGGAAGTCCTCCTCAACGATTCCGTAGCGGTCGTTGAGAATGCTCATAACTGCGAGCTTTACGCGGTCGCTGCCCTCATCGGCATAGGGAACGCTGCCGATGAGAATGTTGAGACCCTCGCCGGTGATGCCCTCTTCCATGCTCTTTTTCATCTGTTCCTTGCCGAGGTGCGGCAGGAGGTCGGTTATAACAAACTGCGGATCGGATGGATCGCGCCCGATGGTAACATCTATGACCTCGCCGGACTTGAGCGCAACAACGCCGTGCAGTTCAAGAGGAATGGTCACCCACTGGTACTTTTTGATGCCGCCGTAGTAATGAGTCTTGAAGTATGCAAGCTCATCGCTCTCGTAAAGCGGATTCTGCTTGAGGTCAAGGCGCGGGGAGTCGACATGGGCTCCGGCTATAACGCAGCCGTTATCGAGGCTCTTTTTGCCGATGACCGCCAGCATGAGCGCCTTGCCGCGGTTGTTGCGGTAAACCTTGTCGCCGGCTTTGAGCTCCATGCCCGCCGTGTACTCGACAAAGCCGGCATCCTCGGCGAACTCTATGGCGGTCTTTACCGCCTCGCGCTCGGTGCGGGCATCGTTGAGAAAGCTGATGTAGCCGCGGCAATAGTCCTCCATTGCGACGCGCTGCTGCGTGTCCATGGTGTCGTAACCGTTTTTCTGCTTGTAGAATAATTCGTCTCTGATCTCACTCATTTTTCAATACTTCCTTAAATAATTTTTTGCATTCTCTTTTAAATTCGGTCTCTGTGCCGTTATTGCGCAGGACATATTCGCATTTCTGCTCGAAATACTCGTTGGGATACTGCGCGGCAACGCGCATGAGCGCATACTCATAGCTTATGCCGTCGCGCTTCATTATACGCTCGATGCGTATCGTTTTTTCGGCGACTATGCCGATAACAGCCTTGCATCTTTTGCCGAGCCCGCTCTCAATAAGCGCTATCGCGTCGACAGCCGCTATTTTTCCGCCCTGCATCGCCCATTCGCGCAGCTTTTTCTCGACCTCTACGCTTATGTAATGATGCGTTATGGAATTAAGATCCGTAAGAGCCGCCTCGTTTGAAAAAACCGTGGCTCCGAGCGCCTTGCGGTCGAGTTTGCCGTCGACTACCGTCCCGGGAAATACTCTGTCTATCTCCGACAGCATCTGCGTATTCTCTTCGAGCATCTCATGGTACAGAGCATCGCAGTCGATAACGAGCGCTCCCATGCTCTCAAGCTCGCGCAGGGCGGTGGTCTTGCCGCAGCCGGTGCCTCCGGTTATGCCGATAACGGTGAGCTCATCAGCAAGAGCCGCGGCTATGTCCTCCTCGGGCAGCGCACCCTGACGCAGTATCTTAAACGGCGTGCCGCTCATGTCGATTATGGTGGACTCTCTGCCGATGCCGCACTCGCCGCCATCGACCACCGCAGCGATCCTGCCGTTAAAATATCCGAGCACATCCTGCGCCGTAACGGGGCTTTTTTCGCCCGACGGATTTGCCGATGGCGCGGCAAACGGCAGCCTTGCCTTTTTGAGTATCGCCTGTGTGAGCGGATGGTCCGGACAGCGAAGGGCTACCGTTTTCCCTCCCGCGCGCACTATATCTGGCACTATGTCCTTTGAGTTTAAAACTATCGTCAGCGGTCCGGGCCAGAATTTTTGCATGAGCACTCTCGCCCGCCTGGGAACGGAGGTGCAGTACCTCGTTACCGATGCGCCCTTATGCAGCATGAGCGCAAGCGGCTTCACCTCGGGTCTTCCCTTCGTCTCATAGACCGTCTCAACGGCTTTTTCGTCAAGCCCGTTGCAGGCAAGACCGTAAACCGTTTCCGTCGGAACGGCGACGAGCTCGCCCGAGGCAATGAGCCTTGCAGCCTCGTTTATGCCGTTTTCATTCAAAATTTTTGTTTCCATCAGTTCTCCGTCTGCCTTTTAAGCTTTTCCGTCTGCTCTGCGGTCACGAGCGCGTCGATTATCGGGTCAAGCTCGCCGTTCAAAACGCTCTGGATGTTGAAATTCCGCACATCGCCGGTGAGCCGGTGATCGGTCACGCGGTTCTGCGGGAAGTTATATGTGCGTATCCTGTCCGAGCGGTCGCCCGAGCCGACCTGACTTTTTCTCTCGGCTGCAATCGCCGCCGCCTGCTTCTGCTGCTCGGCTTCATACAGCTTTGAGCGCAGTATTTTCATCGCTCTGTCCTTGTTTTTGTACTGGCTGCGCTCGTCCTGACACTCGACCACAACGCCGGTGGGCAGGTGCGTTATGCGTATGGCGCTCTCTGTCTTGTTGACATGCTGCCCGCCGGCGCCGGACGAGCGATATGTGTCTATCTGAAGATCTGCGGGGTTTATCTCGAACTCGACCTCCTCCGCCTCCGGCAGCACCGCTACCGTAGCCGCCGAGGTATGTATCCTGCCGCCGGACTCGGTCTCCGGAACGCGCTGAA
>SAMEA104315424__coassemble_678_pt1 | contig 21673 bp, 23 predicted proteins | sample SAMEA104315424__metabat2_low_PE_018 | metagenome-assembled genome bin SAMEA104315424 (sample SAMEA104315424) | gut metagenome | biome: Monkey gut; feature: monkey-associated habitat; material: faeces | place: China | collected 2013 | reverse complement strand
AAACGAGCAGGAAGGCGAAGCCGCCGCTCATACCCATCTTGTACGGGAAGCCCCAGATGTTTCCCAGACCGACTGCCGAACCGACAGCAGCCATGATAAAGCCAAAGTTGGAGCCAAATGATGCGCGATTGTTTTCCATAACTTTCTCTCCTTTAATTTTACCTTTGCCGTAAATCGCACCACGGCACAAACCGGCGTTGTGTTAACTCCTCATTAACTACCCGCCAAATTTATAAACAGACTTTACACTATATTCACACTTTTTTCAATACTTTTTCCGTGTTTAAATATTAACTTTTTCTTCATTTCGCTAAAGTTTTGTGCACTTTTCACAATGTATCATGATTTTTCATATACCATATTACCAAAATTCATAGCCTTTAGTTCCCATATACAAGGTACATCGTCAAACCATTGTCAGCAAATGTTCACACTTGTGTTAATCTTCTTAACGGAACTTATAAAGAAAATTTATATGTCATCAATTTAACGCGCACTTCCCACTTGATTTTTCGGATTAATAATGTAAAATGGCAATGTTATAGACTACGGCGTCCGGCGGCCGATAACTGCGGAATGCTGTTTTCAGCAGAATGGAGATTCAAAATGACTTATGAAATGGACATTGCCGGCTTAAAGCGCGAGCTGCCCCTGTGCAAGGTCACCGACGACCTTTACATAGGCGCATTCGTCATGTTCGGCGATGTTGAGCTGACCGTTCACTGCGCAGCGGAGCTTTTAAAGCGCGCTCCCGAATATGACTACCTCATTGCTCCCGAAGCAAAGTCCATCCCCCTTCTCTACGAAATGGCGCGTCAGAGCGGCGCGGAAAAATATTTCCTCGCAAGAAAGGGTCCCAAGGCGTACATGAGCGGCGTTTTCGAGGTGCATGTAAAGTCCATAACCACCATGGATGTGCAGCGCCTTGTTATAGACACTGCCGATGCCGAGCTCATAAAGGGCAAGCGCATACTCATAGTCGATGATGTCATATCCACCGGCGAGAGCCTCCGCGCAATGGAAGAGCTCGTCACCCGCGCCGGCGGCAACATAGTCGGCAGAATGGCTGTCCTCGCCGAGGGCGATGCGCAGAAGCGCGACGATATTATCGTGCTTGGCGACCTGCCCCTCTTCAATCCCGACGGAACAGTAAAGGAATAATCGAAAACCTCCCCGATCGGGGAGGTTTTTTCATCTTGTTTTTTTGAAAAACGACCTCAGCAGCTCAGCCGATTCCTCGGCTTTGATGCCGCCGTATATCGCCGGCTTGTGCCCGTAGCGTTCCTCGAACAGGTTTATAACGCTGCCGCACGAGCCGGTGTTTTCGTCCTTTGCACCAAAAACGACGGTGGGAATGCGCGCGTTTATTATCCCGCCGGCGCACATGGGGCACGGCTCAAGGGTGACATATATAGTGCAGCCGGAAAGCCGCCAGTCGCCGATGCTCTGGCACGCCTCGCGGATAGCCTCCATTTCGGCGTGGTGCGTTGCGTCGTGACTCAGCTCGCGGCAGTTTCTGCCGCTGCCTATGACCTTGCCCCGAGCGTCGGTTATGACGCAGCCTACCGGTATCTCGCCCTCGTCATACGCCTTTTTCGCAAGCTCAAGAGCCATGCTCATGTATTCATCTCTGTCCGTCATCGTCTTTTACCACCTCTCCGGCTATGCGCATAAACTCCGATATTACCGTCCACTGATACGGACGGCTGCGGTAACCGAAGTTTATCATATACCGCTCGTCCCCGTCAAAGCCGAATATGCGCATTTTGCCTGCCTGCTCCTCGACAGCCTTTGCTATGCTCCGTTTGTTCTCAACGGTGACGAAGTATTCCATGCTAAGAAAATTCATTCATCTCAACGCTCGCATTTTTACTGTATTGTATTCCGAAATTGTCAGTTTTACAACTGTTATATTCAGTGGTACCATGCCCTGAGCGGCGGGAAAAATGCATTTTGTGCCGTTTATCCTGTTCGTCATTGCCGCGCGAAAAATGGGCGTTTCGATGCTCACGGGAACGGTGTTCGGCACGGCGGCTACGATGGGCGTTATCAGCATGACCTCGGGTTCGGCGCTGGGCGCGGATTCCGTTATTCTCGGCGGTGCCATAGTATCGGGCGCATATTTCGGCGACAGGGCGTCGCCCATGTTAACGAGCGCGCTGCTCGTAAGCGAGCTTACGCAAAACGAATGTTTTTATACCTGCTCCCGATATGGGGCTTTATAACGACCAAAAACCGGCTGTCCGTTTGAACAGCCGGTTCTTGATATAATATGTAAATTACTTGAGTGCTGCGGTGATGATGGACATCTGGTAAACTTCCTCTGCATTGCAGCCGCGGGACAGATCGTTTATGGGAGCGTTCAGACCCTGGAGGATAGGACCATATGCCGCGAAGCCGCCGAGACGAGCCGCGATCTTATAGCCGATGTTGCCGGACTGGATCTCGGGGAAGATAAAGGTGTTTGCATAGCCTGCAACGGGAGAGCCGGGGAACTTGAGCTGACCGACAACGGGAGAAACGGCAGCGTCGAACTGCATCTCGCCGTCGAGCTTGAGCTCGGGAGCAAGCTTCTTTGCTTCCTCGGTTGCGTTGCGCACGAGGTCAACATTGGGGCCCTTGCCGCTGCCCTTGGTGGAGTAAGACAGCATTGCGACCTTCGGATCGATGCCGAACACTTTTGCGGTCTCTGCGGTAGCTACAGCGACCTCTGCCAGCTTCTGAGCTGCGGTGAAGGTGACATTGCCTTCCTTGTCAACGGTATCCTGATAGTCGATGTTTATAGCGCAGTCGCCCATTGCAAGGGTCTCGTCGCCGCGGATCATTATAAAGCAGGAGGACACGAGGTGTGCGCCCTTCTTGGTCTTTACAAGCTGCAGCGCCGGACGAACGGTGTCGGCGGTGGAGTAGGTCGCGCCGCCAAGCAGGCAGTCTGCAACGCCCATCTTTACGAGCATGGTGCCGAAGTAGTTGCCCTTGGAAAGAGCAGCGCGGCAATCCTCTTCCGACATCTTGCCCTTGCGCAGTGCTACCATCTCATCGACCATTGCATCCATGCCCTCGTAGGTCGCGGGATCGAGGATCTCAAGACCTTCGATGTCAAAGCCGCCCTTTTCAGCCGCTGCCTTGACCTCATCGACATTGCCGACAAGGATCGGGGTCAGGAAGCCGTCCTTTTTAAGACGAGCTGCCGACTCGAGGATACGAGCGTCGCTGCCCTCGGTGTATACTATCTTGCGAGGGTCGTTCTTCAGAACTTCAATAAGATTTTCAAACATTGTATTTTCCTCCATCAATACGGTTTTTCAGCCGCAAAAAATTCCGTATACCACTTTATCACTATGTCGAATTTTTTTCAAGTATTTACGCCGATTTCTATTTACAAACTGCAATATGCTATGTATAATATACAGACTGTAATCACTTTGGGAGAGAAAAACGATGTACGAATACGATAAAAAGAGCTTCTCGCAGATACTTTCCGAGCTGCGCAGAGCATCGGGACTGAGCCAACGCAAAGCCGCGAGTGACCTCGGGATAAGTCAGGCGCTTTTGAGCCACTATGAAAACGGCGCGCGCGAGCCGGGGCTCAACTTTGTGTGCCGCGTCTGCGATTATTATAGTGTAACGGCGGACTACCTGCTCGGGCGCTCGCCCAACCCCGACGGCACTGATCGCGGCGCCGATATTGCACGCGTTTTCATCGCTGAGATGCGCAGCCTTGTCAACAAGACCGAGGCGGCTCTGGAGGAACTTACATGATACCGCAGGATCACATCAGAAACTTTTCGATAATCGCTCACATAGACCACGGCAAAAGCACTCTGTCCGACAGGCTCATAGAGATATGCGGCGCGGTCGAGGAGCGCATAATGGAGGACCAGATCCTCGACAATATGGACCTTGAGCGCGAGCGCGGCATAACGATAAAGGCGCGCGCTGTCGGGCTCAACTACAAAGCCAAGGACGGCGAGACCTATGTTCTCAATCTCATAGACACGCCGGGGCATGTTGACTTCAACTACGAGGTCAGCCGCTCGCTGGCAGCGTGCGAGGGCGCGGTGCTGGTGGTCGATGCTTCTCAGGGCGTTGAGGCGCAGACGCTTGCAAACACATATCTCGCGCTTGACGCAAACCTTGAGATACTGCCCGTTATAAACAAGATAGACCTCCCCGCCGCCGATCCCAAGCGCGCAAAGCAGGAGATAGAGGACATCATCGGCATTCTTGCCATGGACGCTCCCGAGATAAGCGCAAAAAACGGCATAAATGTCGAGTCGGTGCTCGACGATATAGTCGCAAATGTACCCGCTCCGAGCGGGGATATAAACGCGCCCCTCAAGGCGCTCATATTCGACAGCCAGTATGACAGCTACCGCGGCGTCATTGTTTTCATGCGCGTTGTGGACGGCCGCATCGCCAAGGGCACGGAGGTGCTGCTGCACTCCACCGGTGCAAAGTACAGCGTGCTCGAGGTCGGTCATATGAGACCTATGGGGCTTGAGCCGTGCGCCGAGCTCACCGCAGGCGATGTCGGATATTTCACCGCATCTATAAAAAATGTCTCCGACACTCAGGTAGGCGACACCGTGACCACGGCGGCAAACCCCTGCGCCGAGGCTCTGCCCGGCTACCGTCCCGCCCGTGCGATGGTCTACTGCGGCATTTACACCGAGGACGGCAGTAAATATCCCGACCTGCGCGATGCGCTCGAAAAGCTCCAGCTAAACGACGCATCGCTGTCGTTTGAGCCGGAAAGCTCGGCGGCGCTCGGCTTCGGCTTCCGCTGCGGTTTTCTCGGAATGCTGCACATGGAGGTCATTCAGGAGCGCCTTGAGCGCGAGTTTGACCTCGATCTCGTAACGACCCTGCCGAGTGTTATATATAAGGTAGTAAAAACCGACGGCGGCGTGGTCATGGTCGATAACCCCCACAACTACCCCGATCCGGGCGTTATCGAGCACGCCGAGGAGCCCTATGTCAAGGTCTCGATAATAACTCCCAACGATTATGTCGGCAATATAATGCCGCTGTGTCAGGACAGGCGCGGCGAGTATAAGGATATGCAGTATCTCGACTCCCACCTTGTCGAGCTGCGCTATGAGATGCCGCTAAACGAGATAATCTACGACTTTTTCGACACTCTCAAAGCGCGCACGAAGGGCTATGCCTCGCTCGACTATGAGCTTAGCGAATACAAGCCCTCGGAGCTTGTCAAGGTCGATATGCTTCTAAACGGCGATCAGGTCGATGCACTCAGTTTTATCGCGCACAAGGACAAGGCGTATCCCAGAGCGCGCAAGCTCTGCGAAAAGCTCAAGGATAATATCCCCCGCCAGCTTTTCGAGGTGCCCATTCAGGCTGCCATCGGCGGCAAGATCATCGCGCGCGAGACCGTTAAGGCAATGCGCAAGGATGTCCTTGCAAAGTGCTACGGCGGCGACATAACCCGAAAGAAAAAGCTGCTCGAAAAGCAGAAAGAGGGCAAAAAGAAAATGCGTCAGCTCGGCACGGTTCAGATACCCACCGAAGCCTTCCTCGCAGTTCTCAAGCTCGACGAATAGTATAAAGCCTCACCGAACGGTGAGGCTTTATACTATTATTTTATGAATTTTTCGTCGTTTTCGGGGAGCGGCTCCGGTATGAAGCGTTCGGCACGAACGCTCAGCCCGTATTTTTCACGCAGGCTCAGGATAGTCTGCATTTCAGGCGACGCATGGTGCGCATCCAGAGCGGTCTGGTCTTTCCATGAGTCGATCAGCAGCACCGTTTCAGGATTGCTTACCGGCAGAAAATACTCATACCTCGCATTGCCCGATTTATCTCGTATCGCCTGCGCGGTACCGCTGTATTCCATTTCCTCGGCAAAGCGCTTTGCCGCACCGTTTTTGCCTGTGTAATATAAGTTTACCGTGATGCTCACATCATTCACCTCTTGTATGAGCTTACTCCTTCTCGGTTATCTCGCCGGAGCGGTAGGCGCTCAGGAGGCTTTCGAGCGCGGCTATCCTGCGGCGCAGCTTAACGCCGTCGTCGCAGTCGGCGATATAGCGGCGGCGCGGGAAGCGCTCGACCTGTATCGCCTCGGACTCAATATCGGCATTTTCGTCGATAGCGGCGGCAACGCCCTCGAACGGCATATGTGATTTTATCTTCAGGCCGTGGGAGTTAAACACCAGAGTGTAGCCCGCGATACCGGTGGTTTTCTGGTATGCCTCGCAGAAGCCGCCGTCGATTATAAACAGCTTGCCCCCTGCCTTTACAGGGCTCTCGCCCTTTTTCGCCTTTACCGGCGTATGACCGTTTATGATATGCCCGTTCTCGGGATCGAGCCCGAACTCGGACAGGATCATACCGACGACCTTTTCATCCTCCCAGAAGCTGAAATACGGGTTTTTCGGCTCTGCCCATGTGCTCTCATCATCAACAACACCGCGCTCGAATGTATGGAATACCCTGCCGGAAAACGGGCTGTCGTTTCCGCACCAGAGGTACCACATCATGTCCAGCGCCGACTCATCATGCTTTGCCCACGCGCTTTTGACCACCATGTCCGAGTAGTCCATCAGGCTCTTGCCGGAATACCACACGCCGCCGTGACGCACGCGGGCAAACTCTCCGTCCTCGGTCATGGGTATGCAGCCGTGGTACAGGAGGTTTCCGTTGCAGCAGAGATATGTACTGCCGACGCGGTAGATAAAGTCCATATGCCGCCGGAGCGACTGGCTGTCTCTGAACAGCGTGACATACTCGTCGATGAGCTTTATCTCGTCCTCATTGAGCGAATACGGATTTTCTCTGTTTATGGTGGGCCACTTGTCGGTGTTGAGCGGGTACACTCCGTCGTCAAGTATGACGGTGTTGTTTTCAAAATCGCAGCGGTTGAGCATGAGGCGCGAGTTCATACCGTAGCCCGGATGACGCAGGATCACCCTGCCCTCAAGCTTGAAGCCGAGGGTGTTGAGCGCTTTTTTAACGCTGTCGCGCGAGGAGTCACCATAGTACTTGCGCGCAAAATCGTACAGCGGCTGGAGCGATATGCCGTATCTGCGCTCGAGCAGGTTTGCGTTGCCGTAATCGAGCGATATTCTCAGCACCGTGAATATGCAGGCGGGACTGCCCGCGGCGGCTCCGAGCCAAAGAATGTCGTGATTGCCCCACTGGATGTCGATATTCGGGTGCTCCATGAGCGCATCGAGCAGCCGCGCGGGTTCGGAGCCGCGGTCAAATATATCGCCGACGATGTGCAGCTTATCGACTGCAAGGCGCTTTATTATATCCGAAAGCGCGGTTATCACCTCATCGGCAGCACCGGTGGAGATTATGGAATCGAGTATCGCATCGTGGTATCTTACCTGATTTGAATACTCGTCGCGCTGCATATGCAGAAGCTCATCGAGCACAAAGCACCACTTCTGCGGCATCTGCTTGCGCACATAGCCGCGGGTGTATTTGCTTGAGAGCGTTTCCGCAAGCGTTCTGAGCATTTTCAGAATGCTTTTGAGCTTTGCGGGAGTGTACTCCCCCGCCTCGCGCATAGCGCTGAGCTTTTCATGCGGATAGTAAATGAGCGTGCACAGGCTGCGGCAGCGCTCCTCGCCTATCTCGGGCTCGAAAAGCCTTGTCACCTTTTCAAGGATGACCCCCGAGCAGTTATTGAGGATATGCCGAACCGCGGCATACTCCCCGTGCAGGTCGCTTATAAAATGCTCAGTGCCCATCGGCAGGGCAAGAATGGCGCTTAAGTTTATTATCTCCGAGCACGCCGAGGCTTCGTTGGGATATTTCTCCGCAAGAAGCTCAAGATATTCACGCGAAAATTCACTCATATGAACACCTCTTAACTTTTTTCTCTCGTATTACCTTGATATTATCATTATTTTTCACATTTTACAACTTGAAACGGTGTAAATTCTTTGTATAATTGAAGCAGAATATATGTAAAGGATGATCCGTTTTGAATAACACGCTTAAATCCAAGCTCGCAGACGGCAAGAAGCCCATCGGCATTTTCTTCGACACCGCCAGCGAATACCTCATGGAGTGCACCGGCCGCACCGGCATCGACTTCGTTATCATCGACAACGAGCACTCCCCCATTGAAGCCGAAACGAGCGCAAGGCTCATCCGCGCGGCTGAAAATGCAGGCGTGACTCCCCTGTGCCGTGTGCGCGAGATAAGCCGCCCCGCAATACTCAAGCTGCTGGATGTCGGCGCTCAGGGGCTCATAATCCCCAATGTGCACACCGTTGAGCAGGTAAAGGACATTTTGTCCTACGCAAGATATTACCCCATCGGTCAGCGCGGCTTCTGCCCATCGCGCAAGGACGGCTGGGGCTTTGACGGGCTCGGCAGCGTTCCCGACACGATGGCGCATTTTAACGCCGAAACGCTCATAATCCCTCAGTGCGAGACAGTCGGCGCACTGGAGTCGATCGAGGCGATAGCCTCGCTCGAAGGCGTTGACGGCATTTTCGTTGGTCCGTTTGACCTCTCCATTTCCATGGGAATGCCCGGAGATTTCACAAACCCCGTATTTCAGACGGCAATAGACCGCATAATAAAAGCCTGCCGCGAGGCAGGCAAATGGTGCATTTTCTTCACCGGCACCGTTGAGGGCATAGCCGCGGGCTTTGAGCGCGGCTTCGACGGCATGGCGTACAGCCTTGACGCCGCGATATTCATTGAAGCGCTCAAGGAGCGTGTTGAGAAAGCGCGTCAGTTGAGCAGATAAATGCCGTAGTTTAAATACCCCGCAAATGTCACCCAGAGCAGATACGGCAGCATGAGCGCACCGGCTTTTTTGTCCGATGCCCAGAACTGCACCACCGCCGCGAGTATCAGTATCCACATTATGCAAAGCCACACGAAAGCGGCAAGGTACTTTTCCATGTTGAAAAACAGTATCGGCCAGCCGAAATTGAATATCAGCGACAGCGCATAGTACGAAAGTGCCGTGCGCTTTCTGCTTTTCGGGGCATCGGATGTGTACACATAGTACGACGCCAGCCCCATCAGGATATAAAGCAGCGTCCACGCCGCGGGAAACAGCCATGCCGGAGGCGACAGCGGCGGCTTTTGCAGCGCTCCGAACAGCGCCATGTTGTCCTTGGTTATGAGGGCGGACAGTCCGCCGACCGCCAGCGGCAGCGCGACCGCTATGCCGAGTTTTTTCCAATCAAGCTTCATAAGATCACCCGACAGTAATATATGAATATTTGTCCGCCATTATGCGAAAACCGCGGGAGTAAAGGCTTCCGCGGTCATTTTTCGTTTATGCAGTAATCTATGAGCATTTCTATCATGCGCCGGTCGGCATCCGAGAGCTTTCCGAGCTTTTCAGCCAAGCAGGTGTTATCGACACTCGTGCCCCTGCCGGTGAGGATGTAGTCCGAGCTCACCTGCAATATCCTGCTGAGGTTTACGAGGTTATCTATGCGTATGGCTTTATTGCCGCGCTCGAGGTTTGACACCATTTGAATGGAAACATCCATCATCTCGGCAAGCTGCTCCTGAGTATAGCCAAGCTGCCGCCTTCTGCCTTGGATGCGCTTGCCTATCTCGCGAAGTATAGCTTCTTTCATAAAACCCCCCCTCAAGCTCAGCTTTCAGGGTAATTATATTAACTTGAAGTTTAAATAATAAACATCTATAGGTTGACTTTATGCGCCTATAGATGTTATAATCCTGCCATCCTGTAAAAAATAACACCAAGGAGAGAGAAAAATGAAGCTCAAAAAATTCACGGCACTTTTGCTGGCACTGGTCATGTGCCTTAGTCTGTGCGCCTGCGGCGACAGCGGTGGAGACAAAAAGGATGAAGAAAGCGGCTCCACGGCAAGCAGCGGAGCCGTAAGCGTTGACGGCATTTATGTAGACGACTCGTACCGCGATGCTGACGGCAGCTCGCTGCGTCTGGTGTACCTTCTCTACACCGTAAATGCCGGAAGCGCAAACCTCCGCAACTCAGCTACCAGTGTTAGTATCATCATAAACGGCACTAATACCTACACAGGAGATGTGCAGAACACCGTGAGCGTTGCGCAGTACATGAGAAACTACGAATGCTCAAAATATGTTAAAGACATTTATGTGGGCGAAACCATGAAGTTTGTCGCAATGTATACAATTCCGGAGGGCGACCTCGCGGACGGAAACACCGTGACTTTCAGCTCTTCCGACATAACCGATTGGGAAAGCATCACGCTCTCGACCGGCGACTTCAAGCATTGCGAAAGCGGAGATGCTCTGGCAAAGGCGGCAGACCCCGAGGGCTATGCCTCGGCAATGGCGGCGCGCGAGCCTGCCGACGAGCAGACCGCCGCGACCGTAAGGAGCAGCATAAACGGTTACTACTGGAGCTTCTATGTAAACAATATGTACTATGAGCTCGAATTTGCCGAGGGCGATGTGTTTCAGCTCAGGACCCGTCTCGGCGGATCCGGAACGACCGCCGACGGCACATATACGATAGCAAAAGAGTACATCATATGCACCTATCCCGACACAGGCAGCAAGGTCGAGGTACCCTACGAGTTTAAAGACGGCAAAATCAGCCTCGATACCACCTCGGCATTCAGCGTTTACGAAAACAATTAACGAAAAAAACAGCCCTCCGTTTCACACGGAGGGCTATCTTTATTTCATTGACCTGTCGAGTACGGCGCCGGAATATGCCTCTATCTCGTATTCGTAGCTGAGGGCGATGGTCTTGAACTTCACCCTGTAATACCACTGTCCGCCGCGATAGTGGATGCCGGTATCCAAGCCGGAGACCTGGCTTTCGGCAAGCTGCGCGTCCTTCAGAGCGATCTCCTGCGCGCGCTCCTCACCTATCAGAAGCTCGTCATCGCGGGTCTGGTATATAAGATATGTGACTCCCGCCGCGATGAGCGCGACTATCAAAACAGCCGCTATTACGATGTTAACACTCTTTTTCATGCCGTTTCTCCGTACATAATGATAAGAAATTATACCATTGCGCGGCACATTTATCAATATGCTGATTTTTCAGCCTTTTTTCGTAAGGAAAAGCGAATTTTTGAGTTGACAAGCGGGAGTTATTCCACTATAATATTCAAGCGACTGTGGAGAGGTGCACTATGCTGCTTGATTTGAGACAGATAATTGAAGTCCCCGGAAAAAGCGTTCCGTTTCAGTGTGAGCTGGAAGCGCAGGGGCTGGAATTTGACTCTGTTAAGGAGTATAAGACCCCGCCCACGGCGGAAGGCAGAGTGTTTAACGAGGCAGGTATCCTGACACTCGAGGGTACCTTGACTGCCGAGATGACTTGTGTGTGCGACAGATGTGGTAAACTGTTCGACAGCACCAAGGTGATGGACCTCCACGCCTTCATATCCGACAGAGAGTCTGAGGATCCGGAAGTTTTTGTTCTCGACGGGGACAAGCTCGATCTCACCGAAACTCTCTCGACCCTTTTTGTTCTCGACATGGAAACGAAGTTTCTGTGCTCCGAGGATTGCAAAGGTCTATGCTCCCGCTGCGGAGCCGATCTAAACCTTGGTCCCTGCGCCTGCGGGAAAGAGATCGATCCAAGACTTGCTGTATTAGGACAGCTGTTGGATAAGTGATCAATTAATACTAACGCTGTTTCTCAGCTATTTATCAGGAGGTGTCACCATGGCAGTCCCTAAGGGAAAAGTATCAAGACAGAGACGCGATAAGAGGCGTTCGTCCCACTGGAAGCTCGTTGCTCCCGGAATCGTTAAGTGCCCCAACTGCGGCGAGTTCAAAATGCCCCACCGCGCTTGCACGGCATGCGGTATGTACAATGGCCGCAAGGTTCTCACCGTTGACGAGAAGTAATTAAAATGCTCAAGGAGGAAAGGGTACCCCTTTCCTCCTTTTGCGTATGTGAGTTTATGAAAAACGATGTCATTTCAAAAATAGATAGCGGCAGCCCGCTGCACGGCAGAATCCATGTCGGAGACGAGATAGTCAGCATAAACGGAAACCCCATCCACGATGTGCTCGACTACAAGTTTTTCTCCTATGACCCCGTGCTGCGCATAGTTCTGCGCCGTCCCGACGGCGGCGAGTACGCGGTCCACGCCGAAAAGCCGGAGGGTATGGACCTCGGGCTGGATTTTGAGGAGTATCTGATGGATGCTCCGCGAAGCTGCGCAAACAACTGCGTTTTCTGCTTTATAGACCAGCTCCCCAAGGGTATGCGCAAAACGATGTATTTTAAGGACGACGATGCGCGCCTGAGCTTTCTGCTTGGTAATTATATCACGCTGACAAACCTGTCTCAGCGCGAGATACAGCGCATAATCGACCTGCACATAAGCCCCGTGAACATCTCCGTTCACGCTACCGATCCGGAGCTTCGTGTTAAGCTGCTGCGTAACAAAAACGCCGGCAAATGCATGGATATAATGCGCCGCTTTGCCGAAGGCGGCATCGTTATGAACTGTCAGATAGTCTGCTGCCCGGGACTTAACGACGGGCAGGCGCTTGAGCGCACGATGCGGGAGCTCTCCGAGCTCTACCCCGCCGTGCACAGCGTTTCCATCGTTCCCGTCGGGCTCACGAAGTACCGCGAGGGTCTGTACCCGCTCACGCCGTTTACCCCCAAGCACTCCGGCGAGACCATCGACCTTGTTACCGCCTACGGCGACGAGTGCGTTAAAAAATTCGGAACGCGGCTGTTTTTCTGCTCGGACGAAATGTACATCTGCGCACGGCGCGAGCTGCCCGAGGATGATTTCTACGAGGAGCACACACAGCTTGAAAACGGTGTCGGCATGATACGGCTGCTCGAACGCGAGTTTAAAGGCGCTCTGAGCTTATCCGGCGAGCCCGACGGCGTTCCGTTTTCGATAGCCTGCGGCGTTTCCGTCGCACCTTATTTTGAAAAACTTATTTGTATTGCAGCCGAAAAGTATGGTAATATAAAAGGAACGGTATATGCCATAGAAAACGACTTTTTCGGGCACGGGGTGAATGTCTCCGGACTTATAACCGGCGGCGACCTCATCGCGCAGCTGAAGGGCAAGGACCTCGGCGAGCGTCTTTTCATATCGCAGAATATGCTGCGGCGCGAGGAAATGGATTTTCTCGACGATATAACGCTCAAGGAGGCCATAAGCGTCCTCGACATTCCCATCTACCCCATAGAATCCGACGGATTTGCGCTTTGGGACGCGATAAGCGGCGATGCTCTGCCGGAGGTCAAGATACCCGAGCGCAGTCCCGAGCGGCAGCAGTACTATAAATATAACCAGAACGGAGGTTAGCTTCATGTCAAAGCCTCTCATTGCCATAGTCGGCAGACCCAATGTGGGAAAATCAATGCTTTTCAACAAGCTTTGCGGCAAGCGGCTGTCCATTGTTGAGGACACGCCGGGCGTCACCCGCGACAGGCTTTACGCCGAGTGCGAATGGCTCGGCAGAAAATTCGATATAGTTGACACGGGCGGTATTGAGCCCACCACCGATAACGAGATACTCATGTTCATGCGCGAGCAGGCGAACATTGCGATAAGCGCGGCGGATGTGATCGTTCTCGTCACCGATGTGCGCACCGGCGTTACGGCGGCGGATAAGGAAGTTGCCAATATGCTGCTGCGCTCTAAAAAGCCCACAGTGCTGGCTGTCAACAAGATGGACTCCACCGGCAGGCTCGATCCCGCGATATACGAGTTCTACGAGCTCGGTCTCGGCGATCCCGTCGCGGTCTCCGCCGTGCACGGTCACGGCACTGGTGATCTGCTCGACGAGTGTATGAAATATTTCCCGCCCGAGGACGAGGAGGATGAGGAGGACGACCGCATAAAGGTCGCCGTTATCGGCAAGCCCAATGTCGGCAAATCCTCGCTCGTAAACCACATTCTCGGCGAAAAGCGCGTTATCGTCAGCAATGTCGCCGGCACTACCCGCGATGCGGTCGATTCCGAGGTAGACAACAAGTTCGGAAAGTATGTTTTCATCGACACCGCCGGCATACGCCGCAAAAGCAAGGTTGATGAGCGCGTTGAGAAATTCTCCGTCATGCGCGCGCAGATGGCTATAGAGCGCGCGGATGTGTGCATCATCATGATAGATGCGCGCGAGGGCGTAACCGAGCAGGACACCAAGATAGCCGGACTTGCTCACGAAGCGGGCAAGGCGAGCATCGTTGTCGTGAACAAGTGGGATCTCGTCGAAAAAGAGACCGGCACCATGGAGAAAATGCGCAAGGAGGTCATGCGCGACCTCAGCTTCATGAGCTATGCTCCGGTGCTGTTCATATCGGCAAAGACCGGTCAGCGCACCGACAGGATATTTGAGCTTGTGAACTTCGTAAACGATCAGAGCAATATGCGCATAACCACCGGTATGCTCAACGATGTTCTTGCCGACGCTCAGGCGCGCGTCCAGCCGCCCACGGACAAGGGCCGCAGGCTGAAGATATATTACATGACCCAGACCGGCATAAAGCCGCCCAACTTCGTCGTGTTCTGCAACAGCCGCGAGCTTTTCCACTTCTCGTATCAGCGCTATATCGAAAATCAGATACGCGCGGTGTTCGGGCTCGAGGGCACACCTATTCGCATGGTGATCCGCCAGAAGGGAGATAAGCAATGACCGCACTTTTGCTTGCAGTGACCGCAATCATAGCCTATTCCTTCGGCAGCCTCAGCTCCCCTATCCTGTCCTCGCATATATATTTCCATGAAAATATACTCAACTACAGCCGCGACAACGCCGGTATAACGCGCTTTCTCAAGCGCCACGGTCGGAAAGGCGTTGCCGTTCTCTGCCTGGTCGAGATCATAAAAACCGTTATCCCCGTGCTTATCGGCGGACTTCTGATGCTGATAGTCGATCATGCTCAGATAGGCTTTGCGTTTGCGCTTTTCTGCGTCGTTCTGGGCACCAACTTCCCGATTTTATACAACTTCCGCGGCGAGCACAGTCTGCTTGCCATGGCGGTCGGTTGCTTTTTCGTAAGCGGCGAGGTCGCGTTCGCGGGCATAGTGGTGTTCGTAGTCGTGTACATCATAACGCGCTATATATCGTTCTCGGCACTCAGCAGTACCTTCATCATGTTTCTTGTAACGATGATGAGCGTTGACGATGCCATCGTGCGCAATATCCTGCTGCTTACTTACCTGCTCGTCGTGATAGAATACCGCAAAAACATCCCCCGTCTCCTGCGGAAAAAGGAGAAAAAATTCCGCTATAAAGAGGATGTCACCTATATGTTCGACGATGATTACGGCAGCGGACAGAATTAAATTTAAAATTCCGGTTGACAATACGCCCTCAGTCTGCTAAAATATCCAATGCGTCTGGGGGTATAGCTCAGCTGGGAGAGCGCTTGAATGGCATTCAAGAGGTCAGCGGTTCGATCCCGCTTATCTCCACCAAGTGAAAAAGCCTGTAAACTCAATGGTTTGCGGGCTTTTTTGTTTTTTGCCTGAGTTTCGTTTTTCCTTGTGGGTAAACAAATAAGGTAAACAAATATCAGCTTTTGAAGAAAAAAGCCGTCAACGATTCACTGTTGGCGGCTCGAAAATTTTATTAAGGCTTGCTGTCAGCGGCAGGTTGTTGCGTTGCCTCCAATTCTGCGGCTATCTCAAGAATTGATTTGCCCACCTTTGCAAGCCCGGCAGAAATCAAGTAGTCGCTGCATACCTTAAAATATTTCTTCGTTTGTGGGTCTGTTTCAAGTTCCCACATACGGTTTTCAGCGCAAGCAATATACAAGGACTTTGACAGCTCATCAAAGTCGCTCCAACGCTCCCAGAACGCCGCCTCCGTAGGGATAGGAACCCCCACAACGGCGGCTTCTAACTTTTCGAGCCTTGCTCTGATAGTAGCAATAGCAATCATATTAAAGTGCCTCTATTACAGGAGCTGCAAGTTCCTCCCATTGTGCGTTCATGTGGAGCGTGTAAGTGCGCTCACCTTTGCCGTGAAGCTGTCCTGTAAGCGTGTCCGCAATGTCGCAGATGTTCTGCCATGATTGCATAATCGCTTCATCTGCGCCTTTTACGCTCGTTGCTATATATTCGTATTGTGAGCGTGAAACGCTGTCTGCGGCATTTGCTGCGGCATCTGCGGCGTATTTGCCGATTAGCCGTGTCATGGTGCTGTTGTCGTCAAAGCGGTCAAGCAGCTTCATATAATCGTCTGCACGGCATACCCCGCTCTTGAGCAGCTCAAGCGTAACCGTATCGACCTTATCAGGGTCAACCAAGCTGTCAGCATGAACAGCGTCTTGAAGTTCTGCCGTGAGGCGCTTTTTCTCGCGCTGGAAATTCTGCCAGCATTCACAGGACACCGCATCAAACTCGGCTTTTGCTTGCTTAAGCGCAGCATCTGCGTAAGCGATCTTTGCCGCCTTTTCGCCTATAAACTTTTCCCTAAAGTTTTCGGCGCTGCTTCTTTGCTCTTCTGCCTCGCTGAGATTGCTCTCGGCTTTTTTGTAAGACGCTCTTGCCGCTTTGAAAGCACTATCGAGCTGTTCTGCGTATTTATTTAAATTAAAATTCATTTTCTGCTCCTATTAAATTTATAGATTTCGGCAGCGCCGATAATTACAGTGATTAGAGCTGCGATATTAACAGCAGCTATCATAAGTAGAATAATACTTTTCACATATCCTCCATGTTAATATTTTTTGCTTCGAGCGCGTCAAGACGGCGGCATATTGAAGCACTTTCTATATATCGGCAGCAATGCCGTAAAAGGCTATCAGCGGCTGACACTCTGACACTGGCAGCACTGTCTTTATCTCGAATAACATTGAGCAAAGCGCCGACAGCATCATTTAAGCCGTCTGCCATTGCGGTTGATGCAACGGACAGCAGCGCACCTTGTGCGGCATCGTATTGCTGTCTAAAGCTATCGTCTTGCAGTCGTTTATATATCGCATTGCGGCTCATGCTCAAAGCCGTTGCCGCTTTCCCGACACTCCCGTGTACAAGTAAAGCAGTCAGCAGTTGTTCATCTGAAATGTGTTTAGGCAATCTCTCACCCCCTTATTTTGTAGTAATTATGTAAACCCAATTACTCAGTGCCTTGCTTTTCCGCCTGTTTTTGCCAGTAATGTTGCTGGTATGTTGCGACCTTTTCAGGATTGTTCTTGCACCATAGCTTATGATAATCTCGAATGGTATCTTTGTTTTTCTTTCGCCATTCTTTCATGTATGCCGCTTTTGCGGCTTTTGCCTCGTCTGTCAATTGAATTCCTCCTAATTTGCCATCAACGGGCAATTTCTTGTTGCGGTTCACCGTTGACGGCTGTTTTTTGTTGTAATCTCCGGTGCATGAAAGTTGATGGTTTTGCTGTGCGCATATATCATCAACTTTATCAACTTATCAACTATAGGCGGCATTAGGTAGATAAAGTTGATAAAACTATATCCTAACAAAACTCATCAACCGCCATGCACCTTTTCATATTGGCAAGCCCTCTAATACTTCCTCGACGGTTTCAGTCTTGGAAATACCAAAGCCATTGACTGCCTTACCGTTGAATTTTACCCGCTTGCCGGTTTGAATGGTTATACCATCAGCACGGAGTTCGTCAGCTATACTTTCCAGCGCTTTCTTTGGTTGAACAGCGCCGAAAACATCAAAGCCGTATTCCTCTCTCATTAAATCATAGCTTAAATTAACCATCTGTCCGCTAATAGACTTTTCTTTGATAGCATCTATCAAAAAGTTGTTGCGTTCCTCTCGTTCGTTGGCCATTTGCATAACTTCATGCGGTGTCTTGCGCCATCGTGCAGCATTTTCGAGTGTTTGTCTTGTAATATCTGAAAAGCCTTCCCATTGCAGTCCTCCATTTGAGGTAATGCGAAATTTCACTGAGCGCCCCGCCTCGGCATAATTGGATTTCGTATGCACCACTACTCGAGCGTCCTTTTCCATTGGGTCATCACTGAAAATAACTCTTACTGCGGAGCGGGCTGCATTAACAAAGTCGGTCGAGCCTGTAGCGGCATTATTTGCGTTTTCACCTTGAGCCCTTTTATTTACATGGCTGACAAGTATCATGCCACAGTTGCACTCTTTAGCCATATTTGCAAGCCTTTGAAATACTGGTCTGACGGCATTAACACGGTTAATATCTACATCAGCCCCCAAGAATGCGTGCCATGGGTCAATTATCACAAGATGTGGCTTATACGCCAGTATTGTCTGCTTAAACGCCTCATAACAGCTTGTAAAATTCATCCCCTCGCTGTCCATGCAATCAAGTATGTATATTCTTTTTAAGTCTGCGCCTGACGCCACAAGTCTCTTTTTTAGTAGCTCTCCTCTGTCCTCTGCGCTGATTATTAAGACAGTTTCCGGATCTATCTGAGTAATGCGGTCATCACCCAGCAGGCGTTTTCCGTTGCTAACTCCCGCTGCAATTCCACAACACAACACCGTCTTTCCGGTGCCACCGTCTGCCATTAGTACGGTATAGTCCCCGATTGGGATATATGGCCACCACACAAAATCGGTTTTATCTTCTCCAAATTGAGTTGCCAGCTTTGCAGTATATTGTTCTTTGCCTGATATGCTCTTCAACCGTTATCACCGCCTTTGGCCCGATATTTTTTGTAATCAAGTTCGACGGTAATAATGTTAAGCTTTTTTACCAACTCTTCATCTGCGTCGAATTCCCACGCAAAACAGCCGTCTCTAAAAGGGCTTGGTATCTCTACGCACTCGTGTCCTTGTGCCATGAGATGTGCAGCTGTTTGAGGATGTGTGCAAAGTAGTTTTCTTTCCAACTTATCGCCCCCCCATATCAAAGCGCATTAAGCTGCTCGATAAACTTGTCGTAGTTAATCATTACACGACTACCAACAAGAATGTATGGAGCTTGTCCTGTCTTTACCATTGTGCGAATTGCATTCTCCGGCAAAAGACCTGTTTTAGCAATTTGTCTTATGGTCATCATTCTTGGTTGCTGAGGTTCATGTTCAACTTGATACATTGTTTTGTTCCTTGCCTTTGGTTTTAATAACAGATTCACAAAGAAAAAAGGAGCAACACACTTTTTGTGTGTCGCTCCTTAAAAACGGCAGGGACACACAATCGTATATAGTAGGTAGTATGACTACTTTCCTATAAGCTTGTGTTACCCTGTCCGATAACCGCCTATTGAAAAAACGATGTCTCGTCTTTTCTCATCGGGCTTCCTTTTATATCAGCGCTCCAGTTTATCACAGGATTTTTCCTGTACCATGTACTGCAAAAATGGTTCTTTTCAATTTGTCCATATTAAACAAACCGCCTTTTAATTCCCGGTGTCTGGTCACCCTCAGCAACTGAGCTGTATTCAATTTTCTTTGCTTTGTTGATTATATCATAATAAGAGAATTATGTCAATAGTTTGCAATTTTGCACATGGTTCGCAATGTCCTTATGCTTGTTAGATAATCATGCTTTCAATACCGTCAACTGTGCGTCTTTGTGCCTCATCTGTAACACCTGCGTAAAACTCTATAGTTGTTGAAGGGTCTTTATGTCCTAACAGCGTTTGTACCTGCTTCAGATCTGCGCCGCTTTCAAGAGCCAATGTCGCCGCTGTATGCCGCAAGTCATGCGGTGACACTTTCGGTAAATTGTTGCGCTTTACAAACTTAGACTGCCATCTTGTCGGTGCTGTTGGGTAAATAGGCTTGTAAGGATTGTAGGCACTGCAAAAAACATATGCTGACGGCATTAGAGCTGCATCAAATCGCCGTTCATTCTCGTGTTTTAGCTCCATAAGTAACGAGTAGACACGAGGTGAAATAGGCACTGTGCGCTTTTCTCCGGTTTTTGTGCTGCCAACATGGTATTTGTCCGGACTGGATGCATCTACTGTGACATTTCGAGAAACGCTCAATGTCAGTCTATCTCCATCTATATCTGCCCATTGGAGGCCTACACACTCACCACGGCGCAAGCCTGTTGTAATCAACACATTCATAAAGCACCTCCAAAACATCGGTTCTTTTTCAAGGCACTCTATAAAGCGCTTTGCATCCTTTGGTTCAAGAAAATCAATTTGTTTATTTTCCTTGTGCGGCTTATCTTTAACCGAGAGATATTTACAAGGGTCATCTTTTATGTAGCCGAAACGCAAGGCATAGTTTAATATATTGCGTAATGTCTGATAATGTCGCATAATCGTTGTAGCGCTTAACGGTTTCCCGCTTTTGGTCGATGCTTCTGTATTTAGATATTTAATGTATCTCTTAACGGTTTCGGCATCAATTAGCGCAAGGCGTTTCTTTGTGCCAAAGTATGCAATAATATCGTCCGACATATTCTTATAGAAACTAATACTGCTCGGTGTATGTGAGCCGTCCATGACATGGTCAGGCCACCAATGTGCATTGATAAACTCCGTCAGTGTAATTCTGCTTTTATCTGCCTTTTCATGTGTGCGCTCGTACTCCGCTTTTTGCTTCTCCGCCCACATATCGACTTGGCGTTCAACTTCCTTACGCTCTTTAGCCGGTGTAAGCCCGACAGGGCGCTTAAATGTCTTTGTGCGCCATACTTGCTTATTATACTCATCACGGCCAACACACAATGTAGCTTTGTAGCTGATAATGCTCCCATTGCCGTCCGTCTTTGATGTAATTGTAGCCATATTTCGCCTCCAAATGGTAAACAAAAAGGTAAACAAAGATATTGTATGATGTTATCCGTCCCTAAACAATATTACATCAAAACCACTGATAAATCAAGAGAAATAAAAAGAAATTAGACGATAATAAAAGTGTATAATTTGAATGGCATTCAAGAGGTCAGCGGTTCGATCCCGCTTATCTCCACCATGTGAAAAAGACAGGATTTGCTCCTGTCTTTTTTCTTTCGCTTGATTTTGAACCGCTGACCACTTGAATGTTTTTATTTAATTTTCGCCGCAGGCGGCTTTTGCGGCATCCCGCAAAAGCTCAGCGGTTCGACCACGCTTATCTCCACAAAAATCAACACCGCAACGAAAGTTGCGGTGTTGATTTTCTGTTCGGTGAATTATAGTATCAAGTGCACCGGGAAAATGATAAAAAAGTTCATACGAAACTCTGGTAGAATGTAATAAGGACAAAACAAAAAATCAAAAGAAGATCCGTATTGTGCATGGCAGAAGGGCACGAATGAAAATTCAAGCGGCCTACTGCGAGAATTTTATCCGAAGGGAAGAAATCTATCTCGTGTTTCTCCGACCACACTAAAACGAAACCTGGCGCTTATTAACGCCAGGCCTCGTAAGATTCTTAATTTTCATTCTGCCCAGGAGTTGTGGGACTTTGAGCTCTCTTCCTGTTGCACTTAGTTTGACAATTCACTATAATGGCTACTATGCAAATGTGCGTAACTAATACAGGCGGCGCATATTTCATAGAAAAACACGACAAAGAATTTAAGCGTACATTGGTTTATAGCTCGTTGCAGCAAAATGCAGAACGGCTATTTCAACAAAACAGCCGTTCTCTTAATGGCAGAGAAAGAGGGATAACGCTTTTGCCTTGCAGCATAGCTGCTGCGGACCTTTCGCCTAAAAACATGCCACCGGCATGTTTTCTTAACGGTGAAACCCACTTTGGGTTCAAATCCCTCCTGTTATTATTTTAAAATATAAGCCCCCATCAGCAGGATGGGGGCTTATTTTATGTGAAGACAAGACAATAGAGATGTTTTTGCGTTTTCGCTGTCTTGATTTGAA
>SAMEA104315424__coassemble_432_pt1 | contig 39256 bp, 38 predicted proteins | sample SAMEA104315424__metabat2_low_PE_018 | metagenome-assembled genome bin SAMEA104315424 (sample SAMEA104315424) | gut metagenome | biome: Monkey gut; feature: monkey-associated habitat; material: faeces | place: China | collected 2013 | reverse complement strand
GGTGAAAAACGCCGTTTCCGTTATCGTCGGCGGTGACATACCTTCTCATTTTCTCCGGCACATCGCACGGCGGCAGCAGCCTTCCGCTCTCGTCTATGACCCCGAGCCGTATAAGCGCCGCCACGAGGTCAATAAGCCCCGAGCCGCACAGTCCGCGAGGCGTTTCCGAGCCTATAACATCGTATAAAAACCCATTATCATAGCGCACATGGCTTATTGCGCCGCCGATGCCCGCCATGCCGCAGCTTATACCGGCGCCCTCAAACGCGGGACCGGATGCAACGGCGCAGCAGGTAAAGCCGCCGCGTCCGCCGATAGCCATTTCACCGTTCGTGCCTATGTCGAGAAACAGAAAGCAGCCGTCCTTTTCGTATAACCCCGATGCGAGCAGACCCGCGGTTATATCGCCGCCGACATATCCCGCAACGCACGGAGAATAGACGATCTGCGCGCCGAGCAGCTCGTCCCGTACAGGCTCCCAAAACAGCGTTTCCGGCTTAAACGGAGCCACCGCTATGCTTTTTACCTCGCAGCCTGCGAATATATGCTGCATCACGGTGTTACCGGCAATAACTATGGTTTTGAGCTCCCTTAGCTCGCGCCCGCGCATAAGAAGCGCTATGAGCTCCGACACCTGTTTTCTTATGCGGTCCGACAGCGTTTTAAGTCCGTCGGGATCGTCTATCGTGTGCTGTATGCGGCTTATGACATCCGCGCCGTATGCTGCCTGCGCGTTCCAGCTGCTCACCGTGCCCAGCTCGCGCGACGAGGAAAGCTCGTACAGCCTCACGGCGACTGTAGTCGTGCCGAGGTCAACGGCGGCGGCATATCCCGTTTCGTTTGTTTCGGCTGGGGAGATCTCGATAGTGTCGGTAAGTATCATGCCGCCCGAGGTCTCGGGCAGTGTTATAACATCGCCGTCGGTGGGGATCACTTTACACGCCAGCCGCGAAACGGAGTTTACGCTCACCCTGCATTTGCCGCATTTACCGCGCCCGACGCACGCCGCCGGAATGCTTACACCGGCGCGGCGCAGAGCGCTCAGAAGAGTTTCGCCCGCGTTAAAGCGCACCGCGAAAGATTTATCGCCGCATATGACCTGAATGCTTGACACAGACTTCACCCCTTAATATAATATAATGTATTACATATAATTTTTAACAGTACTTATCTGCTTTGTCAAGAGGCATTGACGATATGACCGATATGATGACACTTGCAGAGGAAAACGGCTTTTCGCACATCGCGTATGCCGATATGTCGGCTTTTGTGCCGATGCCCGACATAAGGAAGATGTGCGCTGCCGACCGCTGCGGAAAATGGAATAATAACTGGGCGTGTCCGCCCGCCTGCGGCAGCCTTGAGACAGCAGCCGAGCAGATAAGGCGGTATAAGCGCGGTATCCTCGTCCAGACCACCGGCGAGCTTGCCGATGAGTTCGACTATGAGGGGATGCAGGAGGTGTCAAGGCGGCATAAGCGCAGCTTTTCCGACTTTGCACGGCAGGCGCGACTGCTTTACCACGACTGCCTCCCGCTCACGGCGGGCACCTGCGATATATGCACAAAATGCACATATCCGAGCAGACCGTGCCGCTTTCCGTCAAAGCGCCTTTCGTCTATGGAGGCCTACGGCTTGTGGGTAAGCGATATATGCACCCGATCGGGACTTGGATATAATTACGGCGCACACACAATGACCTACACCTCATGCGTGCTTTATAACGAGGAGTGATAAGAATGCAGACACCGAAGGAAATATTTTTAGAGCTTTTAAAGCCGGACGGACAGCCTGAGCGCGCGCTCAAGCAGTACGAAGCGCTGCATATGTGCCTTTACGACCCCATAAATGTCTACCTCCGGGGCAACCGCAAGCGCGGCACCGTAAGCGTTGACCGCTGGGGAACGACGATCAGCTTTCCCGAGGATGCCCCCGGAGCGATACCGATGAACCACGGCGACCTTGCCGTCTGCCACGATATAACCCGCTGGCGGGAAACCGTTCACGCGCCGGATATTGCCGCAAACTGCACCGAGGGCTGGGAGGAGTGCCGCAAAAAGGCGCGCGAGGCGACCGGCAGCGATAAGCTGCTCGCGAGCTTCATGGGTACCGGAATATTTGAGCAGTGCCATTTTCTCATGGGCTTTGAGGACACGCTCACAAACCTCTATGAGCACCCGACGGAGATGCACGAGCTCATCGAATATATAACCGAGTACCGCCTTACCTATGTAAAGCTGCTTATTGATAATCTCCGGCCTGATGTTATCTTCTCACACGACGACTGGGGCACGAAAAACGCCCTGTTCATGAATCCGGATATGTGGCGCGAGTTCTTTAAGGAGCCTTATCGCCGGTTTTACGGTTATATTCGCTCGCGCGGCTGCATAGCCATTCACCATGCCGACTCCTACCTCGTTCCGATAGTTGACGATATGGCGGAGATAGGCATTCAGGTCTGGCAGGGCACTCTGCCGGAAAACGACATTCCCGCGCTTCAGCGGCATTTAAAGGGCAAGCTCGTTCTCATGGGCGGTATTGGCGCGGCGATAGACAGGGCCGATGCCACGCCCGAGGAGATACTTGCCTATGCCCGCAATACCCTTGATACCTGCTGTGCCGGTGGGCACTTCATCCCCTCGATAACCTACGGTTTGCCCGGCGCGGTGTTCCCGCACATAGACCGTTATATAGATCAGGCGATAGACGAGTATAACGCAAAGCTTCATATGCCGCGCTATGACCTGCCGCCGGTACCGCGCCGCGCGGTCGGAAAAAGCTCCGTCTCCGCCGAGAAGAGACCCGAGGAGCAGGTGCAGGAGGGGAGCGTATTCGGCTCAATAGCCTCCGCTATAAAGCGCGGCCAGCAGAAGAGACTGATAACGCTCATCCAGAAGGCTCTTGACGACGGCGTTGACGCGCAGGATATACTCTCGCAGGGACTTATAAAGGGCATGAACGAGCTCGGCGAGGATTTCTCGGCAAACAGAGCGTTCGTTCCCGAAATGCTCATAGCCGCACGGTGCATGGCGGCAGCCACCGCGCTTTTAAAGCCTTATATGGTCGATGCCGGCGGCAAAACCCGAAGCATCGGCAGAGCGTGCATGGGAACGGTTCGCGGCGATATGCATGATATAGGCAAAAACCTCGTCAAGATAATGTTTGAGGGCAGCGGTATAGAGGTCATCGACCTCGGAACGGATGTACCTCCTGAAAAATTCGTTGAAGCGGCGGCTGAAAACGATTGCAGGATAGTCGCCTGCGCCTCGCTGCTTACAACAACGATGGAGGAAATGCGTCAGGTAGTCGAGCTTGCAAAGCAGGCGGGCATACGCGAAAAGGTCACTATAATGATTGGCGGAGCACCCATAAGCCAGAGCTTCTGCGACGAGATCGGCGCGGATATATACGCCCCCGATGCCGCGACTGCTGCGCGCGATGCTGTGAAAATACTCGAAAAGAGCTGAGTGAAATGTCAAAAGAGCAGATACGCGATGAGAATAAGCTCAGGGTCATAAAGGCGGCGCAGGAGCTGTTTATATCCGATGGCGTCGCCAACACCTCTATAAACCGCATAGCAAGCGAGGTCGGACTTTCGCCGATGTCGATATACCGCTATTTCGGCAACAAGGTAAACCTCGTGCTTGCGGCATGGCGCGATGCGCTCGGCGTTTTTTACGAGGGCTATATGCAGCGCTATAACGAGCGCGCGAAGGGACTCAAAAACGGCTATGAGCGCTGCGTTGCCGCAATGGAGGAGTATAATAACACCTATATGCTGTTTCCCGAGTGGTACAGATACACCCGCGAAATGCTCAGCTACACCGCAGCGCCGGAGGGCAGCGGAATAGACATCGGCAGCGTTTTCTGGCAGTTTTACGATAAGGAGATACCTCTGCCCATCGTGCACTCGCTCGAAGAGGGGATAGCGGACGGATCCATTCGCGCGGATGTAAATGTGCGTATGCTTTTGCAGCTTATTGTCAATGCCTACACTGGAGTTGACATATATAATGACCCGAACGAGCAGCTTTTGCCCATAGATGAGTTGGAACTTTACTCAAAGCTTATTGCAAGATACATAAAAGCCGACACTTGAATTTATGTGATTTAAACAAACTTTAGGAAATGACAAGATATTTCTAAAGTTAAGTAACAAAAGGTGCAGAAATGTCTTGAGGATTTGATAATATTCAGACAAATTTAAATGATGCTTCCGCACAAATTTTTTTTGAAGTATATGTTATAGGTCATAACATATACTTCAGTGGGAGAAAAATATTTGGTGGAGTGATAAAAATGAGGCGCAATATATCCGAGTGCGTTTCGTTCTGGGATAAGCTCAGCGAAAAGCACAGGCACAGCCTTTCAGACAACACGATCTTCCGCAGCTACAGGCGCGGGGAAAATGTGATCTTCAAAACCGTGAAAAAGGACGGTATCATATTCGTACTCGGCGGCGAGCTGCGGGTGTACCTTGCCTCGGATAACGGCAGGGAAATGACGCTGTTTCATCTGCACGAGGGCGATGCGTTCAGTATAATGACGGTCGATAACGCCAAAAGCAGCGATGTGGTACCCTCGCTTCAGGCAATGAGCGCAACATCGCTTGCCTACCTCCAGCGCTCGGATATGGCGCCGGTGGCATACGAGGAGCCGCTTTTTGCAAAGTTCGTGTTTGAGACCTGTTCAAAGACCGCGCAGGCGATACTCAACAACATATCCTATTGCGTTTTCAACAGCATACGAAACTGCATTGCGCGCGAGCTTGTCATGGACTGCTCTGAGGTCATAGAGATAACCCACGAGGAGATAGCGAATAACCTTGGGACGACGCGGGTAGTCGTGAGCAGGGAATTAGACCATATGCGCGATGCGGGGCTTATCCGCACGGGACGCGGAAAGATATATATTCTTGACAGAAATGGACTCAGAGACATAGCAGGATGCTGAGATAACTCAGTTTCTTATATTCCCCCTCTTCACTGCGGCGGCTGTGGGAGCTGCCGCCGCAGTACATAAAAAGAGGAAGATACCGGAAGGACAACACTGTGGAAACCTATTTCATCAGCGAAAGATGCGTCGGCTGCGGCGGGTGCCATTCAAGGTGCCCCGAAAACTGCATCGACGCGGGCAGAAAACCGCTCAGGATCGAGCAGGAAAGGTGCGTTCATTGCGGAGCGTGCTATCTTGCCTGCCCGATAAGAGCCATTGAAAAGCGCTGAGGATCCTGTACCTTACTGCACCATGTGCAGACAAAAAATATATATTCAGGAGGAACCACAATGTATTACAGCAGCGGTAACTATGAAGCTTTTGCCACCCCGAAAAAGCCCGAAGGTATCGATGAAAAATCCGCCTACATAGTAGGCACCGGCCTTGCAGGTCTTGCGGCAGCCTGCTTCCTCATCCGTGACGCTCAGATGCCGGGCGAGCACATCACCCTGTTTGAGCATCTGCCTCTGGCAGGCGGCTCCTGCGACGGCATTTATGATGCAACCAAGGGCTTCATAATGCGCGGCGGCCGTGAGATGGATAACCACTTCGAGTGTATGTGGGATCTGTTCAAATCCATCCCCTCTATCGTAAATCCCGGCGAGACCGTTTTCTCCGAGTACTATCATCTGAACAAGGAAGACCCGAACTTCTCCCTGTGCCGCGTCACCGAAAAGCAGGGCCAGGACGCGCACACCGACAGAAAGTACGGTCTTACCCCCGGCGCGGCAACTCAGCTCCTCAAGCTGTTCATGTCCACCAACAAGTCCCTCGAGGATAAGAAGATCGACGATGTGTTCGATGATGAGTTCTATGCAACGAACTTCTGGACCTACTGGCAGACGATGTTCGCATTCGAGAAATGGCACTCCGCACTCGAGATGAAGCTGTACCTGCAGCGCTACATCCATCACATCGACGGTCTGCCCGATCTGAGCGCACTGCGTTTCACACGCTATAACCAGTATGAGTCCATGATCCTGCCCATGTGCAAGTACATAACCGACCACGGCGGCAAGATCCTCTATGATACGACCGTTACCAACATCGTCTGCGACTGCACCCCCGAGAAGAAGGTCGCAAAGAAGATAGAGTACACTCAGGGCGGCGTTGAGAAGGTCATCGACCTCACCGAGAACGATCTCGTTATCTGCACCAACGGCTGTCAGGGCGATGCTTCGGCATACGGCGATAACACCCATGCTCCCGTCGTCACCGTCAAAAACGGCGAGGGTCCCTCCATCGAGATGTGGAAGAAGATCGCGGCTCAGGATCCGGCGTTCGGCCGTCCCGAGAAGTTCTTCGCCGGCATCAAGGAGACCTCCTGGGAGTCCTGGACCGTCGACACCGCAAACAAGCAGATCCTCGACGCTATCCAGAAGATCTGCAAGCGTGATCCTCTGTCCGGCAAGGTAGTCACCGGCGGCATCGTGACCTGCCGCGACTCGAGCTGGCTCGTAAGCTGGACCATCAACCGTCAGGGTCAGTTCCAGGAGCAGCCCTCCGACCACTGCCTGATCTGGGTCTACGGTCTTAACTGCTGGGACGACGAAGGCGACTTCATCAAAAAGCCTATGTACCAGTGCACCGGCATTGAGCTTGCCGCAGAGTGGCTGTACCACATCGGTATCCCCGAGGATCAGATCATGGATCTTGCCACCAACGAGTGCAATACCACTCCGTGCATGATGCCTTATGTAACCACCTTCTTCATGCCCAGAGCAGAGGGCGACCGTCCCAAGGTAGTTCCCGACGGCTCTGTAAACCTCGCGTTCGTCGGTCAGTTTGCCGACACACCGCGCGACACCGTTTTCACCACCGAGTACTCCATCCGTACCGGCATGGAAGCAGTCTACACGCTGTGCAATGTTGACCGCGGCGTTCCCGAGGTCTGGGGCTCCGTTTACGATGTGCGCGACCTGCTGTACGCAACGAGCAAGCTCCTCGACGGCAAGAAGCCGGCTGAGTTCCTGCTGCCGACCATCATGCCCATCCTCGGACTGCTCAAGGAGCCTCTTACGAACAATGTCGTCGTAGACCTGCTCAAGAAGTACGATATAGTATAATTTCATCAGTGTTGCCACCGGTTTTTTCTCAAAAAGCGGAGGCTTTGGGTGCGGCATCTCCCACGCCGCACCCATTTTTATATGAAAATACCCCCGACCATAGTCGGGGGTCATATCATTTCTTTTATAATAAGGGATGCAAGAGTGTTCATTCCGGCGCTGTTCGGATGAGAGCCGTCGATGGAGTCGTAAGGTGTGCGGTATTTGTAAAGGTCAATGACCCTGCATCCGTTTATCTCAGCAATATGCCGTATCGTTTCGCAGTACCTTTCAATGTGCACGCCGCCGTAGCTTTCCGGAAAAGTAAACGAAGGGTGAGGGTAGGGCAGAGGGTACAGCAGAATATCTCTGCGGCGGGGTAATTGCGCCTGAGCTTCATAAGCATACGCTCGTATGCCGAGTCGAACACCGTAGACCATGCCCGATGCTGCCAATCCGCGCAGTCAAGGCATTTTGCCTCAATGCCCTGGGCCCAATCGTTTGTACCGAGGTAAACGATGATAACATCCGGCATCGTGCCGCCGCGGTGAAGCCCTCCGGTGCGCTCGTCGCTGCATCCGGATGGGAACAGCGCGGTCTGACCGCGCAGCTTTGTCACGCGGCTGCCCGACCATGAGTTGTTCACCAGCAGCTCGCCGCCGAGCCTTGAAATGACCTGCCCCCACCATGTGTCGCGCGCATTAAAAACATTTGCCCTTGCGCACACCTCACCGGCGAAGAATACGCTGTAGCCGCTCGGATTATAACCTGCGAGCGTGCTTATGGAATCGCCGAGTATGGAAAATCTTTTGCCGCAATATCTGCTTTTCGCTCTCGCTTCATTCTCCGACATTTTAATGGCCTCTTTAAGAACATAATATAAGAAAAACCCGACTGCCGACAGTCGGGTTTCTGGAGGCGTCACCCGGATTTGAACCGGGGAATCGCGGATTTGCAGTCCGCTGCCTTACCACTTGGCTATGACGCCATATTAGTTTGCAGGCTTTAAAGCGAAGCCTGCAAACGCATTTTTTGGAGCGGGCAACGAGACTCGAACTCGCTACCTCCACCTTGGCAAGGTGGCGCTCTACCGGATGAGCTATGCCCGCAAATGGTGCCTCCGGTCGGAGTTGAACCAACGACACGCGGATTTTCAGTCCGCTGCTCTACCTACTGAGCTACAGAGGCGTATGCTGATAAATGGTGGGAACAACTGGACTCGAACCAGTGACCCCCTGCTTGTAAGGCAGGTGCTCTAACCAGCTGAGCTATGCTCCCTCATCAGCGGCTTGTTTATTATACTAAAGCTTACCTCAAATGTCAATAACAATTTTGAAGTTTTTAATCGTTTTTTAGCTGCTCAAGAAGCTTTGATATATCATCGGGCGTGAATGTGTATACCGTGTCACAGAACTGGCAGCTTACATCAACATCCTTGCCCTCGGCGACCATACTCTTGAGCTCATCAGCGCCAACGCCGAGTATCGCCTCGGCAACGCGATCGCGGCTGCATGAGCAGCGGTAGCCGACCTCGTCGGTGCCGACAATGTGATGCTCAAGCCCCTTGAGCACTTGATCGAACACAGCCTCGAGCCCATCCTCGGCAAGAATGGTGGTCAGTGCGTCCATCATGAGTATGTTTTCCTCGAGCTTGTCGATAAGTTCATCCGGTGCACCGGGCATGAGCTGCACGATAAACCCGCCGGCGGATTTTATGCTCATATCAGTGTCCACCAGAACGCCGAGACCGCAGGCTGCGGGTATCTGCTCGCTTTCAAGCATATACGAGGTAAGATCCTCGGCGATCTCGCCGGAAACGAGCTCGGTAGAGCCTACATAGGGCTCCTTCAGACCGATATCACGGCTGACGGTCAGAAAACCGTTTCTTCCGACTGCACCGCCGACATCGAGCTTGTCGTCCGATCTAAGCGGCAAATCGACCATCGGGTCGGTGACATAGCCGCGCACAAAGCCCGCGCTGTCGGAAACGGCGATTATGCTGCCTATCGGACCGCCGCCGTTTATGCGGATGGTGAGGCTGCCGTTATCCTCCTTCATCATGTTGCCGAGCATGGACGCGGCGCACAGCGTGCGTCCCAAAGCTGCCGCGGTAGTGGGAGTGCAGTTATGAATTGTCTTTGCGCGCTCCACCGTTTCTCTTGCGCTTATAGCCGACATTTTTACAAAGCCGTCGCCGGCTGTTGCTCTTAATATCCTATCCATTGTATTACCTCAATATATGCTTGTGTTCTTAGCCGTTATGAACATCCTTCCACTGTCTGACTGCGGACACTGTGTGTGGAGCACAATGCTCTCAAAGCCCGAGCGCTCAAGAAGCGATTTCAGCATATCGGGTTCGTGAGCATATTCGATATGCTCCTCCTCATCCCGCTGCCACAGTCTGCCGCGTTGGGAGAAAATGTCCATGCCGTAGCATATGCACTGCTCGTCCTCGTCGAAATCCGCGCGCCACAGGCACAGCACATCGTCCGTCTCATCAACAAATATCTCGCCGTCGAGGCCGCGCAGGCACTCCGGCGTTTTAATGTCGAAGATAAGAAGCCCATACGGGCGCACGAACAGGTGCAGCCTTTCAAAAACCCTGCCGAGCTTTTCGGGAGGAATATAATTTATCCCGTCAAGCGAGCAGTAGGCGGCGTCCACCGTGCCGTAAAGGTCGAGCTCGGCTGCGTTCTGGCACAGGTAAAGCGGCTGTATCGTATCCGCCGGCGCCTTGCCCGCTGCCTGCATGAGCATATCGGGAGATGCGTCTGCCGCGATGAGCTCATAGCCTCTCTGTGCCATCAGAGCCGTCAGCGTTCCGGTGCCGCAGCACAGGTCGAGCAGCGTTCTGAACTCGCCGCCGTCCGCGGCAAAGCATTTTTCGTAAAAATCCGCAAACTCGCCGTAGGGTATATCGCCGGTGAGCTTGTCATACCAAGCCGACAGGGGACCGTAAGAGGTGCTCATCAGTCATCTTCCTGATGCTCAAGGCGGTTAAATACTATCTCGTACCCGTCCTTACCGTATTGCAGGGAGCGGTTAACGCGGCTTATTGTCGCGCTTGAAGCACCGGTCTCGGCAAGAATATCGTTGTATATCATTCCCTTGGAAAGGCATACGGCGACCTGATAGCGCTGCTCCATCGCCTGTATCTCGGTAACGGTGCACAGATCATCAAAGAAATCCATGCATTCCTCAACGGTCTCAAGCGTCAGTATCGCCTTGTACATATCCAGATTGCGGGGTTTTCTGTTGAGCTTATTCATAAACAATAACCTCCTCACGGTCATGGTCATTAAAAAACACTTTTGTGCTTTTATATTACATCAACACATCACAAATGTAAAGTGGTAATGACCTAAATCAAATGCAAAAAGTAATAATTCCCACGGCATAGAAAACGAACATATTGCTATTGATTAAATATGATAAATGTTATACAATACAAACATGATAAAATGGAGGTGAAAGCAATGCCATTTGAATTTACGATGACCACGCTGTGGCTTATTGCCATGGTACTGTTTCTCATTGTTGAGGCGGTAACGGTGGGACTTGTGTGCATCTGGTTTGCCGCAGGATCGCTCATTGCGCTTTTGTGCGCGATGTTCGGCGCTCCCGTTTGGGCGCAGGTGCTCGCGTTTCTCGTCGTTTCGGCGGTGACATTGTATTACACGAGACCGCTGGTAAAGAAGTATGTCAACAATAAGGTCGAGCCGACGAATGCCGACATAGTTATCGGCAAGGAATGCAAGGTCACCGAGACGATAGATAATATCGCCGGTACCGGCGCCGTTTATGTTGACGGTAAGACATGGACAGCAAGAAGTGCAAACGAGGAGATCATACCGAAGGACACTCTCGTGACTGCGCAGTGCATTGACGGAGTTAAGCTCATTGTAGCAGTACCCGAAACGGTCAAATAAGAGTTAAAGGAGAAAACAAATGGAATATGTAATTGCTGTAATAATACTTCTTGCATTGGTGATCATTGTAAGAAACATCCGTATCGTTCAGCAGAGCAAGGTAATGATAATCGAGCGTCTGGGCAAATATCAGGCGACATGGTGCACCGGTATCCATGTAAAGATCCCGTTTTTCGAGAGAGTCGCAAAGACCATCTCCCTCAAGGAGCAGGTAGCCGATTTCCCGCCCCAGCCCGTTATCACCAAGGATAATGTCACCATGCAGATCGACACCGTTATCTACTTCCAGATAACCGACCCCAAGCTGTATACCTACGGAATCGAGCACCCCATGGTAGCTATCGAGAACCTTTCGGCTACAACGCTGCGTAACATAATCGGCGATCTGGAGCTCGACCAGTGCCTCACCAGCCGCGACCTTATAAACGGCAGAATGCGCACCATCCTTGACGAAGCCACTGACCCCTGGGGCATCAAGGTAAACCGCGTTGAGCTCAAGAACATCCTCCCGCCCAGAGAGATCCAGTCGGCGATGGAAAAGCAGATGAAGGCAGAGCGTGAGCGCCGCGAGGCTATCCTGCGCGCGGAAGGCGAAAAGCGCGCAGCAATCCTCGAAGCCGAGGGCGAGAAGGAATCCGCTATCCTGCGCGCCGACGCAAAGAAGCAGCAGCAGATCCTCGAGGCAGAAGGCGAGGCAGAGGCTATCCTCAAGGTCCAGAAGGCAACGGCGGAAGGCATCCGTCTCATAAACGAGTCCATGCCGAGCGAGGCCGTGCTGAAGATAAAGGCGCTGGAAGCCTTCACCGCAGCGGCAAACGGCAAGGCGACCAAGATAATCATACCCAGCGAGATCCAGGGCATAGCCGGTCTTGCCGAGGGCGTTGTAGAGTCTGTAAAGAGCGTTCCCGCAGAGAAGTAACAATCGGATTTATAAAGACCCGACGGTGTTCCGCCGGGTCTTTTTGAGGTATAAGATGATAAAAGTAGCACAGTTTATGAAGGCACACGGCATGGATGCCGAGCGGGTGGACCTTAATGCATACACGAAAGCCATTGTCGAGAGCATGAAAGCGGGGCTCGGCGGCGACGAAAGCTCGCTGCCGATGATACCGACATATCTCACCACCGGCAGAAGGCTTGCACGAAACGAAAAAGCCGTGGTCATCGACGCGGGCGGCACGAATTTCCGCACTGCCGTAATAAGCTTTAACGCAAAGGGAGCGGTGGTAGAGTCTCAGAGCACTCAGCCAATGCCCGGTTCATGCGAGCCCGTGAGCTGGGATGAGTTTATCGAAAATGTAGCCGATGCGGTGCAGCCGCTCATGGGCGAGGCGAAAAATATCGGCTTCTGCTTTTCGTATCCGGTAGAGATAACACCCGAGCGCGACGGCAAGGTGCTCGGGCTCACAAAGCAGGTGGACATTAGGGGAGCCTGCGGCTCGTATCTCGGAAGCTCGCTGCGCGCAGAGCTTGAGCGCAGGGGCGTGCAGGTGGGAAGGATAGTTGTATTAAACGACACTCCCGCCACGCTGCTTGCGGCAAAAGCGCTCTCGAAGGGAGCATACTCCGGATTTGTGGGGCTCGTTGCCGGAACCGGCTGCAACACCTGCTGCGAGCTGGAGCTCGGCAGCATACCCAAGCTCGGAACTGATAAAAGCGGCAAAATGCTTGTCACCCTTGAAAGCGGCGCATTTGACGGCTTCCCGCGCGGTGACTGCGACCTTGCGATGGACGAAGACCTTCCCGACACCGGCGAGTACACCGCCGAAAAGCTCATTTCCGGACGCTATCTCGGTCAGGTCTGTATGTACACGCTCAAGCAGGCTGCACGCGAGGGGCTGTTTTCGGAAAACGCCGCAACTATCATCGAAAAAATGACCGAGGTCGCAACGCCTACAATAGATAAATGGGGCAGCGGGCGCTTCCCCAAGGGCTTCAACAGCGAGGACAGGGTCAATTTGGTTTACATAATAAACGAACTGTTCGAGCGCGCCGCCCGCTGCATAGCCTGCAAGCTGTGCGCGATACTTGAACTCACCGGCGACGGTGCAGGCAGACCGGTAGGCATAGGCGTTGACGGCTCACTGTTCTCGGCAAGCCGCCTCCTGCGCCCCGAGCTTGAGAAATTCATGGACATATATGCCGGAGAGATAATGGGCAGGCGCTATGAATTTATAAACTTTGAAAACATGAGTCTTATCGGCACAGCCGCCGCAGTGCTGCTGAGCTGATCTCGGCGGATATGATCGAGCCCATAGTAAAAAACAGCAGACGAGTACCTCGCTGCGTGAGATCCTCGTCTGCTTGCTTTTGAGCCTTCAGCCGGCGTTATCGTATAATTCCAAAAAACTCGCTTCGGTGCTCTTGTTTATGGTGATTGGAGGCTGCGCGTATAATGCAAGGAAATGTCAAGATGAAAAAGAAGAATGTAATACTGCTGCTTTTGTGCCTTGGTCTCGTTTTGACCGGCTGTGCAAATGAGGCCGGCGAGAAGCGGGACGATACAAAGCTGCAAATAGTCTGCTCGGATTTTCCGGCGTATGACTTTGCGCGGGAGATAGCAGGCGACAGGGCGCAGGTAACGCTGCTTTTAAAGCCCGGAGCCGAGGTGCACTCGTATGAGCCCTCGCCGAAGGACATTATCGCCATCGAGGAAAGCGACCTGTTTATCTATAACGGCGGAGAGTCCGAGGAGTGGGTCGAGTCGCTCATCGGCAAGGATGTGCGGTCAGTGCGCATGATGGACTGCGTTGAAACAGTAAATGAGAGCAGCGAGGGCATATATGCCGCCGAGGAGGGTGGGGAGGACGAGCTCGATGAGCATGTTTGGACCTCGCCCATAAACGCCTCCAGGATATGCCGCGCGATATGCGACGAGCTGTGCGCCATAGACCCCGACGGTACGAATGAATATATCCTCAATTTCGAGGTCTATAACGCCAAGCTCATGGAGCTTGATATTGAGATACGCACAACGGTGCTCAACGGCGTGCGCAAAACGCTTGTATTTGCCGACCGGTTCCCGATGCGCTATTTCACGCGGGAGTATGGGCTGGAGTACTATGCGGCTTACCCCGGCTGCGCGTCTCAGACCGAGCCGTCGGCAAAGACAGTGGCGTTTTTGATCGATCATGTGCGCGAGGAGAGCATACCCGTCGTTTTGTACATGGAGTTTTCCAACGAGAAAATGGCTGATGTCATATGCGAGGATACCGGCTGCAAAAAGCTTCCGTTTTACTCCGCGCACAGCGTCACAGCGCAGCAATTCGAGGACGGAGTGACATACCTCGACCTCATGCGCATGAATATTGACACCCTGAAGGAGGCGTTATACTGAGTGGCACAGCTTGAATGTAAGGATCTGAGCTTCGCCTATGACGGCGAAACGGTGCTCAGTGGTATAAATTTTTCGATAGATGCCGGTTCATACCTTTACATCGTCGGCGAAAACGGATCGGGTAAAAGCACGCTCATGCGTGGCATCCTAGGTCTGAAACAGCCGCAGAAGGGCGAGATAATCTTCAATGACCTCGCTCCCACCGAGATAGGCTACCTGCCGCAGCAAACGCAGATCCAGCGCGATTTCCCCGCGTCGGTGCGCGAGGTCGTGCTGTCGGGGCGTCTCAACTCCATGAAGGGCAGGCTGTTTTATAATGCAGCGGATAAGGCTGCGGCGGCGGAGAACATGGAGCGCCTCGGCATCGACGATATTGCCGGCCGCTGCTATCTTGAGCTGTCCGGAGGTCAGCAGCAGAGGGTGCTGCTCGCGCGCGCCATGTGCGCAACGAAAAAGCTCCTGCTGCTCGATGAGCCGGTCACGGGGCTTGACCCCGTTGCGGCAAACGAGATGTATAACCTTATAAAGCTCGTAAACCTCTGCGATAATACAAGCGTTATCATGATCTCGCATGATATTCATGCTGCTGTTCGCTATGCTACGCATATCCTCCATCTCGGGCGAAGTCAGCTCTTCTTCGGCACCACCGCGCAGTATCGTGAAAGCGACCTTGCGCGCCGCTTCGTGGGAGGGTCAAGGGCATGATGGAGCTTATAAAAGAGATGTTTTCCTATCATTTCATGATAAGGGCGGTAGTCGTCGGAGTGCTTGTATCGCTGTGCGCCGCGCTTCTCGGCGTGTCGCTGGTACTCAAGCGGTATTCCATGATAGGCGACGGATTGTCCCATGTCGGCTTCGGTGCGCTCGCGATCGCTGCGGCTGCAAACATAGCGCCGTTGTACCTTGCGGTGCCTACGGTCGTTGCGGCGGCATTCCTGCTGCTGCGGATAAACCAGAACAGCAAGATAAAAGGCGATGCCGCCATCGCGCTCATCTCGTCCTCGGCGCTTGCCATCGGTGTCGTCACCGTGTCGCTGACAAGCGGCATGAACACGGATGTCTCAAACTATATGTTCGGCAGCATATTGTCATTGAGCCATACCGATGCAGTTTTGAGCATAATCCTCTCCGCAGCCGTGCTTTTGATGTTCGTGCTTTTGTATCCGCGCATATTCGCCGTTACCTTTGACGAAACATTTGCAAGAGCCACCGGAACCCGCGCCCAGCTTATAAACAGCGTAGTCGCGGTCTTAACGGCTGTGACGGTCGTTATCGGAATGCGCATGATGGGCGCGCTGCTCATATCGAGCCTCATAATCTTTCCGGCGCTAACCTCGATGCGCGTATGCCGCAGCTTTAAGTCGGTCGTTATATGCTCCGCCGCTGTATCGGTCGTGTGTTTTGTCATCGGTATGGGTGCATCTTATGCATTCGAACTGCCCTCCGGTGCGGCGATCGTGATAGTTAATATAATAGCATTTGCACTGTTTTCTTTTGCAGCTTTACTAAAAAGGCGGTTGTGAAACTGTATAAATCATATAAAAATCAGCTCCGAGCGTAAAAATCGGGGCTGATTTTTTATGCAAAAATTCATTAAAACAGTGAATATTCGCACTAAAATGAATATTATTCATACAAAATGCGCTTTTTTCTAAAAAATACGAATATTTTTTCAAAAAAGTGTTGACAACGGTGAATAAAGATGCTAATATAAGCACCGTCGTAAGGAACGGCAAACAAAACAGTTAAAAATTTTTTGAGAGGTATAGAAAATGAAAAAGTTTATCGCACTTCTGCTCGCGATGGTCATGGTGTTCGCACTGTGCGCATGCAGCAATAACAACGACAAAAAAGACGACACCAACGGTGATCAGGCAAGCGTAAAGCTGAAGATCCTTGACTCCGAGTATGTCACCGAAGATTACGCTATCGGCATTGCAAAGGAAAACACCGACCTGCTCGAGAAGGTCAATGCAGCTCTTAAGGAGCTCAAGGACGACGGCACTCTCAAGGCTGTCACCGATTACTTCATATCCGGCACCGGCACTCTCCCCGAGGTTCAGAAGAATGTTGCAGCCGACGCAGAGGAGCTCGTAATGGCTACCAACGCAACCTTCCCTCCGTATGAGACCGTTGAAGGCGACGAGATCGTCGGCATCGACCCCACTGTAGCAGGTCTTATCGCTGACAAGCTCGGCATGAAGCTCGTCATCGACGACATGGAGTTCGACGCGATCATCCCCGCACTCACCTCCGGCAAGGCAGACATTGCAATGGCAGGCATGACCGTTACCGAGGAGCGCCTCCAGAGCATCAACTTCTCTGACAGCTACGCTACCGGCGTTCAGGTAATAATCGTTAAGGAAGACTCCGACATCACCAGCGCTGACGACATCGTTGCAAAGATCGAGAACGGCGAGAATATCCAGATCGGCTGCCAGATCGTAACCACCGGTTACATCTACGCTTCCGACACCATCGAGAACGGCGGCTTCGGCGAGGATCATGTTCAGGCATTCCCCAAGGGTGCTGACGCTATCGCAGCTCTTACCAGCGGCAAGATCGACTGCGTTATCATCGACAATGAGCCCGCAAAGGCATTCGTTGAGGCAAACAACGGCTGATAAATAAACAACTTCATTAATGAGGCTCCGTGCGATCATGGAGCCTCATTTTGAGCGTTCGAGAATTAGGAGGTATCTTATTTGGAAGCTTGGATGGCAGACCTGAAAAGTCAGTTCATATTAAACTTTATCGAAAAAGAGCGTTGGCGGCTTCTTGTTGACGGTCTCGGCAATACACTCAAAATAACTGCCGTTGCCTGCCTTATCGGCATATGCATCGGTGTCATCATAGCTATAGTGCGGTCGACATGGGATAAAAACCACCTCACGATGCGCCCGGGCCTCGGCAAGACCCTGCTCGGCATATTCAACGCCATATGCAAGGTGTATCTGACGGTTATCCGCGGCACACCTGTGGTCGTTCAGCTGATGATCATATACTATATAATATTTGCATCCTCCCGAAACAGCCTTGCGATAGCGATGCTCGCATTCGGCATAAACTCCGGTGCGTATGTCGCCGAGATAGTGCGCGGCGGCATAATGTCCATCGATGAGGGGCAGTTCGAGGCAGGTCGCTCGCTGGGCTTTAACTATGTCCGCACGATGCAGTACATAATAATCCCGCAGGTTTTCAAAAATGTTCTGCCGACGCTCGCAAACGAGTTCATCGTTCTGCTCAAGGAAACCTCCGTCGCCGGTTATGTTGCGATCCGAGACCTTACCAAGGCGGGCGATATTATCCGCGGCGCAACCTATTCACCGTTCCTGCCGCTTATCGTCGTTGCACTTATATACCTCATAATGGTCGTGTTCTTTACATGGCTCGTAGGCAAGCTGGAAAGGAGGCTGCGCAACAGTGACCACTGATGTTCTCATAAAAGTAGATGCTCTCCAGAAGCATTTTAAGGATGGCAAGATCAAAGCTCTCGACGGTGTGAGCACCGACATCCATAGGGGCGAGGTCGTTGTCGTTATCGGTCCCTCCGGTTCGGGCAAGTCAACATTCCTCAGGTGCCTCAATCTCCTTGAGGTGCCCACCGGCGGCACGATAACCTTTGACGGCGTTGATATAACCGATCCGAGCTGCAATATAAACCTTCACCGTCAGAAGATGGGCATGGTGTTCCAGCACTTTAACCTCTTCCCGCACATGACGCTGCTCAGAAACATGACACTTGCCCCGATGAAGCTCCTTGGGAAAAGCAAGGAGGAGGCAGAAGCTAAGGCTATGGACCTTCTCGCGCGAGTGGGGCTTGCCGACCGCGCCAATGCTTATCCCAGTCAGCTTTCCGGCGGTCAGAAGCAGCGTATAGCCATTGTGCGCGCGCTGTGCATGGAGCCTGAGGTCATGCTGTTTGACGAGCCCACGAGCGCGCTCGACCCCGAAATGGTCGGCGAAGTGCTCGATGTTATGAAAGAGCTTGCTCACGAGGGTATGACGATGGTCGTCGTCACCCACGAGATGGGCTTTGCCCGCGAGGTCGGCAACCGTGTGCTGTTCATGGCTGATGGTAAGCTCGTCGAAGAGGGAACGCCCAAGGAAATTTTCGAGCATCCCAAGAGCGAAAGGCTTCAGGACTTCCTGTCCAAGGTGCTCTGATAATACAAGTAATGCCGCAGCCTACATGGGATGCGGCATTTTTGTGCTTGTATTGCGCATATTTTGCAGTGGTTTAAGCAATATTTTCCCCTCATTAACAAAATAACACTTTCCTTTTTCGCGCCGATATGCTATACTGCGAGTGTTTGCGCTATGGCGCAGGAGGCGTTGTTATATGAAAAATAAACTGATATTTTTGATCGCGGCGCTGATACTGGCGGCTGCGCTGCCGTTTACGGCAAATGCTGAGCTGGGGATAAAGCCTGTGGCTGACCCGTGGGATGACCCGAATAACCTCACGCAGGACGGCGGCGTTTACACGGCATATAACGAGGATGGCTATGTGGTGGCGTGGGAAACGCCCGAGTGCGATGTAAACGGCAAATATATGCTCATTAAAAACGACACGCAGCTCAAGGTCGAGTACCGCGTAAGCTATATGGGCGATGTCCCATGGGGACACATCGTTGTAAGCGCGTCCGGCGATAGCGAGGAGTTCAGCGGTTGGGTACTCATGAGCGATCTGCTCGATGCCGAGGGTAAGCCCGCGGCAGTTGCGCCCGTAAAGGTGCCCGAGCATCCCATGATAGCCGATCCGAAGCCCGAGCCCACTCCCGCCGTGAGCGACGACCCCGAAGTCACCCCGACTCCGACAGTGCCAGCGCGTCCCGAGCAGGCGATAAATATAAATAACACTTATAATGCCGCGATCGTGTATACATCCGTTGCGATAGCGGCTGTTGCGATAGCGTTTGCGGTGCTCGTTCTTGTAAAGCACAAGGCACTCAATAAAAAGGGCGAATAATCACAGAATATACGGACATAATCATATTGTGGATCAAAAACCTTAGCACTCTAATCATTAGAGTGCTAAGGTTTACATTTTGTTCACAAAAAGTACTATATTTGTTCATAATTATATGGTACTTTATATACAACAAGAAACGAGAGTTATAAATCAAACAACAGATTTAAAGCTCTCCTCAAAAATGGAGGTATTGATTATGTTTGAACTTACACCTTTTGGCTATCGTCGCGTAGCATCCTATAATCCTTTCCGTGAGCTGGAGGAAATGTCCCACGGCTTCTGGAACGACGCTGATGTCAGCGGTTTCCGCACCGACATTAAAAAGCAGGACGGCAATTATGTCCTCGAGGCTGAGCTGCCCGGCTTTAAGAAGGAAGACATCAACATCGACATCGACAAGGATTGCCTGACCATCTCCGCGGAGCGCAAGTCCGAGGAAAAAGAGGAAAAGGGCGAGAACGGCTTTGTGCGCCGCGAGCGTTACTACGGCTCGTTCAGCCGCAGCTTCAATATCAAGGGCATTGATGCAGATGCCATCACCGCCGAGTATAACGACGGTGTCCTGACCCTCACCATGCCGGAGAAGACCCCCGAGGTCCCCGCGGCAAGACGCCTTGAGATCAAGTGATCCCAAGCAATGGTTAAGCAGATCAGATAGTTTTCTTTCATCCTCTCTCTTCCCCATAACCCATAAAAACAGAAGCTCAGCACGAAAGTGCTGAGCTTTTGTTTATTTAAAACCTTATCATGCTGCGGTTAATATCGGCTATGCTTCTTGCGCCACACATGTACATCGTGTCGATAAGCTCGGCGCGGAGCTTTTCAATGTAGCTTACTATACCCTCGGTCCTGCCGCCGTAGTAGCTTATCAGGAACGGCCGGCATATCATTGCGGCGTCGGCGCCGAGTGCGAGCGCGCGGAAAATGTCAACGCCGCTTCTTATGCCGCCGTCGACGATTATCTTGGCCCTGCCGCCCACGGCATCGACTATCTCCGGCAGCACCTCGGCGGTTGCGGGAGTTCCGGCAAGGACTCTTCCGCCGTGGTTTGAAACGATTATCGCCGCAGCACCCGCGTCAACGGCTTTTAAAGCGCTCTGTGCCGTCATAACGCCTTTGATTATAACCGGCATTTTCGCGTATTTGCACAGCTCACTCAACTGCTCAACGCTCTTGCTGCCGGCATCGGGACTTATCTTTTTAAGGTGCGGAAGTCCGGCAGAGTCAACAACAACGGAAACGGCAAACGGCATTGCGGCGTTTGCTGTGTCGAGATTTGCCATGATCGTTTCCATGTTCAGCGGGTTTATCACCGGTATTGCAATGCCGCCGTGAGCCTTTGAGACCTCGCAGCCGTGGGGGAATACCCTTGCATCGAGACCGTCGCCGAAGCTTGACGCAATGCCGCACCTCTCGGCAGCCTCGGCGCAGCAAACATTGAAATCACGAATGTCGTCCGTGGGGTTATACTGCGCCTTGAGCGAGCCCACGGGCGCTGATATAAGCGGCATGGAAAGAGGCTTACCCAAAAATTCTATGCCGGTATCGACCGGAGCATTGGGCACTATCGTGTCCATGTTGAGCTTAATGCCGCGCCATGCCTTCCAGTTGTCGTTTGCGCCGTTTCCGGGTGCCTTAGAGCCCGGACCGGGCATTTTGTTGCCGCAGGCAAGCCCGTTGCACTCGGGGCAAACCTTGCAGTTGGGACCGATATTTTTCTTTGCGTTTATAAGAACCTCATTATAATCCATACTCTTTACCTCACACACTTTAGTTCGAAAATTTTATCATTTTTCCGCGGGACAGTCAATCGCTTTAACAGAATGGTAATTGCATTTTCCGGCGATCAATATTATAATCGGCATATCACGAAATTGGAGATAAAAATGAAGGATTTTGAATACTTTAAGCCATATGAGGGCGATAAGCCGTATATTTTCATAAGCTATGCCCATGCCGACGATACCGTTGTGCTGCCGATAATCGCGGATATGCACCGGCGTGGCTATAATATCTGGTATGACGAGGGAATAGAGGTCGGCAGCGAGTGGCAGGAGTGCATCGCCTCGCACCTTGTGGATGCGCATCTCGTCGTCGCGTTTATCTCGAATGCCTATATGCGCTCGGATAACTGCCGCAGGGAGATGCATTATGCGCAGTCGAAAAAGATAAAAACGATAAATATATTCATCGAGGATACCGCGCTTACCCCCGGCATGGAGCTTCAGATTGGCAACATATTTGCCCTGATGAAGTACACATACCCAAGCGATGAGTATTTTTATGATAAGCTATACGGTGCGCCGCTTTTAAACAGCGAAAACTTTGCCGAGCGCGAGGAAAGACAGGCTCCAGAGCCGCCGAAGGCGCCCGAAAAGCCGAAAAAGAAAAAGAAAAAGACCGGCAAGGGCAAAAAGATAGCCCGCTGGTCCATAGCGGTCGCCGTGTTCGGAGTGCTGCTCGCGGCGCTTATAGTCGGATACTTTACCGGCTATCTCGAGCGCCTTACAACGAAAACGGCTCAGGTGGAGAATCTGCCGGACGATACCGTCTGCAGCTTCAAAAACGATGTGTTCGAGCGGGCGGCAAGGGAGTATACCGGAAAGGCGGAGGGCGATATAACCGTCGGCGAGCTCAAGGGCATGACCGAGCTTTATGTCATCGGCAATGAGTACAGCCTGCGTCAGCCGGTATCCGGAGTAGGGGAGGTCACTCAGAGCGATAAGAGCGCTGAATACACCGACTGGCAGGGGAATACCCGCACCGTAACACTCGGCAGCATTGCAGACCTTTCCGACCTTGCGTATTTTACCGGACTCAAGACGCTGTGGATACAGTACCAGAGCCTCGGCGGACTTGATACCATGCCTGCCGTGTCCCTAACAAGCCTTAACCTCGACGGCAGCCGCGTTTCGAGCCTCAGCGGTATCGGAAACCTGCCGGAGCTCAGGCAGATAAGCGCAAACTGCACATCTCTGAACTCGCTCGGAGACCTCAACAAGTGCCAGCAGCTCACTTACGCCTCGTTTAAGGGAGCTTCCTGCACCGACTTTTCGGTGTTTAAGCCGCTTGTTAATATCCAGAGCGTTGCATTCTCGAACTGTTCGCTGTCGGATATAGCCCAGGTGCTCGATATGAGCTCGCTGCGAGCGGTGCGCCTTTATAACTGTGATCTTACGGGCAGCTTCTTTAAATCATTTGACAGGGAACGGGGAATAACCGAGCTTGAGCTCGTTGACTGCACCCTGAGTACTACAACGGGTCTTGACGGCTTTACGGGGCTTACGATGCTGCGCATAACCGGAACGCGCGGCGCTTCCGACTGGTCGGCGCTATCCCAATTAACGGCGCTGAACACCGTTTATATCGACGCCGGACTAAAAGACAGCGTTGCGCAGGATGGCGGATTTGAAGTTATAATAGAGTGAATAAAAAGATCTCGGAACGCATATCGTGTTCCGAGATTTCTTTATGGCGCGTCCGTCGTCTGTATCGAAAGTAGCAGTATGAGCGTGCCGACTGCCGAAACGATAACGCCGACCAAAAGCGTAAATTCAGGCGTTGAGGTGTCCAGCAGAAGCCCGCCTATGTAGCTTGCGAAAATGCTGCCGAGCGTTAGCATGGCGGTGACGAACGCCTGCCCCTTAACGGCATTGCGCTTTACGATCACCTCGTCAACATACCGCACCGAAGCGGGGATGAACAGCGCAAACGAAAATGCCTGCAATGCCACTGCCGCGTACAGCGCGGCAACACTCTGTGCAAGGTATATCATAAGCTCCTTTACGGTGAACATTATGACCGACACCCGCAGCAGGGTAGAGCACCGGAATCGCTGCGTAAGGCGCGAGAAAAGCAGCATGACCGGCACTTCAACTATCGTCATGAACGCCAGCACATTGCCGAGATCGGCGCTGTCGCCGCCGAGATTGCGGATAAACTCTATCATGAAATTGCCAATGAGCGCATGGGTAAAGTACATTACCGCCGTCCCGGCGAGAAAAACCATGAACAGCTTGTTTTCCTTTGCAAACTCAATAAGCGAGCTTGCTTTTTCATGCGGCTCGTCATGTTCGGCGGGGGCTGCCTCATTCCTGTGCGGCTTTTCCTTAACGGAGAATATTATGCTCATAACGCCGAGCATTGCAGAGCACGCTATGTACCACAGCGGTATCGCGTTTTCGCTCGCTCTCTGCACGAGCCAGCCGAGCGCCATAGTGCATACGGAGTACGACAGCGAGCCGACAGCCCTTGCGCGGCTGAAATTGATGTTATATCCCCAGCTTTCCATGTAAAAGCACAGCGAGGTGCACAGCGGGGTAAGTAAGGTCGTTCCCGCCACCAGCAAAACATATGAGCCCGTGAGCGGTATGCAGTTTTCCGGCATCATGAACACCGCCAGCATGAGCGCTATGGACAAAACAGCCGTAACGCGGATGCACCGCAGCAGCGCTCTCTTGCGGCTGCGGTCAACATATCCCGCGACCGTCGGCTGCAAAACAAAGCCCACGATGTTGCCGAGAGCAAAAACTATGCCTATCTCGTAGTTCGAGTATCCCTTGAATTGCAGGAAAACGGCGGTAAAACAGAATATGACCGAGTTCATTGCCCAGTATGCTATTTGAAGAAGCGTATAGTCGGCGTTCAGAATTTTTTCTGTTTTTTTCATCATCTTATCTCCTCCGTTATTGCGAAGAGCCTAAATTATATCACCATATAAATGAAATAACAAGTCGGCGGAAAATGCATTTTGACTTAAAATTCGTGCGATTAGGCGTTCGAAATGCATATCAGGGGCTAATATTGCTTGCATTTTTGCGCGATTGTGACTATAATGTAAACATCGCGAAAAAAACAACAAATTATTTTCACAAAGGAAGAGAGAACATGATTGAACAAATCCACGGCGTTATAAACGCCATCAGCGGGTTTCTGTACGAGCCGTACATAGTTCCGCTGTTCCTTATCGTTGCGGGACTTTACTTTACCGCGCGCACTGGTCTGCTCCAGATAAGACTGTTTGGCGAGGCGATAAAGGTCGTCAGCGAAAAGCCGAAAGATAAGAAGTCGGTCTCCTCGTTCGGCGCACTGATGGTGTCCACCGCGTCCCGCGTCGGCACGGGCAATATTATCGGCGTTTCCACCGCAATATGCACCGGCGGCTTCGGTGCTATCTTCTGGATGTGGATAACCGCCATACTCGGCGGCGCATCCGCATTCATTGAGTCCACCCTCGCACAGATATACAAGAAGAAGGATGCCGACGGCACCTACTATGGCGGACCTTCCTATTATATGCAGGAGGCTCTCAAGCAGCGCTGGCTCGGCGTTGTGTTTGCCGTCATCCTCATCCTGACCTATGTTGTCGGCTACAATATGCTCGCCTCGTTCAACACTCAGGATACCTTCAAGACCTTCAGCTTTTATGATGCGTCCAGGACCCCGCTCATTATCGGCGCGATACTCGCTATCCTGTTTGCCGCGTGCGTTCTCGGCGGCGGCAAGCGCCTTACGAATATCACCGGCGTTCTCGTTCCCATCATGGGTCTGCTGTACATAATCGTATCCCTCGTCGTTGTCATCATGAATATCGACGCGTTCCCCGCCGTTATAAAGAACATTTTTGCTTCGGCGTTCGATTTCAAAGCAATATTCGGCGGCTTCGCCGGCTCCTGCATGATGTGGGGTATAAAGCGCGGACTTTACTCCAATGAGGCAGGTATGGGTTCGGCTCCTAATGCCGCGGCTTCCGCCGATGTCTCCCACCCCGTAAAGCAGGGCCTCGTTCAGATGCTCTCCGTGTTCATCGACACTCTCCTTATCTGCACCGCCACCGCTTTCATGTGCATGTGCGCAAATCCCGAGGGCCTCAACAAGGATGTCGCAGGTGCGGCATATGTCCAGAACTCGATGCAGATGGCGCTCGGTGATTTCGGACCGGTATTCATTGCCGTTGCCATGAGCCTGTTTGCGTTCACCACACTCATCGGCAACTATTATTACACCGAAGGCTGTCTGAAGTTCATCCTCAAGCGCAGCCCGAGCAAGACCTTCATGCTCATATTCCGCCTTATCGCCATCGCGCTCGTTTTCATCGGCGCACTGCTTTCGGCAGGCATCGTGTGGGACACCGCGGATATGCTTCAGGCATTCATGGTCATAATAAATGTTCCCGTAATTATAATCATTGCAAAGCCCGCGCTTGCCGCACTCAAGGATTACATGAGCCAGCGCAAGCAGGGGAAGGACCCTGTGTTCAAGGCGTCCTCCGTCGGACTTGAAGGCAAGACCGATTGCTGGGAAGACTAAATAAAACGAAAAATCTCCGATCAATTAGATCGGAGATTTTTTTATCACTTTTTGCCCGCTTTAGGCTTTCTGACTCCCGCAAAGGGGTCGGCTCCGCCGCCGGAGAACATCGTGAAGTTAAGGCTTGATTTAACATGATCCGCCATTGCCTGCTTTGCAAGGTCGGGGATGTGCATTTTAATAGCCTCAACTACCGCCACATGGTTGTATATAACGCTGGGCGACCAGGGGTTATCCTCGGAATTGCTGATGAACTTTATCATCGAGGACTGATACATCGTGAGGTTGGGACGCAGCATCTTGTAGCACTTCTGAATGTATTTATTCCCGCAGGATTCGACGATCAGCTCATGGAAAGGCATATCGGTAGCTATCATGCCATCGTAATCCTTGCGGATAACGCACTCGGCAAATTCGACGGCGAGCCTGTCAAGCTCCTTAACGGTCTCGGCATCGGCGCGCTCGGTGCACAGTGCCGCCGCCTCGCACTCAATTGCCGTGCGTACATCGTAGAGGTCTATCATGTCGCGCAGACTGAGATCAATGACGAAAAATCCGCTCGTGTCGGGCTTGGATATGACAAAGCCTTTCTCGCAGAGGTTCATTATTGCCTCTGCTACCGGAGTGCGAGATATGCCGAGCGCCGATGCAATGCTGTTTACATTCAGCTTGGTGCCCGGTGCGATGCAAAGAGAGACGATCTCGTCGTAAAGCATCTGCGAAACCACATCGCGGAGTTTTGCGCCGGGATTTGCGTCGAGATAGACCTGAAACTGGTCACGCTTCATGAGGTTACCATCCTTTCTGACTTATATGAATGCAAAAATCAGTATGATCTGATAAAAGTGAGCTTAAATACATCCGTTATTTTACGGCAGATGTCCTTTAAATGCAATACCTTAAATGCAAAAAGTTCAAATTGTTGAAATATTAACAAAAAATTAAGCAGCAGCTTGCCGAAACTGTCCGAATTTGCTTGCAAACGCGCGCAAAAGTGCACCGGAGCGGATTGCACCGGTGCGCTTTTAAAATTGTTTACTTACTTTTTGCTCTTTATGTACTCGTCAATGCTCTTAGCACCGGTCTTGCCGGCACCCATTGCGAGGATAACGGTAGCAGCGCCGGTAACGGCGTCGCCGCCTGCGAAAACGCCCTCACGAGCGGTCGCGCCGCCTTCGTCTGCCTCGATGCCGCCCTTGCGGGTGAAGGTCAGACCCTTAGTGGTGTTGCGGATCAGCGGGTTGGGGCTGGTGCCGATAGCAATAACAACGGTGTCAACATCAAGGATCCAGTTGGAGCCCTCAACGGGAACGGGCTTACGGCGGCCCTTTTCGTCGGGTTCGCCGAGCTCCTGCTTCTGGAGCTCTATGCCGGTAACATGGCCGTCCTCGCCTGCGTGGATGGCAACGGGGTTATTCAGGAGCCTGAACTCGATGCCCTCTGACTCGGCGTGCTCGACCTCTTCCTTGCGGGCGGGCAGCTCGTCCTTGCCGCGGCGGTATGCTATGTAAACATGCTCAGCGCCCAGACGCTTGGAAACGCGGGCAGCATCCATTGCGACATTGCCTGCGCCGACGACGCAAACATTGTGGAAATGCTTTATAGGCGTATCGTAATCATCACGGTATGCCTTCATGAGGTTAACGCGGGTGAGAAGCTCGTTTGCGGAGTAAACGCCGAGCAGATTCTCGCCGGGGATGTGCAGGAACTGGGGCAGACCTGCGCCGGATCCGATGAACACTGCCTCGAAGCCGTCGTTAAACAGCTCGTCAACGGTCTCGGACTTGCCGATGATCGCGTTGTTTATGATCTTAACGCCCATAGCCTTGAGGTTCTCGATCTCGGCAGCAACGATCTCCTTGGGGAGACGGAACTGAGGAATACCGTAAACCAGAACGCCGCCGGACTTGTGGAATGCCTCGAAGATGGTGACATCGTAGCCCATCTTGCGCAGGTCGCCCGCGCAGGTAAGGCTGGCAGGACCGGAACCGACGATAGCGATGCGGTGACCGTTATTTTCGGGAACCTTGATCTCGTCCTTGACTTCCTTGTTCATGTGGTAGTCTGCGACAAAACGCTCGAGACGGCCGATACCGACGCTCTCGCCCTTGATGCCGCGGACACACTTGCTCTCGCACTGCTTTTCCTGCGGGCAAACACGGCCGCAGACTGCGGGCAGGGAGTTAGTGGAGGTTATAATCTCATATGCTGCGTCAAAATCGCCCTCTGCGACCTTGGCGATAAACTCGGGGATGCGTACCGAAACGGGGCAGCCGGTGCGGCAGGGCATGTTGTGGCAGTTAAGGCAGCGCTTTGCCTCGTCCATTGCCATCTCCGCGGTGTAGCCGAGAGCGACCTCGTCGAAATTGCCGGCGCGGACTACGGGATCCTGCTCGGGCATCGGGTTTTTATCCATTCTCATGTTAGCCATTGCGCTTACCTCCGGTCATATTGCAGATATGCTTTGCAGCCTCGTCCTGCTCTTCCTTGTAGAACGCTGCGCGCTTGATCAGCGAGTCGAAATCGACCTCGTGTGCATCGAAGTCGGGACCGTCAACGCAAGCAAACTTGGTCTCGCCGCCGACGATAACGCGGCAGCCGCCGCACATGCCGGTGCCGTCGACCATGATCGGGTCGAGGGAGATGATGGTCTTTATGCCGTAAGGGCGGGTGACCTCGGCAAGGAACTTCATCATGATGTCGGGACCGATAGCGATAACGCGGTCAAACTGAGGCTTGCCCTCCTTGATGTTGGCGTCGATCTCCTGCTGGAGGTACTGGGTGGTGAAGCCCTTCTCGCCGTAGGTGCCGTCGTCGGTGCACATGATGAGCTTGTCGGAAGCCGCCTTGAGCTCATCCTTGAGGATGACTATGTCGGCGCTTCTGAAGCCTGCTATGAATGTGACCTCGATGCCCTTTTCGTGCATTTCCTTTGCGATGGGGTAGGCGATAGCACAACCAACGCCGCCGCCGACGACGCAGACCTTCTTCAGACCGTCCATCTCGGTAGCCTTGCCGAGGGGACCTACGAAGTCGGTGATATAATCGCCTTCCTCAACGGTGTGCAGCATCTTGGTGGTGCGGCCGGCAGCCTGTACCATAACGGTTACGGTGCCCTTTTCGCGGTCATAGCCTGCTACGGAAACAGGAGTACGCTCGCCCTGCTCATCCAGACGGAAGATGACGAACTGACCTGCCTGGGCGTGCTTTGCGACCAGCGGAGCTTCGATCTCGAACAGGCAAATGCTCTTTGCATCGTTCAGAAATCTTTTTTGTACGACTTTAAACATCTTGTTACCTCTTATCATTATTAATATTTTGTTCAAGCCATGATTGTAACAGGCTTTATTCTAATTCAATTGCGTATGATTGTCAACATACGAAATTTGCCTCAAACGCAAAAAATGCAGCAAAATCAAGGCTTTTTTGAAAATTGTGATTAAAGTTTAACTAACAATTGCACAAAAACAGGTGCGGTTCGGGTCAAAAAAGCGCGCAGGGAGTTGAACGGCGGCTGTTTTTGAGCTATACTTGCGGCAATAGGGGTGATGAAAATGCCTGTTACAGGGACACAGTGGGGCGAATACGCGCTCTATACCATAAAAAATTCATTGGGGGCGTATGCCGCAGTGAGCGACCTCGGCGCACTGGTGCGAAGCATCGTCGTGCCCGACCGCAAGGGCAGGCTTTACGATGTGACTGCCGGCTACGATACGCCGGAGGAGTATCTTGAAAACGACGGGTACTTCGGCGCGTTTGTCGGCAGATACGCAAATCGAATAGCCGGCGCCGCTTTTACACTCGGCGGCAGGGAATACCGCATAACCGCAAACGAGGGCATAAACACGCTCCATGGCGGTGTAGGACTCAGCCACAGCAGGTTTGAAACGCTTTCCGTCGGCGAAAGCTCCGTCACATTCGGCACCTCATCGCCCGACGGTAGCGACGGCTTCCCCGGCAGACTGGACATAAGGGTCACATATTCCTTCAGCGAGGATAACGAGCTAAGCATTGAATACGAAGCCGAAACGGATGCAGACACGCCGGTAAACCTCACAAATCACAGCTATTTTAACCTTTCCGGCTCCGGCGATATACTGTCGCACGAGCTGATGATAAACGCGCTCGGCTATCTTCCGGTAGACAATGAGCTCATCCCGACGGGGGAGATACGCCCTGTGGAGGGCACGAAGTTTGATTTTCGCAAAATGCGCGAGATAAAAAACGGACATTACGACCACTGCTTTGTACTGGAGGACGGCGTGTGCGCGCGGCTGTATGACCGCGTAAGCGGCAGGGAAATGACCGTTGAGACCGATATGCCGGGCGTTCAGTTTTACGCCGGAGGCGCCACTACCCGCCGCCGCGGAAAAAATGGCGCAGTTTATGGCAAAAACTCGGCGCTGTGCCTTGAAACGCAGATGTTTCCCGACAGCCCGAACCGACCCGAGTTTCCGAATACGGTACTCAAAGCGGGTGAAAAGTATCACTCAAAAACGAAATATAAGTTCACCGTAAGATGAAAAACAGCGCTCCTTTTGAGCGCTGTTTTAGTCTAATGTGAGGTTCCACACGGTGTCGGGAGGCAATGGGTCGCCGTCGTAGGCGGCTATATACGGTTCGTCGGAAGCGTCCGCACGGCGTATGACAGCGCATTTTGCGCCGAGCATTGCGCACAGTGCGGGGATAAACTCCGGTGCGTCGTTAATGACTTCCTTGACATACAGCGTGTCATTTTCGACATATCCGCAGGCTATACCACCTTTGTACTCGAAAAAACCGCCGCCGTATTCCTCGAGCAGCGCCTCCTGAAACAGCAGATAACCGTAGTAAAAGCTGATGTGTGCGCGACCCTTGAGAAGATTGTCGCGCATAAAGCCGTATTCATCGGCGTGCATCCTGTGTATGCCGTCAACAGCCTGCCCCGCGGAAACGGTCTCATAGCCGCAGAATGTTGCGGGCTTGAAGCCGCATTTTTTCTCATACCAGCCGTACAGCGAGCCCTCGGCGGGCAGCGTGCAGCAAATGTCTATAGAGTCCTCCCAAGCCTTGCGCATACAAGCCTTTGTAAGCTCCTTGCCTATGCCCTGATCACGATACAGCTCGTCAACGCCGACGGCGTATATATAGGCAACTTTTTTTGATGTTCCGTCGGGCAGGAGCAGAAACGCATCCAGCACATATGCCGCGCCGAACACCTCGTCTCCGAATTCCGCGGCAAAACCGGTGCCCATCGACGGCAGCAGCTCAAAAAAACGCTCCACGAGCCGCGCGGGATCACCGAAAACATTTGACCAGAGTGAGCACAGCGAGCCAATGTCATCGCTGCGGTACTCTCGGATCTGATATATCATTCGTACACCTCCGGACACAGTCTGCGTATCTCGCTTCTTATCTCGCGCAGATCGGTGAAGGTCTCCGGACGCTTCGTAACATCGCGCAGCAGTGCCGATGGGTGGTATATCGCAAGGCAGCGTCTGCCGTCTGCATCGAACCACTGCCCGTGCTGGCGCGTTATGCGGAAACTCTCGTCTATTATCGAGGTGGCGGCTATCCTGCCTAAGCATATAATGATGCGGGGATCAACTATCTCCATCTGCCGCCTGAGCCACTTTTCGCAGGCTGCCTTTTCCTCCGGCAACGGATCGCGGTTTTTAGGAGGACGGCATTTTACGACATTCGCGATATAGACCCTGCTTCTATCGAGGTCTATCATTTTGAGCATATCGTCTAAAAGCTGACCGGCTCTGCCGACAAAGGGGATGCCCTGAAGATCCTCCTGCTCGCCGGGCCCCTCGCCGATGAGCATAACAGGGGAGGAGGCATTGCCGACACCGAAAACGAGCTTTGTGCGCGTTTTGCCGAGCTCACAGTCAAGGCAGCCCGCGCAAAGAGCGTTGAGCTCATGCATTGCGTTATCCATCAGCTTTCCTCCGAGTCCTTGGCAAGCTCCAAAAGGATCTCGCGTTTGTTGTTATCGGGATATTCCATAACATATTCAAGCAGGAATTTGAGCATCTCACCGAGCTCATGCCCCTTGAGTCCGAGGGAGAGAAGATCATCGCCGGTAACGGCAAGGTGCTTTAAAGAGAAGCATTCTCCGCTTTTTAAAACCGCCTTGAGCTCCTTTTCGCAGTCGATGCCCATGATAACGGAATATGCCTGCACAGCGCAGGTCACGGTGTCAACACCGTAGCGGTTTAAAAGCCTTTTCCAGCCGAGACTGTCGGTGGGCGGATCGGTGCTGAGAAGCGTTTCGGCATCTGCGCAGCAGCGTATGGTCCTGCCATCGAGTCTGAGCTGAGTGAGAAAATCGCGCGCGGACGGAATATAGCCGTACTTGCGGAGCATGATACTGAATGCGACCCAGCGCGGCAGGCTTTTGCGCGGCATATTCGCAATGTCCGCAAAGTTTGGCGTTTTCCAACCGGCGCCGGATATGTATCTCTTCATAAGCCCGAAGCTTATGGCGGCGCTCATGGTCTCGGGGCGCGTTGTCAGCAGTATTTTTTCTATCTCGTCCCGAACTCTTTCGGGCGCGAGCTCGGATGCAAGCGGAGCGCACTGCTCTATGGCCTGCATGGTGTCATATTCAATGGTAAAGCCCAGCCGCGCGGAAAACCGCAGCGCGCGGAACATCCGCAGAGCATCCTCCGTAAACCTTATCTTAGGCTCGCCCACGCAGCGGATGGTGCGCTTTTCAATGTCGCTCACACCGTCGAAAGGGTCGGCTATCATGCCGTCGGCTGAGAGCGCGATGGCGTTCATAGTAAAATCGCGGCGGCTGAGATCGGTTATAAGATCGGAAACGAAGGTGACCGAGTCCGGTCTGCGGTGATCCCGATAGTCGCCCTCTGTGCGGAAGGTAGTAACCTCGGCGGTTTTTGTGCCGATGACGACGGTTACAGTTCCGTGCTTGAGCCCCGTCGGGAGCGAGCCGGGGAACAGCTCGAGCACCTCCTCGGGCAGAGCGCTCGTGCAGATATCCCAGTCGTTCGGTGCAATGTCCATTATAACATCGCGCACGCAGCCGCCGACAAGATACGCAAGGTGCCCTCTTGCCTGCAAGCCAAACAGTATCTGGCGTATGTATTTTGGCGGGTTTATTTGTGGCATAATTATCGTATCCTATAAAATAAGTGGTGTTTTAATCCTTGTAATGTTGCCCCTACGGTATTATAATATCATTTGCAAAATACAACATCAACATCAAAATGTTAATAATACAGTTACATGATTGGAGATTATATGCCTGATTTCAGTGAATATTTAAAGCGCGGCAAGAGAGGTCACCTCATCGGCATAGGCGGCGTGTCAATGTCGCCGCTGGCAGAGGTGTTGTCGGATGCGGGGCTCATCATAACCGGCTCCGATATAGCCGAGAGCGAGCGAACATCGCACCTGAGAGAAAAGGGCGTTGAGATATTCATCGGTCACGATGCCGGAAATGTCACCGATAAGATCGACTTCGTTGTTCGTACCGCCGCCGCTCACAACGATAACCCTGAGGTAGTGCGTGCCCACGAGCTGGGCATACCGGTTTTCGAGCGCACCCAAGCTTGGGGTGCCATAATGCGCGAGTATAAAAATGCCCTGTGTATATCCGGCACCCACGGAAAGACTACCACTACCTCCATGTGCACGCATATCCTCATGGCAGCCGAAAAGGATCCCACCGTTATGATCGGCGGAACGCTGCCCCTTTTGAAGGCGGGTCACCGCGTGGGCACGGGCGACACGATCGTCATGGAGTCGTGCGAGTACTATAATTCGTTTTTGTCGTTTTATCCGACCGTTGCGGTAATACTCAATATCGAGGAGGATCACCTTGACTTCTTCTCCGGCATCGACGAGATAAAGCAGAGCTTCAGAGAGTTTGCAAGCCATGTGCCGGAAAACGGCTATGTCGTCGTTAACCACGATGATGAAAATACCATGGACGCCGTTAAGGATCTCGACCGCAATATAGTCACCTTTGGTCTTACCTCAAAGGCGGATGTATATGCAAAGAATGTTATCCGCATCGGCTCGCTTACCAAGTTTGATATAATGTATAGGGGCAAGTTTTTTGAGACGGTCAACATTCATGTTCCCGGCGTGCACAATCTCAAGAACGCGCTCGCGGCTGCGGCGTCCTGCATATGCCTCGGCATAAAGCCCACCGCCATAAAGTACGGGCTTGCCGGATTTTCCGGAGCGGGCAGAAGGTTTGAATTTAAGGGTAAGTTTAACGGAGCCGATGTTTACGACGACTACGCCCACCATCCGGGCGAGCTCAAAGCGCTGCTCGATGCGGTGGAGGCTCTCGGCTATAAGCGCACCATCGTTGTTTTCCAGCCCCATACCTACACGCGGACCATGGCGCTTTTCCCCGACTTCGTGCGTCAGCTGCGTCGCCCCGATGTGGTTTACCTTGCGGAGATATTTGCCGCTCGTGAAAAGAATATTCTCGGAATATCCTCGGCAGACCTCGCTGAGAAGATAGATGGGGCAAAGTTTTTCAAAACCTTTGAGGAGATAGAAAACGACCTGCGCAAAAATGCGCAGCCGGGCGATCTCATTTTAACGGTCGGAGCGGGCAATGTGTATAAAATAGGAGAGCACCTGCTCGCAGATGATTACGAGACCTGAAACGGGGAAATACAATGGAGATAAGCTGGCTGGGACATTCCTGCTTTAAGATAAGTCACAAGGGCTATAGTGTTGTGATAGACCCATACGACCTTACAAACGCCAATTATCCGGTTCTGTCAACGACTGCCGACGCGGTTTTGTGCAGCCATGAGCACCGCGGACATAACTACCGGCAGGGTGTAAAGCTCTCCGGCACGGCTGCCGAGTGCCCATATGAGGTAAGCGTAATTGATACCTTCCATGACACAAGCTACGGCAGTCTGCGCGGCAAAAACAAGATACATATTATTAAGTGGGACGGATACAAGCTCGTTCACATGGGCGACCTCGGCAGCTTCCTAACGGATGCCGAAAAGAGCGAGCTCTTCGGCGCGGATGTGCTTATGATAAACGCCGGCGGCTTTCGGGCAATGCCGAGCGATAAGACAAAACCGCTGGCAGATGAGCTGTGTGCAAGGGTAGTGATCCCAATGCACTACGCCCACGACGGCTGCGGTAGCAGACGAATGGAGCGTGTAAACGCGTTTACCGATCAGTATATGCCGCTGCCCATAGTGCATTTTTACGACACGAATACAATAACCGTAACGCATGACACGCCCGATCAGGTCGCGGTGCTGAAATTCATGCCGAACGGACGCTGAAATACCGGCTTTTTCACTTAGATCAAGGGAATTTACACAATTCCCTTGATTTATTTGCGTGTGTAGTATATATTTCTAAAGTCCAAAAAACCGTAAACAGTGATCGGAGGCTCCAAGTGGCAAAAGCTAAAGAACAAAACTATCTGCACGGCGCGGCTATAATGACCGCCGGCGTTATTATAATGAAGATACTCGGCGCACTGTATAAGATCCCACTCGGGAATATGCTTGGCGACGACGGATACGGTCTGTTTTTGCAGGCTTACTATGTATACAGTGTGTTCCTCACCCTCGCAACGGCGGGCTTCCCCGTGGCTCTGTCACGCATGATAAGCGCCGCGCAGACAAGGGGACTGCAAATGCAGGCAAGGCGTACTTACCGCGTTGCATGGTGGACATTCTTCACCCTCGGCGTTATAAGCTCGACCGTAATGTTCGTTTTCCCCGACTGGCTCTCGGCAACACTCATCCACAGTCCGGATGCGGCGCTTAGCATTCAGGCGCTTTCTCCGGCAGTGCTGCTGTGCTGCATAACGGCAACATACCGCGGACTAACTCAGGGCTATGAGAACATGACCCCGACCACCGTAAGCCAGATCCTCGAGGTGCTGGCAAAGGTCGCCGCGGGACTTGCACTGGCTGCCTACCTCATAAAAGCCGGTTACGATCAGCCCAAGGTGGTCGCGGGCGCCATCTTCGGCGTTACCGTAGGCTCGCTGGCAGCGCTGCTGTACATGATAGTGTACAAAATGCGCAACTACCGATTTGATACCGTGTCCGAGCCCGACATTCCAGAAAGCGCCGGAACCATACTCAAAAACCTTCTGAGCATCGGCATTCCCATTGCGCTTGGCTCCGTCGTCCTTTCTCTTATAAACCTCGTGGACGCAGGTCTCTGTATGACCCGCCTTCAGGATGCCGTCGGCTACAGCTACTCTCACGCCAACACATTGTACGGCGTTTACGGAAAGGCACAGACGCTGTTTAACCTGCCGGCTGCGTTCATAACCCCGCTTACGATCTCGGTCGTTCCCGCAATATCGGCAAAGCTCGTTCTCGATAAGAAAGACGAGGCGGGCAAGATCTCCGAGGACTCTCTGCGCATATCCATGGCGCTGGCTCTGCCGATGGGCATAGGTCTTGCCGTGCTCAGCGAGCCGATAATGAAAATAATCTACCCCGGCGCAAACGAAGCCGGTCCAGCGCTGCTGTGCATTCTCGGCATCGCTTCCGTGTTCGTGTGCTTCTCGCTTATAAGCACCGCCATTCTTCAGGCTACCGGCTACGAAAAGCTCACGCTTTATTCCATCGTCGCGGGCGGTCTTGTCAAGATAACCGTCAACTGGTTTATAGTCGCCATCCCGTCGGTAAATATCTATGGCGCGGCTATCGGCACCGTCTGCTGCTATCTCACAATGTGCGTTCTGAATGTGATATTCATTAACCGCAGATTTTCCAAGGGAATGTCGCTGAAGAATATCTTCATCCGTCCCGCCGGGCCGAGCCTCGTTATGGGCGCTATCGCATATGCCGTTTACTATGGCGGCATGATGCTCACCGGCTCCGGCAGCAAGCTTATGATGGCGGCATTCATGTGTGCGGCTATCCTTGTGGCGGTCATTGCTTATGCCGTTGCAGTCATCAAGCTGCGCGTAATAACTGCAGACGATATGAAGCTCATTCCCAAGGGAGAAAAGGTCGCAAAGCTCCTGCACATGAGCTGAGAGCGCCGGAATACTTATAAATCGCTTATATATCTGGCTTTTTTTGAAAAAATGCTTGATAATCTGCGCAATTTGTGGTAGATTTTCAAATGCACTGCCGTTAGGCAGGTAATACAGTAAATAACCCGAAGGTGCGCAATCGGCGCAGCGGGCTATATAGAAAAGGCATACAGCCGCATTTAATAGGAGGATTACACATGAACAAGGCAGAACTTATAGCAGCCGTCGCAGAGAAGACCGGTCTTTCCAAGAAGGATACCGAGAAGGCTGTAAACGCCGCATTTGATACCATCGTTGAGACTCTGGTATCCGGCGAAAAGGTTCAGATGGTTGGCTTCGGCGTTTTCGATGTCAAGGAGCGCGGCGTTCGCGTCGGCCGTAACCCCAAGACCCTCGAGGCTATCGAGATCCCCGCAAGCAAGGTTCCTTTCTTCAAGGCGGGCAAGGCCCTCAAGGATGCAGTCGCAAAGTAAGAAGACAAAACATGTTTTATTCCCGCGATACGAAAGTATTGCGGGAATTTTACACTAAGGAGGCAGGGCATGAGGCTTGATAAGTATTTAAAGGTGTCAAGGCTTATAAAGCGCCGGACCGTTGCCAACGATGCCTGCGATGCCGAGCGAGTGAGCGTAAACGGCAGGCAGGTCAAGGCAAGCTATCAGGTAAAGGTCGGCGATGTTATAGAGATAGCGTTCGGTCAGCGCAGATTAAAGGTCGAGGTGCTGAGCATCAACGAAACGGTAAAAAAAGAAGAAGCCCCCGCAATGTACAGGGAGCTTGAAAGCTGAAACCGAATAAAAGGTACAAAAAATCCCGTCCGAGAGGACGGGATTTTTTGTTGTTTGGTTTGGATTATTTCCAGTCGGGAGCATCGGTGCGGATACCGGTCCACTGCTCGGTGATGACGAACTCGCCGCTGACAACATTCTTAACGTTGAGCGTCCAGGTGTAGTTGTGAGAGTTGGTCGCCTCAAAAACATCAGCATAGTACCATGCTGCGTTGGTGACATCGGGCCAGGTGGTGATAGTATCTTTGCAGCTGTTCATGCTGCTGTTGGTGGAGTTGCGGCCGACGAGACGGTTGCACATTGCAGCAGCCTGAGCGCGGGTGAGATTTGCATCGGGATCTGCATTTCCGTTATCACCCTTGAGGATACCGAGCTTCGCAAGGATGTTGATGTAGCTCTCAGCCCAGTGACCGTTGATGTCCTCGAACATGTTGTTGCCGACATAGGAGACGGAGAACATGCGAGCGATCATTGCGGAGAACTCGGCACGGGTGACATTTGCGTTGGGCTTGAAGGTGCCGTCGGGGTAACCGCTGACAACGCCTGCCTTAACGAGGGTGCAGACCGCGTCGTTAAACCACATGCCGGACTGGACATCGCTGAGGGTGCAGGTGCGGGTCTGGAACTTTGCGCGGGTCTCGGGAGTCATCAGACGGTAGATGATGGTTGCGACCTCGGCACGTGTGATGTTGCCGTCGGGCTTAAAGGTGCCGTTGGGGTAGCCTACCATGTAAGCAAAGTGATCAGTGTAGTTAAGACCGATGTTGAGAACGGGGTAGAGGATGAGCTTATCTGCATGAAACTTTGTGCTGAAGGACCATTTCACACCGGCAATGGTGCTGTACTTCAGACCAGTGAGAACGCCGTCGCAGGTTGCGGCAACGGTGTACACGCCGATGATGCTTTTGGGGATGAGTGCAAGACCAAGTGCGTTCGCAGTGTAGGCGGAAGCCTCACCGGTGAGGTTGTTGGTCAGCGTTACGATCGCGCCGCTTGCGGGCATCTTGCTCATCAGGGAGCAGTATACCAGATAGCTCGGGATCTCGATGCCGTTGACGCTGTCTACTACGCCGCCGACAGTGTCGCCGATGTCATTTGCATCGACATCATCATCAGCAAGAGCCATAGTCGGCAGAAGCGCAACTACCATCATCACTGCCATAAGCAGGCTGATAAGCTTTGTTGACTTTTTCATTTCGTTTCTCCTTCTTGAAAAGCGTTTTTTCTGAAGCTATATAATATAGTCTTTCATACAAGGATAATTTACACCGTGAGTTACAATTTGTCAACAAATTGTGATAAGTATAGACAAAAAATTTTTGCTTATTGAAGCTGACGGATTATCTCGCGCCTCAAACGCCCGATAATGCGCTTTTCAAGGCGGCTAATATAGCTCTGCGAGATGCCCATCATGTCCGCTACCTCCTTTTGCGTGTATTCGCTTCCGCCGCCGAGTCCGAACCGCAGGGTAATAATGTTTTTATCCCTTTCCGCAAGCGAGCCGACGGCATTCAGGAGCATCTGACGGTCGGCGTCGTCCTCAAGCGGGCGGCACACCTCATCGTCATCGGTCCCGAGAACATCGGAAAGCAAAAGCTCGTTCCCGTCCCAATCGGTGTTCAGCGGCTCGTCAAAGCTCACCTCCGTGCGCTGGTTGCTTATCTTGCGCAGATACATGAGTATCTCGTTTTCGATGCACCGCGATGCATAGGTGGCAAGCTTTATGTTTTTGTCACTGCGAAAGGTGTTTATGGCTTTAATGAGCCCTATCGTGCCGATAGAGATAAGATCCTCGAGGTTTACCCCCGTGTTCTCAAAGCGTCTTGATATATAGACGACAAGGCGCAGATTATGTTCCGTCAGCAGCTTTTTTGCG
>SAMEA104315424__coassemble_412_pt1 | contig 43270 bp, 39 predicted proteins | sample SAMEA104315424__metabat2_low_PE_018 | metagenome-assembled genome bin SAMEA104315424 (sample SAMEA104315424) | gut metagenome | biome: Monkey gut; feature: monkey-associated habitat; material: faeces | place: China | collected 2013 | reverse complement strand
GAGCGCATCCTTGGTAAGGATGAGGTCGGCAGTTCGAATCTGCCCAGCAGCTCCACAAGCCCCGAAGTCGTCAGATTTCGGGGCTTTGGCTTTTTATGACTACTATCGGGGGTGCATTTTTATGAAAAGGAAAACTATCGGCATTCTCGGCGGCATGGGTCCTGCCGCAACGGCTGACCTTTTCCGCAAGATAATAAGCGTTACGAAAGCCTCCTGCGACCAGGAGCACATACACATCATCATAGACAGCAACACCGCCATCCCCGACCGCACCGCGGCGCTCATACGCGGCGGCGAAAGTCCGGTGCCGCAGTTGCAGCGCTCCGCGCGCACGCTTGAGGCCGCCGGAGCCAACCTTATCATCATGCCCTGCAACACCGCGCACGGGTTTTACGACGAGGTCTGCGCGGCGGTGAGCGTTCCGGTGCTGCACATGATACGCATAACGGCGCAGGCGCTCACACAGGCGGGCATAAAGCGTGCGGGGCTTCTCGCCACCGACGGCACGGTGCAGACCGGGATATACGACCGCTGCCTTTCCGGCAGCGGTATTGAGCTTATAACACCGACGGCTGAGGGACAGGCGGCGGTTATGGACATTTTATATAACGGCGTGAAAGCCGGAGACGCCGGTCACGACACCGCGGCTTTCGAGCGCACTTGTGCCGGGCTTCTTGCAGAGGGCGCGCAGACGCTCATCCTCGGCTGCACGGAGCTGCCGTGCGCATTTGAAATGTACTCGCTCTCCTTCCCGCACATCGACCCTACGCTGGAGCTTGCGCGCGCAGCCGTTCTCGCTGCCGGCGGGGAGCTGAAATAATTATTTGCCGACTACGAAATAAGATATTTTCGGTGTGGTGACGGTGCCGACGGACGGGCGCGCTATGGCATATGCCGGAGCGTGGGTCTTATCGGTGCCGAGATTGTTGCCGGAATCGGTTATGAGGAAATAGTCGCTCGAGCCGTTGGGCGCAGCCGACGCAATGACTGCAGGCGTTTCCGTAAAGTCGAACGGATAGCGGCGCGCGGTCTTATTGGCGTCAAGGTTCATCCATGTGTTGTAATACAATGATCCCCATGCCTTGTCGGTGACGAGGGCATCTGTGTCAAATGTCGCCCAGCACACCTTTTTGCCGCTGTTCCATTTCTCCCAGCTCCATTTACCGGTGGTGCCGGTCTGCACTATATAGTCAGCGGCAGAGCCGGCATCGCCCTTATCGCCCTTGGCGCCGCGCGGGATGACGAAATCGAGCACCGCCGCACTCGCCGTTCCGGAGTTTGTGACGGAGGCTTCCGAGCCGGCTGCACCGGTCGTAACGGTGCCTACAGTGACGGTCGCCGCCGCACCTGCATCGCCCTTATCACCCTTTGCGCCTGCGCTTCCCGCATCGCCCTTGTCGCCTTTGTCCCCTTTAGCGCCCTTTATGTTTGCGGTCTCGGGCGCCTGACCGGAGCTTTCCCTTTTCCAGCTCAGCTCGCCCGTTTCGGACACCTCCGGCAGCCAGTAGCCGTCGAAATCGTTCAGGCGCTGCAAAAGCTGCGAGTAGACATCCTCGGCCGGAGCCGCAGGCACGCCGTTTGCATCGGTTATGCATTTTTCGCAGCACAGCACCGCGGGAGTCGTGGTGCGGATGTTTCCGGCATAGATGCCGACGGCCACCCTCGTGCGGTCGTGTATCGCGGGCAGCGTGCAGCTGTCGCCGTCGAATATGACCTCCTCGTGCGTTCCGTTCAAGAGGTCAACGCGCATTGTTTTTGTTTTATATTCCGCCCACTCGTCGTCGAGGTCAAAGCGGATAATATAGTCGCTGTTGCCGCAGATAATTACCTTTTCCTCGGCAGCGGCGATTTTATTTCTGACTTTAATGTTTATATCCATGAAAATCCTCCTTGCATAAACTCACGCTCGCACGCGCAGTCGAGGTCTCTGCGCGCACGGCTGCATAATTGATAGTAGCAAAATGGTCGGATTTGTCAATGAAAGCGCTTTACATCCGCAAAATTTTGCGCGATGGACATTTTCCGTGAAGTGTGCTATATTGTTAAAAAACATCTTTTGAGGTATAAACATATGTCAAAAAGCGAACTCAGCCAGCCCCAGATAGACCAGATCTCCCGCATGGGCATAAAAAAGCTCATAAAAAAATACAGCGACTCGCAGGGCAAGGATCAGCAGTCGCTCACGATGCTGCTTGAGCAGCTTGCGAAAACTCCGATGTATTTCGCGGTGCAGAAGGGCACCGGCAACAGCCGCAGCCTCCGTTTCATGACGCTCACCGTCAGCGGCAGGGTGTTTATCCCAATATTCACCAGCACCGATGAGCTCGGAAAGCTCGAGGGCAACTGCGACTGCGTGTGCCTCAAGCCCATGGATTACTTCCAGATGCTCGTTGACAACGACCGCCATGCCGTTATAAACCCGTTCAGCAGCTATTTTCTCATCTGGCCGGAGCTCGTGCGCGACCATATGCTGCCCTACATGAAGGAAAGCCAGGAGTTTGCCGAGCAGTACCCCACATCGTGACAAAACTTAATGATATAGAAAAAGCACGCTTCAAAATGAAGCGTGCTTTTTCGTTCTATTTGGATCAGTACATTCCCATGTCGCCTGCGGGGGCTGCTGCCGGTGCGGGAGGAGTGGGGATATCCGTCACGAGGCTCTCGGTGGTCAGTACCATGGAGGCGACGGAGGATGCGTTCTCGAGTGCGCTGCGGCAGACCTTAGTCGGGTCGATAATGCCCATCTTTATCATGTTGCCGTACTGCTCGGCTGCTGCATCAAAGCCGTAGGATGCCTCGTCGCTGCCGTAGACCTTATCGAGGATGACGGCACCCTCAAGACCTGCGTTGGCCGCGATCTGCATGATGGGGGCCCTCAGAGCCTTTGCGATGATGGAAGCGCCGGTCTTCTCGTCGCCGGTGAGGGAGTCAACGAGCTTGTCGGCTGCCTTGGCCGCCGCGACATATGCCGAACCGCCGCCGGCTACGATGCCCTCTTCGACCGCTGCACGGGTAGCGTTGAGAGCGTCCTCTATGCGCAGCTTCTTTTCCTTCATCTCGGTCTCGGTTGCTGCACCGACCTTGATGACCGCAACGCCGCCGGAGAGCTTTGCAAGGCGCTCCTGAAGCTTTTCCTTGTCATACTCGGAGGTGGTGGTCTCGATCTGAGCGTTTATCTGAGCGATGCGCGCCTGAATGTCGGCAGACTGACCTGCGCCGTCAACGATAACGGTGTTCTCCTTGGTGACCTTGACCTGACGCGCCTGACCGAGCATCTCGATCTGAGCGTCCTTGAGCTCCATGCCGAGGTCGGAGGAAATGACCTGACCGCCGGTGAGGATGGCTATATCCTGGAGCATCTCCTTGCGTCTGTCGCCGAAGCCGGGAGCCTTTACGCAAACGCAGGTGAAGGTGCCGCGCAGCTTATTGAGGATAATGGTCGCAAGAGCCTCGCCCTCGACATCCTCGGCAATGATGAGCAGTTTTCTGCCCGCCTTGACGATCTGCTCGAGCAGGGGCAGGATCTCCTGAATGTTGGTGACCTTCTTATCGGTAATAAGGATGAGAGCATCGTCGAGGACGGCTTCCATCTTCTCGGTGTCGGTCGCCATGTAGGGGCTGAGATAGCCGCGGTCAAACTGCATGCCTTCAACGACCTCGCTGTAGGTCTCTGCGGTCTTGGACTCCTCGATGGTGATAACGCCGTTCTGAGATACCTTCTCCATAGCCTCGGCTATGAGGGAGCCGATGACCTCGTCGCCGCTGGAGATCGCGCCTACGCGGGCAATGTCGCCGCTGCCGGATACCGGCTGAGAGTTTGCGCGGATGGCTTCAACGGCAGCATCGGTGGCTTTCTTGATGCCGCGCTTCATTATCATGGGATTTGCGCCCGCCGCGAGGTTTTTAAGTCCCTCGTTTATCATGGCTCTCGCCAGAACGGTGGCGCTGGTGGTGCCGTCGCCGGCAACATCGTTGGTCTTGGTGGAGACTTCCTTTATAAGTTGTGCGCCCATGTTCTCAAACGGGTCCTCAAGCTCTATCTCCTTTGCGATGGTAACACCGTCGTTAGTGATCAGCGGTGCGCCGAATTTCTTATCGAGAACCACATTACGGCCCTTGGGTCCGAGAGTGATCTTAACCGTATCCGCAAGCTGATTTACGCCGCGCTCTATTGCCTTGCGCGCCTCTTCGCCGAAAATTATCTGTTTTGCCATGATAAGCGCCTCCTTATTCTACTATGGCAAGAATGTCGCTCTGACGAACGATGGTGTAATCAACATCGTCGAGCTTTATCTTGCTGCCGCTGTACTTGCCGACAAGCACCTTTTCGCCGACCTTAACTTCCATCTTGACCTCGTTGCCGTCTACGACTCCGCCGGGGCCGACCTCGACGACCTCGTATATCTCGGGCTTTTCCTGCGCCGATGCCGCAAGGAAGATACCGCTCTGGGTCTTTTCCTCGGCTGCCGACTGAACGAGCACTACTCTGTCTGCCAAAGGCTTGAGTTTCATCGTATATACCTCCAAATAATCATTTACAAAAAATTCGACCGAGTTAGCACTCTTTTGCCCTGAGTGCTAACTCGGTTATTATAATAGCACAATATTTTTAAATTTCAAGCCCCTTACGAGAAAAAGTTGTGAATTTTTTTATATATTTTTCGCTCCAAGTTTATTTGAGATACATGAACAGGTCGCATTTTATCATGCCGTTATAGAGCTTGCGCTTTTTATCGGCCGCCTTGCCGAAGGTGCGCTCAAACTCAGTGTGCGAGGACAGCAGGTACAGCTTCCAGTTCTCCGTTTTTCTCCACGCCTCGCCGAAGAGCCGGTAGAGCTGCTCGGCCTCCTGCTTTTCCATAATACGCTCGCCGTAAGGCGGGTTTGTGACGATTATGCCGTTTTCGGTAACGCGGTCAAATTTCGTCGCGTCCGCCTTCTCAAAGCGCACGATATCCTCAACTCCGGCGCGGCGGGCATTCTCCCTTGCCATATCGAGCGCGGCGGGGTCTATGTCCGCGCCGACTATATTATAATTTCCGTTAAACTCGCGGCTTTTCGCAAGCTCCCGCTCGGACTGCCACACGGAGGAGTCAAGGCTCCTCCAGCGCATCGCCGAAAAGCCCCTGTACAGCCCGGGGGCGCGGTTTTTTGCGATGAGCGCGGCTTCTATGGGTATGGTGCCGCTGCCGCAGAACGGGTCGCAGAAGTCTTCTCTGCCGCGGTAGCGCGAAAGGCTGACCATCGCCGCCGCCATGGTCTCCTTGAGCGGAGCCGCGTTATGCGCCGGACGGTAGCCGCGCTTGTGCAGTCCCTCGCCGGAGGTGTCGATGCACAGCGATGCCTCGTCCTTCATTATCGAAAACTGTATCTGATATGTCTCCGCCGTTTCGGGGAACCACTCGATGCCGTAAACGCTCTTCAAGCGCTCAACGACCGCCTTTTTTATTATCTTCTGGCAGTCGGACACCGAAAACAGCTTGGAGTTGAGGCTGTAGCCCTTGACGGGGAACGCCGCATCGCGCGGGATTAGCCGCTCCCACGGCAGCGCCTTTGTGCGCTCGAAAAGCTCGTCGAAGGTCTCGGCTCTGAATCTGCCGAGCTCGAGCAGCACCCTCTCCCCTATGCGCAGGTTTATATTTGCCTTTGCTATCTCCTGTGCGCCGCCGGAAAAGTACACCCTGCCGTTTTCGTTATGCACATCCTGCATTTTCATGCGCCTGAGCTCGTCGGCAATGGGTCCCTCGAGCCCCAGAAGGCACGGTACACACAGCTTAAATTCGTTCATGTAATTTTCTCCGTAATTTCTCAAATTTCATCGCTTTTCATGATACTTCATTGTTTTGCGCTTGTAAAGGAGCAAATGTATTTTATATATGTGTATGCAGACATACTTGACATTATATTTACGACTTTTTGTATAACATGACAATTTTTAATGCTAAGAATACCGAAAAAGCACTTGATTTTCACAGAGCGCGGATATATACTGTTAATACCTTTGGATAAAAATTAACAATTTTAATTCTTTATTAACATTTGTATCGAAGAGGTGGGACAATGACAAGGCCTGAGGCAATAGACAAGCTGTGTGAAAGCTATTCGGCATACTTTGATGTCGAGCGGTTTGACGATGAAGCGATCGAGCTTGCCGCCACCTGCTTTCTCTATGTCCACTCGGAGAAATATGTCCTTGTAAAGGCGGCAAAGCTCTGGGAATATGACAGCAACGAGTATGTTTACATTTTCTCCGTTCCGCATCTTACAAAGGAGATCTTCGAAAAATGCAGGGACTATGCCCACAAGGAGGGCATGAGTCATATAGAGCCCAAGCCGGGGCATATGTGCTCATATATAACGGCGCTTTTTATCTGCGACACCTGCGATAAGGACGCTGTAAGGGCGCTTAAAAGAACGAGAATATACAAGAGCTTCCGCTTCTCCTTTTACGGCTGGATGGATTTCCACACCGGCGTTATAGAGCTTGAAACGGGAATGACTGCCGCAAACGGCAGTGGACGCAGTACAGCACAGCTTTTGAAAAAAACGCTGCTGAAATAACATTTTTTTGAAGGGAGAGAACTCAAAAAATGAATGCTGCTGTATTACTCATCATCAGCATAGTCATCCTTGTCATAGGTTACATATTCTACGGCAGATGGCTGGCAAACAAATGGGGAGTAGATCCCAACAAGGCTACTCCTGCTCACACCATGGAAGACGGCGTTGACTATGTACCCGCGAAGGCACCCGTACTCATGGGTCACCACTTCTCCTCTATCGCAGGCGCAGGCCCGATAAACGGACCTATCCAGGCTGCGGTTTTCGGTTGGGTCCCCGTAGCACTGTGGGTGCTCATAGGCGGTATCTTCTTCGGCGGTGTGCACGACTTCGGCGCACTGTTCGCCTCGGTCCGCAACAACGGCAAATCGATCGGCACCGTTATCGAGGACAGTATCGGTCTTAAGGCAAAGCGTCTGTTCATCATCTTCGCTTACCTGACCCTCCTGCTCGTCGTTGCTGCATTCGGCTCCATCGTTGCCAACACCTTTAAGGCAACCTTCACTGACACCGGTGCTATCGACTACGCAGCGAGTGCCGCAAACGCCAGCACCGCGATGATCTCCATCTTCTTCATCGTTCTGGCTATCCTGTTCGGCTTCTTCGTCTACAGAAGAAACGCACCCCTCGGCATCTCCACCATTATCGGTGTTGCGCTTATCGCCGTTGCAATGTACATCGGACTCAACTGGCATCCTATCTACCTCAGCTACGAGACATGGATGATCATCTGCGGCATTTACATCCTTGTGGCATCCGTAACACCTGTCTGGATCCTGCTCCAGCCGCGTGACTACCTGAGCTCGTTCCTGCTCTACGGCATGATGATCCTCGCCGTTGTCGGCATCATCGGCTGCCATCCCAGCATCGGCGCAATGCCCGCATTCAACGGCTTTACCGACACCCTCGCCCCGACCGGTACATCCCTTGGCTACCTGTTCCCGGCACTGTTCGTAACCATCGCCTGCGGCGCGATCTCCGGCTTCCACTCCCTCGTCGGCTCCGGTACGACCGCAAAGCAGCTCAACAACGAGCGCGACGCACGCCCCATTGCATACGGCGGCATGCTCATTGAGTCGGCTCTGGCTATCATCTCTCTGTGCGCAGTTGCGTACATCTGGAAGGATTACGCCTCCGGCACTACCGTTGTTCCTACCGCAGTTTTCGCAGGCGGCCTGTCCGCAATGCTCGGTCAGCTCTTCGGCGCGGGTGCGCAGAGCGTCACCTACTCCCTGCTCATCCTCGCGGTTTCCGCATTCTGCCTGACCTCTCTTGACACCGCTACCCGCCTTGCCCGCTACATGTTCCAGGAGTTCTGGCTCAAGCCCGGCGAGGAAGTAAAGGATATGACCGGTGCTCGCAAGGTCGTCACCAACCCGTACGTTGCCACTGCTATCACCGTCGTTCTCGGCGTTGCACTCGGCATGACCGGCTACGCAAAGATCTGGGCTCTGTTCGGCGCTGCAAACCAGCTGCTGGCTGCTCTGGGTCTGCTCGCAGTCGCTGCATGGCTCGGCAAGATCGGCAGAAGCAACAAGATGTTCTACTTCCCCATGGCGTTCATGCTTATCGTCACCCTGACCTCTCTGGTATTCACCATTAAGGCTCAGATCGGTCTTATCACCACCGGTGCCGATGTCACCTGGGGTGTCATCCGTGCAGTTATCGCTGTCCTGCTCATCATCCTTGCTATCGACCTCGTTATCGAGGGCGTAAAGGCCCTGAGCAAGCAGTCGAAGGCAGCAAAGAACGCATAACATCACCTATATCATTAAAAGAAGTCACTCTCGAGTGACTTCTTTTTTATATTTCCCTTTTTTACAGATTATTAACTAAAACGCTTTCATAATCAGTATAATTAATGTATACTCAAAAGGTATACTCAAAAAGTATATAACTGTTCCAAGGGGGAAAATGATATGAACAAGAAAGCCCTTGTTATTGAAGACGATGTCAACATTGCCGAGCTTCTCATGCTCTACCTCGAGAAGGACGGGTTTGAGGTCAGCATCGCGCACGACGGCGGTAAGGGTATCGCCATGTTCAACGAGGTCTCGCCCGATCTCGTGCTTCTGGACATAATGATGCCCGTTATGGACGGCATGCAGGTGTGCCGCGAGATCCGCAAGACCTCCTCGGTGCCCATCATCATGCTCACTGCGAAAGGCTCCGTGGGCGATAAGGTAGCCGGTCTTGACATCGGCGCTGATGATTATATTACAAAGCCCTTCGAGGTAAAGGAGCTTCTGGCGCGCATACACGCCGTAATGCGCCGCTCCGAAACGGACAACACGCCCAAGGAGAAAAAGCTGTGCTATGACAAGCTCATTGTAAACCTCGATTCCTACGAGCTCATCGTTGACGGCGTTAAGGTCGATACCCCGCCCAAAGAGATGGAGCTTCTGTACCATCTTGCAGCCTCGCCGAACATAGTTTTCACCCGCAATCAGCTTCTTGACGAGGTCTGGGGCTTTGATTACTTCGGCGATTCGCGCACCGTTGATGTGCACATAAAGCGCCTGAGGGAAAAGCTTGAGGGCGTTTCTCCCCAATGGTCTCTTCAGACCGTTTGGGGTGTTGGCTACAAATTTGAAGTCGTGAAATAAAAGGGGAAAGCTCTGTATGAAGAGCATTTACTTACGCAATTTTCTTGCAACTGCGCTTCTGGTGTTTTTCTCGTTTGCCATAATCGGAGCGGCATTCTTCTTTCTCGGGCGCGGCTATCTCATAAGCAGCACCCGCGAGCGAATGAGCGCAAGTGCCGACGAGGTCGTGCGCTCGGCGCTTGCCGTTTCAAAGCAGGATTCGCTTGCGAGCTGGAACCTGCGGCTTACGATAAGCCCCATAGCCAATGTTACAAAAAGCCATATATTTATCTGCGATCAGGACGGTCTTGTACTGTCCTGTTCCGATTTGACGCTCTACTGCACCAAGCATCAGGGCAAAACTCTCGACCCCTCGGTCATAGCCGCGGTGAGCGCGGACGGCGATTTTGACAGCCTGACAACGCTCATGGGCTTTTACCCCGAAAAGCAGTATGTCGTGGCAAAGCCCATAAACTCGGGCGACGAGCTTTTAGGATATGTCTTTGTCGCATCCGACAGCATGGACATAATGAGCGGCTGGCAGACATTCCTCGGCGTTGTGCTCGCGGTCGCGGTAGCGGTCATGCTCGTTGCGATACTCATGAGCCTGTTTTTCTCTAAGAAAATGGCTGAGCCGCTCGACGAGCTCTCGCTTGCCGCGCGAAAATTCGCCCTCGGCGATTTCTCGGTGCGCGTCAGACCCAAGGAGCACCGCGACGATGAGATAGGAACGCTGCTCGACTCGTTTAACCTTATGGCGGACTCTCTTGAGCAGAGCGAAAATAAGCGTCAGGAGTTTATAGCGAACATATCGCACGAGCTGCGAACGCCTATGACCACCATCGCCGGCTTTGCCGACGGCATACTCGACGGCACAATCCCCCGCGAGCAGGAGGAGAAATACCTGCGCAAGATAGCCGACGAAACGCGGCGCTTATCCAGACTTGTCCGCAATATGCTAAACCTCAGTCAGGCGGAAAGCGATGCCGTGGATATATCAAAGCGCTCGAAATTCGATCTGTCGGAGCTGCTTTTGCAGTGCCTGCTGAGCTTTGAGAGCCGCGCGAAGGACAAGGGGCTCGATGTTGACCCGCAGCTTCCCGAGGACCCCATCATCGTTTTCGCCGAGCGCGATTCGATAACGCAGGTCATATATAACCTCACCGACAACGCGATGAAATTCGCTTCCCCCGGGAGCACGATAACGATAAGGCTCTATAAAAAGGGCGGTAAGGCATATGTCTCGATAAAGAACATCGGCGAGCCCATACCCGAGGACGATCTGCCGTACATCTTCGACCGCTTCCACAAGTCCGACCGCTCGCGCAGCATGGATAAGGACGGCGTGGGTCTCGGTCTGTATCTGGTAAAGAAGATCCTCAACAGTCACGGCGAGGATGTAGCGGTGTCCAGCCGCGACAGAGTTACGGTTTTCGTTTTCACTCTGCCTCTCGCTCCCGCCGCGAAAAAGTAAAAGAATGAACGCAAGTAAGCCGCGCCGTGCGCGGCGGAATGGAGGCTCACATGAGCTGGTATAACAACAACACGAGCGGCTGGTACAAGCCGAATGTCTGCACTCAGGCAGGTCAGGCGGCTCCCGCGCCGCAGACGGGTGCCGTGCCCCCTGCCGCCAAAAAGAATACCCGCGTTGTCGCGGTGATCATCTGCCTGTGCGTGCTTATAGCCGGAATTTGGCTCGTGGCCGCCGGCTTCGGCGCGGAAAACATCTCGTATAACGAAGACGGCCGTCCCACCGACTGGCACGATTACATGGACAGCATTTACGACAGCACAAGCACCGTTTCCGCGGTGGATGTGAAGATACCTCTGGCAGACGATCGCGGCAGCCTTACGCTCAAGCAGGGCGAAAGCGGCGCAGCCCTCGATTTCAGCCGGATATACGAAAAATGCGTGCCCTCCGTCGTCGGCATAAAGGTCTTTGAGGGCGAAAACACCGATTACTACGGCTGGGGCAGCGGCGTTATCGCATCCGAGGACGGGTATATCATCACCAACACCCATGTCATCGACGGCGGCGACTCGGCTACGGTCGTGCTCTACGACGGCAGCGAGTATGACGCAAAGCTCATAGGCTTTGACGCAACGAGCGATGTCGCGCTTTTGAAGATAGACGCCACCGGACTCACGGCGGCTGAGTTTGCCTCCAGCTCCGAGCTCAAGGTCGGCGACAGCGTTGCCGCTATCGGCAACCCGCTCAGCCCCGACCTGCGACTTACCATGACCCGCGGCATAGTTTCTGCGCTCAACCGCGAGATAAACTATAACGGCGCATCCATGTCGCTCATCCAGACCGACGCCTCGATAAACGAGGGCAACTCCGGCGGTCCGCTGTTCAACGACCGCGGCGAGGTGATCGGCATAACGAACATGAAAATGATCTCGACATTCGGTGCCGGCATCGAGGGGCTGGGCTTTGCCATCCCGTCGGACACGGTGCAGAGCATCGTTGCATCGCTTATAAGCGACGGCAAGGTCACCGGCAGAAGCTCCATCGGTGTCACCATAGGTCCCATTTCCGAGAACATCGCAAAATACTATGACATCCCGCAGGGACTGTATGTAAGCTATGTCACTAAAGGCTCGGATGCCGAAAAGCGAGGTCTGCGCGAGGGCGACATCATAACAAAGGTAAACGGCGAGGATGCGTTCACAACGCAGGATGTAGCCGACGCAAAGTCCGGACTTGAGATCGGCGACAGCATAAGCTTCACCGTCTGGCGTGACGGCAGAACCTTCGAGGTATCCGTCAAGATCATGGACTCTGCCGAGATGGGTAAATAAACATTAAAACGAGTTATCTTTCGATAGCTCGTTTTTAGATTAGGATGAAATTACGAGGAGGAAAAGGAATGGATGAAAAACGCATAAGCACCGGCATTGACGGGCTCGACGAAGCCGTTGACTTTCTGCGCGCGGGCGACACTGTGGTGTGGCAGTGCGAGCACATAAGCGATTATATGTTCGTCGCCACCCGTTTTGTAACGAACATCGCCCGTCAGGGCAAGCGCATCGTGTATCTGCGGTTCGGCGACCATGAGGAGATAATGGACACCGAGGCGCTGAGCGAGGGCGGCGCGAATGCCGTGGAATACAGGCTCGACCCGCGAGTAGGCTTCGAGACCTTCGCCGTGCAGGTGCACAGGATAATCGACAAGGAGCCGATGGGCACCTTCTTCGTTTTCGACTGCCTGTCGGATCTGCAGAAATACTGGTTTTCCGATCTTATGATCGCAAACTTCTTCCTGCTGATAAACCCGTTTCTCATCCGCCGGCAGGCGATAGCCTATCAGCCCATAGACTATGAAAAGCACACATACGAGACCATTTCGCGCATCCGGCGCGAGGCTCCGCTGCTTATGAATATCCGCACGCTCGACGGCAGCGTTTACATCCACCCCGTCAAGCTGCGCGGCAGACGCACCGCCACCGCATATTTCCCTCTGAAGATCACCGGAACGCGCTGCCAAACGCTCACCTCCAGCGCCGATAACTATGCCATTTTCGAGCGCTTCACGCAGACCGGCGAGCGCCGCGACTGCTGGAACAGTATGTTCGATGCCATAGGCCCCGATGCTCCCGAGCCCACCGATTCGGCGGGACTGGAGCTCAAGGACAACATCATGCGCTGCCTTTTGGGCAACGAGCCCACAAGACTGGAGCTGTGCCGCAAGTACTTCAGCATGAAGGACCTCATGTACATCAAAAACCGCGAGATCGGCACCGGCTGCATCGGCGGCAAGGCGGCCGGCATGCTGCTTGCGCGAAACATCCTGCGCGATGAAGCGCCGGAGCTGTACAATGCTCGCATCGAGCCGCACGACTCGTACTATATCGGCGCAGATGTATTCTACACCTATGCCGTCCAGAGCGGAATGTGGAAGCAGCGCGTGCGCATGGTAAACGCTCCGGACTACATCGAGTGCGCACCCGAGATACGCGAGCTGCTTTTAAACGGCACATTTATGCCGAGCGTCAAGGAGCAGTTTCTGTCCATGCTCGAATACTTCGGTCAGTCGCCTATCATCGTGCGCTCGAGCTCCATTCTCGAGGACGGCTTCGGCAACGCCTTTGCCGGAAAGTATGAGAGCGTTTTCTGCCCCAATCAGGGCAGTCTTTCCGAGCGCTACGAGGTGTTCGAGCGCGCCGTAAAGCAGGTGTACGCCAGCACCGTGAACCCCGACGCGATACGCTACCGCGCCGACCGCAACCTGCTTGACCGCGATGAGCAGATGGCGCTGCTGGTCATGCGTGTGTGCGGCGATGTGCACGGAAAGTACTATTACCCGCACATTGCCGGCGTGGGTCACTCGAAAAACCTGTACCTCAATAAGCAGAATTCCTCGACCGAGAACAAGGGTATGCTCCGGCTCGTTTTCGGCATGGGCACCCGCGCCGTTGACCGCGAGGCGGACGACTATGCAAGGCTTCTGAGCATGGATAACCCCAAGGCTCCGCCCATGGTGGCATACGGCGACGAGTATAAATACTCTCAGCACAAGATGGATGTCATAGACCTTGAGCATAATGATTTTACGACGATAAATGTAGACGGCATCAGCAAAGCCGACCTCAAGACCGACGCGGGACTTTTCATGGAGCCCGATTACCCCACGGCTGCCCGCTTCCGCGAAATGGGTCTGACCGGCTGCGATGTGCCCGACATTCTCAATTTCCGCAAGCTCCTCGGCAGCACCGACTTCACCGATGTTATGACCGAGGCGATGCGCCTGCTTGAGGAGAAATACGACTACCCCGTTGATATTGAATATGCCTGCAATTTCGACTCCGACGGGAACTACCGCGTCAACCTGCTCCAGTGCCGTCCGCTGCAGACGCGCGGCATAGGCAATGCCGGAGTCATGCCGAAGGTGCGGCAGAAATACTTCCGAACCGAGGGCAACTTCATGGGCGGCAATGTATGCCTGCCGATAAGATACGCCGTAATGGTAAAGGTCGAGCCGTATCTCGCGCTGCCGGAGCAGCGGAAATATCAGGTCGCGCGCAGTCTCGGTCAGTTAAACTCCCTGCTGCGCGATACCGGCACGATACTGCTCGGTCCCGGGCGCTGGGGTACGACCACTCCGAGTCTCGGCGTTCCGGTGCACTTCATGGAGATAAACCATTTTGACTGCATGGCGGAGCTGGCATACTCATCTCACGGGCTGCGTCCCGAGCTCAGCTACGGCAGCCACTTCTTCCAGGATCTCGTTGAGGCGGGCACCTTCTATGTCGCCCTTTACCCCGGCGAGGACGGCTGCACCTTCGACCAGTCGCTCTTCGACGGCTGCGAGAATGTTTACTGCAAGCTCATCGGCGCCGATGCAAGCGACGCCATGTCCGAGGTCATAAGCGTTTACGATCTCGGCGAAAACGGTGCGATACTCTATTCCGAGGTCGAGAGCCAGGAATGCTTCCTCGCACAGCTTTGAGCATACAAAAAAACCGGCAGCGCTTGCTGCCGGTTTTTTATGTGTCAGAATTGGACATTGCGGATATACTGGCTGTCGTCAAATCCGATGATGCACATGAATACCGCATTCAGGAACACCAGGCCGATGCCGAAGCCGGTAGACTTGCCGAAGGAATGAGCAAAGTCGATCTGAAACTTTATCGCCACATAGATGTTATACAGCGGGATGAGCAGAAGCAGCATCTTCCAGCCGTTGCCGTACATTTCTTTGAACAGGATGTAGAGATTATAAAACGGAACGATAGCCTCCCAACCCTCGTATCCCATCTTTACGAACACCTTCCATGCTGCAACAAGCGTCAAAACGGCGAATGCAAGCGAAAAAATTTGCATTAGTTTCTCTCCTTTATATGTTGTGTAGTCATACTAACACATTATTCGTCAATTAACAACAGTCTTTTAATTTTTTTAGATGTGTGGTATCATTATATGCTGCCGTCGAATGACAAGGGCATACACGGTTTTGACGGGCACAAATACGCCCATGCCGCGTTAAAGCTCTTGCAAATACTGGCACCCATCAAAGAGAAAAAGGCGAAAAGCGCCGAAAAGGGGCGGTGACAGGCGTATATGCTCTTGTCAATCGACGGCAGTATTGCATTTTGGAGGTCAGCATGAACGGACATGAATGCTATATAATCGGCGCGGGCGATTTTTTCGGTCTGCGCGAGGTTCCGGACGACAGCGACTATGTCATTGCCGCCGATGCCGGATACAACTACTGCACCGAAAACTGCATCATCCCTGACCTTGTCCTCGGCGATTTCGACTCGCTCGGCACGGCTCCCAAGCATCCGAATGTCATGCAGCTGCCCATTGAAAAGGATGACACGGACTCGATGTTTGCCATAAAGCTGGGACTTGAGAAGGGCTACAAGCGCTTTTATCTCTATGGCGGCTTGGGCGGCAAGCGCCCCGACCACACGATTGCAAACCTCCAGGCGCTTCTATATATGCTCGACCATGGCTCGCGCGGCTGGATATTCGGCGAAAGCTATATCTGGACGGCGATAGAAAACAGCGTTCTGCGCATTGAGGGCGAGGGCGATGTATCCGTTTTCTGTCCCGACGGAAAAGCCGAGGGCGTTTCGATAAAGGGGCTCAAATACGAGCTTGACAGCGCCGAGATAACGAGCAGCTTTCCTATCGGTGTGAGCAACAGCTTTAAAGACGGGCAGGCCGAGATAAGCGTTAAAAACGGCAGACTTCTTATTATGTACGGTATAAAGGTGAATGAAATTGACTGAATATAACGCGGGAAAATGTGATATCGCCGTGATCGGCGCAGGTCATGCGGGCATAGAGGCTTCTCTTGCCGCGGCAAGGATGGGACTTGACACGATATGCTTTGCCATTAACCTCGACAGCATCGGGAATATGCCCTGCAACCCCGCCATAGGCGGCACCGGCAAGGGGCACCTCGTGCGCGAGCTTGACGCTCTCGGCGGCGAGATGGCAAAGGCGGCTGACAAGGCGTGCATACAGTATCGTATGCTCAACCGCGGCAAGGGTCCGGCGGTGCACTCGCTGCGCGCGCAGGCAGACCGGCGGCGCTATCAGGAGGTAATGAAGCTCACGCTCGAAAGTCAGCAAAGCCTGCGCGTAAAGCAAGCCGAGGTAGTTGAGATACTCACCGAAAGCGGAGCCGTGAGCGGCGTTAAAACGCACACGGGTGCCGTTTATTCCTGCCGTGCGGCTGTTATCGCCTGCGGGACATACCTCGACGGGCGCACGATAGTGGGCGATGTTATCCGCTCGTCCGGTCCCGACGGTCTTGCCGCCGCGACGGGGCTCACGCCCTGCCTCAAGGCGCTGGGGCTTTCCATGCGCCGCTTCAAGACCGGCACCCCGCCGAGGGTAAACGCGCGCACGGTCGATTTTTCAAAAATGGAGCTGCAGGCAGGCGATGCCGACCCCGAGGGCTTCTCGTTTGAGACCGATTCCGCTCCGGAAAACCGCGCCGTTTGCTATCTTACATACACAAACGAAAAAACACACAGGATAATTCTCGACAATATTGACCGCAGCCCCATATACTCCGGCGTTATCGAGGGCATCGGTCCGCGCTACTGCCCCAGCATCGAGACTAAGATAATGACCTTCCGCGACAAGCCGCGGCATCAGCTTTTCATCGAGCCCATGGGGCTTAACACAAAGGAGCTATACATTCAGGGGCTTTCGTCCTCCCTGCCCGAGGATGTGCAGGTCGAGATGCTGCACACCATCGCGGGGCTTGAAAATGCAGAAATGACCCGTTGCGCCTATGCCATAGAATACGACTGCGTTGACCCGACCGAGCTCTATCCCACGCTCGAGACCAAAAAGGTCTCCGGACTTTACGGCGCGGGACAGTTTAACGGCTCATCGGGCTATGAGGAGGCTGCGGTGCAGGGCTTTGTAGCCGGCGTTAACGCGGCGCTTAAGCTCAAGGGCGAGGAGCCCATGATAATTCGCCGCTGCGACGGATATATAGGAACGCTCATCGACGATCTCGTTACCAAGGGCACGAACGAGCCCTACCGCATGATGACCTCCCGCAGCGAGTACAGGCTCCTGCACCGGCAGGACAACGCCGACCTGAGGCTATGTGGCATCGGTCTGCGCATAGGTCTTGTATCGCAGGCACGCTACGACGCGGTTCAGGAAAAATACGCCGAGGTAGACCGCGAGATAGCCCGCCTTGAGAAAACACACATACCGCCGAGCGCGGAGCTCAACGAGTTTCTCCGCTCCCGCGGCACGGCTGAGGTGAGCACCGGAGTGTCGCTCGCCGATCTCATCCGCCGCCCTCAGCTCGGCTATGACGAGCTTGCGCCATTTGACCCCGACCGTCCGGAGCTGCGGCGCTGCGTGAGCTATCAGGCGGAGATAAGCCTTAAATACGCCGGTTATATAAAGCGCCAGCTCAAGCAGGTCGAAGACTTCGCCGGCATGGAAAACAGGCTCCTGCCGGACGATATAGATTACGACCTCGTTACCGGTCTGCGCCTTGAAGCGCGCGAGAAGCTCAAAAAGATAAGACCGCATTCGTTCGGTCAGGCAAGTCGCATATCCGGCGTGTCGCCGGCGGACATTTCCGTTTTGATGGTTTGGATGGAGGTCGGCAGATGAAAAAGGTCGTGCTTGGATTTTCCGGCGGCGTGGACTCGGCGGTCTGCGCGCGCCTTTTAAAGGACGCAGGCTTTGAGGTGCATGGGCTTTACATGGATAACACCGACGAGCGCGCCCTTGCCGATGCCGTTAGTACGGCAGAGTATATCGGCATCCCTCTGCATATCCGCGATGTGCACAGGGAGCTTGACGAGCTCGTGTGCTCGCGCTTTGCAGAGAGCTATCTCAGAGGTGAAACTCCCAACCCCTGCATCATATGCAACCCCACGCTCAAGTTCCGCTCGCTGCTTGAATACGCCGATGAGATAGGCGCAGAGCACATCGCAACGGGGCACTATGCGCGTGCCGAGGGCGGAATGCTTTTTAAGGGCATGCCGTCAAACGACCAGAGCTATATGCTCTGCCGCATACGCCGCGAGCAGCTTGACAGGCTCATCCTCCCGCTCGGCAGATACGAAAAGGTTCAGGTGCGTAAGCTTGCCGAGGGCTTCACCCTGCCCGTTGCGCACAAGCCCGACAGCATGGAGATATGCTTTATCCCCGATAAGGACTACATCTCATGGCTCGGCAAGAGAGCGCCCCTCCCTCCCGAGGGCAATTTCGTTTTCCACGGTGAGGTCATCGGCAGGCACGAGGGCATACACCGCTACACCGTGGGGCAGCGCCGTCCGGGACTTTATAACGAGCGCAAGCTGTACATAGCCTCCATAAACGCCGAAACGAATGAGATTGAGCTCGCTCTCTGGGAGGAGCTCTTCAAAAAAACGGTCATTGCACGCGACTTTAACTGGCTGTGCAATACGCCGTCGGAGCCGGTGCGCGCGACCGTGCGCGTGCGGCACACGAAGTGGGAGAACCCGCCCTGCACGGCGTATATCGAGGGCGATCTTGTACGCATAGAGTGCGATGAGCCCGTGCGCGCTCCCGCGAGTGGGCAGTCGGCTGTTTTGTACGACGGCGACCGCGTGCTCGGCGGCGGCTTTATAGTTTGACAACGCAGCGGCGAAAATCCCCTTTAAAACCGTCAGTTTGACAATTGACGGTTTTCGTTTTTTATGAGAAAATAGCGGACAATATCAATTGGAAAAGGAGAAACGACATGGCGATCTATTTTAACGAGCCCTCAAGGACTTTCAGCGAGTATCTTCTCATCCCCGGCTACACGAGCGAGGACTGCATTCCCGACAATGTAACGCTCAAAACGCCGCTGGTGAAATTCAAAAAGGGCGAGGAGAGCGCGATAAGCCTCAATGTTCCGTTTGCATCGGCTATCATGCAGTCGGTCTCAAACGACACGATGGCGATAGCGCTCGCAAAAGAGGGCGGCATATCGTTTATATACGGCTCGCAGTCCATTGAGGACGAGGCGGCGATGGTAGCGCGCGTAAAGAGCTACAAGGCGGGCTTTGTGCCCAGCGCGTCGAATATAACCCCCGACGCGACTCTTGCGGATGTGCTCGCGCTCAAGGAGGAAAAGGGCTACTCCACCATGGCGGTCACCTCCGACGGCACGCCTAACGGCAAGCTTCTCGGCATCGTTTCCAGCCGCGACTACCGCGTTTCGCGCATGGACCTCGGCACAAAGGTCTCCGAGTTCATGACCCCGCTGGAAAAGCTCGTGACCGCGCCCGAGGGCACCACGCTCAAGGAAGCAAACGATATTATCTGGGATCACAAGCTCAACTCCCTGCCCATAGTCGATGCGGGCGGCAGACTGCTCTATTTCGTTTTCCGCAAGGACTATGCCGAGCACAAAAATAACCCCAACGAGATCCTCGACGAGCACAAGCGCTACATCGTCGGCGCAGGCATAAACAGCCGCGACTACGCCGAGCGCGTTCCCGCCCTCATCGAGGCAGGTGCCGATGTTCTGTGCATCGACTCCTCCGAGGGCTTCTCCTGCTGGCAGAAAAAGACCATAGACTTCATCCGCGAAAAATACGGCGACAGCGTTAAGGTCGGCGCGGGCAATGTCGTTGACCGCGAGGGCTTCCTGTTCCTCGCCGAGGCGGGCGCGGACTTCGTAAAGGTCGGCATCGGCGGCGGCTCTATCTGCATAACACGCGAAACGAAGGGCATCGGACGCGGTCAGGCAACGGCGCTCATCGAGGTCGCCGCGGCGCGCGACGAGTACTTTGAAAAAACCGGCGTCTATGTCCCCATCTGCTCCGACGGCGGACTTGTGCACGATTATCACATGACCCTTGCCCTTGCCATGGGTGCCGACTTCCTAATGATGGGCAGATACTTTGCCCGCTTTGATGAAAGCCCCACCGCCAAGCTCATCGTAAACGGCAGCTATGTCAAGGAGTACTGGGGCGAGGGCTCGAACAGAGCGCGCAACTGGCAGCGCTATGACCTCGGCGGTCAGCGCAAGCTCAGCTTCGAGGAGGGCGTTGACTCATATGTCACCTATGCCGGCCCCCTGCATGACAACCTTGAAAAGAGCGTTTATAAGATAAAGTCCACCATGTGCAACTGCGGCGTGACCAATCTCTCTGACCTCAAGCGCGACGCAAAGCTCACGCTCGTGTCCTCCGTCAGCATCGTTGAGGGTGGAAGCCACGATGTTATCCTTAAAAACAACTAATACGCTGAAAATGCTCCCCTGTCGGGGAGCATTTTTCATTTCTCCATATTCTGAAGTCTTGTGTTCATTTCGCAGAGGGCTTTTCTTATCGAGGCAAGCTCCTCGGCAATGGGGTCTGAGATATTCACCTGATCGACCTCGCTTGCGTAATCGACCTTTACCCCCTTGCGCTTTACAACGCGCGCGGGTATGCCGACGGCTGTGCTGTCCGGCGGTATCTCGCTCAAAACGACCGAGTTTGCCGCTATGCGGCTGTTATCGCCGACCTTGAACGGTCCGAGCACCTTTGCGCCGGTGCCGATCAGGACATTATTGCCTATCGTCGGGTGGCGCTTACCGCTGTCCTTACCTGTACCGCCGAGGGTGACGCCGTGGTAAATAAGGCAGTCGTCGCCGATCTCGGCGGTCTCGCCGATTACGATGCCCATACCGTGGTCTATGACAAGGCGTTTTCCAATTTTCGCGCCGGGGTGGATCTCTATGCCGGTGCGGTGCCTGCTCATCTGGGAGATCATGCGTGCAAGGAACATGAGATTGTGCTCATAGCACCAGTGCGCGCGGCGGTGGTAGCACACGGCTTTCACGCCGGGGTACAGAAACAGCACCTCAAACGGATTTTTCGCAGCGGGATCGCGCAGAAGATACGCGTTTACCGTTTCAAGCAGATCATCAAACATTACTTACTACTCTCCTTAAACATGGGACTTGAGAGGTATCTCTCGCCGGTGTCGGGCATGAGCGCGACTATGCACTTGCCCGCGTTCTCCGGTCGCTTTGCAAGCTCTATTGCGGCGTGCAGCGCCGCTCCCGAGGTTATGCCCGCGAGTATGCCCTCGCGCGCTGCGAGGGTGCGTCCAGCGTCATACGCCTGCTCGTCGGAAACCGTTATCACCTCGTCGTATATCCCGCGGTCGAGCGTTTCGGGGATGAAATTCGCGCCGATGCCCTGAAGCCCGTGCGCTCCGGCATAGCCCTTGCTCAGAAGCGGCGAGGTCTCGGGCTCGACGGCGACTATTTTAACGCTCCTTTTTCTGCTTTTGAGATACTGCCCAACGCCGGAGAGTGTGCCGCCCGTACCGACTCCGGCGACGAATATATCTATCTTACCGTCGGTATCGTCCCATATTTCGGGACCTGTGGTGACTCTGTGTGCGGCGGGGTTTGCGGTGTTTGAAAACTGTCCGAGTATGAGAGCGCCCGGAATGCTGTTTTTCAGCTCCTCTGCCTTTTCTACCGCGCCTGCCATGCCCTTTTTGCCCTCGGTGAGAACGAGCTCGGCGCCGTAGGCTGTCATGAGCAGCCTGCGCTCAACGCTCATGCTGTCAGGCATGACGATGATAACGCGGTAGCCGCGCGCAGCGCCTATGGCTGCAAGCCCGATGCCGGTGTTTCCGCTGGTGGGCTCTATGACGGTGCCGCCGGCAGACAAAAGTCCCTTGGCCTCGGCATCGTCGAGCATCGCCTTTGCAACCCTGTCCTTGGCAGAGCCAGAGGGGTTAAACATCTCAAGCTTTGCAAGCACTCTGGCGCACAGCCGGTTATCGTCCTCAATATTTCTGAGCTCCATGAGCGGGGTATGCCCCGTCAGCTCCGATACGGATCTATAAATCTTCATTGCCCTTACCTCTCATCTTTAAATATAAAAAAACGGCGATGCCATAAAAGCATCGCCGCTGCATAACATGGGTATCAGACCCTATCAAGGCATACGACGACGCTGACATCGACAGACGCAGATGCCACAACAGGTATTCATAACTACTGCGTTTGCAATGTACACGATCGCCGCTCCTTTCAATTCCTATAATACAAATGGGGTTTTGCTATAAGCATAATACGCTATTGTGCGGATTTTGTCAACAGCATTTGCGCATTTATTGTCAAGAGGATATAAATTTCTTAACACAGTCTTTACACAGCGTATGCTATAATTTACTTATGAAAAAGAGGAAACACATTGAAAACGAAATACTGAGAACAGTACGCAACTGGCTGATACTTCTGCTCGTTTTGGGCATTGCATGGGTGCTGTGCTCATCGCTCAGCCGCGTGGGAACCACCGACACCTTCGTGCCGATGGTGTTTATCCTCGCAGTGCTGGTCGTTTCGCTGCTGACGGACGGATATTTTTACGGCGTTGTGGCATCGGTCATAAGCGTTATCGGCGTTAACTACGCTTTCACCTACCCGTATATGAAGCTCAACTTCTCCATATACGGCTACCCGATAACCTTTCTCACGATGCTTGCCGTTTCCGTCGTTATTTCAACGCTCACCACCCGCACGCGCGAGCAGGAAAAGCTCCGGCACGAGGCGGCTCAGGCACAGCTGCGCGCGGATCTGTTAAGGGCGATCTCGCATGACCTAAGAACGCCGCTGACCTCGATAATCGGGTCTATAGACACGGTCATGAACGAGGATGAGCGCCTTCCACACGATGCCCGCATCGAGCTTCTGAGCGATGCCAAGCAGGATGCAGAGTGGCTCGTGCGCATGGTGGAAAACCTGCTGTCGATAACGCGGATAAGCGGCACCGAGCAGGCGAGCATAGAAAAAAGCCCCGAGCTTGTCGAGGAGATAGTCGGCGAGTGCGTCTCGAACTTCAAAAAGCGCCATTCCGATGTACCCCTCACGGTGAAGATACCGGATGAGCCAGTGCTCGTGAGCGTTGACGCAATGCTCATAGAGCAGGTGCTCATGAATCTGCTCGATAACGCCGTCAAGCACGCCGAGGGCATGACGGAGCTTTCAGTTGATGTCCATATTTCCGGCGGACAGATGCATTTCTGCGTTTCGGATAACGGCGCGGGACTCGATCCGGACATCATACCCGTTCTGTTCCGCGGTCAGATAGACCCCGCCGACGGCAAATCGTTTGACAGCAACCGCTTCCGCGGCATAGGTCTTGCTGCGTGTCAGGCGATAGTATCCGCCCACGGCGGCAGTATAAGCGGCAAAAACAGGCCCTCGGGCGGTGCAATATTTGAATTTATAATTCCTATGGATATGGAGGATGACGAGCAATGAACATACGCGACAAAATACTCATCGTTGAGGACGAGCGCAGCATCACAAACTTCCTGCGCACCATTCTTACCTCAAACGATTATGATGTCATAGTCGCCCGCTCGGGTGCCGAGGCATATTCCATGATAACCTCACACTGCCCCGATCTCATAATCCTTGACCTCGGGCTGCCGGATATAGACGGGCTGCAAATAATAAAATCCGTGCGCGAATGGACGCTGCTGCCGATAGTCGTCGTATCCGCCAGAGCGCATGAGCGCGACAAGGTCGAGGCGCTCGATCTCGGCGCGGACGACTACATAACAAAGCCGTTCGGAGCCGGCGAGCTGCTCGCGCGCATCCGCACCGCCATCCGCCACACCCGCACGGGTCTTGCAAACGAGACCATCGCCACAACCGGAAAGTTCAAGTCCGGTGATCTCGAGATAGACTATGACAAGCATCAGGTGCTCGTAAGCGGGCAAAACGCGGGACTTACGCAGAACGAGTACAAGATAGTCGCTCTGCTGGGCAAGTGCGCAGGCAAGGTGCTGACCTATGACTACATCATAAAAGAGCTGTGGGGTCCCGGCACGAGGGGCAACAATCAGTCGCTGCGCGTTCACATGGCAAACATCCGTCGCAAGATCGAGAAAAACCCCGCCGAGCCGCAGTATATCTTCACCGAGATCGGCGTTGGCTACCGCATGGTCGAGGGCGACTGAAAAAAATTTTACCCTTAGTTTACCAAAACTCATATTTATCCGCGGTATAATGTCAGTGGGATATTATACCGCAATTTTTAATGAAGGTGGATCGGATGAAATACTTTTTGAAAGAACACCTGCTTCCCGTGTTTATGCTGCTCGTGGGTGCGGGCTGCGCGGCGTTTTCAATTGAATGCTTTCTTATTCCGAACACGATACTTGACGGCGGCGTCACCGGCGTGAGCATGATGATAAACTACCTGTCGAGCATTCGGCTGAGCGTACTCGTTATCGTCATAAACATTCCGTTTTTCTTCGTCGGCTACAAGGCGCTGGGCAAGCGCTTTCTTGTGCGCGCCGTTATCGCAATGGCGGCGTTCTCCGGCTTTCTCGAGCTTTTCAAGCTCGTCCCCACCGTTACGAGCTCCGAGCTGCTGGCAGTGGTGTTCGGCGGCGTTCTGCTCGGCATAGGCGTCGGCACGGTGCTGCGTCACGGCGGCTGCCTTGACGGTACCGAGATCGCCGCGATGCTGCTTTCCAAAAATGTCGGCGCATCGACCGGTCAGATCATATTCATGATAAACATATTCATCTATATCACCGCCGGCATACTTTTCGGCTGGGACAGAGCCATGCTCTCGCTGCTCACCTACTTCATAACCTTTAAGATAATCGACATCGTTCAGGAGGGCATGGAGCAGGCAAAGGCAGCCATGATAATAACCGAGCACGCGCAGGAGCTTGCCGACACTATCTACCAGCGTCTCGGGCGCACCTGCACATTCATAAACGCCGAGGGTCTCGTTTCCGGCAGCGGCAAAACGGTCCTGTACTGCGTTATCACCCGAGTTGAGGTAAACCAGCTAAAGCAGATAATCAGCCAGGCGGATGTCAGCGCGTTCGTCACCATCTCCGAGGTGTCCGAGATAATCGGAAACCACATCAAAAACAGCGAGGCTATTGACGGGAAAGCCAAGGCACAGTAAAATAGCTACATACATTTTCGGAGGGCTTGGATATGGATAACCGCAAAAGCAAGGAAAACTACTATCTCGATATAGCCGATGCCGTCTTGCAGCGTTCGACCTGTTTAAGGCGCATGTACGGCGCGATAATCGTCAGAAACGACGAGATCATTTCCACCGGTTACAACGGTGCGCCGCGCGGCAGGATAAACTGCACCGACGCCGGAAGGTGCGCGCGGGTCGAGATGAAGATACCCTCCGGCGAGCGGTACGAGCTGTGCCGCAGCGTTCACGCCGAGGCAAACGCCATAATCTCGGCGTCCCGACGCGATATGATCGGCTCAACGCTGTACCTTGTCGGGCGCGATGCGCAGACCGGCGAGCTCTTAAAAAACGCAACGAGCTGCTCGATGTGCCGCCGTCAGGTAATAAACGCGGGCATTGAGAGAGTCATAATCCGCACCGGTGAGAGCGACTTTTCCGTCGTCTCGGTCGACGACTGGATAAAAAACGACGACTCAACATTCTGGATACAGTAAAAAAGGACTGCTTTGCAGTCCTTTTTTATTTATTAAGCTTTTTTCCAGCCACTTCGATGGATTTGACTCGATATACTTCCATGTCTCCTTATAATCACTCTCACTGCGGATCACATGGTCATGGAATGATTTTTGACACATTCCCGCGCCGGGGCTCCTTGCTGTCTTACCCTTTAGCTGCTGTACCACAGTCGAGACTGTAGGGGCGACCGGAGGCTCATGTTGTGACAAAATATACCCCCGGAAGGCTGTAGTCGTAAGCTGCAAGTCTGCCGACCTTGCGTATTGGTCTGCCCATAGCCTACCCTATTGCCTCGGATTTGTACACGAAGGTGACGGTCGAGGTCATTTTATCGGTGCGCTGGGTGAATATATCATAGCCGTTTCCGAAGTCGAGCCATGCCTGCATGCGCTCGGAGAGATCCTGCTTCTGCGCCTGAGTGAGCTTGTCGATGCTCTCGCTGTTTCCGAGCTTCTGCGTAAACTCTATTATCTTCGCCAGACTGTCGCCGGAGAGCATTTCGTTCATCCGTTCGAGCATCTGCTGGCTCTCGTGCATGACATCGACCAGCGAGCGCAGCTCGTTTAAAATGTTCGGCAGGTTATCCAGCGATTTCTGCACCTCGGGCGATTGCAGGTCGCGGTTCAGGCTTTCAAATGTCGGCGCAATGTCCATGTAATCGCGTGCAAACTGCGCCAGCGCGCCTATGTTGCTGTCAAACTTTGCGAGCAGATCCAAAAGCTCGCCGAGGTGCGTGAACTCCGCAAGCGACTGGAGCTTGCTCGTGTCGATCTTCTCCATGTCCGCGAGCAGCTTTTCAAGCTTTGCGAGGTTCCCCTCGTTGACATACTTATTGAGCACATCTATAAGCGCCTTGTTTTCCTTATAGAGCTTTGCCGCCTGACCAACGGCGTTTATGAGCTTTTCTATCTGCTGCGCATCGCCGTAGAGCATCTGCACGAGCTCGGTTATATTTAGCGATGCAAACGAGCCCATGAGCCCCTGAATATCGGTCAGAAGCGATTTTATGCTCTCGGTGCCGACCTTTATATCATCCGGTCCCAGCGCGCTTATGGAGGAAAACGGCACGGCTACGAACATCATGTTTCCGAGCTTGAAGTCCTTTGCCTGCGCCTTGACGGTGAACTCACCGCCGCCGAGGGTCGATCCGAAGGATATGCCCATATTATTCAGTCCGAGGCTTTCGTTCATGCCCGGTATGCCCGCGAAAAACACGAGCTGGCGCGAGCCGTCGCTCAGCAAAACGCCGTCGGGAGTTTCGACCTCCGTGAAGTTTTCATCCGGCAGTATCATGCCGCACACAAACAGCATCGGGCAGGTTATGTCATAGCCGCCGATGGTCTTCTTGAGCATATTTTCAGCCGAAATTTTTATGGTCACCTCGCCGCTTTTTCCGGCGAGCGACGCCCCCTTTATCTCCTTTCCGTCAAGCGTGTACGAAACGGAGATCTTCATCGGAGGGGTATTTTCGGTCGTTCCGGAATAGTACAGATCGGTGGAATCCATATCCCAGTACAGCTTATCCCCGTCGGACACCGGCTGGGCAAAGGTCTTTACATCCTGGATGCCTTTAAGGTCGCTTTTATCCTCTATGCGCACCTGCGGCATATCCGTGTGCAGGCGGTCGGTAACGCTGACCTTTTTGACCTCGCCGTCGGGGGATATGTTTATATAAACGGTCTCCTCCTTGTTTACGGCGGCGTCGGCATCGAGCTCGTACTCCACGCGCTGAGTGGGCTCGGCGGTGGGCTCGGGCTCGTTGTCATCGTCCTTATTCCCGCAGCCGGACAGGAGCGATGTGAGCATACATAAAGAGAGCACAAGGCATATAAATCGTTTTGTTTTCATGTCTTTTTAAGCCTCCATCCAGGGGTGGTTTTTTCAATGAAGCCCTCGCACACGCACAGGACCGGCGAAAGCAGCAGAACTATGACTATCTCGCTTATGATAGCGCCGCGCGCAAGCAGCGCGCACATTCCGCGGACTATGTAAATATCGCACACAAGGTAAACTCCGAAGGTCGCCGCGAAAAACACGCCCGCGCTCTGGAATATCGACTGCTGCGCCGCGGAAACGGCTTTGAGCATCGCCTCGTCGCGCGGCAGGTGCCGCAGCTCCTCACGAAAACGCGTTGTCAGCAGTATGGCATAGTCCACCGTCGCGCCGAGCTGCACGCAGTTTACGACCGTGGGATCGACAAACGACGCGACCGTGCCGCCGAGCACCGTTATCGAAAGGTTTATCCATATCGCAAGCTCTATCGACAAAACCAGTATCACCGGCAGCGAGGGCGATTTGAAGCATATCGCAATGAGAATGAATATCGCCGCTATCGACAGTATCGCAGTCACGGTAAAGTCGCGGTCGGTCGTGTCTATGAGCCCCTGCGTTATCGCACCCTCACCGGTTATATAAGCATTCGGATCGTAGGACTTGACGATGCCGTCGAGCTCGTTGAGCTGCGCGGTGAGCTCATCTGTCGCCGCTCCGTACTCGGAGTTTATCATCATAAGCTGCTTCCCGTCCTGCTTGCACAGCGATAAAATATCGTCGGGCAGAATATCGTCCGGTATCGCGGAGCCCACGATGGAGTTATACGCCAAAAGTGAGGACACACCGTCGAGCGCCTGTATCTTCTGCTCCATTTCGATGAGCTTTTCCGCAGGCAGCGTGTCGTCTATTATCACAAACTGCGTGCACGCCATGCCGAAGTCGTTTTTCAGCTTGCTGAGTCCCTCCATTGAGGTCAGGTACGACGGCAGCGCCTTGTCCATGCTGTAGTACATCTGAATATCCTTCTGGATAAGATACGCCGGAGCCAGCAGGAGCAGGAACACCAGCGCGAACGCTTTTTTATGCTTTATGCTGAACCTGTTGAGCTTTTCAAAGTTCGGTACGAAATTGCGGTGGCGGTATTTGATTATCTGCTTTTCAAAAATGAGCACGACCGACGGCAGAACGAATATGACCGTAAGGATGCCGAACACAACGCCCTTTGCCATGACAAAACCGATGTCGAAACCGAGCCCGAGCTTCATAAAGCACAGGGCGAGAAATCCGAAAACAGTAGTTAGCGAGCTGCCCATGAGCGCCGTGAACGAGTTTGCGACCGCCTCTGCCATCGCCTCCTCGCGCGTTTCAAACCGCGGCTTTTCCTCGGCATAGCGGTCAATGAGGAATATGGAATAGTCCATCGTAACGCCGAGCTGCAGCACCGCCGCGACGCACTGGGTTATAAACGAGATCTGCCCCATGAAAATGTTTGTACCCATATTGTACAGCACCGCAAGTCCCAGCGAGAACAGAACGATAAGCGGCTGGAACCACGACTCCATGAGGGCGCTCATGACTATAAGCGCAAGCACCACGGCGACCGTTATATAAAGCGGTGCCTGAGTCTGCGCTATCTCGCGCGTGTCGTCAACGACGACGGAAAGCCCGCTCATGAACCGGTTTTTGCCCAGAAGCTCCTTTATCTGCGCTATCGCCTTGAGCTGGCTGTTGTCAGAGCCGGTGTTGTCATACCGCACGAGCATCATTGTCTGGCTGCCGTCGCTGCTGTAGAATATATCCCTGAGCGTGTCGGGCAGAATGTCGGCGGGAATGCCTATATCGGCAATGGTATCGACCCAGATAACGGATGAAACGCCGTCCACCTTGAGTATTTCATTTTTCAGCGCCAATGTGTCCTTGGGCTGCATATTTTCGGTTATGACAATGGATATACCGGCGGTGTTGAAGGTCTTATCGAGCACCTGCTCGCCCTGCACCGACTCCAGATCATCCGGCAGATAGGACAAAATATCGTAATTGACCTTCGTTCCGAAAAAGCCCAGAAACGCCGGTATGAGCAGCAAAAGCGCTGCTATAAGAACCGTTTTCGGGTGCTTTGCCTCCCATAATGCTATCTTTCTCAAATGCCGTGCCTCTTTCGTTTGGTGTGGGCTTAATAATAACCTAAATCATGCATTTTTTCAACAGCTTTGGTACACCTTTTACTCTTGCTTAATCTCCCGCTTATGGTATACTGTAAGCGGAGGGGATGAGCTTGGCAGCAGACAAATTCAAGGGACTTTTCGATTTTTTGAATAACTACGGCGACACGACCGTTAACGGCACGGTAAAAGCGCCCGCCAGCGGCAAAACCGCCTGGGTGTTCGGCAGGAGCGAGGACTGCGACTTCGTTTACGCAGCGCCCAAGGCATCGCGCCGCCATTTTCAGATAGAGCTGTGCGATAATCACTATTATATTCAGGATCTCGGCTCGACAAACGGCACATATCTCAACGGAAAAAGGATAACCCATAAGGAGCGCATATTCTCCGGAGATGTCGTGACCATGGGCGGAGTGGATATAATCTTTTCAAAGGATATGCTTTTTTAAAACCTAAACATCACAAACTGCACCCCGTTTATCAGACATTGTGTTGTCTGCTGAGCGGGGTGCAGTTCGTATGTAATGTGCAAAAACAAGGCATGGTGCCCTTTAGCGCCATGCCTTGTGATTTTTATTTCCGTTATGCGTAGGAGCTGCGGGGCTTTGACCCCTCCTCCTGCGCTTCAATTACTCTGCGCAGTGCTCGCAGTCGTGCAGCTTTTTGCTGAACAGCTCGGGATCATATGCGATGCCGTTACGGTCGTAGTAGTCCTTGACTGCCGCGGCAACGGCCTCCTCGGCGAGAACCGAGCAGTGGATCTTGTGCGCGGGCAGACCGTCGAGAGCCTCGACAACGGCCTTGTTCGACAGCTCGAGGGCATCCTCGACCTTCTTGCCCTTGATGAGCTCGGTGGCCATGGAGCTGGTGGCGATTGCGCTGCCGCAGCCGAAGGTGTTGAACTTGCAGTCTGTGATGATGCCGTCCTTGACCTTGATGTACATCTTCATGATGTCGCCGCATTTTGCGTTGCCGACTTCACCTACGCCGTCTGCATCGTCCATCTTGCCGACGTTGCGGGGATTCTGGAAATGGTCCATTACCTTATCACTATAAAGTGCCATAATTAAGTTCCTCCTGTATTATCAATCAGATCGTGAGTGTTATTTATCAGATGAGATGGGGCTTTGTGCCGTTTTCAAGCTCCTCCCACACCGGGGAGATGCTGCGCAGGTAAGAAACGACCTCGGGGACGACCTTTATGATGTGGTCGATCTCCTCCATGGTGTTATACTCGCCTATCGACAGACGCAGCGAGCCGTGAGCGACCTCGTGGGGCAGGCCGAGCGAGAGCAGAACGTGGCTGGGGTCGAGCGAGCCGGAGGTGCATGCGGAGCCGGAGGACGCGCACACGCCCTTCGCATCGAGCAGGAGCAGCAGGCTCTCGCCCTCGATGCCCTCAAAGCACATATTGACCGTGCCGGGAACATGGTGCTCGAGCGAGCCGTTTATCTTGGAATGGGGGATCTTGCTGAGCTCGGCAAAGAGCTTGTCTCTCATGGGGATTATCTTCGCGGTGTTCTCCTCCATGTGGTCTACGCTCTCCTTGAGAGCCGCAGCCAGAGCCACTATACCGGGCATATTCTCGGTGCCTGCGCGCTTGCCGCGCTCCTGAGCGCCGCCCTCGATGATATTGAACAGCGGCATACCGGTCTTGGCGTAAAGAACGCCGACGCCCTTGGGAGCATGGAACTTATGACCGGACATACTCAGAAGGTCAATGTTCATCTCCTGAACATTAATGGGCATATGACCGGCTGCCTGAACGGCATCGGTGTGGAACGGGATCTTTCTTGCACGGCAGAACTCGCCGATCTCCTTGATGGGCTGAACGGTGCCGATCTCGTTGTTTGCAAACATGATGGTCACGAGTGCGGTATCCTCGCGGACGGCAGCCTCAAGATCCTCAAGGCGGACAACGCCGTCCTCGTGGACATCGAGCAGAGTGACCTCAAAGCCCTCTTTCTCAAGCTTCTTGAGCGTGTGCAGGACTGCATGATGCTCAAACTTTGTGGATATAAGGTGTTTCTTGCCCTTGAGTGCACCGACCTTAGCCATGGAGACTATTGCCTGGTTATCTGCCTCGGAGCCGCCGGAGGTGAAGTATATCTCCTTGGGCTTAGCGCCGATTATGTCGGCAACGGTTTTTCTCGCGGCGTCAAGCCCTTCCTTTGCATCCTGCGCAAAGGCGTACAGGCTCGAGGGGTTGCCGTACTGGGTGGTGAGGTAGGGCATCATTGCGTCAAGCGCGGTCTTGCTGACACAGGTAGTTGCTGCATTATCTGCGTAAACAAACATATTTATCTTCCTTTCGCGTTTGTATATCCTATAAAATCTGTGGGAATTGTAGCACCTCATGACGGATTAGTCAAGAGGCTTTCTCCATTTTTCGCCCGTGAGCAGGTCCTTGAGCGTTACGGTGTCGAGATAGGCGTTCGTTATATCGTCAAGCTCTTTCCACATTGGCACCGTCAGGCAGCCACCGGAGCGGTCGCATTGTATCTCGCCCTCTTTTATGCAGGCGACCGGTGCGAGGTTATCCTCCATGCACCGCAGTATCTCACCCACGGTGTATTCCTCGGGGAGCTTTACGAGCTTATAGCCGCCCTCTTTGCCGCGGGTGCTCGAAACGAGCTCCGCCTTTTTGAGGTTGCCGACTATCATCTCGAGATACTTCATTGAAAGCTGCGTCCGGTCAGACACCGTTTTGAGCGATATGAAGCCTTCGTCGGAGTGCTGTGCAAGGTCTATCATAATGCGCAGAGCATATCTTCCCTTGCTCGTTACATTCATCATATCACCTCCTAATTCCTATGCCTGTTGTGTGATATTAATATACCACTTCATTTATAGGAATTAAAGTGCCTGTGCATCAGTTGTGCGGATTTTGCGGTGCAATTTTTGCACAGTGAACGGCTTTGCTCATTTTTCAACGGCGTATAAAAAATGCTTATCGCCAAGGCGAAAAATTAACTTGCATTTCCATTCAAAAGCGCGTACAATCCGCTTTGCGTTTTGAGAAAAATCCTTAGAGTTTGTAGGAGTTTTAACAATGGATTACAGCTTCATTCTGGTCATTGCGATCATCATGCTTTCAACGAAAGTGCTCGGTCTTGCGAGCGAAAAGGTCAATATGCCGCAGGTCGTCGGCGCGCTGATAGCCGGTCTCCTGCTCGGGCCGAGCTGCTTCGGACTTATAGGCGAATCGGACTTTCTTACAAAGACCGCCGAGATCGGCGTTATAATCCTCATGTTCATGGCGGGTCTCGACACGGACATGAACGAGCTCAAGCACACGGGTCTGTCCGCCCTCGTTATCGCCACTATCGGCGTTATCGTGCCGTTTCTCGGCGGCGCGGGCTGCTATCTGCTGTTTAACGGCGAGCCGGACAGCCTTAAAATGATAAAGGCGGCGTTTATCGGCGTCGTGCTGACAGCGACCTCGGTTTCGATAACGGTCGAGACCCTGCGCGAGATGGGCAAGCTCAAAAGCCGCGTCGGCACCGCAATAATGGCTGCGGCGGTCATCGACGATGTGCTCGGCATAATCGTTCTCACCGTGCTCACCGGCTTTACCGACAGCACCGTAAAGCCCTCTATGGTGTTTATCCGCATAATCGCATACTTCATCTGCCTTGCCATAGTAGCGATCGTCGTGCGCAAGGTGTTCAGCGGGCTGAGATCGAGGTTTGACCGCATCCACAGGCGCATCGCCATTTACGCACTGGCGTTCTGCTTCCTGCTCAGCTTTGTTTCCGAGCATTTCTTCGGCATTGCCGACATAACCGGCGCTTACTTTGCCGGACTCATGCTCAGCGATCACAATGAGACCCGTACCTATATAGTAAAGAGAATAAACACCATGAGCTATATGCTCTTCTCCCCAATCTTCTTTGCATCCATCGGCATAAAGACCGAGCTTGCCGGACTTAACGGCAATCTCATTCTCTTTGCCGTTGTTCTTACCGTCGTTGCCATCCTGACCAAGATCATCGGCTGCGGCCTCGGCGCACGGCTGACGGGCTTTAAGACCTACGATTCGATCGGCATCGGCCTGGGCATGGTATCCCGAGGCGAGGTCGCGCTCATCGTTGCGCAGAAGGGCAGCATGGCGGGACTCATCGCCGGCAATATGTTCCCCGCGGTCGTCCTCATGGTCATAGTAACAACGCTCGTAACGCCGCTGCTGCTGAAGGTCGGCATGAAGCGTCCTACGCCGGACAACACCGAACCCGCCGCAGCGGAAGCGTGACGCGTAGATTAATACCCAATAAAGCAGGTGAAATAGCTGTGCAGAAAATGCACAGCTATTTTTGCAAAAAAGTCTTGCTTTATTTCGCTAATGTGTTATTATAGCAGCGTGATAACAAACTAAAAACTACACCACGCGTTTTGGAGGAAAAGAACAATGAAAAAATTTATCGCTATGATTCTGGCGCTCGTGATGGTTTTCGCGCTGTGCGCCTGCGGCAACAACGGTGACGGAAACGACACCAAGAAGGAAGCCGGCGTTGTCACCGCCGACGATCTCAAAGAGGGCTTCACCCTGAAGGTCGGCTTCGACCCCGAGTTCCCCCCGTTCGGCTATCTCGCCGCTGACGGCAGCTACGACGGCTTCGACCTTGCTCTTGCAAAGGAAGTCTGCAACCGTCTCGGCTGGGGCTTTGAGGCTGTCCCCATCAACTGGGACGCAAAGACCGAAGAGCTCAAGGCAGGCAATGTTAACTGCCTGTGGAACGGCTTTACCTACACCGGTCGTGAAGATCAGTTCACCTGGTCCGATCCTTACTACGAAAACGAGATCGTAATGGTCGTTAAGGCAGACTCCGGCATCACCAGCTTTGCAGATCTTGCCGGCAAGAAGGTCATGGCTCAGGCAGACTCCAGTGCGGTCACCGCTCTTAACAGGAGCAAGCTCAAGGATACCATCGGCGAGGTCGTTGAGCTCGGCGATTACCAGATGGGCTTCATGGAGCTCGACCAGGGCAGCGTTGACGCGGTCGCAGTCGACATCGGCGTTGCTATCAGCCAGATGAACAAGACCGGCAACGAGGACGCCTATGTCATCCTCAACGAGAAGCTTTCTCCCGAGCAGTACGCTATCGGCTTCCTGCTTGGCAACGAGGCTCTCCGCGATGCTGTCAGCGCAGAGCTCAAGAATATGGCTGACGACGGCACCATGCTCAAGATAGCTCAGAGCTCCGATTATGTCCAGCAGGGTCTTGTTGTAGACTCCCTGTGCATGATCAGCAAGTGAGCTTATAAGCAATAAGGACATACCCGAACCCCACCGCACTATGCGGTGGGATTTCGGATGTTATGATGAGGATATGATATGACACTACAGACAATACTCTCCGAGCTTACAAGGTGCTTCGGCACAACATTTTCTCTTTTCCTTCTGACTCTTGTCGGCTCGCTGCCGCTCGGTCTGCTCATCGCCCTCGGGCGCATGTCCAAGAACGGGCTGGTATCGGGCATAACGCGGATATACATATCAATAATGCGCGGCACCCCGCTCATGCTCCAGCTCTGGATCGTGTTTTTCGGGCTACCGAAGCTGCTGCCGGATATCGTCACCGGCAACTGGCGCTATATTGCCGCCGTTATCGCGTTTGTTATAAACTATGCGGCGTATTTTGCGGAGATCTACCGCTCCGGTATCGAGTCCATCCCGCGCGGTCAGTATGAGGCCGCCGATGTTCTCGGCTACGGTAAGGTGCAGACATTTTTCAAGATAATCCTCCCGCAGGTAATCAAGATAGTTCTGCCGAGCATTACAAACGAGGTAATAACACTTGTTAAGGACACCTCGCTGTGCTACGCGATCGGCGTCGTCGAGATGTTCACCCGCGCAAAGCAGATAGCAACTCTCAACGGCACCCTCACCTCGTTCGTCGTTGCGGGCGTTATATACTACATCTTCAACTATGTAGTCGACTGGGTGATGCTCCGGTTCGAGAAAAAGCTGTCCTACTACAAAGCATAAGGCGGTGCGGTCATGATACTTGAAATGAACAATATTAAAAAATCCTTCGGCGAGCTCGAGGTTTTAAAGGACATAAGCTTCAATGTCTCCGAGGGCGAGGTAGTCTCCATAATAGGTCCCTCCGGCTCGGGCAAGTCAACGCTGCTCCGCTGCGCGACCTTCCTCGAGACGGCGGACTCGGGTGAGATAAAATACCTCGGCGAGACCGCTGCAAAGACCGGCGCGGACGGCAAAATGAAGTATGTCTCCGCCGGCGAGCTCAAGAAATTCAAGAACTATTTCGGACTCGTTTTCCAGAGCTTCAACCTCTTCCCTCACTTCTCGGTCATAAAAAATGTCACCGATGCGCCGATAAATGTCCAAAAGCGCAGCAAAAGCGAGGTCATGGACGACGCAAAGGCAATACTGAGCAAGATGGGTCTTGAGCAGAAGGCGGACTCCTATCCCTGCCAGCTCTCTGGCGGTCAGCAGCAGCGCGTTGCGATAGCGCGCGCACTGGCGATGAAGCCGGATGTGCTGTTTTTCGACGAGCCTACGAGCGCGCTCGACCCCGAGCTCACGGGCGAGGTTCTCAAGGTCATAAAGCAGCTTGCCGAGGAGCGCATGACGATGGTCATAGTAACGCATGAGATGGCGTTTGCGCGCGCCGTGTCCGACCGCGTTATATTCATGGACGGCGGCGTTATCGTCGAGCAGGGCGACCCCGAAGAGGTGTTCGGCGCGCCCAAGATGGAGCGTACAAAGCAGTTTCTTAAGCACTACGGTCAATGATGGATATAAGATACACAAAAATAGACCCCTCCGGCAACATAAGCCTTATTGTTGACAGCTTTGTGCCGAGAATAAAACAGAGCCGCGTTGCAGCCGAGCTAATGGCGCGCGATGAAAGCGCCGAGCAGGTGGGGTTTCTCGAAAAGCCGGAGGATGACCGCTGTCTCGTGCGCCTGCAAATGATGGGCGGCGAGTTCTGCGGTAATGCCTCGCTTTCCGCGGCGGCGGTGATGCTGCGCGCCTCCGGTATGCCGGCGGGCATTCCGTGCGAGCTGACGCTCGAGGTGTCAGGCGCGCCGGACGCTGTGAAGGTCAGCGGCAGCATGAACGAAAACGGCACATTTGAGGGCTCCGTTTCCATGCCGCTGCCGGAATCCATTTCAGAATTTTGCTTTTTTGATGGCTTTGAGTGCTATACTCTGCCTTTGGTAAGATTTCCGGGCATATGCCACGCGATAGTTTCCGCCGATGCGCTCACAAAGGCTTCCGCCGAGCGGCTCATAGGGCAATGGTGCAGCCAGCTCAAAGCCGAGGCTCTGGGGCTTATGTTCTTTGACAAAGCATCCGACAGGCTTGAGCCGCTCGTATATGTCGCCTCCACCGGCACAGCCGTATGGGAGGGCTCGTGCGCAAGCGGCACGGCTGCCATAGCCGCGTATCTTTCAGAGCTTGACGGCGAGAGGGCGGATATAACGCTTGAGCAGCCTCGCGGCAGGCTCAGCGCGGGCGCAAGGTTTTCCGGCGGCATGGTAAGAGAGCTCACCCTGCGCGGCAGCGCCGTGAGCATGGGCGAATACTCCGTCGAATTGCCTTGATTTTTTAACATTTATCAGGTATCCTTGTCATCCGAGGGTATCATCTCTCTGAAAGGCGGTAGACCCTGATGAAAAAACGGCTTGTCTGCATACTGCTGGCTGCGGCACTGGCACTTACCATGTGCGCCTGCGGCAGCAGCGGAAAATATAAAGCGGTGAAATCGCTCGGGCGGCAGGACTATTCGATAGGCTTTAGAAACGGCGACTCTACATATCACTACATAGACCGCGCCCTGCGAACGCTCTCCTACGAGGGCACCATAGACGACCTCAGCCGCAAGTGGTTTGGAAGCGACAGCGCCGTTGACTTCCCATCGAAGAAAAACGCGCTGGACGATCTCGGCTATATCGAGCCGCGCACATTCATAATAGGCATTGACCTCGACTCGGCGCCACTGGCATTCCAGAGCGGCGAGGAATACATCGGCTTTGACATTGAACTGGCTCAGGCGGTGTGCGAGCGCCTCGGCTGGGTGCTGAAGATACAGCCGATACACTCCGAGGACGCGTTTGTTGAGCTAAACTCCGGCAACATCGACTGCGCGTGGGGCGGCGTTATGCTGGACGCTCAGTCGGATAAATACACCATCCTTGTGACCTATATGTCCACTGATGCCGTGCTCGCCGCAAAAAGCACCGACAGCAGTTCGATACGCGATAAGCAGCTTTACATCGGCACAACGCAGTATGCGCTCGATCTTCTCGAAGAGAACAGCTCCGTTAACCGAAAGCTGGGTCAGATAACCCGCGTGAGCGGCGGCGCAACGGATTATTTTAACGCCCTCGACAATGGCAAATGCGATCTCATCCTCACAACGGATGCAGCGGTCGAATACTTTAATACACATTAAAAAAACAGGCATTCAAATGAATGCCTGTTTTTTTATTCGAGATATTGATCTCTGAGCTTTGCAAGCTTTTCTGGCGTTAAGCCGAGCCTTTGCTCGAGAAACCTGTCAACGCTGCCGCACTGCTCCCTGCAGCTTTCAAACATCGCCTCAAGGTAGCTTTCGTCGGTGGTGTTGAGCCAGAATATCTCCTGTATGAGAGCATCGTCGTCGGTCAGCTCTCTGCACATCTCGGTATCGCGGCGGATCTTCTCCGCACAGCGGATACCGGTGTACATGTAGTCGGACATAATATCCTGCATGCTCACTCCGAGCGCATACATCAGCAATGCCGCGGCGGCTCCTGCCCTGTCTTTTCCCATCGCACAGTGAAACAGGAGCGCACCGTCGGCATTTCCGAGCACCGTCTCGAAAAATCTGCGGTACTGGCGTACTGCATTGTCGCTTTCGACCAGTATCGGATATAGCGAGCGCATTTTCGCCTTGCCGCCGGCTTTGAGGTCGGCGGCATAATCGGCGCGCTTGAGCCCGTCGTAGGGATCCTCGACCGACTCGCGCGTTATGCCCGGCACAAGGTCGGACACCACCGGACAGTGCACCGTGAGTACACCGTCCGGCAGTCTGTCCGGTTTCAGGGCGATCTCGGGATCGCTGCGGAGATCGACGACCGTTTTCAGCCTTATGTGGGTCAGCGTCAAAAGGTCTCGGTCCGTAGCTTTCGAGAGCTCGCCGGATCTGACAAGTCTGTTTTTGGCGATATGCGCGCCGTCAAAGGCTTTTATACCGCCGAGGTCACGGGCATTTATCTGCCCTTCGAGCAGACTGTCGGGACTATAGCTCATAGTCCGGCATCCATCGCTTCCGCACGGTCTATGAGGCTCTGCACGAACTCATCCGTCCAGAAGCCGGTGAAGTGCAGCAGGTCGATGACCGAGAAGCGGTTGCGCATAAGGTGACAGTTCTTGATAGCCCAGCGGACGGTCTTTTCGTCCACGGGGAAGTTGAGCTTTGAATAGCGGGTCGGAGCGTTTGCCGCGTGCATACGGTCGGATATATACTCCGGCTTTTTGACCCACGGTGCAACTGCCTCTTTGAACTCCTCGAAGTTTTCAAGGAATGCCTTGAACTCCGCCTGATGATCGTGCCAGCGCTGAAGCTTCTTCTGATAGTCCGCCCAGCACTCGTTTGCCGCGTTGTGGGTGTTGTCGAGCCAGTCAAACGCAGCCTTTACGCGTGGCTCCATTTCCTCAAAGCTCGGATAGCACTTGTCGAGATCGACCTTCTTCGGGTCAAACTCGTTGAGGAGCCAGTCCCAGATCATCTCGGACATTATGCCGGAGACCGCGACCTGAGTGCCGTGGTAGCAGATGCCGGTCTTGCGCACGCCGGACGCCATGTCGATGAGGTGACTCATGACATGCTCGGAGCCGGATGCGGGAGAGCTTTCGTTTGCAAGTCCCATGGAAAGACCGCTGAGGGTCAGAACATTTGCAAGCTCGCCGATGGTCTTGGCATCGCCCGCCGCGAGCTTTTCGGAGTTTTCGAGCAGGCGGTCGCACTGAGTTCTTATCATATCCGACGGCGCGGTGTGAAAATTCTGTCCCATGCCGAGGACATTGCCCAGATACCAGTCAACTGGCGCCGTCCATGTCGCTATAAGGTCGCCGTAGCCGCTGACATTCATCTCGGCGGGAGCCGCCGCAACGATGTCGAGGTCTATGATGAGGATGAGCGGGTAGCGCGAGTGAACGGTGCGCTTAACGCCGTTTATGAGCATGACCGAGGAGTCGTCGGAGAAAGCGTTTACCGACAGAGCGGTCTGAACGATAACGAGGGGAAGCTCGTTGTCAGGGTTATAATAATGTGTTGAATACTTGCACAGATCGCAGATCGTGCCGCCGCCTATGCCGACCACGGCATCCTTGCCCTCGAAATGCGCCTGTATCTTCGCGGCATTTTCGGGAGTTGCGTGAACTATGCTGTCCGGCTCGCTGATAACGAGCCATTCGACATCGTACTGCTCGTCGAGGTAAGCCTTGACCGTTTCCTTGACATTTTTGCCGTCCACATCGACTATTTCGGTGGGACCTGTGACCATAAGCACTTTTTTGCCGTCCGTGAGACTCTTGACGGCATCGCAGACCTTCTTTGCCGCGCCGTGCTCGATATGTATCTCCTTCATGCCGATACCGCACAGCTTGTCGGAGTTTTTCTGTGCCTTGAGTATCTCCCGAAGCTCATCGAGCTTAGTTGCGTCGGCTTCTATCAAACGATTATCAAGCATTTTTACATACTTCCTTTTTTATGCTTTGTAGTACTTGTTGAAAAACGGCTCCATGGTGTAGTAGCACTCGTAGTAGCGGGCATATGCCTCGTCGTAGGCCGCCTTTTTGCTCAGATCCGGCTCGTAGGTCGCGCCAAGCTCGACCATCGCCTCGGCTGCCTCGTCAAGGTTTGCAAAGTTGCCCTCAGCGACGGATGCCAGCATCGCAGCGCCGATGGCTGCACCCTCGGGGTTCTTTGTAGCGACAAGGGGCTTGCCGAGGACATCCGCCTTCATCTGGCACCAGAACGGAGACTTTGTCGATCCGCCGACTATGCGGACGCTCGAGCAGTCCATGCCGATCTCCTCGAAGCGGTCAACATTGTCCTTCAGTCCGAAGGAAATGCCCTCGAACACCGCGCGGGACATATCGTCGAGGGTGTGGCTGAGCGTGAGGCCGGTGAAGGTGCCGCGTGCGCAGCCGTTCCATGTCGGGGTCATGGCGCCGCCCATGCACGGCAGGAAGGTTATGCCGTTCGAGCCGATGGGGCTGCGCTTTGCCTGAGTGTTCATGAGATCATAGTTCGGCAGACGCAGAACGGTGTCCTTATACCATCTGGTCGAGCCGCCGGATACGAAGCCGGGGTTTTCGATGAGCCACAGACGGGAGTCGGCGGAATGGTGGGTCTCAACAAGGCCCTTCTTATCGAAAACGGGCTTGTTGGAGGTTCCCGCAACGGGCTCCGCGGTGCCGGTTATATCGCAGACCATACCCGGCTTTACAAGACCGGAGCCGAGGCAGGCGCTGTGCTCGTCGCCTGTGCCGCAGATGACCTTTGTCTTTGTCGTGAGACCGAGGCGGTGTGCAACGGGCTCGGTGAGAGTGCCGACTATGGTCTCCGCCTTGCAGAGAGTGCCCAGAAGCGCGGGATCGAGGTCAAACACCTTCGCCATCTCGGGCGACCATGTTTTCTCCGCGACATTGTATATCATGGATGCCGATGCCTGCGCATAGTCAACGGCGGCAGAGCCGGTCATCCAGTATACCATATAGCTGTCAACATTCAGCAGGTACTTTGCCTTCGCGTACACCTCGGGAAGGTTCTTCTTTATCCACAGCATCTTTGCCGCAGTGTGGGTGGAGTCGAGGTTAAGACCCGACACCTCAAAAACGCGCGCGGGATCGACGATCTTTGCGATCTCGGCGGTCTCGGCCTCGGCGCGGCGGTCAAGCCAGATGATGCAGTTGCTGAGCGCATTGCCGTTTTCGTCGGCTGCGATAACGGAGTCGTTTATCGCGTCCATGCCGATGGTGCCTATCTCGGAGGGGTCCACGCCGGACTCGGCAACGAGCTGCTTTATAACGGTAGTGAACGAGTGCAGGTAATCCTCAACGGGCTGCTCTGCCCAGCCGGGATTGGGGTATATGGGATCGTGCGCGCAGGTCGCCTCAGCGACTATCTTGCCCTGGGGATCGACAAGCAGTCCCTTGAGAGACTGTGTGCCAAGGTCTACGCCTATTACATAACTCATATGATAGCTCCTTTGTTAAGACAATAGCGGCACCGCCATTTGACGATGCCGCTATGGCGTTATGATTACTTATAATATTGGTTGATTAAATATCACTGATCTTCCGGCTCAACGAGGAAGGTACCGTTCTTCTTCTTGCATACTGCCGCGTAGTAGATGATTGCCACGACGAAGAAGCCGAATGCGATGATGCAAAGCAGCGGGGACTTGCCTGCAACAGCACTGTAGATGGAAGCTGCCGCAACGATGATGCAGAACGGAACGCCAAGGTAGCCGAGCCACTTCGGGCACTTGTAGGGACGAGGCATATCCTTCTGATCCTTGCCGAGCTTGATCCAGGATGCGAAGCAGCACAGTGCCATGAACGCAGAACCGATACCGGCGATGACAACGATAACATCAACCGAGCCGATGAGGGTCAGGACGATACCGATGACGGAGGTGGTGAGCAGAGCGTTGATGGGGGTGCCGTTCTTGTCGAGCTTGCCGAGGAAGCCGGGCAGGCACTTGCAGCGTGCCAGAGCGTAGGTCTGACGGGACTGACCAATGATGATGCCGTTAAGGGATGCGATAAGACCTATCATCGCAATTACGATAAATACGATGCTCATTGCGCTGCCCTCACCGAACAGGTGATTGATAACATTTGCGATAGGTGCGTCGTCCTCGAGGAGCTCTTCCTTGGGCAGGAGAGAGAAGGTGGTGACGAGCATCAGCATGCCGCCAACGAGCAGGGTGAATATGCCGACGATGAAGCCCTTGGGGATGTCCTTGGAGGGGTTCTTGCATTCCTCTGCGCCCATGCCGCCTGCCTCAAATGCGAGGAAGAACCACACTGCGTAGGGGATAGCAACGAAGATGCCCTTTACGCCGCCGAGCTCGCCCATCTTACCGAGCAGGCTGAAGTCTGCGTGAGGCAGACCAACGCAGGCATAGAATACAACGCCGATAACACCGATGATGGTGACGACAAGACCGATAGCCTGACCTGCCTCGATGCCGCGCATATTGATGAACAGGAATATCAGGTATGCAACGACGGACGCAACGACTGCCGGAACAACGGGGAACAGGGTGTGTACATATGCGCCGACCGCAATGCAGATACCGGGGGTGCAGAACAGGGACTCAACAAGATAGCTGAAGCCTGCGAAGAAGCCTGCGCCGCGGCCGAATGCCTTCTCGGTGTAAGCTGCGGGGCCTGCGGAGCTGGGGATAGCGGTTGCGAGCTCTGCAAACATGAACGCAAACGGAACATAGAACAGGATCGCTATAGCCATTGCTATGAGACAGCCCGTAAAGTTGGTTTCGGATGCGATGTAGTTCCAGCCGTAGTAGCTGCCGGAAATAACCGCACCGACTGCGACCGACCAGATACCGGCAGCAGTCAAAGCTTTTTTAAGTTTGTTTTCTTCCACGAGTATAAACCTCCCTATTTTTTATCTGTACCGAGTACAGTCAAGTACTATTACTTCTGAGCCATATAATCGGCAACGGCCTTGAGGTTATCGCGGAAGCTGCCGTCGGCAACGAACTTCT